>Ga0114946_10000649_pt1 | contig 23300 bp, 21 predicted proteins | sample WalLakDeSediment_FD_88676 | JGI IMG/M metagenome (GOLD analysis project Ga0114946, IMG submission 88676) | Lake sediment microbial communities from Walker lake, Nevada to study Microbial Dark Matter (Phase II) - Walker Lake 11/02/13 Deep Sediment | ecosystem: Environmental > Aquatic >... | reverse complement strand
GGATCACCGCCGCCGCCTTCGGTTTTTCGCGGGTGACTGTCCACCAGCTGCGCAAGCGTTTCGAGGCCGAAGGGTTGGCTGGACTGATGCCTCGCCGCAAGGGACCCCAGCGAGTGTCCAAATTATCCGACGAGGTATTGGCCTTTATCTGGCAAACCTTGAAGGCCGAGCCCGAACTGCGCACGACGGAGTTACCCCAGCGGGTATCCGAGCTAGTGCTTTTTCAACCCTGCCCATCAAAGCGGTTGACCTGCCGGCGATGACGGTAAAGCAGTGGCCATCTCTGGGCGTGCGGACTAAGAACCAAAAACACGCCACCACATATCTGTTGGAAGTGCCGGTACTGATGGATGTAGTTAAGGCGTGGGATACTGTGGTCCGTTTCCAATTACCCCCCTCGGCCATGTGGTACGCCCCGATTTACGGCGAATGGGGTGACCGAGCTATCAGCTCCGAAACGCCCGGGAAGAATCGAAACATTTCATTGGGAAGAAGGCTGAGAAAACTTTCCCAGATAGCAGGCGTGCCTTACAAATCACCTCACAAGTACAGGCACGGACACGCGGTTTATGCCTTGCTGCAAGCCAAAACGATGGCCGATTACAAAGCTATCAGCCAGAACTTGATGCACGAAAACATCAATGTCACTGATTCAATCTATGCCTTGTTGAACAGCGATGAACTCAAACATCGTATCGCCGCCTTAGGCCATAGCACTTCTGGTTTAAAAGCAGCCGACAACGAGCTTGAAGATTTCCTTTGTAAGCTTTCTCGGACAGAGCTTAAGCAGGCAATTATCCGAGGAGCTCAACTGCTTGCGGGCTGAATCTCTGTCACATTACAACCGCCAGTTGTCAACCGGGCTGGCCCGGCGATGAGCTTGCTCAATGTCAATCTCGGCGATACGGGCATAATGCCGCACCATATCAAGTGAGGTATGGCCTAATAACGCCTGAAGGGTGAAAACGTCGCCACCCGATCGCAGGTAAGTCAAAGCAAAGGTATGCCGAAATTTATGTGGGTAGGCGTTTTCCACTTTGGCCCTATCAGCTATCCTCTTAATCAGATGGCGTAGCCCATCCTGTGTCATTGGCCGGTTGTCTTTACCTAAGAATAAAGGTGCGTTTTGATCGCTCCGATCTTCCCTTTGCACCAGGTAGTGCCAGACTGCACTGCGGGTAGCTTTTCCGAGAAACACCATCCTTCCTTTTCCGCCTTTTGCCCCGCCACGAACTCCATGGACGACTTCAACTTTCCCGGTCTTTAAATCACAATTACTGATCTTTAGCGAACAAAATTCATTGGCTCTTAATCCGGTATCCAGGAGAGTCATGATGATAGCCCGGTCACGTTTAGCAGTAGGACGCTGGTAAGTATAAGATCGCCGCAGCAGGGTATCAGCTTCTTTGGTGTAAGTACATGCTTTCAGCAAGCTCTCCACTTCCTCTTTGGTGAAAACCTCCATCGGGGTTTTTTGAAACCTTGGCGCGGGTATGCCTTGCATTGGATTTGGTATCTCAAATTCCTGGCTGACCCACTTGAAGAATGCTGCCAGTGTGACCCAGATATTGCGGATGGTTTTAGGGGAGAGGGGGTGGGTTTGGCCACTGAAGCGCATCGGTGTGTAGTCTTTGCGCAGCCAGGCGAGATACTCCCGGATCTCCTGGGTAGATATTTGAGTCACATCTTTTTCCCCTTCGTGTGCAGCCCATTTTTTTAGGAGCCGTTCGTAAGAATCGATGGAGCGGTGGGTGAGTCCCTCCGCCCATTTTTGGTTGATGAAGCCCACAATGGCGTCATCCAAAGTGATTTTCCCCCTTAACGAGTTCGACGATCTACGTTTCATTGCAAAAACTCCTTTCCGGCGTCGTTTCTGCAACCATAGATCGTCAAGCTATGAAAAACCGCAGGTTTTGCGACCTGCGGTTCCTTTCAGGTAGCGGGGCTTGGATTCGAACCAAGGACCTTCGGGTTATGAGCCCGACGAGCTGCCACTGCTCCACCCCGCATCGATTGCCGACCCAGGCAGCCCACCAACCTGCCTGCGACGGGATGGAAATTATAGCACGCCGACTCACCAAAGTCAAGCTATATTGAAAATAGTTTATGACTCCGAGAAACTACTCTGAGACAGCTTCAGGCAGGGCGTCGTCTGCTCCCACTTGCTCTTCCAGCGAGGTATGCAACTCGGGAGCAGGGGATACGCCGATATCGACCTGCTCTTCCATGCGGATCTGACCCCTGAGGAAAGCGCCTTCCTCCGTGGCAAAGGAAGCGGTAACGACATTGCCCCACACCCGCCCTGTGCTGCGAATCTCAACCTTCTCTGCGGTAATGTCACCGCGCACCGCTCCTGCAACAACGACCGAATTGGCGCGTATTTCCTGGCAGGTGACCCGGCCGGTTTCGCCAATCACCAGCAGGCCGCGCAGGGCGATGTCACCCTCCAGGGCCCCCTCAATGCGCAGACCGCCGCTCCCGCTCAATCCGCCTTTTACTGTAATGCCGCTGCCCAGCACCGAGGTAACGCGTTCAACCGGCGCAGGTGATGGGGTTAACAGGGAGGGAGACTCTGGAGAGCGTTTCTTGAACATCGTTAACTGACAGGCTCCGTGAGACCTAATATATTGTACCCGGAATCCACGTAGATGACCTCACCGGTAACCTTGGCAGATAAATCGGAGGCGAGGTAGACAGCCGTACCGCCGATATCCTCAATCGTGATCGCCTGGCGCAGGGGGGCGACCTCGGTGAACTGGCGGTACATGGCCTTGAAACCGGAGACACCCGCGGCAGCCAGCGTACGAATTGGCCCAGCTGAAATAGCGTTGACGCGCACACCCTGCGAGCCGAGATCATATGCCAGGTAACGAACGGAGGCCTCCAAGGCAGCTTTGGCAACGCCCATCACGTTGTAGTGCGGCATGACCTTTTCTGAACCGTAATAGGTCAGGGTTAACAGCGAGCCGCCCTCCCGCAGAAGCGGCTGAAAGGCCTGAGCCAGCGCAGTAAACGAATAAACGCTGATATCCATAGCCAGGCGAAAGCCCTCCCGGCTGGTGTTGTAGTATGGGCCTGTCAGCTCATCCCGGTTGGCAAAGGCAACTGCGTGCACTAAAATATCAATACTGCCAAAAGCATGCCCGGCTTTCTCAGCCACGAGGCGAATTTGGCTATCGTCCGAGAGGTCACACGGCTCAACAAAATTACAGGCGATCGACTCGGCCAGGGGTCGCACGCGTCGTTCCAGAGCCTCGCCTGCATAACTCAAGCCTACCTGAGCGCCATGTTCGGAAAATGCTTTGGCAATACCCCAGGCAATCGAGCGTTCATTGGCAACACCAAAAATAAGAGCGGTTTTCCCTTGCAGAAGATTGGTCATTTTTCCTCCGAGATCATTGATCTATTGGAAATCGATTTAGGTAAACACAGGCTTACCAAGTGAGTTTGGAGCATGTCTTGTTGCACCCGAAAGCGCCAGAGGATGCTTTTCCAGGGCTCGGGTACATTATTTAAACCCACCCGAGGGGAAATCGTCACGCTCGAATCCGAAATTGGCACCCCAGTTTCAACAAATAATACCGCATCTGAGGCGCACAGATCGGCGCCATTCAAGGCACGGTCGATTCCCAGAGCCTGGCAGAGCTTAGCCGGTCCATCGGTCCAGGCGGAGCGAGGCCGCCCCGGGCGACGGGCGGCGATGTGAGTAATGCCCTCCGTGGGCCAAATGGCCCGCACCAGCACCGCAGCAGGAAACCCGGCGGGTTCGCTGACAAAGTTTAACATCCAATGCATGCCGTAGGTGAAGTATACGTATGCGTACCCAGGAGGGCCGTACATCACCCTGGTGCGAGGAGTCAGCCCGGCTTTGGCGTGACAGCCCAGGTCCGCCTGGCCACGGTAGGCCTCTGCTTCGAGGATGATCCCAGCCAGCCGCGCCCCACCAGCCAGCCGCACCAGGCGCTTGCCCAGCAGGTCGCGGGCCAGATCAACTGTATGTTGAGTAAAGTATTCGCGCGGCAAGCGAGTGGAATTTGACATTGGATTATTGTACAATAAAATGTAGATATCTCTGTAGGAGGTAGCATTTTAACAAATCATGAAGAGCTTGGGAATTATGCTGTTGTGAACAGCATACCTTCTTACAACAACACAATTCCCAGCCATCTCCAGGAGGTTAGTCAAATGAAACTAAGACAAGAAACCGGTTTGACCTTTGATGATGTGCTGCTGGCGCCGAAACGGTCAGCGATCCGCAGCCGAGGGGATGTACAAACCTCCAGCTTATTGGTATCCGATATCCGCCTGTCCATTCCAATCATCAGCGCCAACATGGACACGGTCACTGAGGCAGCTATGGCGATTGCCATGGCGCAAGCAGGGGGAATTGGGATCCTACACCGTTTCATGTCCATCACCCGGCAGGTGGAAATGGTCCGGCGGGTGAAGCGGGCGGAGGGCTTTGTGGTTGAACACCCTGTAACCATCCGTGCAGAAGCCAGCCTGGCAGAGGCGCGCCAGACAATGGTTGATTCACTGATCGGCGGGTTGGTAGTGGTGGATCAAGAGGGGCATTTATTGGGCATGCTGACGGCGCGCGACATTCTGCTGGCTGTAGAGTCCGACCTACAGGTGAAGGATTTGATGACGCCGAGAGACAATCTGGTGGTGGCTCCAGTGGACGAAGCGCTGGACTCCGCGCGGCTGAAGTTACACTCTCACCGGATTGAAAAACTGCCCCTGGTTGACGCACAAGGCCGAGTGATGGGCTTAATCACCGCTCAGGATATCGTTAAATTACAGGAACACCCTCAAGCCACCAAGGATGCAAAAGGACGGCTGCGGGTGGGCGTAGCCGTGGGTGTCCGCCCAGATGATCTCAATCGAGCCGCGGCCTGCATCGAGGAAGGGGCAGATGTGGTCGTGGTGGATGTTGCGCACGGCCATGCTGAGCACGTCCTTGAGATGATCCGCCAACTCAAGAGGCGCTTTCCAGGCACAGCGGTGATTGGCGGGAATGTGGCCACCGCCCAAGGGGTGCAGGATCTGGCCCAAGCCGGGGCAGATGCGGTCAAAGTAGGGGTGGGGTCTGGTTCAATCTGTATCACCCGCATCGTGACCGGCTTTGGCATACCTCAATTGACAGCAGTGTCTGACTGCGCTCAAGCCGGTCTGGAGCTGGGTATACCGATTATCTCGGATGGAGGCACGCGCAACTCGGGGGATATGGTCAAAGCGCTGGCAGCCGGAGCCAGCACCGTAATGATCGGCAGCCTGCTGGCGGGGACAGATGAAAGCCCGGGGGCTTCAGTGATCCGCGAAGGCCGGCGCTATAAAGTCGTGCGCGGGATGGCTTCCTTATCTGCCAATGTCTCTCGAAAAGAAATCGATCAAGGAGAGCTGGATCTGAGTGAGTTTGAACGGGTAGTCCCAGAAGGGGTAGAGGCGTTGGTGCCTCACCGGGGGGCAGCAACCGAGACCCTGCACCAGTTGGTGGGAGGCCTGCGCTCGGCATTAAGTTATGCCGGGGCGGCAAGCATCGAGGAGTTGTGGGAGAAGGCCGAGTTCGTCCGTATCACCTCGGCAGGGGAAAAGGAATCGGCCGCTCACGATATAAAATTGCTATAAATATGAGACCGGGAAAAGGTTTAGGGGCGCAGGGGTTTGGTCGGTTCTCGTTTGAAGCGGGGATCGCGCTCCAGAGTCAGGCGCAGGCCGTCTTCCAAAGAGATGCGGGGCTGGTAACCCAGTTTCTCCTTGGCTAACCTCAAATCCGCACACATGCGAGATACACCAGCGTCCGTGCGCGGATTGTACATGATCTCCGCGCGGCTGCCGGTGACCTCCAGAACCAGACGCATCAGCTCACGCACGCTGGTCTCCGTGCCACTGCCCACATTGATCACCAAATTGTCCAAATCAGGAGCAGTCGCAGCCGCGATCAAGGCGCTGACGACGTCATCCAGGTAGACATAATCGCGGGTCTGCGACCCATCACTGTGCACAACCAGTGTACCGCTGCGCATGGCCTGGCGCAGGAAATTCGGGATTACAGGGGGATGAGAAGGAGGCAGGTGCTGTCCTGGGCCATAGGCATTGAACACTCGCAGGCTGACGGTCTCAATTTCCCACAGGTCGCCAATGGTCCTGACATAGTATTCAGCAGCCAGTTTGGATACCGCATAGGGGGAGCGCGGATAGGGTGTGGCGGTTTCCTTTAGTGGCAGCGTGCTGGGGTCTTGGTTACCGTAGACAGCGCCGGAGGAAATAAAAACCACCCGGCGCACGCCCACATCGCGCATGGCTTCCATCAAGCTGACTGTACCATTGACGTTAACCGCATTGTATTCGCGGGGATAAATGATCGATTCGGGTACTGCCACGCGAGCCGCCAGGTGATAGACACAATCTACATCCTGCAAGAGAGTCCACAGCTTTGGACGATCGTTGACATCACCGCGCGTGAAAAGCACATCCGCCGAGAGGGTATGTGGATCGCCGGCAGACAGGTCGTCCAGGCCACGCACGTGGTGACCTTCACGGGAGAGGTGGTTGGCAAGGTGGGAACCCAAAAAGCCAGCTGCACCAGTAATCAAAAAATTCATATGTTCGATTATAGCACGAAGGTTGGGAATGCATCCCGGCAGGATTTTCTCAGCAAGCCATAATTTGACAGTACAAAAGGAAGGCATTATCATTCTACTCATGCACTTGAAGCTGTTTTTTCGACTTGCTTTCATGCTGTTGCTCGGCATGGCTGTACTGACCCGTGATAGCCAGCTGCCACTTAACCCGGGTTGGCAGGCCAGGTTCTTCACACGCGCGTATGAATTCAACTACGTATCCTGGACGGTAGATGCTTTGGCCAAGAAATTGGCTCAATTCTCAACCAACAGCTCCAGCTATCTACGGGAAGAAGCCCAAAAGCAGATTGTGCTCGACTATCTGGATCTGGTAGCCGCCATGCGCCGGGTGGAAGGTCAAATCAATGAAATCTTTGCTAATCCTGATATCCAGAATCCAACCGCTGCTTCCCTCATATTAAGAGAGGAATTGGATCAGTTGCGCCAGCGGCGGGCGCTGCTGGCGCCGGTGGCCGAATCCGTATTGCAGGGCCAGGTGGCTGCCATCCTATCTGAAATGGGCTTTGGCATTGCCGGACAACCCATCCCACCGGTGCTTTATCGGACAACGCCATTACCGTTGGCCCTGATCATCTCACCCAGAGACATCATCCGCCAGGAAGCGGACGTTTCGCTGGCGCCAGATCTAAGCGTTGATCAAAAGGCCGCTCTGGAAGGCCTGGTCGATCAAAATTTGAACGTATCTTCCCTGGTCGTCAATATCGGGGGGATTGGTTTGTATCCTTCCATGATTATGGAGACGACCGACATCAACTGGCTGGCGGAAGTCATTTCCCATGAATGGACCCACAACTATCTGACACTGCGCCCGCTGGGGGCCAGTTACCTTGTCAGCCCGGAGCTACGCACGATAAACGAGACGGCTGCCACCATTGCCGGTAAAGAAATCGGCCGGGAGGTGGTGGCGCGTTATTATTCTGAATACCTGCCCCCACCTGCAGATCCCAGCCCAGCCAGCCCTCAAACCCCACAGCCAGGTGAAGCGCCTGTCTTCGATTACCGGGCAGAGATGCACGAGACTCGCTTGAGGGCTGATGAGTTATTAGCAGAGGGGAAAATTGAGGAGGCAGAACAGTATATGGAGGAGCGCCGGCGGGTATTCTGGGAAAACGGCTACCATCATCTCCGCAAGCTCAACCAGGCCTATTTTGCATTCTATGGCGCCTACGCCGACCAGCCCGGAGGGGCGGCTGGAGCAGACCCGGTGGGTGAAGCCGTGCGCCAGTTGTGGTCACAAAGTACAGACCTGGTCAGTTTCCTGTACCAGATTTCCTGGATGACCTCCTTCGAACAATTGCAACAAGCGGTCACCCAAGCCAGCTAGGTGCGAAGGGATGGATCAGCCAGGAGCAAGCGCGCGCATCTTGCCCCTGGTAACCAATATCGATTGCGTTTGGGGGAATTAACCGCGGAAAGGGAAACCACGGCAAAAAAAGCCTAATGGATCTCTACGGTGAACTTGATGGCGGTGCGGATTTTTCCTTCGATGTCAACGTCCACAAATTCAGAAAAGTAATAGATGTCGTACCCATCATTCACCAGGTAGCCTTTTGCAAGGGTGAGAGCTTTCACCGCCTGATTGACAGCACTGGCTCCGATAGCCTGCACCTCGGCGCGCTTGTTTTCCCGAACCACACCTGCTATAGCGCCAGCCACAGCAGATGTGCGGGAGGTGCCTGATACCTTGATAACATCCACGTTGGCGTCCCTCCTTAGTTATGAAGGTGCTGGCCGGACTCTTCGACCACCCTGATCATATTCCTTAAAAAGATTGTACAGGAAATTATTGTGAGAAGCAATAGGATTCTTTTTGCAGGGGTAGGGCTTTCTTTTAAGTTTTACATTCAACCCCACCCCATTCTTGGGATCAGGGGGGGATGGGCAAACTTTCGAACATTCTAAACCTAGACCCCTTGAGACTTGCCCTACTTCCGCCTCTGTGAGACAATACGCTTATGACCCGCTGGTTCTTTTTCCTTCTCAGCATTGCCATTGGGGCCGCGGCCGGCCTGTATTACGGCTGGGTAGTCAATCCGGTGAAATATCTGGAGGCCAGCCCGGGTTCCTTACGGGCAGATTACAAGGCCGATTTCGTATTAATGACCGCTGAAGCCTACCGGGCAGACGAGAATCTCGATCTGGCGGTGCAGCGTCTGTCCTTATTGAATGACGCCTCCCCAGCCGAAAGCATAGCTCTGGCTACAGTCTTCGCGGTGAAAGCCGGTTATGGAGAGGCAGACCTGGCTCTAATGCAAAACCTGGCTGATGCACTCCACTCGGCCAGCCCCACCCAGGAATCATCTACACCATGAAGGAAGAACGCGGCCCATGGTACCTGTTTACCGGATTAATGTTGGGCGCGGTGTTGGGCCTGGTGTATGCCTGGTTCTATGCCCCGGTAAAGTATATGGATGTTTCGCCAGCCTCTTTGAGCGAGGCAAATAAAGACCAATACCGGGCAGTGATCTCTGCCGCTTTCGCTGCCAACGGGGACCTACCTCGAGCACGGGCCCGCTTGAACTTACTTAACGACCCCGATCCTGCACGCGTCTTGGCTGTCCAGGCCCAACGCGCCCTGGCGGAAGGCCATCCGGAGCAGGAGGTATATGCACTGGGACTGCTGGCGGTATCCCTGTCTGAGGGTGAGGCGCCCCCCAATGCATTCCCCATCTTCGCCAGCAGTACCCCCAGCCTGGTCGTCGAAACAGCCACCCCGTCACCCGAACCACCCACAGCCACTGCGGAAGAACAGCTTGCGGCAAACCCAGGCGCTGGGACCGCCACCCAAAGACCAAGCGCTACCTCTATGCTGCGACCTATGACGCCCACCCCCACCCAACTACCCACCCGCACAGCAACCCCTACCCCCGGCTCTGCCTTCGTACTGGCTGAAAGAACTGCCTTGTGCGAAATCACCCTGAGCGATCCGCTGATCATCATCAACACGCTAGATGCAGCCGATCAACCGGTGCCAGGGGTAGAGGTGATTGTTAGCTGGTCTGGGGGAGAAGATCGCCTGGTTACCGGGCTAAAGCCTGAGCTGGGACTCGGCTATGGTGACTTTCATATGACGCCAGGAACATCCTATAGCGTTCACCTGGCAGAAGGGGGAGAGATGGCGCAGGGATTAGTCTCTAATGAGTGTGAAACCCGCTCCGGCAATCGTTTTTGGGGCTCTTGGTCGCTGACCTTCTCCCAACCATAATATATGACAAATTAGGTAAAATGTCCCTACTAAAGGGTAATTTTTGTCCCTTCCATTTTGGATCATAATGCTGTAAATTACATCTACTGAAGAGAGAACAACCTGACATTTTCCGGATACCACCGGAGAAGGAGATCAGCATGAAAATTGTATTGGATTTGCGGGTGTGTAAATGTTGGGATGCTGCTTGTGCGGCCCACTTTTCATCTCACTTCCTGGCTGACGAAAAAACGCCGGTTGATTGCGTGGTTGAGATGATCGAGGACGACGATCCCCAGGTCACATTTCATATCACTGACCGGGATGGCAGCGAGAAGACCCTGGTGGTCGGGCAAGAGAACTACGCCGACGCCTACGACTCCTGGCGTGAGGCCTGGGAAAAACAGCAAGCCTCCAGCGGTTAAGTCTGCAAGCGCCAGCTCAAGGCTGTGTAGCGGCGAGTAACGGCGTTGTTGCGCACAGCCATGCCAATGGCCCGGCGGCTACCTACCAGCACACACAGGGCCTTCGCTCGGGTTATGGCGGTGTAGAGCAAGTTGCGCTGGAGCATCAGGTAGTGCTGGGTGACCAGGGGAATGACCACACAAGGGAACTCTGCCCCTTGAGACTTATGAACCGAAACGGCATAGGCCAAGACGAGCTGGTCTGCCTCGCTCCAATCGTAGAACACCTGCCGCCCATCAAAAGAAACCGCCAGTGAGTGCTGGGTCAGGTCCAGACCGGCCAACACACCAATATCACCGTTGAACACATCCTTATCATAGTTATTTTGGATCTGCATCAGTTTGTCACCTACCCGGAAGAGCTGCCCAAAGAGCAGCTTTTCTGCTTTTTTGGGGTTGGCCGGGTTTAAAGATGCTTGCAAGCGCTCATTGAGCGCATTCACACCACAGACACCCCGGTACATTGGAGCCAGCACCTGCACCTGGTCTTTTGGATCAAGGCCAAATTTGCGTGGGATGCGCTCGCAGACGACGTCGATTACCCAACTGGCGGCTTCGTCGGGGTTTTCTGCAGCGAACAAGAAGAAATCAGCCGGACTCTTCTCTACACTCGATTCGGTTTCGGATTGAACAAGGGGCATATGTCCCTGGTTGATACGGTGGGCATTGGTGATGATCAACGATCCGGCTGCCTGCCGGAAGATAGTCACCAAGCGGGTTACAGGCGCCAGACCACTGGAAATAATATCGCGCAGGACATCCCCAGCGCCAACCGAGGGGAGCTGATCGACATCGCCTACCAGCAATATATGCGTACCCGAACGCAGCGCTCTGAGCAGACTTTGAGCCAGCGAAAGCTCCAACATTGAAGCCTCATCGATGACCAAAAAATCAACCGGCAGGGGATTAGAAGCGTTGAACTTAAAGCCCTCTCCAGGCGAGTAACCCAACAGGCGATGGATCGTGCTGGCTGGGCGACCGGTTGCTTCTGAAAGGCGCTTGGCAGCCCGTCCGGTGGGAGAGGCCAGGGCGTACCTTTTACCAGCCTCATCCAATGCCGCCAGGAGGGTTTGAATGCAAGTGGTCTTGCCGGTGCCGGGCCCGCCCGTCAGAACGCTGAGTGGGGCAGTCAAAGCCATCTCCACGGCAATACGCTGTTCAGCCGAAAAATGATCAGCGCTTCCAAATAAATTAAAGCGGGTCTGAACGCCTAAACCTGGCAAGGCTCGGCTGCCTGCCAGACGCCGTAAATGCTCTGCCGTACCGGTTTCTGCCTCATAGAACGAAGCCAGGTAAACGGCCAACTCGCGCTCCTCATTTGTGGCGTTTCCGGAGGCAGGCAGATGTTCTTGAACCACACGCCCCTGCCCTGCCAACCGCTCGATGGCAGCCGGAATGGCTTCCACCGGCAGCTCTAACAAGGCGGCCGCGCGCTCCACCAGCTCCGGATGGGGAACATAAACATGACCTGCATCATTCATTTCCTGCAATGAGTAGATCACCCCCGCTTCGATTCGGGAAGGGTGGTTGGAGGGCAAGCCAAGGGTACGGGCAATCTTATCGGCGGTCTTGAAACCCACCCCGAAAATGTCCCTGGCCAGCCGGTATGGATCGTTTTGCACCACCGGGAGGGCTTGCTGCCCGTACTGTTTGAATATCTTAATAGCCAGGTTTGTGCTAACGCCATGCCCGTGCAAAAAGAGCATGATTTCTTTAACCTGTTTTTGTTCTTCCCAGGCGGCAGCAATTTGCTGAGAACGCTTCTGCCCGATATCAGGCACCTCTTTCAAGCGTTCTGGGTGTTTTTCGATCACATCGAGCGTCTGCGAGCCAAAACAGGCCACAATCCGCTCTGCCAGGCGAGGACCAATCCCCTTGACCAACCCCGAGCCCAGGTAGCGACGGATGCCGGCTACGGTAGCCGGAAGGGTTTGTTCACAGACCTCAACTTGAAATTGCAAGCCATGCTTGGGGTGGCTGATCCAGCGCCCGCTCAGGCGCAGGTGTTCGCCCGGTGAAAGCTCCGGCAGGTTGCCGGTTGCGGTGACCAAACCATCCCGCCCCACGGCGGCCGCGCCGGTCTTTGAGGAACGCTCTGGACGAAGTCGCACCACACTATAACCATTTTCCGGGTTGTAATAGGTGATACGCTCTACCGAGCCGGCTAAGCTCTCCATTACCTAAGGCATTGGGTTGCTGTTATTCCAGTCCGCGCCCAGGTAGACCACAACATCCACTTCACTTTGCGGTGAATACTCCATCCGGATTTGGATGGGCTGGATATTCATCAGATCCACCAGATAGCCGACCGTATAAGGATTCCCCGTATAATCCACCACCATAGTGGAAATATAAAACTGTCCGGCGTCGCCCACACTCACCACGTTTGCACCCAGACCATTGAGGTATTCCTGAGTGCGCGCTGCCAACCCACCCGCGCCAGAGCCATTCAGCACCGAAAGGTTGGCGGCTTCAGCAGCCAAGAGAGTCTGGGGATCAGAATTTTGAGCCAGCTCGCTGACCACGCCAGAAGTGAAGATCTCATCGCGCAGCAGGCGTATCTTAGCTGTAACCGGCTTCAAGATATCCTTGGTACCATCCGGTGATTTGGTCAGAATAACCTGATCGGGCGGGCTGATCACACCGCGCTTGATATTTTCTAATGGAATCTGCTGCGCCAGCCAGGCCAACTGAATAGCTTGCTCAAGATCCATATTGGTATGCACCCCACCAGCCAACTCCTGGTAGAGGATGGGAGCTTTGGTGACCAGAGTGGGCAACATGTTTAAATTCATGATGCGATTGCGCATGGCCAGGATGACCTGCTGCTGACGCTGGCCGCGATCAAAATCGCCCCCTTCGGTGTAGCGCGCGCGTGCGTATGCCAAGGACACCGGCCCATCCAGCATCTGCTTGCCAGGCTCGAGGATAACCGTATTGCCCGGCCCTAAAGGATCGACCCGGATCTCTTCCGGGACATCAATCTCGATTCCGCCCAGCTCATCGATAAATTGCTCGAAGGCATAGAAGTCAATTTGGGCATAGAAATGGATCGGCACACCCAATAACTGTTCTACAGTCTCAATAGCCAGACCCGGACCGCCGCCAGGGTAGTTATAGACAGCTCCTTGCCGGTAGGCTGTGTTGATCCGTTCATAGCCAAAGCCAGGGATATTGACCCACAGATCGCGGGGGATATTTAGCATCCCAGCAGTTTTTGCCACCGGATCCACTGTCAGCAGGATCATGGTATCGGTACGGGCAGGGCCATCGCCCTCTTCCCAATCCCGGTAATCCAGCCCCAACAACAGGACGGTAACCCGGCTAGCGCCATCCCAGGGACGGGATTGGGGGCCAACCGGCCCAACCTCAGCAAGGCTGACTTCAGGCGTGGGTAAAGCAGGATCGGCTGTAGCCCGGCTGACAAAATTCGGATCGGTGAAAGGCAGAAAACTGCCAGAGGCGGCAAAATTGCGGGCAGCCGAGTAAGCGCCGCAACCGGTAAGGATGGTTACAAGGGTGAACACAACGATTAAGAGTAGGAACAAACGTTTCGATTTCATTGATTTTCTCTAGGTGATTTTATCAGGGCATTGGATTGGCTTCAAGCCAATCATTGCCCAGGAGTATAGTGATATCCACTTCACTATTCGGATCATACTGGTTGAATACCTGTGAGGGTTGGATGTTTAACAATTCGACCAGGTATTCCTGGGTATAGATCTTCCCAGAATAATTGATCAGGGTTGTGTAATCATAGATCTCCAACGCGTTGCCGGTGACAGCGACGTTCACGTCTTGAGAGATCAGGTATTCCCGGGTCCGGGAAGCCAGGCCGGCTGTGTAGGTGCCATTGAGAACCGAGACACTGGCATTTTCTGCCTGGCGCATTTCGTCCGGATTGGCTGCTGCGCTGGATGCAGCAGGCGCCGGTAAACCGGTGGAGGTAAATATCTCATCGCGCAGCGCCAGGATCTCTTCTGGAATCGGGCGCAGGATTTGCTGACCATCCCAGGAGTAGTCTTGAACCACACGCTCGAGGTCTAAGATCTCCCGGCGGATATGCTCCACCGGAATTTGGGAGGCTGTCCAGGATAAGGAAATCACCTGTTGGAGGGTCATATTGGTGTTGACGCCGGAGGCCAGTTGCCGGTAGAGGATCGGAGATTTCTGGATCAAGGTCTTGAGGATATCCAGGCCCAGGATTCGGTCGCGGACAGCCATGATCACCTGCTGCTGGCGGTAGGCCCGGTCGAAATCACTGCCAAAGGAATTACGGCTGCGGGCGTAAGCCAACGCCACTGGCCCGTCCAGGGTGTGCAGGCCAGGCTGGAGCACCACCGTATTGCCGGGGCCAATGGGATCGACCTCGATTTCCTCGGGCACATCCACTTCAATCCCACCAATCTCGTTGATGAAACGCTCAAAGGCCGAGAAATCCACCTGGGCATAGAAATGGATTTGGATATCGAGCAGCTCTTCCACGGTCTGAATGGACAGACCTGGCCCACCACCCGGCTCCTGGTAAGCTTCTCCTAAAAAGTAGGCGGTGTTGATCTTACCATAATCATAGCCAGGGATATTGACCCACAAATCCCGTGGGATGGAGAGCATTGCGGCCGAGCGGGAACCCGGATCAACGGTGATAAGCATGAGCGTATCCGTGCGGGAAGGACCGTCATCCCCGCTCTCCCAGTCCCGGTAGTCCAGGCCCATCAGGAGGATATTAACGCGCTCATTTCCGTCCCAAGGTTTTGCTTCGGGCCCACTGGCATGTTGGAGAGGCACGTTCAGGTCGCGTGGGTCGAGGGGGGCTGCCTCAGCCGGGGGAGCCTGAGGAGCTGAGGCGACGCTGGAGGAGGGGGCGCCAAACGAGGCCACCACGCTGCGCACAAAGATAAAGGTCAGATAAGCCGTTATCAGCGCGGCAACCAAAAAAGCAGCCAGCAAACCCCAGATGAGGCTATTGGGTATAGCAGAATTTTCCTGCCTGACAAATTTTGTTCTACGCATTATTCACCGGTTGGTCCAGGGTAATCTTAAGACTGGCTTTTGGGCATTATAGTTCCCGCGAGTGCTTGAGTTTTCCCGTGGATGGATCACATGAAGGGGATTATAACATGGAGGAGATTATGACACGGTTAGTGTAAAATATGTCTTGTCGAAAGTAACCGGAACCTAAACTACAGCAAAGATGTTGCAAATATAATGCCAGCCCATGTCACTTATCACCGTCACTGACCTGGCCAAATCTTTTGGCTCGGAGGACATCTTCTCAGGGATTTCGCTGACCCTACCCCACGGAGCCCGCTACGCCATCGTCGGGCCAAATGGTATCGGCAAAACAACCTTATTGCGCATCCTGGCGGGGGAAGAAATGCCAACGGCAGGACAGGTGCAGCACGCCAAAAACCTCAGCATCGGTTACCTGCCTCAGGAAGCTTCCTTTACCTCAGAGCACACCCTATGGGAAGAATGCTTGAGCGCCTTTGGAAGCTTGTTGAGCATGGAAGCCGAGCTGGCGCACCTGGAAGCAGCCATGGGGGACCCAGCGCAAGCGGAGGAGAGCCTGCCCCGCTATGGCCGGTTGCAAGAGGAGTTTGACCGCTTAGGCGGCTACACATACCCCACCCGTATGCGCCAGGTGCTGACCGGCCTGGGTTTTGAGCAGGAGGAGTTTGAATATCCCCTGGCTCATCTCTCCGGCGGGCAGCGCACGCGCGCTTTGCTGGCGCACCTGCTGCTCTCCAACCCAGACCTGCTCATTCTGGATGAGCCGACCAACCACCTGGATATTGCTGCAGTAGAGTGGCTGGAGAGTTATCTAAACCAATGGCCGGGCGCGGCTCTGATCGTCTCGCACGACCGCTATTTCCTGGACCGGATAGCCAACTCAATCCTGGAAATGACCCGCGCGCGTTTTGAAAGCTACCGCGGCAACTACAGCGCTTACCTGGGACAACGCCAGGAGCGATGGGAGCTGCGCCACCAGATCTTCCAAAGCGAAAAAGAGCGGCTGGAGAAAGAACTGGACTATATCCGCCGGAATATCTCCGGGCAAAGGACATTGCAGGCAAAGGGTAAACTGCGCCGGCTCAGCCGGACCCTTGAAGCGATCGAAAGCCTGGGTATGGAGGCAGTGCGGGGCAAAAACTGGGCTGAGATCAGCCAGGAGGCGGACATCTCTACTCACACCATGGGTGTAGATGAGGCTACCCGCCGTTTGCGCTCGCTGTCAGAGCCGGACAGCCGTCCACCCGCCCTGACACTGCACCTAAGACCATCAGGACGCAGCGGAAATATTATCTTACGTACTTCCAACCTGCGAGTGGGGTTCCCCAACAAAGAGTTGTTCGCCACCGATGATATCGAGCTGCGCCGGCTGGAATGCGCGGCCCTGATCGGGCCGAATGGGGCCGGCAAGACCACTTTCCTGAAAACCATCCTGGGCCAACACAAACCTCTGAGCGGCGAGGTGAGCCTGGGCGCCAGCTTGAATATCGGCTACTTTGCCCAGGCGCACGAGGATTTGCGCCCGGAGAGGACCCTGGTCGAAGAGATCGAAGCTACCGCCCCCAACCTGCTCCTGGCAGAGATCCGCAGATACCTGGCTCGTTTTCTGTTCAGCGGGGACGATGTCTTCAAGCAGGTGGCGGTGTTGTCGGGCGGGGAACGGGGTCGTCTGGCGTTGGCTAAATTGGCGTTAACGCAAGCCAACCTGCTATTATTGGACGAGCCCACAAATCACCTGGACATCCCTTCTCAGGAGATCCTGCAACAGGTGCTGGGTGAATACCAGGGCACCATCCTGTTGGTCTCTCACGACCGCTACCTGATCGACGCGCTGGCTACCCAGATTTGGGAGATCGACGAGGAAGAGCGCAGCCTGACAGTCTACCAGGGTACGTACAGCCAGTACCAGGCAGAAAAGGAGGCAGCCAGAGAAGCAGAACGAGCCAGGGCAGAGACGCTCCAGAGTAAATCAGGGCCGTCACGCTCGAACCAGAATGGCCGTCCTTCGGCTGAAGAACGCCGCCGCCGGGCTCGCCTGAAGGAGGTCGAGGCGCAGATCACAGACCTGGAAGGTCAACTGGATGCGCTATCGAAACAATTGGAAAACCCGCCAGCTGAAGCAGCTAAAGTACAGGGGTTAGGGAAGGAATATGTCCGGGTGCAAGGCGAGCTCGACTTGTTGATGAAGGAATGGGAAAGCCTGCACGATTAATGGTTTCGGCAAATCATGATAGCCGTTAGTAGAGCTGGCGTTTAGGTGCCCCAATCACGCAAATACAGGAAATCGTAGCCGATGGTGCGGTTGGTCAGCTTGGCAATCGGCGGCAGAATACGCTTGAAGTGGCTGCGGCGGACGCGCTCCACCACCTGGCTGACAAACTCCGCCTGGAAGCCGGCCTCCACGCAATCCTGCGGGCTGTAGCGCTGGTCGACCAACAGGTACAGCAGCTGGTCGACTTCGGCGTAGGTGAAGCCCAGCTCGCCTTCGTCGGTCTGCCCCGCCCACAGGTCGGCAGAAGGGGGTTTTTCGATGATTTGCTCCGGGACGCCCAAGGCGCGCGAAAGCTGGCGAGCTTGAGTCTTGTACAGATCGCCGATCGGGTTCAAGGCATTGGCCGAGTCGCCATAGATGGTGGTGTAGCCCAACAAAATCTCGGTTTTATTGCCGGTCCCGACCACCAACCCTTTGAAAGCCTCGGACTGGTCGTACAGGACGATCATGCGGGCGCGCGCCATGGCGTTGCCGCGGCGCATCTGGTTGGCATCGGGGAAGCGCTCGAACAGTGGATCAACCATCTCAGTGATGGGTATGGTCAGCGACTGGACACCCAGGAGATCGATCACCTGCTGGGCGTGCTCCATCGAATCAGGCGAGGAGGTCTTATAAGGCATACGCAAGGCCAGGACATTGTCAGGGCCGAGGGCTTCGGCCGCCAGAAAGCAGGAAAGGGCCGAGTCGAGGCCACCCGATAAGCCCAGGACAGCCCGAGAGTAGCCCACGCGGGTGATCTCACTATGAATGAAGCCGGTCAGAATCTGGCGGGCCAGGTCGGTGTTGATGGAGAGGTCAATAGGGTTCATCATAATTTTTATTCAATGATTATACACTTCCTACCGGTCTACCTGTTGACCGGAGAGCCCTCCCCCAGGATACGGCTCATCTCGCGCATCACCAGGGCGGTGCGCTCATCCCGCAACAGGGGCAGGCGGGCGCGGGTACGGTGGAGCTGGTTCAAATCGATCTCCGCCAGGGTCAGGGCAACCTGGTGGTGGGGCGCTTTGACCAGCAGCTCTCCGTTTGGGTCATGAATGGTAGAACCGCCCCAAAAGTTCAAGCCGTCCTCGTACCCCACCCGGTTGGTGTGCACTATAAAGGTGGTGAACAGGCTGGCGTAGGCCTGGTTGATATGGTCCACCCAGCGGGCTGATTCCAGGCGCGGCTCCCGGTTGAGGCCGCGACCTGGCGAAGCAGAAGTGAACAACATCAGATCGGCCCCATCCAGCCAGAGCAGGTAGGGCGGCGAGGCATGCCAGAAATCCTCGCAGATGAGCATCCCCAGGCGCCCAAAGCGGGTGTCAAAGGCGCGCACCGTATCACCCCAGGCAAAGAAACGCCCCTCATCGAAAAGCCCGTAGGTGGGCAGGTAGACTTTGTGATGGACATGGAGGACCTCGCCTTTGGAGAGGTAAGCAGAGGCGATGAAAAAGCGGTGGCGCTGGTCCTCTTCCACAAAGCCAACCACCAGATCGATCTCGCGGCTGGCTTCCAGTAAAGGCTTGAAGATCGGGTCAGCGGACGATGGATGGATAGCCACCGTTGGGGTCAGGTCTTGCAACACGTAGCCGGTCAGGGAAAGCTCGGGGAAGACCAGCAAATCGGCGCCAGCCTGGCGGGCTTCGGCGATCTTGGTCAAATGAACCTCGAGATTGGCAGGGAGAACTCCCAGGGTGGTATTGATTTGAGCAAGCGCTAGGGTGAGTTTCATAATCTGCTATCCAAAAATGCCGGTCATGGTGTATGGTGAGGGAAATCGGTTTCCGCAGAGGCCAGGTCTGAGACGGACCTTTGCAGAGGAATGAGGGTCAGCAGGTAAACGGCGACTGCCAGCAATCCAAAAGCAAACCCGGCCCAGGTTTCAGGCCTACAGCCTGCCCAGGTCGGAGAGGGATCCACCCGCAGGAAGGAAATCCCCAAATTCAATAAACCCAGACCCAACAAGACCAGGCAGGCGGGTTGCCCGGCGCGTCGCAGGCGGGTCCGGCTGCGGTCAACCAACCAGAACAAACCCAGGGTCAGGGAAGCTGCCAACAATTGCAGTGGAACGCGCCGTTCCAGCTCGCCCCACTCATCGCGCGCCGGTAAGCTCCACCAGGCCGTAGTCTCAACCCCATAGGCGCAGCCATCCACCCAGCAAGCCAACCAGGCGCTGACAGTCAGGGCGGCTGCCAGGGGCAAATAAGCATCGGCCAAATCTCCGAGAGGCTGGCGAGTGATGAAAGCCAGCAGCGCTAAGGCTAATAAAGCACCCGCCAGCGCTCCAACGCCAGAAAACCCTCCCAGCCAAACCTGGGGGATTTTGAGCAAGCCTCCGGCATAGTAAGACCAGGCCATTGCCACATGAACCAAGCGACCACCCAGCAAGGCACCGAGAAGCAACCACAGACCCTGATCAATCCTGCGCAGGGCCAGCTTTTCAGGCGCTTGCCAGGCCACCCAGGCCAATCCCAGGACAGCCCCCAAACCAATCAAGAGGGAAAATGGGGTCAGCTTTGCCTCCCAAAATTACGGCAGTAAATCTATGTAACTCCGGATATTAGAGATACCTTAATGATACCATGCCCCTGGGGGGCAAAATGATACAGCCCATATGCTCAAAATCACACCTGCAGGGCCAGGAAAAGCAGTAGTAAAATAGCACGGTGACTCAAGCCCAACCCTCTCACCAATTTTCCAGCCCGGTATCGATCGAGACAGCCAGCTGGAGAGATCTGACTGCCCTGCGGCACCTGGAAAAAGTTTGCTTTCCAAAAGACGCCTGGCCCCTGCTGGATCTGGTGGGCATATTGAGCATGCCCAATGTGCTGCGCTTGAAAGCCGTCATCGACGGGCAGATGGTCGGTTTCATTGCCTGCGACATCCGCCGGGCGGAAAACGTGGCCTGGATCGCCACCGTTGGCGTGTTGCCAGAACAACGCGGGCAGGGAATCGGACAGAGATTGCTGCTGGAAGCTGAAGCCCGCCTGAACGTGTCTGCCATTCGACTGAGCGTGCGCGCCTCCAACCAGGCTGCTATCCGGCTGTATCTCCAGCTGGGGTATTTTCAGAAGACGATCTGGCCGCGCTATTATGCAGACCGGGAAGACGCAGTGGTGATGGAAAAGGTGACCCAACCAGCAAATGGGCTATAATGTATAGCATAATTTCTTCAGCAGATTGAACAATGATAGGATATTTAGAAGCTACGTATGAAGGAAGAAAAGATCTCTGCACCGGCATTAATCACCGACCAAGACACACTTGAGGAACTGGTAGAAAATCTATCTGGGGAATCGCTCCTGGCGGTCGATACCGAATCGAACAGCCTGTACGCCTACCAGGAACAGGTCTGCCTGATCCAGTTCTCTACGCAAGAGGATGATTACCTGGTAGATCCGTTATCGTTAGACGATCTTTCGCCGTTGGCAAAAATCTTCTCCAATCCAGATATTGAAAAGGTATTCCACGCCGCAGAGTACGATTTAATCTGCCTGAAACGCGACTTTGATTTCACAGTGGTCAACCTGTTCGACACAATGATGGCCGCCAGCGTGCTGGGCAAAGCAGAAGTCGGACTGGGTTCGATCTTATCGAATGAGTTCGGCGTACAAATGGACAAGCGCTACCAACGCGCCAACTGGGGCCAACGCCCGCTGCCAGATCACCTGTTGGACTACGCCCGCCTGGATACCCGTTACCTGGTCCCGCTGCGCAACCAGCTGAAAGCTGAATTGGAAGAGAGCGGGCGCTGGGAGATGGCGGCTGAAGACTTCAGGCGCATGTCCATCCTGAATGGCGGCAACCACGAGAATTCGCGCAACCACGCCAGGAACTCTGGCGAGGCCTGCTGGCGGATCAGCGGTTCCAACGATCTGACTCCCCAACAGGCCGCCGTGCTGCTGGAGCTGTGCAAATACCGTGACCGCGTGGCAAAGAACATGAACCGGCCATTGTTCAAGGTGATGAGTGATGCCACTTTGCATTCCGTAGCCAGCGCCTGCCCCATCAGCATAACCGAGCTGAAGCGCCTGCCGGGTATGAGCCGGGGACAGGTATACCGGCACGGCTCAGCTCTGCTCCAGGCGGTGAAGCGCGGCCTGGAAGCCAAACCGGTGACCCCGCCGCGCCCGCCCCGACCTGATGAAAAGTTCCTGTGCCGGGTGGAAAACCTGCGCCAGTGGCGTATGCGAACAGCGCGCGATTTGGGGGTTAAATCGGACGTGATCCTGGCGCGCGACCTGCTGTACGCCATTGCCGAGCGCAACCCACGCAAGATGAATGAGCTGGCTGAGGTCTTAAAAGACGCTCCCTGGCGGCTAAAGAACTACGGGGAGGAGATCTTGCAGGTCATCCATTGTCCTTGATTAAATTATCCCAAAAAAAATATGCACAGGGGTATCTGCCCCTGCGTACACCATTATTGGGGCTCTGTTAGCTTTTTTCTCTCACACAAAAGGGGAAATACATGAAAATCACCTTTCACGGCGCAGCTCGAACGGTCACCGGCTCACAACATCTCATTGAAATCAATGGGTACCAGTTGCTGCTGGAATGCGGTCTGTACCAGGGCCGGCGGAAGGAGTCGTACGAGCGCAACCTAAACTTTCCCTTCAACCCGCGCAAGGTCCACGCAGTCATTCTCTCCCATGCCCATATCGACCACAGCGGCAACCTGCCCAACCTGGTGGAACAGGGCTACCGCGGGCCGGTCTATGCCACCGATGCGACCGCCCATCTTGCCAACATCATGCTGCTGGATTCGGGGCATATCCAGGAATCAGACGCGGATTTTATCAACCGCAAGCTGCGCAAACGCGGTGAACCAAAAGTGGAGCCGCTGTATACCATGGAAGACGCAGCGCGGGTGGCGCAATACTTCCACCCCCTGGCCTACGAGGAACCTTTCGAGCCGCTGCCTGGGGTACAGGCGCAGCTGTTCGAGGCTGGGCATATCCTGGGCTCAGCCAGCCTGCTGCTTGAAATAGAAGAAAAAGGGCGCAGGGTGCGCCTGTGGTTTTCGGGCGATATCGGCCGGCGCGACTTACCCCTGCTGCGCGACCCGGTCCTGCCACATGCGGTGGATACCCTGATCATGGAATGCACTTACGGCGATAAGCTGCACGACGATCCGCAGGCCGCTTATGACGAGCTGCGCGAGACGGTTTTACGTACCGCCCAACGAGGAGGAAAAGTGATCGTCCCGGCCTTTGCAGTGGGACGCACCCAGGAGCTGGTGTACAACCTGCACCAGATGATGCAGGCAGGTGAAATCCCCCGCCTGCCGGTGTATGTGGACAGCCCGCTGGCGGTGAAGGCTACCGATATCTTCCGCGCGCACCCGGAGTGCTTCGACCAGGAGACGCACGACTTCATTAAAAACAATGACAGCAAAGCGGCGCTGAAGTTCGATGAGCTGGTCTACGTACGCTCGGTGGATCAATCGAAGAGCCTGAACGAGCGGGAGGACCCCATGATCATCATTTCGGCTTCGGGGATGGCAGAAGCCGGACGGATCTTGCACCATCTGAAAAATAATATCGAGGACCCGCGCAACACAATCCTGATTGTGTCCTGGCAGGCCCCGCATACCCTGGGCCGGCGCCTGGCGGACCGGGACAAAGAGGTGCGCATCTTCGGTGAATCCTACCGGCGCAGAGCCGAGGTGGTCACTATCGGCGGCTTCTCGGCCCACGCCGGGCAGAACCTGCTGGTGGAATACGCCCGTTCGGCCGCGCGCG
>Ga0114946_10000648_pt1 | contig 23307 bp, 16 predicted proteins | sample WalLakDeSediment_FD_88676 | JGI IMG/M metagenome (GOLD analysis project Ga0114946, IMG submission 88676) | Lake sediment microbial communities from Walker lake, Nevada to study Microbial Dark Matter (Phase II) - Walker Lake 11/02/13 Deep Sediment | ecosystem: Environmental > Aquatic >... | reverse complement strand
GGACCTTCACGACGGGCTCCCCCCCGAGGAGGCCCGGCAGAGGTTCGACGAGCTCATCAGGGACATCTCCCCCGAGCAGATCGGGGCCATGGAGGAGCAGCTCATACGGGAAGGAATGCCGGTACAGGAGATCCAGCGCATGTGCGATCTCCACGTGGCGGTGATGCGGGGCGGGCTGGATCAGAACGCCGAGGTCACGGCCCCTCCGGGGCACCCCGTCCACACCTACATGGCCGCCAACGAGGTCATCACGGGCCTGGCGAACCGCGTGGGGGACCTGGCCAGCCGCCTTTCGGGAGGGACGGCCGCCACCCCCGAGGGCGCTCCGGCACCGTCATCCGGCGGAGGCACCGGAGTCTCCGGCAACGGGAGCACCTCCCCAACCGATCCTGAACTCCGAGGGGAGATGGGCCAGGTGCTGGAGGAGCTCTCCGGCATCCACAACCACTACGTACGCAAGGAGAACCAACTCTTCCCCTTCTTGGAGCGCCATGGGATCACCGGCCCCCCGAAGGTCATGTGGGGCGTCCACGACGAGATCCGCAGGCAGATGAAGGAGGCCAGGGCCGCCGTGGAGGAGGCTCCGGCGGAGGAGCTCTCCCGGAAGGCGGCGGCCTTCGCCCGGTCCGTCATCGAGATGGTCTACAAGGAGAACAAGATCCTCTTCCCCCTGGCCGCACAGACGCTGAGCCGGAGGGAGTGGGTGGAGGCCCGGATGGGGGAGGATGAGCTGGGCTATGCCTTCGTGGAGCCTGCGGCCCCCTTCGAGGCGAAGGAGCCCAGGGGGGGTGGCATCTCCCTGCCCATCGTGGCTTCTCCGGCGGCGGCCTCAGAGGCGGAACCAGCCGGCAAGGAAGACGCCCTCCTGGACCTTGGGACCGGACGCCTCTCCCTGGAGCAGGTGGACATGATCCTCCGGGTCCTCCCGGTGGACCTCTCCTTCGTGGACGCCGACGGTTTCGTCCGCTACTACTCCGAGACGGCGGAGCGCCTCTTCCCCCGGACCCCCGGAGCTATCGGGCGGCACGTGGAGAACTGCCACCCCCCCAAGAGCGTCCACATGGTGATGGAGATCCTCCGGGCCTTCTCCGCCGGGGAAAGGGACGTGGCTGAGTTCTGGATCGAGATGGGAGGCAAGTTCATCCACATCCGCTACTACGCGGTCCGGAACCCCAAGGGTGCCTACCTCGGGTGCCTGGAGGTGAGCCAGGACGTCACCGGCATCCGGGCCCTGGAGGGCCAGCGGCGCCTCCTGGAGTGGAACTGAAGGCTGGGCGGCGGCCGGCCGTCGCCGGCTGCCGCCCCCTACCTCCCCCACCACCTGACGCTCAGCCCCAGCCCAGCCACATGATCGGCTGCCGGAAGCTGCCGCCCCCTACCCCTCCCGCTCCCGGATCATCACCAGGAGCATCTTGAAGGGCACGGGCGCTGTGAGGGCGTGGGGGATGTTGGCCGGAAGCAGGAACACCTCCCCTGCCTCCACCCTGCTCTCCTTCCCTCCCACGGTGATGGTCGCAACCCCATCCACGATGTAGACCACCGCGTCGTGGGGCGTAGAGTGCTCGCTCAGCCCCTCCCCCTTGTCGAAGGCGAAGAGGGTCAGGGTCCCGGTGGACTTCTTCACCAGGGTCCGGCTCACCACGGAACCCTCCTGGTAGGCCAGGAGGTTGTCCAGGAGTTGGGGTTCGGACAGGGGATGCGTGTGATCCTTCTCTTCGGGCATGGATGGCCTCCTATCGGGAACTGGTCTTGGTCTTCGGTGGTCTACCCAGAGCAAGGTATCTTGGTCCCCGGAGAGTGCGCTGTCAGAGCCGGGTCCCCACGAAAGCCCCTGGAGCAGCATCGCCGTTCCCAACCCACCAAACGGTGCGCCGCCCGTGCCCCTCCCGTACCTTCCCTCCGTATCCGATCCGTCCGACTTCGAACCGGAGGCCACCATGACAAGAGCCTTTCCCTTCAACCCACTCTCCAGCTCCACCCGCTCCGTTCCCTTCTTCCTCTTCCTCGGCCTCGCCCTCACCCTGGGCCAGCCCTGCACCCCCCTCCAGGCCCAGGGCACGGAGCCCCTCAAGGTCTTCATCTCCGTGGACATGGAGGGCGTCGCAGGGGTGGTGCACTGGGACGAGACGAGTCAGCCCGGTCCGGACTACGGCTACTTCCGGAGGCTCATGTCCCTGGAGGCCAACGCCGCCGTCCTGGGAGCCTTCGACGCGGGAGCCACGGAAGTCGTGGTGCGGGACTCCCACGGCTCGGCCCGCAACATCCTCCCGGACCTCCTGGATCCCAGGGCCCGCCTCATCCGAGATTGGTCCGGCGGCCCCAAGGTCATGATGGAGGGGATCGACGAGACCTTCCACGCCGTGGTGTTCATCGGGTATCACGGCCGGGCCGGGACGCCGGATGCCATCCTTGACCACACCAGCACCGGCAACGTGGTGGACTTCGCCATCAATGGGCGCTCCCTGCCCGAAGCCGGATACAATGCTCTGATCGCCGCCAAATATGGGGTCCCTGTTGTGTTCGTGGCGGGCGACCGGGCCATTTGCGACCAGGTGAAGGAGCTCTTCGGGGACGTCCCAACCGTGGCCACAAAGGCAGGAATCGGGGAGGCATCCGACGGTCTCCATCCCCAGTTGGCGGCGGACCTCATCCGGGTGGGCGTGGCCGATGCGCTTCGGCAGCGGCACCAGATGCGCCCCTTCACCATGACCCCTCCCTACACCCTCGTCCTGAAGCTCAAGAACGAAGCCTCCGTGTACGCAGGCTCTTTCTTCCCGGGGGCCCGCCGCACCGGCGACTGGGAGCTGACCTTCACGGCCCAGGACATTCTCGAGGTCATGTACGCATTCAACGTCATGAAACGTTGATTTAGAGAGGGGGATGGGGTCAGGGGGGGCACTTCCATCCGCCTCAGGCGCCCACCTCCTCACCGGCACCTGTGCGCATCCTCCGGCCCGAAACGTTGTTGTGCGTAGAGGGGTACATCTGGCATCTACTCGGACGGAGGCAGGATCATGGTGCGCCGGAATCGAATCGCCCTGGGGGGCCTGGTCATTATCGCCATGCAAGCAGCCTCGTGCGGAGGTCCTACGGACCCCAGCCCGCCCAAGGAGATCACCGAGCTCCCCCGGCCCCTCACCGCCGTGGAGGAGCGAGTCATCGACCGCTCCAACGCCTTCGGTTTCGAGCTCCTTCGGAGAGTCGACGAAGGCCGGGAGGCGGACAAGCCCAACACCATCCTCTCCCCCCTCTCGGCCTCCATGGCCCTGGGGATGGCTCTCGAAGGGGCCGACGGCGACACCTACACCGACATGAGGGACGCCCTGGGGTTCCAGGGGTTCAGCCGGGGAGAGGTCAATGACTCGTACGAGGGACTCCTGGATCTCCTCCTGGATCTGGACCCCGCCGTGGAGGTGGGTATCGCCAACTCCGCCTGGAGCCGACAGGACTTCCCCTTCCGCACCAGCTACTTCGACGCCATCACCACCCACTTCGACGCCGAGGTTCGGGAGCTGGATTTCTCGAACCCGGCCTCCAAGGACGTTATGAACCAGTGGGTCCGGGACAAGACGAAGAACCGGATCAAGAGCATCGTAGAGGAGATCCGGCCCCTGGACATCCTCTTTCTCATCAACACCGTCTACTTCAACGGCAAGTGGACCACCCAGTTCAAGAAGTCCGAGACTCGCATGGCTCCCTTCCGCCTGGAGGACGACTCGCAGGTGGACGTTCCCATGCTCTCCGGGCGCCTCCCGAAGGTTGGCTTCGCTTGGCTGGAGGGGGGCAGGGTCATGGCGGAGCTACCTTACGGCGGCCGGGCCTTCCGCATGGTGCTGCTGGTGCCGGGCGAAGGCGAGACGGTGGGCGACCTCCTGGCAATCCTGGACGACGATACCTGGCGCTCCTGGCTGGGCTCCCTCCACGAGCAATCAGGAGAGATCATGGTCCAGATGCCCAAGTTCGAGTTGGAATGGGGAGGCCTCCTGAACGACGCTCTGGAGGCCATGGGGATGGAGAAGGCCTTCGACTACGCGCAAGCGGACTTCAGCAGGATGACGGCGGCGCCCGACGCGCATATCAGCCGGGTGAACCAGAAGACCTACATGCGGGTGGACGAAGAAGGGACGGAGGCAGCGGCGGCCACCTCCGTGGTGATTGGCGTGACCTCGGCGCCCCCCGCCGTCATGGTGGACCGGCCCTACCTCCTGGCCATCCGGGAGAGGCTCAGCGGCACGGTGATCTTCGTGGGCGCGGTGAGGGACCCGAGGTAAGAGGTTCGCCGCGGCGTGGGGAGGTGTCGCAGCGGCGTCCCGGAAGTCGGTCGGGATTCGCGCGAATTGGAGTGGCCGGGGGAGCTGGCTCCCCCGGCCGCAACGCACCGGCCCTACTTCCCCTCCCCGTACCCCAGCAGGACCCGGGTCCCGGACCTGTACTCGTCCGCCACCAGGAAGACCACTCGCTTCTGATCCTCCTGCCGGGCCCAGAGGGACCCCTGGTCCCGATCGCCGTCCTTGAGGCGGTGCTCCATCTGGAGCTCGTACCCTTCTCTCTCCAGCCACCTCCTGTACGATGCCAGGACCTCCATGGGAGCCCCATCCACCTCCCAGGCCACGGCCCCCAGGAACCCCTCCTGTGAGGTGAGGGAGTAGACGCTCCGGGGCTCAGAGGGGATCCCGCCGAGGCGGGGCACCCACTTTGGCAGGGCCTGGGCTCTGTCCCCGGCCCCGAATCTTATGATCCCCTCCTCCGTCTCCACCACCAGCTCACCGCCGTCATCTCCGCGCCTCAGGTCGAACCGGACCCGCCCTTCGTTGGAGTCGACGACCAGGGAGCCACCATCCTCGTCCCGAGTCAGGTCAAAGCGGACGTGGCCATCCCGGCCCCGGATGACGAGATACCCTCCATCCCGGTCACCCCTCAACGAAACGGAGACATCGTCCCCGCCGGCACGGCCCGCACGCCCCCACCCACTCCGGTCCCGGTCCACCTCCGTCGCCCGAGCCCCCGATGCCCTACCCAACGCTGCCAGATCCAGCGAGGCCAGATCCAGGATTCCTGCCTCCGGGCTCCCGTCCTGCGGGAGGTTTCGGAGGAAGGCCAGGCCTTCCACGGGATCGGCATCCAGGAGTCTCGAGTGGGACTCGAGCCCGGCCAGCACTACAGCGCCCACCTCGGCCGGCCCTCCCTGAAGCTGCCGGACCACGCCGCTGGCGAACTGCTCCACCTGGCGGTGGACGTAGAACGCCGCCAGGCCCATCCCCGCCATCCCCACGACGAACAGAATGGCTACGATGAGGAACACCCATCCCAGAAGGGACGGGCCCACACGGCTTCTTCCGTTGACCGCTCTCTCAAATTCGTCGTACATGGTCGGCTCTTTCTCCGTTTCGACGCCGCCGGCGCTTCTGGCAACCACCTCCTCTTCTCTCCCTAGTACGATAGGAGGGCCCCTTTTGTTTTGCACTGCTCTTGCGAAGGGGTTCAGAGCTTGCCCAGAATCGGGGAGTTGCCTCGGTGGTCCCTGAGCCTCCGGCGCCACGCGTAACGTGGGTCCGGAGGAGGACGGGCTGCTTCCGGCCCTATTGCCTCCTCCACCTCCGACCCACAACATGGTTGCTCACCCGGCGGGGCCCTCGGGCCGCCACCGGTTCATGGATACCCCTGACCTTCCGTTGGACCTTGGATCCCGGACGCCCCCGCCAACTCGTTACCGCAGCCCTGGCGCTGGCTATGTTCCTGGCCGCGTTGGAGGCCACCGCTGTGGGTACCGCCATGCCCACGGTGGTGGCGGATTTGGGGGGGATGGCCCGGTACAGCTGGGTCTTCAGCGCCTACCTTCTTACCTCCACCACGACGGTGCCCATGTACGGGAAGCTGGCGGATCTCTTCGGCCGCCGGCGCATCTTCACAATCGCCGTGGTCCTCTTCATGGTAGGGGCGGCCCTGTGCGGGATGGCCCAGACCTTCACCCAACTCATCATCTTCCGGGCCATTCAGGGGCTGGGCGCCGGGGGCGTCATACCCGTGGCCATCACCGTGTTGGGGGATATCTACTCTCTGGAAGAGCGGGGCCGGGTCCAGGGCGTCTTCTCCGGGGTTTGGGCCGTGTCCAGCCTGGTGGGCCCCGCCGCCGGTGGTCTTATCACCGACCTCATCTCCTGGCGGTGGGTCTTCTACTTCAACATCCCCTTCGGATTGGCCGCCGCCGCCATGCTCCGCCTCTTCTTGGTGGAGGAAGCCCCCAGGCGTGAGCGACGTCTCGACTTCCTCGGGACGTTCAGCCTGACGCTGGCCATCACCATGCTGCTCCTGGCCTTGCTTGAGGGGAGCAATCTTTGGGGGTGGGCAGATCCCCGCACAGTTGGCATGGCGGCCTTCGCCGGGGCCCTTCTCCTCTTCTTCCTCTGGCAGGAAGGACGGGCACCGGAACCCATGCTTCCCCTGGAGCTCTTCCGGAACCGAGTCATCGCCGTGGCCAGCATGGGCGGCTTCCTCATGGGAACCATGCTGTTCTGTGCTGCCGCCTTCGTGCCCATGTTCGCCCAGGGGGTCCTGGGAGGCACGGCCATCGACGCCGGGATGACCCTGGCTCCAATGTCCATCGGATGGCCCATTGCCAGCACGATCTCCGGGTGGCTGTTGACGAAGAGGGGCTATCGGCCCTTTATCCTGGCCGGATCGGTGCTCAGCACCGTCGGGTGTCTTCTCCTGGCGTCGGCGGACCCCTCCTGGGGCCGGGGGCCGGTGATGCTGGCCATGTTCCTCCTGGGTCTTGGCCTGGGCTTCCTCTCCACGCCCTACCTCCTGGCGGTACAGAACGCCGTGCCTCGGCACCAGCGGGGCGTGGCCACGAGCTCCGTCCAGTTCTTCCGCTCCATCGGGGGAGCCGTGGCGGTGGCGGCCCTGGGCGCCATGCTGAACGCCCACCTGGCCACCAGTCTGGGAGCCGACGTGGACCCCAACGTGGCCCTGAACCCGGAGCTCCGGGCCGTGATCCCCCCCGAGAGCCTGATCCAGCTGGTCACCGCACTTGAGGGAGGCCTGGGGTCCATCTACCTGGTCATGACGGGGCTGGCGGCCATGGGGATCGTGGTGGCGCTGCGCTTCCCGAGCGGGTCGGCCCAGCTGCACGCTCACCGGGAGACGGAGGGCTAGCGGGGGCTGACCGTTCAGCTCCCTCCCGGGTGGGAACCCATCCGACCTTCACCGGGTTTCAGGAAAGGCCATGCTGCTACCAGCCATCCTCCAGGCCGAGCAGGCTTCCGGTCTCTCGGCAACCCTGTCGGCTAACCCCATGCTGGCCCTTGCCACCCTCTTCGGGGCTGGGGTCCTCACCAGTCTCACGCCCTGCATCTATCCCATGATCCCCATCACCGTCTCGGTGATTTCCGGAACGGCCAGGGTGGGGCAATCCAAGGGGCGAACGGCAGCGTTGACCCTCACCTATGTGGTGGGCCTGGCCACCTTCTACGCCGTCCTGGGACTCATTGCGGGCCTCTCGGGCAGCCTCTTCGGGACCGTGAGCGCGAGCCCCTGGGCCCTCCTGGTCATGGGGAACCTCCTCCTCCTCTTCGGCCTCTTCATGCTGGACGTCTTCCCGGTGCCCGTGCCCCGGAGACTCATGACCTGGGCCGCCGGCCGGGAGGGGGGGTCGTACGGTGGCGTCTTCCTCCTGGGGGCCACCTCCGGGATCGTGGCCGCCCCCTGCGGAGCCCCGGCCTTCGCCGTGGTCCTGACCTGGGTGGCCGCCACCGGGGCGGGCCTCATGGGCTTCGTCTACCTCTTCGTGTTCTCCCTGGGAATGACGGCCCTCCTGGTGGTGGTGGGCCTGTTCTCCGGGGCCATGGCCGTCCTCCCCCGCTCCGGGACGTGGATGGTGTGGTTGAAGAAGGGAGCGGGAATCCTCATGATCGCCGTGGCCCAGTACTACTTCGTCAAGGCAGGGTACAACTTGTGAAGACCAACGTTCTTGTCTCGCTTCTCCTCCTTGGGCCCGCCATGCTCGGGCTTGGGCCCGCCATGCTCGGGCTTGGACCCGCTATGCTCGGGGCCCAGGAGGTTTCCCTCCCCCTGGGTACCCAGGCCCCTCCCGCAGCCCTGGAGGATCTGGACGGCAACCCGGTGCAGCTCCTGGACTTTGTGGAGGAGGGCAAGCCCACCCTCATGGAGTTCTGGGCCACCTGGTGCGAAAACTGCGAGGCCCTCCAGCCCCAGATGGAAGAGATCGCACGGCGGTGGGGCAGCCTTGTCAACGTGGTGGCGGTGGCGGTGGCCGTTGGCCAGAACCAGCGCCGGGTGAAGCGACACCTGGAGGACCACGCGCCCGGCTACCCCTACCTGTGGGACGCCAAGGGTGAGGCGGTCCGTGCCTACGGAGCCGCCACCACCTCCATCGTCGTCATCCTGGACCAGACCGGGAAGGTGGCCTACACGGGCGTGGGACGGAACCAGGACCTGGTGGGGAAGATCCGGGAGCTGGTGGAGGGGTAGGGTAGGGCGGACCCACCACACACGACACACACGAGAAGGGACGGAGCCGGGCCGCACTCCGTCCCCCGTTTCGCCGTCAAGGGGTGGCGCGGACACGCCGCGCCGGGAGCTACCCCTCGTCCGGCGTCACCCGGTCGATGGCGGCCTTCAGCGCCTCGTAGGCCCCGGGATCCACCTGGTTGAACCGCGGAATCACCTCGGTGATCCTCCCCTCCGGGTCCACCACGATGACGGCCCGACTCCCCACCGTCCCACCTTCCCTGGGGTTGCCCCCGAAGGCGGCATACGCGGATCCGTCGGGATCGCTCCCGAAGAGAAACTGGAAGTCGTCGTCAAAGGCCCAGGAAGCCAGAGCCTCCGCAGGGTCGTTGGAGATCCCCACCAGGACCAGGTCTTGGCCGTTGCGGAACAGACTTGCGTACTGATCACGGTACGCTTGCATTTGAACCGTTCAGCCAGACGACCTGGCCCGGAAGAAGAAGGCCAGGACCACCGTCCTTCCTTGGAACTCCTTGAGGCGGAACGGCTCCGAGAGGATGCCGTAGCGGGTGGCGCCCTGGACCTGGATGTCCGGCGCCGCCTGGCCTACGGCCAGAAACTCCTGCTGGTCTTGGGCCGCAGCCTCACCAGGACCGGCCAGAGCCACGGTGCCCGCAAGTAGGCAGGGGAGGAGAAGTCGATGCATCCAGGTGCTCCCGTTGTGAGATTCGGAGTTGATTGAACCCGGGCCCCATCGTACCACCCGGATCTCCCGAAGTTCCCGGAACCGGCCCCCGCCGTCCTTAGCGATTTCCTCCCAGGGCGCCCATGCCCGTGTGAAGTCCCACCGACGCCACAGCGTTGTGAATCATGCCGAAGTCCCCCTGGTCCGGATTGGAGGGATCGAAGGGAGAGGCAAACTGGAGATGGTTCCGGCCCTCCAGGCGAAGAACCAGGGGGCCCTCGCCCCACTGCCATGGGGTGACCAGATCGATGCCCACTCCCACCACGGCCATCAACTGTGGCTTCTCGTCACCCGGATACGTGGCGCCTGCCGGGCTGAACGTCGTCATCGGGCCGTCACCCAGACCCCAGTTGATGAGCCCCACGCCGGCACCGATGAAGGGAAGCACAGTGCGATACGGCGTCGGGGCCACAGGTCGGAGCAGGAGGCCCACATCGGCCGCGATGACCTGGATGGTCCGGTCTCCCTGGGTCCACGGGAGGACCTGCCGGGACAGGCCGCCCTGGACCCGGAAGCCAACCTGCCCACTCCCGCCGACCCACCGGTCCCAATGCGCACCCAGGGCCCAGGTCAAGTCCGGCTTGAGGTCCACAAGACCTTCGGCCCCCACCGCCCCGTCGTTGAGGCTCGTGGTCATGATGGCGCCGGCGTTCCACCCCACGGAGGAGCGATAGTCCTGGGCCCGGGCAGGCAAAACCGATGCCGCGGTAAGAACCGCCACGACAGAAGCTGCTGTGATAAACCGTCGCATTTCTATCCCCTGATTCTCAGATCACTAAAAAGGGCGCGGCTACTGCAAGATGACGATGTCCCGGCGTCTCACGTCCACCACCACGACGCCACCACCGTCGGTGATCCCATACAGTTTCACCACGACGCAGTCGGCCCCCACACAACCGGCACCGGCACCGGCATTGTCCGTTGGCAGAGGCGGACCGGCCCGGAGGGGACCCACGATGTTGTCACGGATGTGGATCTGTCCTCGCTCGGTGAAGTGGGTCGTGTCCAGGATCCGCAAGGTATGGTCGGCCTGCCCCACAAAGCTCAGAGTTCGCTCCGACGAGGGGTTGGAAGGCGTGAAGCTCGGGTGATAGGGATGAAGCGCGGCCCCCGAACCTCCTTCCACATCCGTAGGGACAGAACCTTGCAGCCGGAGGTCGGTGCTCCAGTAGTAGGAGGCCGAGCTCCCCCGGGCGGCACCGAGGGAGCCATCCCGGTTGAGATCCAGGCCGGTCACCCGTTCCGAGGCATTGTTCAACAGGTCCGCCACCAGCAGTCTGCTATGGATCTTCGAGGCCGAAGCGTCCCAGAGTGTGATACGTCCGGCCTCCCCAGGACCGGTACCTCCCTCTCCGAATGCTATCCACTCCCGGTCGCCGGAAGCGGTCACGAAGGTGGTGTCACGGAGGACGAGGCGCTCCCGGGCCCAGGATCCCCGTGCCCAGAGAATGTCGGAATCGGGGCTCGCAGACATGACGGCCAGCGCCGAGTCCAGGCGCAGAACCCCACTGCTCACCACCACGTTGGGGAATCCGGGCTTGTGATCATGGATTTCCACTAGATCGTGGTCTCCCGATACCCGGTAGAGGTCGATGCTGTCCACGTGGGCAATGGCAACAATCAACGAATCGTAAACGATGTCCTCAGCCAGAAGGAGGATCTTGGCCTCCGGCGCATCCCAACCGAATTCCTTGGACAAGACCCGGATGGTCCCATCGGGAGCCGAGGGAGTGGGCTTGGTGGAGTAGAGAAGGCGGCCCTGGGCGTCCTGAGCCATGAATTGCGGGCGATCGCTGAAGTCGATGAAGATGCCGTCAAGCTTCTCAATCTCGTCTTCCCCTTCGTACCGCCGCGTGATTTCGAAGAGCGGCGTGTTCTGGGTGACGTATCGTCGGCTCAGATCCTCCCGAGGCTGCCCCACCAGGGACACAAAGGAGATGGACACCGAACCGGAGTTGGCCACGAAAAGGCTGTCGCCGGCCCGGTTCATGGCCAGTCCCCACGGATCAGCACTCACGAAGACCTCGGGGCCCCAGGTACCCGGTCCCGCCTGCAGGGTCTGGATGCGGTTCCGGGTCAGGTTCGACGCGTACACCCTGGATCGCAGGGTGTCCACCAGGAGGTCCGCCAGGATGCCGCCCCCGGGCGTAAGGGAGGTCCGGCCCGAGACCGCGATGGTCTGCCTCGCTTCCGTCACGGCGTTGGCGATGACGCGGGGGGAGCCGGCCACCACCACGGTGTCACACGCCACCTGGTTGGTGTACGCCGGTCCCACGGCGCCCCCGCAGTTCCCCCGTCGGTCATAAGCGATTCCGAAAAACAGGATGTTGAGGGTGTCGGGAAGATTGAGGGAATCCACGAAGGGAGGTGCGAAGGCGAACCGGCTCACCGCCGTGTCCGATGCCGGGCCCGCGAAGTCCCGCGAGGGGGATAGGACCAGGGTATCGGTGCGGGCCGTGTTGCTCACGATGGCGGTGAGGGCAGTCCTGGCGATCCCCGAACCCCCGGGGTTGTCGAAAGCCCGGACGGTGACGCGGATGCTGTCGGTGAGCTCGAGTCGGGGAGCCATGGAAACGTCAAGGCTCACGAAGGGGGGAAGGAGGTCCAGGTCGGTGACGCTCAGGTTCACCACCTGGGACTGCCCCTGGGCTCCCTTCGTGTTCACCCCGGAAGCCGTGATCTGGATGCTCCCGGAAGCGCCGTCCGGCACCATGACGGCAGTGTCCGCCTGAACCGTGGTCCTGGGCGGGACGAACTGCACGAAAATGGTCTGTTGCACCACCCCGGTGACTCGGATTGTGATGCTGGAGACCCCCTCCTGGTCGGCGCCGGAGACCCTGATGGGCACTCGCTGCCCCGCCTGGACCTGGACCCCTGTTGTGGGAGTCAGGATCTGGATCTCCGGTGGGTCTACATCGGGCGCCACCGGGTCGTAAAGGGTGTCGCTCTCGCATCCGAAGAGGGACAGGGCCCACACCGCCGCCACGAGGGCCGCGGGCAGTCCGAAGAAACGACCAGGCTCAACGGTCCGTCCTTCGCGCATCCGATCCTCCCTGAGGTCGAAACCAGAACTCTGTTTGCAGAACGTACTTCTGCACTGTTTGCAGAACGTACTTTTACACTGTTTGCGAAACATCCCTTTACACCCTGGGGCAGAAAAGGGCGAAAAAGCAATGACTCGGCGACTAAGCTAAGGCAATAACCAGGCCAGGAGCCAGGGTGCCGGGATTCCGTCCGAAGCCCCTGTTTGGTCCGCCCACGTGAGAGGGCGCTGGAGCCCGTCACCTCTCTTCGAACCGGAGGACGCCATTAACAATATGGGGATCTCCACTCTTCGGCGAAACGAACATGTGCGCCAGGGGAATCCCCCTCCTGGGCGTCAGCCCGAGACGGGGTGGCGGGCGAACCACCGATTCGAGCCACCGGAGGCATCCGCGACGCCCGTCGGCCGCCCCATGTGAGACGGGGCGATGGCCCCCCGCGCCACCCGTCGCGCTACCGCAACATCATCTGATGAGTCGGGCCGGTTGAGCCCGCCGCACCTCTCACCGCATGACGATCTCCACCATCCCGGCCTGCTCCATGGCGCGGATGTACCCCGCCACATCTGCCAGTTCCGCGTCAGGTGTCTCGGGCGTGACCACGTAGGCGAACTTCCACTCATCGGACGAGGTGGTGACGTTGCCATATTCCGCACGCACCAGACGCCAGATCTCGGCGATGCTCCGCTCCCCGTCCACAAACCAGGGGATCTCCGTGGCCGCCAGTCTAGGGAGCCCCGCCATGGGTGGGAGGAACTCCCGCAGACGGCCCGAGGCCTCTCGGTGCTCCTCGGTGTAGAAGTTGAACCGCCGCCTGGGAACCATTTGCTCGTAGCGCTGCTCCTCCTCCGAAGGTCCCAGGGCGCGAGGGGCTACACCGAGCTCCCGGGCCCTGCGTTCATAGATGCCTTGCAGCCTCCGGAGTTGGACGTCCCGGGCTGCTTCCAGGCTCTCACCGAGGGCCGCCACCAGCCCTTCAACCTCGGAAGCTGCGGACAGGTCCCTCACCGAGGCCACGCTTCCCTCCCCCCTCCTGAAGGCCCCATAGACTTTGTGGGTCGCGGCTCGGTAGCCCTCGTGGAGGTCCTCGGCCCCGACGTCAAGAAGCCGTACGCTTTGGCGGGCCACTTCAGCCATCCACTTGTCACCGTTGGCGGCGGCCTCCCAGGCCAGATCCATGGCTTCCCGAGCCCCTGCTGTGGCCAGGTAGTAGAAAGAAGCGGCCCCCATGAACCCGTTCCGCTTCATCTGCGTGGGGTCGGAGTTCTCCACCACGTCGGCGCTGGAATGGTAGAAGTTGTCGGGCCAGTGGTTGAACTGCATGGCCGGGATCCCGGCGTCCAGGAAGACGACGTGGTCGCTGGCCCCGATGTAAGGCACCATCCGGTAGTTGAAAGGCCCGTTGTTCCCCGTTTGGGTCCGGATATCGGTCTGGTCCGTGAAGAGCATCAGGTCTGCGATGAGGTCGTTCAGATAGCTGGGCCGGGAATCCGGGGTCATCTTCATCCGGAGGTAGGTGTCGGTCTTGTTCAGGTCTGCACCGGCCATGTCGAAGTTCATGGCGGCGATGAGCCGGTCCTCAAGCTGCGGGTTCGCGTACATGAAGGCCCGAGAGCCCGAGATCTCCGGAACCCACAGAAACCGGATCGTCCGCCTGGGCTGGGGCAGCTCACCCCGCCGGATAAGCTCCACCAGGGTCCGCCCCATCTCCAAGGTCACAGCCACCCCGGTGCAGTTGTCATTGGCTCCCGGAGTAGCAGGACGCTCAAAGAGGTGGGCCACGATCATGAGCTCGCCGGCGTCGGGATCCGTGCCGGGGATGGAGGCAGAGACCACGTTCATCCGGCCCGGAACGGTGCGGGTCTCAACCGTGGCCCGGAGCACCACCCGCTGCCCCCGTTCCAGGAGGTCCCGAAGCTCCGTGAATTGCCGGAGGGAGAGGTTGAACCCGAATCCCCCCGACCTCCCTTCGGGCCGCACGGAGGCCCAGCCGATCTGGTCCAAGCTGTAACCGGGCCGGTCACCCGATACACCGGCGCTCCCGGTCCCCAGGGCCCCCACCGCTCCCCGGCCCACCACCGCACCTGCGAACACCGATCCCACTCCGGAGTTGCCTAGGACGATCTTTCCCGCCACGTCCTTGCCGTCGTAGTCCGCCGGGCGCCCAGCCCCCACGTAGACCACCTCCGCCTCCACGTCGGCACTCATGCTCCCGGAGGCCAATGCCGCCGGAACCATGGTAAGGCTGGCTATCTTCTTCGCCTCCGGCTCCACCATCCAGAGCTCCGCCACCTCCGGCACCCACGCCGCCCCCCCCGGGAAGAAGTCCACTCTCACGTCCGAGAGGCCGTATCGGGTGGCCATCTCTTGCATGTACAAGGTCTCCATGTAGGTGTCGGCGTACTCCTCCACGGACCGCTGGCGGTTGGCCGCCAGGAGCTGCACATGGGTGTAGGCCAGCTCCCCCGAGAACTCCCTCAGGATGGGGTCCCGGATGCTGGCCGGGACCACGGAGCGGTCCTGGGGGACCTGGCCCTGGAGGGGCGATAGGGGCAGCGGCCCGAAAAGAAGCCCGGCGGCCAGAGCGACCACGGGCATGCGGCGCCGCGTTCCCGCCCCGAGCTTGGGGCTAAGGAGGGCGGCAAGCCTGCAGAGCTGGCGAAGATGGGATCTCATGGTGACTCTCCATTGCAGGGTTCGATGGAATGCCTAGTCTGGGAGGCGTCGGGCCGCCCCGCAACCATTGACCGATTTTCCCGCTCGGGGGTAGCAGACGGCATCAATAAGCATAGTAGGCATTTGAAGAAGCGAGGGTCGAAGACATGCATCCCCCCGACCAGGAATCGTCCATGCCCTCCCCGTCACCCACCTCCGCTCCCCTCATGTGGCTCCGCCGGGCCGTTATCGCATTGGCGGTGCTGGCCGTCCTCTACCTGTCCGTCGTGTTCGCCCTCTCCCGCCTCCTGGATCCCGAGGCTCTGGCGGCTCGGTTGGAACCCCGCATGGAGGACGCCCTGGGCCGAAAAGTAGAGGTAGGGCGAGTGAATGTGGGGTTCTTCCCCTTGAGCGTTCGACTCAGGGACGTGACGGTGGCCGATCCCACCGGGATGGCTCCAAACCTGGCTCGAGTTGAATCGCTGGAGCTCCAGGTGGCCATCCTTCCCCTGCTGCGCAGGGAAGTGGAGGTGGCACGCCTGATGGTGGATGGCCTCCAGGCGGATCTCCGGGTCGCGGAGGACGGCCGCACCAACTTCGGGGACCTTTCCACCCGCCCCCTGGAGGATCTCGCCGAGGCCGGAGAATTGCCGGAAGCGGACACTCTCCGGCCCGGTGAGGAGCCATCGCCGGACGATCCCGAAGCCACGGCCGCCGAACCGGAGGACCGGGGCATCCCCTTCGCCTTGAACCTCAGGAACGTCCGCGTCGGATCCAGCCGGATCGCCTACACCGATGCGGCGGACTCCCTGCTCGCGGAGATGGAAGACCTGAACCTCCGAGCCAGGGTCAGGGGCGGAGGAGGCGAAGCCTGGATCCTGGTGGGGTCGTCCCAGGCCTCGGCCACCGTCAGCCGGTTCGGTTCTGCTCCCATCCTGGACGGAGTGGCCGTAGGGCTGACCTTCGACCTGGAGGCCGACGAGGCGTTGGAGCGGGTGCTCGTTCGGACGGGGGAGCTGTCCCTGGACCAGGTCCAACTCGCCCTTTCCGGCCGAGTGGAGGACCTCCAGTCCCCGGTTCGACGCGTAGCCCTGGAGCTCCGTGGGGAGGGTGTGCCGGCGCCGAGCATCCTCGAGCTCCTCCCGGATTCAGTCCGAAGGAGCGTCCCCGTGGACGTCCAGGGAATGCTGGCAGCGGACCTGCGGGTGGAGGGGGAGGCGGGACCCGAGAGAGTTCCCGAGGTGACGGGCCAGGTGACCCTGGCCGGGGGACGGGTGACCATAGAAGGCGAGCCCCTGGCGGAGGGCCTCACGGGAGAGCTGACGCTGGCTGCGGACCGTTCCGTCCGGGTCCGGGTCCTGGCTACGGTGATGGATGGGCCCTTCTCCTTGGAGGGGCGGGTAATGTCGGGGCAAGGGGATGGTATGGACCTGACCCTTCAGGCGAACCCCGATCTGGCCAGGGCAGAGGCCCTGGCGGACCTCCCCGAAGGGACGACCCTTGCCGGCCGGCTCCAGACCGAGATCCGCATCATCGGCCCCGTAGGCAACCTGCGTGATCTCCGCTTCTACGGGGAGATCCGTCCGTCGGCTCTTCGGGCCACCATGCCGGACCTGGCCGTCCCCGTGGAGGTGACGGAGGGCGTCGTGGAGCTGGCCGGTACCCGGGCCATTTTCCGCCAACTCCCCCTGACCCTGGGGAACGACCGCCTCACCCTGTCCGGGGAGGTGGCGGACCTGCTGGCCCTCATGGAGCCCGACGCCACGCCCCAGCTCCTGGGGGAGGTGCGGGGGGCCCGACTTGACATGACGAAGCTGAGTGCCCGTCCCCTTCCGGACTCGGCCCTCACCTACGGAATCGTGGCCTTCGCCAAGGTTGGGGGACGGAGGGTGGGTAACCTGACCGTGGAAGAGGCAGCAGAGAAGCTGGGCTTTAATCGCCCCGGGTCCCTCCCCCTGGCCGGAGAGCTCCTGGTGGCCCTGGACACGGTCGTGGACCGGCAGGGTCGAATGGAGGACGTGAGGGCTCAGGTGGTCTTCGGCCCGGACTTCATCCGGGTTCCGGAATCGTCCTTCCGCCGATATGGGGGAGAGATCCGGACCACAGCCGACCTGACCCTCGGGGAAGACACCTCCGCTCCGTTCTCCCTGAGCCTCCGGGTCCGAAACCTCGATGCGGCAGCCTTCCTCTCCGAGACAACTCCCTTGGGTCGCCTCGTGAGAGGCCGCCTCACCATGGAGGTGGACCTGGTGGGATCGCTTGACGGATTTCTCCTGCCGGATCGCCCCACCCTGGTGGGCTCAGGGCGGTGGTACCTTGCGGACGGCGGTCTGGCGTCGACCCCTCTCACCCGGAGCCTGGCCAACTTCCTGGGAATGGAGGCCCTCCGAGAGCCTTCCATCCGGGACTGGGGCACCTCCTTTGTCCTGGAGAATGGTTGGGTGCGGCTCGCTGATGCCACCATGGAGGGGACACCGGGCACACCCCAGGTGGGCGGGAGCGTGGGCCTGGACGGTGGGCTGGACCTCCGGTCCGCCTTCACCCTTCCACTGGAACGCCTCAGCACTACGGCCCTGGAGCGGCTGGGAGTGGCAGGGGAGATTGCCGCCGGCGTGATCCAGCGCCCCGAGGTGGTCCAGGCAATCCTTCGGATCGGCGGCTCCGTCTTCGACCCGACCCTACAGGCGGATCCCCGCAGCACGGTCGGTACGCTGGGCCAGGCCGTGCAGGAGGAGATCAGGAGCGAAGTCGAGGAGAGGATCGAGGCTCAGCAGGCCGAGGCCCAGCGCAGGATCGAGGAGCAGAAGCAGCAGCTTCAGGAGCGGGCCACCGGGTTCCTCCGGGGCCTCACCCAACGGCGGGACACGACCACAGCGCCTCCCCCGCCCCCCGACACCACCCGGCTGCCGGCCGCCCCCGACACGACGCTGCCCGACACGGTGCGGCCTGATACGACGCGCCCGGACACGGTGAGGCCGGATACAACGCGGCCGGACACGGTGCGGCCGGATACGACGCGACCGGACACGGTAAGACCCGATACCGTGAGGCCGGACACCGTGAGACCCGATACCATCCCGCCCGATACGACCCGCCAGGAACCCCCTACAGGGCCGCGTCCAGGGCCAGCACCCCCGCCAAGATGGTCCGAACGGCGTTGAGGAAGAACGCCGGATCGATCCTCTCGAACTCGTCGGTGGGGCGGTGGTAGTCCTCGTGGTCATCCACCCCGAAGTAGATGAAGGGGATGCCCCGCTGGTGGAAGGCCCGGTGATCGGAGGACCCGGTCCAGTCAGCCATCCCCTCCACCCCCGGCTGGTCGTGGCCGAAGCGAAGCACGACCGGTGCGCGGGCCTGGACCTGGGCCAGAACGGGCCTCAAGTGGGGGTAGTGGTAGGTACCGGCAGCGAACAGGAGAGAGTCGCTCCGGGAGATCATGTCCAGGTTCACGTTCAGGACCATCTCCGTGGGCCAACCCTTGGCCACGAACTCCCGGGCCCCGGCCAGCCCCATCTCCTCGGCGTCCAGAGCGACGAACACCATGGTGTGCCTGGGAGGGTGGGCAAGGAAGTAGCGGGCCAGGGAGAGGATGCCGGCCGTCCCGGACGCGTTGTCGTCGGCCCCGTTGTAGATGGAGTCCCCAAGGGCTTCGGCCGCCGTCCCGGGCCGGGGGGAGCGTATCCCCAGATGGTCGAAGTGGGCCGTGAGGACGATGGCCCCCAGGCCAGGTTCCCGCCCGGGCACGAACCCCACAATGTTCGCCCCCTGGAGGGCCTGAGCGGTGTCACGTCGGTTCCTGAACTCGAAGGGCTGATGGTGTCCGTCGGGCGGCTCCTGGAGACCCAACTCCCGGAACGCAGCCAGGAGATATCTCTGGGCTCGCTCGCCCCCGGGTGTCCCGGTCTGCCTACCCTCCATGGAGTCATGGGACAGGACCCGGACAGCCTCGAGGATGCGCACGGAATCCATCGCCACGAAGAGATCCGGGTCCGCCGGGACCAGATCACCCGGACGGACACCCTGGGCCCCTGAGCCCTGACATCCGGCCACCAGGAGCGCCACCGTCACCCACAACACCATCCTTGCTTCCCCCCGATGGATCATCGTTCCCGCCTCCCTGCTGTTTGCATCTCGGACTGCTCCAACTCTCCCAGGACGGCCTCCGTCATCTCACGGGCCCCCATGAGGCCCATGTCCCACACCTGCACGCCCCCTCCGGGGGCCAGCCGGGCCACCACGTCCTCCACCAGGCTCCTACGGACCACGGGAAGGATAGGAACCTCCGTCCCGTACAGGGCCTCCAGGACCGGGGTCCACCCCTGCCCCGCCAACTCCCAGGGACCCACTTCGTCCAGGACCAGGAGATCGTACCTGGCTGCCCGTTCCGGGGAAAGGGCATCCCGCCCCACCTCCATGGCTTCCGGGTTCACCTGGAAGGCCCCCACTCTGGGCCAGGGGCTCCCGGGGTCACGCGTGGCCATGGGAACACGGCGCCCGGTTCCCAGATCCAGGAGGTCAATGGACCACCTGCGCCCCTCCCGGATCTCTCCCGGCGCCAGGATTCCTCCCACCCTGATCCCCCGCTCCCGCAACCTGGCCACCACCTCGCCCATACGGGTGGTCTTCCCCTGACCCTTCTCCCCCGTCACCACACCCAGCACCCGAAGGGGCTGGCCCAGAGTCCTGAGCCAGTCGTCCAGCTTCGGGAGAAGCCCCCCCAGAGAAGCCACCGGCCGGCGGACCATCTCCCCCGCCGGCGGGAGGGATGCCACCACCAGGGGCAGGGTCGCAAAGGCCGCATGGATGGCCCGGTGCAGCTGTCCTCCCCCCAGGCCCTCCATCCACCGGCGTATAGCCGGGTGGGTGAGCTCCTTGCTCAGGGCAGCGAAGCACATGGTGATGAAGACGGCATGGAAGCTCATTCCCAGCCCCATTCCCAGACCCGACCACCATCCGGAGCCGTCCTCGGAGGAAAGGGAACCGGCCAGGGCTCCCGCCAGCATGGTCACGGCCACCAAGGTGAGCCAGAACCCCGGACGGGCCAGGCGCCGGAGGGCCCTTCCATAACGGCCCGCGGCCAACAGGACGGCCAGCCCCGCCACCAGTCCCTTCCCCATTGGCGACAGCTGCACCAGGGTCACCAGCCCCAGGGGTAGCGCCATCAGCCACAGGGCCAGGTACGCCAATCGCGGTCGGGGCCCGCCTCCCGCAGCCCCGCCCACCCGGCCACTCCACCCTTGCCCAGCCCCACTGCCGGGGCGGGCCGCCGGCTGGTCCGGCGCCCTCCTTCCCAGGCGGATTCCCACCACAGCTGCGAAGGCCCCCACCATGACGTTCAGAGCTCCCAGGGCCAGGAGTGGGCCCCAGGGCCCCAGTGGGATGGATCCCACCTGCCGCTCAGCCAGGGCGATGAGATCCCCATAGAGTCGCACCAGGTCCGGCCCGTAGGTGAGGAGGAGGGTGAATACCTTCTGGCTCAAGGTCCATGACATGGCCAACGCCCCTCCCACCATGTACCCCACCACCCGTCCCCTTCCCAGCCGGACCGACGCCTCCATGAGGGCCCCCTCCATGGCGATGGCCACCATGGGTCCCAGGAGGACGGCGCTGGGTGAAGCGGACTTCATGAGGGCGGCGATGAGCCCGGCCCGGACCAGGAGTCCCGGAGCCGGCCAGATCCGATGTCCCGCCACCAGGATCACCACGGCGATTGCAGTGAGGATGTGACCTGAAAGAGGTACCCGAAGGTTGTGGAGGAAGCTCCCCAGGACGATCTCAGAGGCAGCCCACAAACTTCCCAGGACCGCCGCCCTCTGCCAGAGGGGGGCAAGGGGGTGGGGGGTGCTGCCCACCTACCGCCCTCCAGCCGGCACGTGGGTGGTGAGGAACCGGGCCAGGAGGGAGTAGACGTGCAGGGTTGTCCCCGGCCCTTCGTAGATCCCGTGGGTTCGGTTGGGATAGGCCATCATGTCGAAAGGCTTGCCTGCCTCGATGAGGCGGTTGATGAGGACCTCCGTGCCCTGGTAGTGGACGTTGTCGTCGCCGGTCCCATGGACCAGGAGGAGATTCCCCTCCAACTGGTGGGCGTACGTGATGGGGGACCCCTTGGCGTACCCCTCTACGTTCTCCTGGGGAAGCCCCATGTAGCGCTCCTGGTAGACCGTGTCGTAGTACCGTTGGTCCGGCACCGGGGCCACGGCCATGCCGGTACCGAAAAGGTCCGGATACCGGAACAGGCAGTTCAAGGTCTGAGAACCGCCTCCGCTCCACCCCCAGATGGCCACCCGTTCCGGATCAAGGTAGGCCCGCTGGGCCAGGAGGGCCCGGAGCCCCATGGCCACGTCGTGGGAGGCGTGGGTCCCCACCTCGCCGTACACCACCTTCCGCCACTCCCTCCCCCGGGGCGCTGGGGTCCCCCGGGGGTCGAAGCTCACCACCACGTACCCCTGCTGGGTCAGGAAATGGTGCCATAGCATGCTGTGGCCGCTCCAGGAGTCCCGCACCGTCTGGCCCGCTGGCTCGCCGTACACGTAGACCAGGACCGGGTAGCGCTTGCCCGGATCGAAGGCGGCCGGCTTCATGACCCATCCGTCCAGCACCACCCCGTCCTCGATGTCGACCCGCAGGAACTCCGCCGGGACCCGGCGCACCGCCCTCACTCGGGACCGGAGAGCATCGTTGGAGACCAGGGTCCGGACGGCCCGGTGACGGGGGAGGGACACCAGGGAGATCACCGGCGGGTCGTCGAAGCGGGAGAAGGTATGGATGGCCCAGGCCCCGCCCGTGGCCATCTGGTAACCGTGGGTGCCCGTGGCTTCCACGGGGGAGAGGCGCTCGGCCGGGCCGCCCTCCAACCCTGCCCGAAAGAGGTACCGGGCCTTGGGATCGTCCGGGGAGGCCACATAGTACACCCACCCCCCTTCCTCGTCCACCAGCTCCACCGAGAGAACGTCCTCGTCCTCAGGGGTGATGGCCACGGCCGTCGCCCCGTCCCGGCTCACCCGGTACAAGCGCCTCCACCCGTCCCTCTCGCTGACCCAGGTGAAGCTCCTCCCCCCGTCCAACCACACAAGGTCGTCCACCACGTCCAGCCAAGCCTCGTCGGTCTCTGTGAGGACGGTCCGGGTGCCGCCGGTGGCAGCGTCCCCAACGATCACCTCCAGCCGATTCTGGAGGCGGTTCAGGTACTGCATTACGATCTCGTCCGACGAGGCCGCCCACTCCATCCGGGCCGGGTAGTGGTTCCTGGGATCCCCCTCCAAGGCCATCCACACGGTCCCGCCGCCGCCGGCGGGAACCACGCCCACCCTCGCCGCCGAGTTGGTGGTCCCGGCTTTGGGATATTGGATGGGGATGGTGAAGGAGTAGAGGGAGTCGGTGTTGTTCATGAGGAGGAAGTCCCGGATTCCCGTAGCATCCAGCTGCCAGTAGGCGATGCGGGAGCCGTCAGGACTCCAGCGAAACCCATCCTGGAGGCCGAACTCCTCTTCGTAGACCCAATCGAAGGTACCGTTGATGGTGGTCCTGGAGCCATCGGTGGTGAGGGGGATGGGAGTGCTGCCCAGTAGCCCCTCCGCGCCGCCCGCCACATCCTCCACATAGAGATTGTGGGCCTGGACGTAGGCAACCCGGGTCCCGTCGGGTGAGAACTTGGCGAACATGAGGGTGGCCTCCGGAAACCCGGCCCCGAGTCGGCCCAGGCGGCCTCCAGCCCGGTCCAGGATCCAGTAGTCCCCTCGGGTGTTGTCCCGCCAGACCCTTCTGGTGTTGGTGAAGATGAGGAGCTTCGTCCCGTCTCCGGACCACTCGTAATCCTCCACCTCCAGGGGCTCCCCGGATCCCGGAGACACCAGAGCTTCCGCCCGCACCAGCACCTCCCTTTCCCCTGTCGCCGCCCCATAGGCCACGATGTCCGTGCCCCCCCTGACGGTCCGGGACGGCTCCAGGGTGGTGTAGCGGTCCCTGTCCAGCCACCGAGCCGGGCCGAACCACTCCCCGAAGAACTCAGCCGATGCGAAGAGCTGCTCCAGGGTGAGGGGGGACTCCTGCTGGGCTCCTAATCCTCCTTGGCCTCCCGGCAGTGCCGGTAGGGCGAAGAGGAGGAGGAGGAGGAGTGCAATGGGATTGCGCCCCCGAAGGCGCCGGAGGTCTCTGAGCATCGTCATGGCTTTCGCTCCGGCATCCACTCTGTCTTCCGATACCACTCCACCACCTCCGCCGCACGGGGTGTACCCACGCGCCCAGGCTCCCGCATGAGGGCCTCCACTTCGTCCATCTCCCGGGGCGCGCCGGAGGAGAGGCGCTCGAAGCCTCCTTCCGTGACCAGGTAGTTGTCTTCGATGCGAACGCCGATGTTGGCGTAGCGCTCCAGGACAGGCCGGAGCCGCTGAGCCATGG
>Ga0114946_10000647_pt1 | contig 23312 bp, 24 predicted proteins | sample WalLakDeSediment_FD_88676 | JGI IMG/M metagenome (GOLD analysis project Ga0114946, IMG submission 88676) | Lake sediment microbial communities from Walker lake, Nevada to study Microbial Dark Matter (Phase II) - Walker Lake 11/02/13 Deep Sediment | ecosystem: Environmental > Aquatic >... | reverse complement strand
GAAAATCCGGGCCATGGGACGCCAAGCTCTTTTCGATGAGACAGACCTCCACATCGCGCGAGGGAAGGGAGAAGCCTCGTCTTCCCGGCTTGCCTTTTTCCCAGAGCAGAGGCTCATTCAAAATGAGCCCGGTTGTTCCTAAGACGTCTTTCACAGCGTCAACTCCTTTACAAGGTCATCCATGTCCTCTCTTGACTTGGTTTCGGTCACGCAGAACAGATAATGATTCCTGAGCTCCGGGTAGTAGGTTTCCACAGGAAGACCGGCCACAATTTTCTTTTCAAGGAGGCGCTGACGGGTTTTTGCAAATCCCGGAGGCATCTCCGCCACGAATTCATTGAAAGTGGGCGATTCAAAGGGGATTTTGCAACCTCTATGTCTCAACTGCTTTTTCAAGTGTTCGGCCTTGTCATGGTTGAGCTGAGCGAGTTCACGAATTCCTGAAGCGCCAAGACAAGCCATGTACATGGTCGCCGCCACAGCGCAGAGGCTGTTGTTGGTGCAAATATTGGAGGTGGCCTTTTCCCTCCGGATGTGCTGCTCACGAGTCGCCAGGGTCAAGACGAACCCCCGCCGTCCCTCGACATCCGTCGTTCTCCCGACCAATCGACCGGGCATGCTTCTCACGCGGCTCATTTTGGTCGCGAATAGGCCGAGGCCCGGTCCGCCAAAGGACTGAGGGATACCGAGACTCTGGCCTTCGCCGGAGGCGATGTCTGCACCGAGACTGCCGGGACTCTTCAGCATCCCGTAGGCCAGAGGCTCTGTGAAGGTGGCGATAAGAAGAGCCCCTTGATCGTGAGCCCTCTCGGCCGGATCCTTGAGATCTTCGATGACTCCGAAAAAGTTCGGGGACTGGACGGCCAGAGCGGCCAGGTCTTCCAGGCTTGGGAGCGAGGACAGATCGGTTCGGCCGTCAGGCCGATAAGGGAGTTCAATGATCTCGCAGTCCGTGGGCGCGAGGTACGTTTGCACCACGCTTCGGAAGTGAGGATGAATCAGGCATGACAAGACGACCCGGCGCTTACCGGTGATGCGGACGGCCATCAGAAGCGCCTCTGCGAGGGCTGAAGCGCCGTCGTACATCGAGGCGTTCGCGACCTCCATCCCGAGAAGCCTGGCGGAAAGAGTCTGATACTCGTAAATGGCCTGAAGGGTTCCCTGGCTCATCTCCGGCTGATAGGGCGTATAAGAAGTCACAAACTCGGAGCGGCTCAGGAGATAGGGGACCACTTGCGGGATATGGTGCTCATAACTCCCGGCACCGATAAAGATCTTGTACTCCGGGGGCGCAGCAACATTGTTCGAGAAGTCTCGCATGAGTCGGTTCAAGTCCCACTCGCTCAGTGGCTCAGGAAGGTTCATCTCTCGATTTCGGCGGCAACTCGAAGGAACTGCAGAAAACAGATCATCGAGACTCGCTGCTCCCACCACACCGAGCATGGAGGCAATCTCTTCGTCCGTGTGAGGCAAGTATCTCATGGGTTCAATCCTTTCAGGAGCCCGAGATAGGCATCCTTGGCCATGAGACCCTTAAGTTCGGCCGTGTCGATTGGTTTGATTTCAATCATCCAGCCCGACCCGTAGGGCTCCTTGTTGAGGAGTTCAGGAGAATCCTCGAGGGCCTTGTTTACGGAGAGGATCTCTCCTCCCACGGGCATATTCAGTTCGGATACGGCTTTGACGGATTCGACGGTGCCGAACGGCTCTCCCTTGGCATGACGGTCCCCGATCTTCGGCAACTCGACAAAAACGATGTCTCCGAGCTGATCCTGGGCATAGTCGCTGATGCCCACCCGGACATTGTCCCCTTCGGGTTTGGCCCACTCATGATCGGCAGCGTAAAAAAAATCATCTGGAAATCGGAGTTCGCTTATTTCTTTCACGGTCTTTTCCTCCTCCAAGCAACTGTAGGGTTTACAGGATGTAGGGTACTTTCAGACGATAGGACTTGTAAATGACAAAAGTCTCCACCGATTGAACCCCTTTTATTTTAGCAACCTCTTCTGTATAAAACTCCAAAAGACCGAAATCTTCTTTTAACAGGACCACAAGCAGCAGGTCGAATCGCCCTGTGACCACGCTGACGGAAACGACGCCTCGCAGCCTGCTGAAGGCCTCCCCCTTCTTGATGAGGTCCATGGTCTGCAGCTTCACGCCCACCATGACCAACCGGTGCCCGGGAATGGACTGGGGATCGACAAGACCGGAAATTTCAAGAACTCCCTCTTCAACGAGCCTGTTCACACGCGCTCTGACCGTGTTCTCAGAAAGGCGGAGTTCTTGGGCAATTCGCTTAAAGGATTTTCTTCCGTCCCTAAGATGCTTGATGACGGCGAGGTTGGTTTCGTCAATCTTCATGGTGCGCCCCGGAATCGCAAAGGTTCTTGAGGAAATATAAAAAAGTGATGAATATGTCAATATCTTTTTATTTTGGCTGGGATATCCTCATAAAGATAGGAGATTTTTCTTGAAAATGAAAAACTGTCGTGGTACATGACGATCCTATCGAGGAGGGAGGAACGATTATGGCGCTAGGTCGGAGAACGGCGTTTTATGAAAGGCATGTTTCCCTTGGGGCCAAAATGGTTGAATTTGCCGGATGGGAGATGCCGATTTTCTACCCCACCGGGATTGTGGAAGAGCACCTGACAACACGCAAGACAGCCGGTCTCTTTGATGTATCCCACATGGGCCGTTTCATCATTCGGGGGAAGGGGGCCTTGCCTTTTCTCAATCACGTTCTCAGCAACAACGTCGAAGCCATCGACCCCGGGATGATCGGCGCCCAATACACGCTCATCCCGGACGAGAAGGGCGGCGCCCTTGATGATGCCTACCTGTACAGGTTCCTGGCCGATGAATACTTGCTTGTGGTCAATGCGTCCAATGCGGAAAAGGACTGGAACCATCTTCAGACCCGCCTGAAGGACTTTAAAAATGCTGAGATGCAGGATGTCACGCAAGAGGTGCTCATGCTTTCCCTTCAGGGGCCGGAGTCCCGGGCCATCCTCCGGCGGATTTTGGAGTCCGGTTCCCTGCCTGAGCCCATGAGAAACACCGTGAGCGAGGCTGAGGTTTCAGGGGTCCGGGCAAAACTGGCCAGGACCGGATATACCGGGGAGCCCCTGTGCTTTGAGCTTTTCGTTCATCGCGATCAAGGGCTCAGAGTGTGGGATGCCTTGCTGGCTGAGGGCGCCAAACCCATCGGCCTGGGGGCCAGAGATACCCTTCGTCTTGAAGCAGGACTGCCCCTTTACGGTCATGAACTGGGCCGGGACCCTGAGGGTCGGGACATGCCCCTTCTCTCCATCCCCATCGTACGAATCGGTTTGAGCTTCTCTCCCGGGAAAGGGGCTTTCATCGGCAGGGACGCTCTGTTGCGCCAGTTTGAGGCCCTCGGAAGGATTATGCAAAGAGATTATTCCATGATCAGCGTCCTTCCCCGCATCGTTCAGCCGCTCGCCGTTGCCGGCCGCGGGGTGGCCCGTGCCGGATCCAAGGTTTTCATCAACGGAAAGCACGTGGGTTATGTCACGAGCGGCACCATGGTCCCTTACTGGGTTGTGGAAGGAGAAGGCCTTGCCTCAGGGTTGACCGATCGGAAGCAGCTTCGCTCCATTTGCCTGGCCTATATGGACAGCGATATCGTGGAAGGGAACCACGTTCACATTGACATTCGCGGCCAGGGCGTAGACGCGGTCGTCGTCCCCTACCATCTGCGCAGCGAAGCGCCTCCCTATGCCCGGCCTATTATCTTCGATCACGAGCCTCAGAAGAAGGATTTGCCCGCCGGTGATGAGCCCGTCAAAGCGGGCAAGCTCCTTGCACGCAGTCTTGAAAACCACCTGTGGCGGCAGAGGGAATGCATGAACCTGATTCCCTCCGAGATGACGGCTTCCGCCTTGACGACTCTCCTCTCCGTCACGGACCCGGCCTTCCGGTACGCAGAGCACAGAGCGTCCAAGGCCTTCTACGATGAGGAGATCTATTACTACCAGGGGACGGATTTTATCGACGAAGTGGAGCGTATGCTTCACGAGGAGATGAAGAAATTCCTGGGATGTGCCGAGGTGGAGACCCGAATCATCAGCGGCCAAATGGCCAACATGGCGGTTTTCAGCGCCATGGTGGATTACGTCAACCGCATGGACCGAAAGAGCGAACCGCGGCGAATCCGATCCGTCATGAACAACCACATTGCGAAAGGGGGCCACCTCAGTGCGCAGCCTATGGGGGCTTTGCGGGATTTCGTGGCACGAGATCCGCATACCGAAAGGCCTGCTGTCTTTAATTTTCCGGTTTTTGCGGACAATCCTTACAAGATCGATGTGGCCGCCGCTCTCGGCTTGATTGAGGAACACCGCCCGGAGATGATCATCTTCGGAAAAAGCATGGTCCTTCACAGAGAGCCTGTGTCGGAGATATGCGGGTTTTTGGAGGAGCAGAACATGAGGACCCTGGTCATGTATGACATGGCGCATGTTCTGGGCCTCATCGGTCCTCATTTCCAGGAACCCTTCAAGGAGGGGGCCGACCTGGTCACCGGCTCGACCCATAAGACTTTTTTCGGAACCCAGCGCGGCATCGTGGCAAGCCCCTTCCTGGAGCATGAAGAAAAGTATGAACTGTGGGAGGCCCTGCAACGGCGGGCGTTTCCGGGATCGACGTCCAACCATCATCTGGGCACCCTGCTCGGCCTCTTGATGGCGGCCTATGAGATGAACCATTTCAAGAACCTCTATCAGCCTCAGGTGATCCGAAATGCCAAGGCCTTTGCCCGAGCGCTCAAAGACTGCGGCCTGGACGTGGCAGGGGACCCGGCCATCGATTTCACGGAGACCCACCAAGTCATTGTCAGGGTGGGTTACGGCCGTGGACCGGAGACGGCAAAGCGGCTCGAGGAAAACAACATCATCTGCAACTACCAGGCGACACCGGATGAAGAGGGCTTTACCGTTGCAGGCGCCCTCAGGCTGGGCGTTTCAGAAATGACGCGTTTCGGCATGAAGGAAGAAGATTTCCGCTCTCTCTCCGCGTGCATCCACGACGTGGTCAAGAAGAATCGAAACGTGGGCGATGAGGTGAAAGCCCTCAGATCCCGGTTTCTTGATCTGCATTTCTGTTTCCGGAAAGAGGAATACGCCGAGTTGTGGGAGAAACTGCATCGACTTTTCTAGGCAGGCAAGCCCGGAGTACCGAGCCGCATGGAGCCCGGCGGATGAACGCTTTGAGCGACGAAATCCGGTTTGTCATCGAGAGCGAGAGCCTGAGACTGGAGCTCGAAATCGCCCGGCTCGATTCTCTATTGCTTCATGAAAGAACCCTCCCTCATGCTGCGGACAAACTTCTTTTGGAATTCCAGGACCTGGTCACTGTTGAAAACCCTATCATCGTAGACCGGCAAAACATCGTGTTGGACGGGAATCACCGAACCCGTGTCCTCACGACACTCGGATTCATTTATATTCCTGTTTGCAGGATCGACTATCTTCATGAGAGCGCTCAACTCAAGTACTGGTTCAGGCTCCTTGAAAATGTCCGTGATCCGGGCCTCCTGAGAAAAGTGGTCCAAGATCTTCAGGGGACCCTTGAGGAAGTGGCCGACAAAAAAGAACTGGAAAACCGTCTGGCGGAGAAGTGCTCCTGCTTGGGTATCCAGCAGGGTGATTCCTTTGCCGTGGTACGCTTCGGGGAAGACGTGGTAACGGATGCGGTCAGTGCCTATGACATGGTGGAGAGATTGCAGGATCGGCTTATGGAAGAAGGCATGAAAGTGGATTACATCCCCTGCCAGTACCTCCAGGAAAAAAACTTTTGCGACTGCCTCAAGGCAGAAGAGATTGTCCTGTGGACGCCCCAAATCACCAAGGAATTCGTGATCCATGCGGCCATGAAGAAAAAGCTTTTTGCGCCCAAGTCCACACGGCACCTGATCCCGGCGCGGCCCATCCATGTGAACGTGCCGGCCCGGTGGCTGAAAGAAAACGTATCGCTTGATGCGCTCAACCGAAGATTTGTGCAGTTCCTTCAGCACAAGGAGATGAAACACCTTCCCCCCGGGCAAGTGGTCAACGGCCGTTACTATGAAGAGGAACTCTTCGTGTTCCTGGATCCTCCGCCGCCGGAGACGTAGTGTATGGCTTTCTCGATCCTCTCCAGCACTTTTTCCCGGCCAAGGACATCCATGACTTCAAAAAGGCCCGGGCTCACGCCGGTGCCCGTAAGGGCTACCCTGAGAGGCTGAGCGATCCTGCCGAGCTTGACCTGCCTTTCCTCGATGAAATCAAGAAACACTTTTTCCATGTTCTTCCCGGTGAACTCTCCGATCCCCTGAATACGGACATAAATGTCCTTCATCATCGGTAGGGCGTCGGGGGTGAGGAACTTTTTGGTTGCGGCAGGATCATAGGCCACCTCATCCAAAAAGTAGAAGCGAGCGCTCTCAGCCATCTCCACGAGTGTTTTGCTCCGCCCTTTGAGGGTCTCCACGGCACCTGCGACCTTTTCACCATTGAGGTTTCTGAAGCCCGCCTTTTCCAGAAAGGGCATCAGGCAGCGCACCAGCTCCACCGTGGGGGTTTCACGAATATACCGCGCGTTGAGATCGAGGAGCTTCTCCGTATTGAAGATGCCGGCCGACTTGCCCACGTTTTCAAGAGAGAACTTTTCAATGAGTTCGTTAAGGCTGAATTTTTCCTGGTCTCCGTAGGACCAGCCGACCCTGGCAAGAGCGTTGATCAAGGCCCGGGGCAAGTACCCCATCTCCCGGTAAGCCAGAACGGACGTGGCGCCGTGTCGCTTGCTCAACCTTGTCCTGTCCGGCCCGAGAATCATGGGGACATGGGCATAGAAAGGCAAAGCCTCTCCAAGGCCTTGATAGATGAGCATCTGGCGCGGCGTGTTGTTGACATGGTCGTCTCCGCGGATGATGTGGGTGAGACCCATGGCAATATCATCCGCCACAACGGCAAGATGGTAGGTCGGGCTTCCGTCGGAACGCCACAGGACAAGGTCATCGAGCTCTTCATTGTTGAAGGAGATCGGGCCCTTGATGAGGTCATGGAACTGCGTCTTGCCCGATTGTGGGGACTTGAGCCTGACAACGGCATGTGGACCCGGTCCCAGCTTCATTTCACGGCACCTGCCGTCATACTTGGGTTTCAGACCTTTGGCCATGGCCTCCTGCCGTCTTTGATCAAGGTCTTCAGGAGTGCAGTGGCAGTAGTAGGCTTTTCCCGATGAAAGAAGCCGTTCCACGAACTTCCGGTAAATCGGGTATCGCCGGGATTGGAAATAGGGACCTTCATCCCAGTCAAGGCCCAGCCACTCAAGGGATTCCACAATGGCCTGAGTGGCCTCTTGCGTTGATCTTTCCTTGTCGGTATCTTCAATGCGGAGGATGAACTTCCCCCCTTGCTGCCGGGCGAAAAGCCAGTTATAAAGAGCCGTTCTCGCTCCGCCGATGTGCAGATAGCCCGTAGGGCTGGGTGGAAAACGCGTGATCACCGTGTTTTTGCTCATGCTGATTCCTGTTCCTCCAATCCGAAAGGGTGTTCGAGGAGCTTATCACAGGAGCGGGGAGCACACAAGATTGCCGGCTTATTCACAGGTCCAGCTACCCGCCAGGTGGGGTTTTCGCAGGAGTCCGGGGACGAATATAGGTGAGAGGTGCATGGGAAAAAAACATTCTGTCTTATTTCGCTCCCGTGTGTCGAACGTCCTTCACCGGAGGTAGAAAGGATAAGGGCAGGGCGGAGAAAAAAAAGCAGAGCCACGAGTGGCTCTGCTTTGAATGGAGGGTTGGGTCAAAAATCAGTTGTGCGCGGGCCGAATGTCAAGTTAGGCTTCTAATCTCTTATCCAACGTCTCCATTCCCACGCCTTCCCGCAATGCCGTTTTTTTTGCCAGCGATAATCTTCATTAGGTTTATGATAAGACTCCCGGCAGAAAAGATGCACGCACAATCGAGAAGATGCTTTATGGCGCTATAGTCTTTCTCCTTGTCTAAGCAAGATAAACTATATAATCATCTATATATTTATATTTGTCAAGCATTTTTATCTATAGTACATATTAATTATGTATAATTGAAATATCTGGTATTTTGAAGGCACTGAAACTACAACATCAAGGACCCTAAAGGCGGAAGAACCCTTGAATTCAAAAGCGAGGTTTCCGAAAATTCGCTTGACTTTTCTATGGATTATAGCTTTAAAAGAAGCTCTTTATTGCTAGGGGAGGAGGTCGGATCAAGATGGCAACGCTTACCATTTCCCGGCACTTTGGTGCGGGAGGAGCAACCCTGGGAGCAAGATTGGCAAAGAGGTTGGGATACCGATATGTCGACGACGAACTCATCAAGGAGGTGGCAAAGAAAGCAGGGGTTGCGCCGTCCCGGGTCCGGACTTTTGAGAAATCAGGGACATCCAAGCTGATAAAGCTTCTCGATTGGGTTGTCAGTCCTGATTTCATTGAGCGACACGTTTCCGACAAAGACCAGATCACTGAACAGCGCTATGTAGAGGAGGTCAAGGAGGTCCTTCACAAGCTGCACCGGGAGGGAAATGTGGTCATTATAGGGCGGGGAGGGAATTATGCCCTAAAGGGTTATCCCGGAACCATGCATGTGTTTCTCGTGGCGGATGTGGAGTATCGGGTCCGGTTTCTTTGTGAGCACTACGATATGAGCAAATCTCAGGCGGAAAGCGCGGTCATGAGGGCGGACATGATCCGCACCCGTTTTCTGAACTGTTTTTCACCCGAAGGGTGGCATGACGATCCCCTTCTCTATACGATCATCCTGAACATGAACGATGTGAGCGAGAGCAGGGCCGAAGAGATCCTCGTCGGCCTTGCCCGTGACATGGATGGCTAAGTTCTTTTTTTTTGGCTGAAGAAGAAGGCCAATTTCGTGGTGTAAGAAATGCACGTGCAGACATTGAAAATCATGCCTTTGAATGCCATGGAAAGTCCGCTGTGCGCGGCCTGGAGTTCGGCGGTATTGAGCTTCCGGACGTTCAGGTCTTTTTGGGCGACCACAGAGGCGGATCGGGGTTCCTGGCCCATATCCATGAAGGGTAGGAAACCGAAGAAATCTTCCTTTTCCAGTTCCAGCAGGGGAAGATGCCCTTTCGGGGTCTTTCTTATCACATAAGCCTTTCCTTCCGCGATGGCGTAAGCGTCCTCCTTCTTGGATCCGCTTTGAACCACGACTTCCAGTCCTTTGCCCGGCAGGGAAAGCCCTGCTTTTTTCAATGCCAGATCCGCCGCACGGTCGGTTATCTTTTTCAAACGCCGGTCCAGGCTGGCCAGCATGCCCCTGAATTCAATGGGTAAGGTATAATATTCATTGGCAAGCCTTTGGGTGTCGAGCAAACCCAGGCGGACGTCGCCCACGGCCTTGACCGAGGCACTTCGCTCATAGTCATGAAACAGGAGAGAGGAGAAGGTCCCGATGTAGCATCCTTCGCCCAGATGGAGGATGCTCAAAGGGCCCCCTCGTGTTTCCTTGATGATCTTGACCTTTCCCTCCAGCACGATCCAGATCCACTTGCCGTACGTTCCTTCCTTTACAATGGTTTTGCCGTCGTAAAAGTCCTCTTCATCCACGATGTAGAGGTAGTCGATGGCAGGCCCTTTAATCACGGAAGGTCCTGTTTTCTTGTTCTCTTCAGGCTTATCGGGCCGGCCGATCAGGATCTCCTGGGTGGAGGGAGGTTCGACCTTCTTGATGACGCCGTCATCAATCATCCGCAAGGCATCCAGAACAATCTCCATACGGCTTTTCTTGATCGCATGTTCAACGGAAACCTTGCCGTCTATGAATTCAAAATTCCCTTCCGTTCTTCCAAAGAGGGCATAAATGGCATCCAGACCTCGCAGGTGGCCGTCCGAAGCATTGACCGGGTTTCCTTCCAAAAAGTAGATGATTCCCGGATCAGGGGTGTACTGGCTGTTGATGCGCAGCGTACCGTTGCTGTTGTTGCCTCCGATGATTTGAAAAAGATCGGCCAGACTTGTGAACTTGAGGCCTCCTGTGAGAACGACCTTTCCGCTCATAAAGCACTTTTTACCTCGTCCATTGCAATTCCTTCTGGAGCTGACGCAAGGTGACGAGCAAGGCGTGTTTCAGCGTCGCTCCAACGCCTTGCCCTTTTAAGGCGCTTGCCGAAAAATAAGGCGCTTTGAGTTTACTATTGAGATCCAGATCAATGATTTCCACCGGCAGGAGCGGAATGCCCTGTTCCGCCAAGTCTCGCTTGTTATACTGCAGGACCAGCGGAACCTGGAAGATGTTCTTTCCCTCATCTTTCAGGTTGTCGGCGAGATCCCTGAGGGAGAGTATGTTCGCCTTTCTCCGCACTTCAAGAGAGTCCGCTACAAAGACAACCCCATCCACCCCTTTGAGGACCATTTTTCGTGTTGACCGGTACCGGGTCTGACCCGGCACGGTGTAGAGTTGAATTTTCACTTCACAGCCCCGGATTTTCCCTAGGCCTATGGGCAAAAAATCAAAAAACAGGGTTCGATCGCCCATGGTATTGATGGAGACCATTTCCGCCGAGGTATTCTTGTTGAAAGCCTTAAAGATATATTCCAGATTGGTCGTCTTTCCACCGCGGCCCGGACCGTAATAGACAAGCTTACATTCAATGATTCTGTCTTTCGCGTTGAAAATAGCCATAATCCTGCTGAAGAACCTCCTTGCGATGCCGTTTGTTCACGGCCGGTTTTGCACGGTGTTATGTCATTACGGGTGCAACCTAGTCGGCATCGATGGAAATATCCAGGGTAAAATCTCCCTGCTTGGGACCATGTTTAATGGTTGCCGTGCCTGCGACGGTCCCGCTGCTCCGAAAAACAGTGATGGGAGAATAGCATTGAATGTCATCAAGGCGGGTGCCGGGCGCAAGGAACTCGGCGACCTCCTTTCTGGTGGAAGGCACATGGACCGTGACGGTGTTGGCTGATTGAAATTGCACTTCAAAATCGAGATCCTGGCTCTGAAATGGGCCCCCTTGAAAATGGATGGAAATGGCTGAAATCTCGAGGAAAGTCTCTTGCCCCTTCTTTGCGGCCGCCGCTCTCTTGGGACGTGCGGCGACCTCGGGCAAGCGCACCACAATTCCCTCTTTTTTCAAAACGCCTATGATGAAGGAGCGCAATTGCTTGAGTTCGTCAAAAGAGAACGTATCACGAGACAACCATTTGGTAAACTGCTCTACCGCCGCTTCGGGCTTCTTGAGGGCGCCATAACAACGAACAATGTTTTTGGCCGTCACCAAGGGTAAAATCCCTTGCTCCAGGAGAAGGTGAAATTCATGAAGCGCCTTGTCGTACTGTCCGAATTTCGCAAGGGCCACGGCGCCCTCGATGGCAGCCGCCTCCTTGGTCTGTGAAAAAGTGAACAACTTCTTGATGAGGCTTTGCATGTCCTGGGTGAGTTCCGGTTTGTCCGGTCGCTCTTTGAGTTCGTGCAAGGATTTGTCCACAGCGCGAATCTTGCCCTTCACCCCGTCAACGAGCTTTTGATTCTTTGAAAACGCAGGGTTCTTGCCGATCAGGGTCAGGACCTCGACGTATTTCGCCTTGGAGTCGGCGAGCAGCCCCTGCGTTCGATAGATTTCAGCTTCCTTCAAGAGTGTCTTAATCGATTCTTTCTCTGACATCTGTAGAACCAAATCCTTTAAATCGAGAAGAGATGCCCGGCCCGGACAAAAGAGGACTCAACCCTTTGTTTAACCGACGCAATTGGCTGGAGAGAAAGAAACCTTTCTGTTCCCTTATGACGAAAGGCCGAAACATGGCTATTTTTATCATATCTTGCCAATTTTATAAAGAAATTTCTTTAGGCCCGGGACGCCTGTCAATTCCTTGACCACAGGAAGTTTCGGCAGGGTCAGAAACGTGTTTTCAGCTCATGGGGACGACACAGGCAGGATTCTTCAATTTTCTGGAAAGATCCTGGATTTGTTGATATGATCCAAACAACCAAAATAGCGGCCGCCCCTAAGTCCGGATCTCAGGTGCATAAAAGGCAGGGTCCCGAACATCGAAAGTGAAAATGGCAGACAGGAGTAGGACAGGACGATGAAAATCAAAGTTGAAAGCGAGAAGATTGTCAAGGCCGTGAAAAAACTCCACGGCATTGAGATGGTTCTGGAAACCGTCGATGATGCGAAAGAGGCGCTCAATCTGATTCTGAAGAGAAAGGACATGTTCAAAGACGACCCTTTCAGCAATCTCAAAGAGCTGGGTGTCTCTTCTTTTCAGGAGTACAAAACCTCCGCGGTGAACTATCGCATGGTATTCTTGCTGGAGTTTGTGTTTCAGGACCATGTTTCCGCCGATGCCGGAGTGGCCGCCATCAAGGAGCTCCAGGACTACTTCAATAAGATCTGATTCAGACCGGGCGCCGGGGTTCCGAGAAAAGCAGTTTGTGAAAAAAGACCTCCTGCCCAAGACTATTAAGGTCTATGCCTACTCAGGGTACAGAGCCAACGAAAGACCTACGGCCTTTGTGGTGGATGACCGCAGATATAGCGTGACCCACGTCATTGACCGGTGGTATGGCGTGGAACACGACTATTTCAAGGTTCTGGCTGATGATGGAAGAATCTACTTGCTGAGATGGCATAGGACGGCGGACCTTTGGTTTCTGGTAGAGGTGATGGAAAAGGAAGGGAAACATTAGTGTTCAGGGGTTCAGTGTTCAGAGTTCAGGGAAATCCCTACCGTCAAAAGAGTCGTCTAATGGCCCTTCTCTTTCTGAACTCTGAACCCCTGAACTCTGTTACGGAACGCTCTATTGGGCGGCATAAACCCAGTTATAGCTGATCGGTCTGAGATTCTGAAACGTGTCCTTTGGGTGCAGGAATTCGTCCCGAACTTTGAGCCAGTTATAGGCCGGTTTCGGCCGACGAAGCTTTCCATCTTCGGGCGGCTTTGAAACAGGCGTGTAGCTGTAGACAGCCTCTGAAATCCCCAGAAAGTACCCCTCGGCAGGGTAAAGATAGGACGCTTTGAAGCTTTCCACTTCCATCTTCTCTTTCTGGGCCAGGGCACCGATCTGCTTGTCCGTGAGCTGGATGAGAAAGAATTTTGAAAGGCCCCTCTCCGAGTACTTGATCATGGAACGGGATTCGGAACTGGATACAAACACGGTGGAGATGAAGTCCATCCTCCTGAGCAGTTGAGCGGCGATGAGAGCCGCTGTTCTTCTTCCTCCCACACTATGATGGGAACCGTAATACTCAAAGAGTTTTTTCTGCAGGACCCCCGCCTCCTTATCCCCCTTTTCATAAAGGTTGTTTTGGACATAGCGGAGCCACTTGGCGAGATCTTCTGCAGCGTCTGCGATAGGCCAATCAATCTTGACATGGAAGTGGGTGAGGGCGTAGCGGTTTTTTTTCTTCACCGTGGGGTCCTGCTGGATGAGGAGGGCGTAATCCACGTTGATAAGACTTTCCAGAAAATCCAGGAATCGCGGTTTATCGAAATATTTCAGGGTGTGGCTGAAGGTCTGGTTCAGCGAAAATTCCGCCAGGTACTCGATATTCTCCTTCACAAGCTTGTTTTCCGGGAAAAACCTGATGTAGTTTTTCAGCTCCGGATGGATGATGCCTTCGCAGAAGATCACAATGAAGGTATTGAAGAGCTCAGATTCTTTTTCCTTTTTCTTCGACTTGGGTTTGAGTTCGCTTTTTTCCACAAAGCTATACTCCACGCCTTGCTTGACGTGTTTATAGTAGGAATCAATGAGGGAAATCTTCATCAATCGCTGCTCCAGAACGTCTCTCAGGATCTCATAGATGGAGCGGCGTAACTTCTCGTAATAGTTCAATCTTTCTCGGTAAGTCCACATAGGTTTTGGCAGGATGGTCAGGAGATTTGATGACTCATCGGCCCAGCCGAACCGGGGGTGAGCTTCTTATTTTTATCGAAGCATATCAGTCAATTGACTTGACTGTCAACACAAAACAGGGGTTCAGATCTATTTTCGGCAACATTTGCAGCATGTTAGATTTTTGAAATTGCAAAGTTGCCGTCTTCGGGCATGGGAGTCCCTCTTAAAACTGAAGGACGAAGAAGTCCCCCGGTTTTTTCATGCTCCTCATCCATGAGCTATATCGAGAACGTAAGGCTTCAGGGCTCACCCATGGCCGATTAATTTTCTTGACAAAGCGATCGTCACATATATAGTAGTACATTTACTTAATGTTTAGCTTAATTTATGTAGATTGTGTTTAAGCAGGTTTTTTTCAATGCTGATCGATCTTCAGACCGTCGCCGAAGAGACCCACGTCCGGGAGACGTTGACTCAGGATTGGTGGAAGGTCATTGACCGCGGTCAGCAGGTCCTGGGATTCAGCCGGCCGCTCCAGGTGCATATCAAGATCTCCAGAGCCGTGGATAAATTTCTGGTGGACGGGGCGCTTTACGGAGGCTTGAAGGTCCGCTGCGATCGTTGCCTCGAACCCTTTGATCTCGACCTTAAGGCCGAGTTCCATGTCTACCTGGTGATGCGAGCGCCGGTGCATGATGAGGAAGATTTGGAATTGCTGGATGAAGAGATGGATGTTGACTTTGTTAAGGGTGAGACGATAGATCTGGGCGATGTGATTCGAGAGCAAATCTTTCTCTCTGTTCCCATGAAATGCGTCTGTCAAACAACCTGCCGCGGACTGTGCCCTCAATGCGGCGCCAACCTGAATGTCGCTCCCTGCTCGTGCAAAGGCGAGAGCGGGCACCCGGCTTTTTCAAAGCTTGAGAAACTAAAGGTTCAAGGAGAGGAACATGGCTTTACCGAAAAGAAAGAAGTCTAAATCCAGACGGGATATGAGGCGATCCCACGATCACGCGAAAATGCCCAACCCCACACGGTGCCCTCAGTGCCATGAGTTCGTGCTTCCCCATCATGTGTGCCTGCAGTGCGGGTCTTACCGCGGAAAAACGCTGGTGGAGACGGAGAAAGGCTAGGCCCCGGCTCTAAATCGCCGGGCCGAGAAACACATCGATGACCGAGTCCGTGAGGAAGAAAATGGGAAATGCATCCAGAGTCGTGGTCATCACGGGGGGGTCACGAGGGATTGGAAGAGCCGTGGCGTTGAAATTTGCCGAAGAGAAGCCTCGAATCGTCCTCATGCACTATGACCCCGACCTTGAGGCTGCTGAGGAGACCTTGAAATTGCTCGAAGAAAAGGGGGTGGAATCGGAAAGTCACCGCCTGGATGTTTCCTCAAAAGAGGATGTGGGCGCCCGTTTCAAGGACATTTTCGCCAGACTTCAAAGAGTGGACGTGCTGGTCAACAATGCCGGGATCACCCGGGATGCTTTGTTGATGAGGATGTCCGAGGATGATTGGGATACGGTGATCAGGGTCAATCTTAAAAGCGTGTTCAACTGCACGCAAGCGGTCATCAGGACCATGGTCAAGCAGCGAGGCGGAAGGATCGTGAATATTTCTTCCGTGGCGGGGCAGATCGGGAACCCGGGCCAGGCCAATTATGCGGCATCCAAAGCGGGAATCATGGGTTTTACCAAAACCCTGGCCAGGGAAGTGGCCGGGAGAGGCATTACGGTGAATGCCGTGGCGCCGGGGTTTATACGCACCGAAATGACGGAAGTTCTTTCCGATAAGGTGAAAGAGTCTTTCCTCCAGCTCATTCCGATGGGCCGAGCGGGTGAACCTGAAGACGTGGCCGAAGCCGTCTGCTGGCTCTGTTCCGATGCAGCCGCGTATATAACCGGTCAGGTGATTCATGTGAACGGTGGACTCTTTATGTGAACATCATGAGCATTCGTTTCATTTCAAATCCAGTTCTTATTGATCGAGCATTGTCATTATGGAAGAGCAAAAGGAGGAGTAAGGTATGGCGGACTTCGTGGAAAGGATTAAGAAGATTATATGCGAGCAGTTGGATGTGGCGGAGGAGGACGTGGTTCCAAGTGCTTCTTTCGTCGACGATCTTGGGGCCGACTCTCTGGATCAGGTTGAGTTGATCATGGCCATGGAAGAGGAATTCAACGTTTCCATCACGGATGAGGATGCGGAGAAGATCGCCACCGTTCAAAATGCAATTGACTATGTCAGGAAGGCCCTCGGTGAGTGAAGGCTTGTTGGTGGGCCTATAAAAAGGCTTTTCCTTAGCGCAAAGAAGAGGAGACTATGGAAAGAAGGGTAGTGATCACGGGCCTTGGCATGGTGACTCCTCTGGGCACCGGTGTCGCGAGCAATTGGGAAGCCCTGTGCGCCGGTAAATCCGGAATCAGAAGAATCGAGAAGTTTGATGCGTCCTCCTTCCCATCTCAAATTGCAGGAGAGGTTCAAGGCTTCAACTCTGAGGACTTCATGGACAAGCAGCAGGTGCGGCGCTTTGATGTTTTCATCCATTATGCCGTGGCTTCTGCGAGGATGGCCATGGAGGACTCGGGGCTGCGGATTACCGATAAGAACCGCCATAGGATCGGTTGCGTCACGGGTTCCGGACTGGGAGGCCTCACCATGCTGGAGCACTATCATAGTGTTCTGCTTGAGCATGGACCCAGGCGGATCAGTCCCTTTTTCATCCCTGGAATCATTGCCAATATGGCGCCCGGTCAAATTGCCATTGAATTTGGCGCCAGGGGACCGAATCTGTCCATCGAAACGGCTTGCGCAGCAGGCGGCCATGCCATTGGAGAATCCTTCAGGCTCATCAAGGAAGGCAAAGCAGATGCCATGATTTCAGGGGGAGCGGAGGCGGTGGTTACCCCTCTGGCTCTGGGAGGTTTCTGCTCGATGCGTGCTCTGTCCACAAGCAATGATGAGCCGGAGAAGGCATCCCGGCCTTTTGAATTGAACCGGGACGGGTTCGTCATGGCGGAAGGCGCAGGGATCATGATTCTAGAAGAGATGAATCAAGCCCTCGAGAGGGGCGCCCATATCTATGCCGAGGTGGCGGGATACGGCATGTCGGCCGATGCCTATCATATCTCTGCACCGGAGCCGGACGGCGGGGGCGCCGTCCTTTGCATGCGCAATGCCCTGGAAGATGCGGGTTTCAAGCCGGGTGACATCGATTATATCAATGCCCACGGCACATCCACAAAGTTAAACGATGAATCGGAAACCAGGGCCATTAAAACAGTTTTTGAAGAACACGCCTATAAGTTGGCGGTCAGTTCCACCAAATCCATGACAGGTCATCTTCTGGGCGGAGCGGGAGGCATCGAGGCGATATACACCGCTCTGAGCATTAAGCATGGCATCATGCCTCCAACCATTAACTACGAAACGCCGGATCCCGACTGTGATCTGGACTTTGTCCCCAATGTGGCGCGAAAGGGGCGCATCCGGGCCGCCATGTCAAACTCCTTTGGCTTCGGCGGGACGAATGCCTCCCTGATTCTGAAGGCTTTTGAGCTTTCGTGAAGGTATATGGCCGAAGGGAAAGAGACGGATCATGGAAGCGGAAAAGAGACTCAAAGAAAAAGGTTTTGAACTGCCTGAAGCTCCGAAGCCGTTAGCAAACTATGTCACGGCGGTGCGCACGGGCAACCTGGTCTTTCTTTCCGGTCACGGACCTTTGAGAGAAGACGGCGCCTTTGTCACAGGCAGGGTGGGGGTCGACCTAACCCTTGAGCAGGGCTACGATGCCGCTCGGAGAACCGTGCTTCAACTCCTGGCATCCTTGAAAGCGGAAATTGGAGATCTGGACAGAGTTCAAAGGGTGGTGAAGCTTCTGGGACTGGTCAACTGTGCCCCGGATTTCCTTGAGCAACCCGGGGTTGTCAACGGCGCATCAGACCTTCTTGTCCAGGTATTCGGCGAAAGAGGAAAACACGCGCGTTCAGCGGTCGGCGTCAACGTGCTTCCCTTGAACACGCCTGTAGAAATTGAAATGATCGTGGAAATCGAACCATGAAGTTTGCGGGGAGATAGGTCGTTTGCAGGCTCGGGGCGGCAGCCGTCTAACGGAATTTTGTAACCTCCTTGGTCGCCTGTTTCACCACGTAAGCCCTTTCCCAGTTGGAGTCCGGATCCTTTGAGTAGACAAAAAATCCCTTACGGGCCGGGTCATACCCCTGCGTCAGCACATACATCTCTTCCCCATCGAGGAAGCGTATTTTCAATTTGAAGCCCGGTGTTTTCTTGAGGTTGTCCAGGACAACGGGGTCATCGGACTTGCGATGGTCCTTGCTCCCTTCGAAGGTCTTCACGAAGAAAACAGCCTTCAGCTCGAATACGTGAACTTGCTGAGGGTCGCCGCCTCCCTGCGGGGCGGTGAGGTGGAAGACCTCTTTGTTGGGGAAGAAGTCATGGGTGTAACCTTTCATGAGATTTCCGTCCTGAAACCGCGCAACGATTTTATTTTCGACTTTCATGATTGCTACCCCTCGCGCATCCCGCTCGATGACAAACTGTAACCTATCGTGTTTTTTCCAGAGCTTCAAGTTTTTTCTTCTCTCCCTCCCTTGACTTTTCCTCTGTGCTCTGTTCTTTGGATGAGAGGGGCAGAGGCGGATTTAATTCTGAGAGAGGATCTTTGCATGGGGCGTGAGGAACGACTTCTGACCGTCCGCCAGAGGATGGTCGCCCTTCTGAGTGAAGGGGAAATGACGGCCAGAGATCTCTCTCAAGCTCTGGGCATCCGGGAGAGGGAGGTTTATGATCACCTATCCCATATCGCGCGCACGGTGGCGGCACAAGGGGGGCGGCTCACGGTCCTTCCCGTGCTTTGTTTGGCCTGTGGATGGGTGTTTGAGAAAAGAACGAGATTCACACGCCCCAGCCGCTGTCCTCGATGTAAAAAATCACACTTGGAGATGCCGGTATACCGTCTGTCTTTGTCTCGTTCAGACTTCGGACAAAGCCGGATTTCAGAACCAGACAAGGAGGCCGGAGATGGCGAACATGGACCGACTGAGCGAAGAGGAAGGCAAAGCGCTCCTCAAAGCGGCGAGGGAGACGATTCAAAACGCTTTTTTGGAACAAACACCTGAGGCCGCTCGGCAAGCCGCCTGTTCACCGATCTTCTCTGAGAGGCGAGGGACCTTTGTGACATTGACCATGGAAGGCCGCTTGCGGGGATGTATCGGTCACATCATTCCCCAGGAAACCCTTATCGAAGGGGTGAAAGTGAACGCGATCCAGGCGGCTTTCCGGGATCCGCGATTCAGGCCTCTTTCCAAAGGCGAATTCGACCGCGTGAAGATCGAAGTGAGCATCCTGACCGAACCGATGCCCTTGCCCTATTCAGACGCCGATGATTTGAAGCATAAACTCAGGCCGGGCACAGACGGGGTTATTATCAAGAAAGGCTATCAAGAAGCCACCTTCCTCCCACAGGTTTGGGAACAATTGCCTGAGCGGGAAGATTTCCTCACCCATCTTTGCCTCAAGGCGGGGCTCAGCGGCGATGCTTGGAAACATGAGAAACTCTGCGTATCGACCTACCAGGTCCAGGCCTTTGAAGAAGAATAAGCTTCCCACTAATTTCTTTACTCCCGGCTATAATTTCGAGTAACATACCGGTATCGTCCACGAAAGGGCGTGGAGTGACATGACGGGGATGTACAACAGCTTCTTCGGGTTCAGAGAAAGACCTTTTCAACTCGTCCCCAATCCCGCTTACCTCTTCCTGAGCAGGAGCCATGAGGAGGCGATGGCTCACCTGATCTATGCGGTTTCCCAGGGAGACGGATTCGTGGAGATTACCGGTGAAGTCGGCACCGGAAAAACGACGCTCTGCCGGGCCCTGCTTGAGAACCTGGACAAGTTCACGGAAGCGGCCTACATTTTCAACCCCAAACTGGATTCCCTGCAACTTCTCAAGTCCATCAATGATGAATTCGGCATCCCTTCGGAAGCAGACACCATCAAGACCCTGATCGACACCCTCAATGCCTTTCTCATGAAAAAGAAGGTTGAAGGGAAAAAGGTCCTCTTGATCATTGACGAGGCGCAGAATCTGAGCAAGGACGTCCTGGAACAGTTGCGGCTCCTCTCGAATCTCGAAACCACTACAAGCAAACTCCTGCAGATTATTCTCGTGGGTCAGCCCGAACTGGGTGAGATGCTTGATTCCCATGACTTGAGACAGCTCGGGCAGAGAATTACCCTGAGCTGCCACCTCAGCCCTTTGTCCTACAGGGAGACCAAGGAATACATTCAATACCGCATCCGGGTAGCTTCTCAAAAACCGGAGGTGAAGTTTTCCCGAGGGGCCTACCGGGCCATCTACAAGTATTCGGGAGGCATTCCAAGGCTTATTAATATTGGCTGTGACCGTGCACTTCTCACTGCCTTTGGCCTGAATCGAAAGAAGGTCACAGGCATTATCGCCAAGGCCTCCATGCAAGAGCTTGCCCGCAGAGGGGATGTGCGCAGGGCGAGCCTCCGTGAAGGAAGGAGAATGCCTCTGACTTTTGGCGTTCTTCTTGGAGTCTTTGTGGCCGTCCTCTATCTCGCCACCATCTTTCTGATCATTCATCGTTCCGTAGATATGAGGGTGAGCACCCTGCTGGAGTCAAAAGATCTGGAAAGGCCGAAGGTGACGCAAAGGGTGGAGGGACTCACACAAAAGGGGATCGATCAGGCCCTCAATCCGATTCCGGAGGCCGGTGCAGCGGAGATTTTCAAAGTCATAGAAACAAGACAGGAAGGATTCAGCCAAAGAGATTTCTCCGGGCTGCCGGTTGAGTCCCTGGAGGGTATTTTGAGGTCCACGGACAGGCGGTCTTCTAGAAGCGATGCCCTCAGGGCGGTGCTCGCATCGTGGAGCGGGGAACCGGAGGTCAGCGCTCTGTTGAACGAGATGGAAGATGATCCGACTTTCTTCAGGATAGCTGCAAGACACAACGGGCTCCAAGTTCTTCGCATCGCGGATGATTCGGACCTTCTGCGAAAGCTCAACTTACCGGCTGTTCTTGCATTTCGCCCTTCCGGCAGCCCGTCTCCAAGATATTTGGCCCTTTTGAAAATGGAATCGGAAGGCCTTGTTTTCAGTGATCCGGAAGGCGGAGAAGGGAATTTGCTTTTGAGCCAAATTCCCCCTTCCTGGTCAGGGGCCGCCTATATTCCTTGGAAGAACTTTTTGGGCTACGATCGAGTGATTTCCTATGGAAGCGCAGGTGATCCGGTGCTGAGTCTCAAGGCTTTCTTGCGCGATCTTGGATATGAGGGAGTCGACATCAGCCCGGATTACGATGAAAAAACAGTGACGGTGATCAAAGGCATTCAGGCGAAACACGGACTTGTAACGGACGGACTCATAGGCCCCCTTACCAGAATCGCCCTTTACAACGAGCACAGGCCTTTGAATATACCCCGGCTCACTGAATAGCCGGGCCCGTGGTTCCATCCCAAATGGCACGGGGCGTCAAGAGGGGAGTGAAACGATTTGAGCGCTATCCTGAAGGCTCTGAGAAAGATCGAACAAGAGTCGAGCGGAGAGATCCAGGCGCCATCTTTTTCAAAGAACCTGGACGCAAAAAAAGCAATTCATCAGCGGGCCAGAAAAGCCTGGCTATTGAGGCGCCTGGCGAGCATTCTTATTCCCGTTCTGGTCTTGGGGGCGGTCATCGGGCTGGGTTTTGCCTTAAAGCCTTTCTTGCCCGGGAGCAACCCTTTCTTATCCCCCGTCTCCCAGGTCCATGGTGAAGAGCAAAAGGCTACAGGGCCGCCGGCGCCGGAGCAAAGAAAAGAATATGGGCAGGACCCGGAAAGAGCCTTAAAAGAACAAACCTCACCGAGAGGAAGCACCGTTGTGGAGCCATCGCCCGGCGCCTCTCCGGTAAAAGACCGGCCTGCTGCTTCGAGAAGAAGTTCAGAAGCAGGGACCACGCACAGGGATGCCGGAATACCTTCCCCCCTTGCCGAAAGCCGCTCACAGGCGGAACCGGGTCCTCTCCTCGAACTCCAGGCCATTGTGTGGTCCGATGATCCCGCATCCTGTTTTGCCCTGATCAACGGGCGGATTATCCGATCGGGCGGAACGGTGGATGGGGTATCCGTCGTTGAAATCGGCAAAGAGACGGTTTCCCTGAAGCTCGGCGACAAAACATGGACCATGAGAATGCTGGAAGGAGATTGATTAATCCTCCACGACGATGGCCCCGGGCGCACACTCTCGGGCCGCTTTTCGCACAGCCTCTTCCAGATGGTTGGGCACTGTATCGACGAGAACACGGGATATGAGCTTGTCTTCGTCGTACTCAAACACCTCAGGGCACACTTTGTTGCAGTTTCGGTCTCCCATGCACAGATCGTAGTCGATTCGAACTTTCATTTTTCCCTCCCGCGCGACAAAGGTTATGAAATCCGCATTGCCGGATTTCTTTATCACAGCACAAAATGATCCCCCATCTGCCACCACCCGATGATGGTCCCCTCTCTCTTGAATTGAAGGGCCTCCCGAGTCTCTATGTGGCGGATCCAATCTCCCAGGGCCGAGGCATGATGGATGATGAGGGGCGTACTGTGCTCTGGAAGGATATCAAAGTTCAATCCGTAAAGACCAATGTTTTTTTGGTTGTTGGCTTCTGTTTCTCTTGTATCCCAGGGTGTGGGATGGATGAAACCGTGCACAGCACCTTCTTGCCTGGAGTAGCCCCAGTGATCGGGAAATTCCTCTTTCATCCGGCGCATGAGCCGGACGCCCTGGAGGTTTACGGACACATCCAGGCCTTTGTGGAGATTGGACAGGATCGCGTCATCAAAAGATTCAAAACCCATGGACCCAAGAAAGATCCGGATTCCCATGTCCTTCGCCATGCTTAGAGCTTCCCGGAGTTGGGCTTCCGATCGGGCGAACCCGTCGGCCCTGAGTGTGAGATTGATTTGGGAAATGAGAATTTCCCTCTGCGCAATGGCGCGAAGGAGCCGGGAAAGGCCTGGAAGGGCGTTCTCATTGATCAATTCAAAGGGGATCTTCCTGCCGTCTTCTCTTTCAGGGAGGCCCCGGATCTGGTGGAGAACGGTGTCCGTATCCAGAGCACCGTAAAATCCCTTGTCCACGGCCACATCACAAAAACTGCAGCCTCTAAGAAGAACATTCACCTTCCTTTTTTCTTTCCCCCCAATAAACGCCGGGTAATCGATTTCCCGACGAACGCTCAGGGCAGCATGAGGGCAGCCGATATGCCAGAGCACCTGGCCTGTGGACACCTTTTGAGGGAAAAGACCGTTTGCACCCAGGCGATAAAGATTATCCCAGAAGATTTTTTTCATAAAGGCGGAATCCCACCGGGTCTTTGCTCTCTGCAGCAAAGTTCCTTGCTTGTCCCTCCAGAGCATGCCGGGCCATTCACCGGGAGTTTTTTCATCG
>Ga0114946_10000646_pt1 | contig 23314 bp, 20 predicted proteins | sample WalLakDeSediment_FD_88676 | JGI IMG/M metagenome (GOLD analysis project Ga0114946, IMG submission 88676) | Lake sediment microbial communities from Walker lake, Nevada to study Microbial Dark Matter (Phase II) - Walker Lake 11/02/13 Deep Sediment | ecosystem: Environmental > Aquatic >... | reverse complement strand
GAGGACTTCCACCACGGGCTGCTAGGGCTGGACCAGGCGCTGGCCCGCTACACTATCGCAGGTGCCGGGCCATCGCGCGGGCGATCGGGATCCCCCCGCCGCGGGCCTCGAGCAGCTTGACCAGCCGCTCGAGCCGACGATCGAGGGGCGTGGCGAGCTCGCGCTGGTGCTTGACGATCGCCGGCTCGATCCCGTCGGCCTCGACGTCGGCGAGATCGATCGCGTGGAACTCGAGGTGCAGATGCTTGGTGCTCGCGGCCTCGCGGCGCAAGGCCTTGGCTTGGAAGCGGCTCATCATTGGCGGTGAATCGCCGAGCAAGAAGGTCCCGGTCAGCGGCAGCCGGAGGGTTCGACTGACCGAGATCGGGACCTCCCACAGGCCAAATTCGGGCAGGTAATGCACGGTCGCCGGGCCCAGGAAGCTGCGCGCGCCGCTGGCCTGCGAGGCCGAGCCGCGACCGAGCAGCCGGCGCGCCCCGAGGATCCCGAGCTTGGCCAAATAATAGGTCGGCGAGGGCAGCGACGAGCTGTCGTAGCTGTAGCCGAGCGCCGCGGCCTGCATGAGCATGGTCCGATCGTGGGTGTAGCCCGGCGCTCGAAACCCGCGCGGGTTGGCGCCAATCTCACGCAAGAGCGAATCACACAGGCGCAGGTCGGCGGCGATGTCCGCGGCTGGCCAGGTATGCAGGGCATAATCGTGGCTATGGGAATGGTTGGCGAGCTCGTGACCCTCGGCCAAGGCCCGGGCCAAGATCGCCGTGCCGCGGCCATGGGTCTGCATGTCGCGCTCGAGGTCGGCGCCGATCACAAAGATCGTCGCGCGGACCTCGAGCTTGGCGAACACGTCCAAAAACCGCGGCAGCCAGCGCTCGAGGGCGAGGTTGACGTCGGGCGGGCTCCCGCGTTGGAGGCCGTGGATCGATCGGTAGCAGTCGATGGAGTCGAGATCCAAGCTGACGAGGGTAGACATGGATAGCCCTCCTAGGAGCGGCGGCGGCGGGGATCGAGGCTGATGTCGCCGAGATCCTTGCCGAGGTGAATCGAGACCATCAAGCGCCCGAGGTTGCCGAGCACCCGCGGGACCCGGCGGGCCAAGTTGATCGACGGGGCCCGCTTCTCTTCGATCTCCACGGGGATCTCGAGCACGCGCAGGCCCTCGCGCTCGGCCCGGATGACCAGCTCCGAGGCGAACACGTCGTAGTCGACGATGCAGCGCGCGGCGATCGGCGCGACCACCGACCGGCGCATGGCCTTGAGCCCGTGGGTGTCCGTGCCCGAGAACCCGAGCGTGACCCGCAGCAGGCGGTTGTAGACCCGGGTCCCCGTCCGGCGCAGCAGCGGGCGCTTGTCTTGCGCCCCGGCCATGGCCTTGCTGCCGACCACCAGATCGGCCTCGTCACGGCGCAGCAGCGCTAGCGCGCGGAGCTGAAAGTCGACGTCGCACAGATCGATCTCCTCGCAGATCACAAATTCCCCGCGGGCCCGGAAGATGCCCTCGCGTAGGGCCCCGCCGTAGTTGGGCTCGGGGTAGGAGAACCACCGCAGGCGCTTGGGCCAGCGCTCGGCCAGGTCCTCGGCGATCGCAACCGTGCGATCACGGCTGCCGTTCTCGGCGAGCACGATCTCGAAGTCGACGCCCGCGAGCTCGAGGCTGTCGACTAGCTCGGCCACGCTCTCGGCGAGGATCGCCGCTTCGTTGTAGATCGGGATCACGACGCTGAGCTCGGGGCACGGCTCATGGGTCTCGCGCGGCTCGGCGTCGTCGAGCTGCTCGGGCGCTTCGGTCAGCGGTGCATGGATGTCGTTCATGGGCGTGTGTGGCTGACTTCGCGGCGGGCGAAGGCCTCGGTTGCGGCGGCTTCCTCGGCGTGGCCGTCGGCCCAGCGGGCGGCGGCGAGCCCCGATAGCATGCTGTCTTCCATCGAGTTGTAGATCCACGCGCCGTAGCGCCCGCACGATCGCAGGCCGACCCGTTCGAGCCAGGCGCTGATGGTCGCGCTGGCCTCGGCGTGATCCTCGTCGAACACCACGTAGGCGTACTCGATATCGCGGGTCCGCGAAAACAAGATGTCGTCGGCGGACGCGAGCGCGCCGATCTCCACGAGCCCCCGGGCGATCGCCGGCAGATCGGGCGCCCGCTCGCGCTCGCTGAGCTCGCCGTAGAGCGCGCCGGCGCCGGGCGGAGCCATGCTCGCGACCGCGTTCGAGTAGACCCCCACACGAAAGAACGGGAACCGCGGCTCGGGGACATAGACCCAGTGCCAGTCGGCCGGCACCGGCGATCGGGTGGCGACGTCGAGATACCGCCAGCGAACCCAGCGAAGCGCCGCGGCTGCCTCCTGGACCGCGGCGGGCGCCTGCGGGATCCGGGCGATCAGCTCGGGCAGGGGGATCGTCGAGATCAGCGCCTCGTAGCCGAGCCAATCGGGCTTGCCCTCGAGCTTGACCCGCTCGCCGATCGGATCGACCTCCTCGACCGAGACCCCGGTCAGCAGCTCGCCCTCACCCGCGGCCGCGCGGGCCTCGATGCGCCCGCGCAAGGCGTTCGGCAAGGCGTCGATGCCCCCGGCCCGCGGGTACTGAAAGTGGGCGTTGTAGCCCAGCCCCGTCTGCTTGAGCCCGATCGCCCCGGCCAGGATCTGCGCGGCGTCGGGCTCGGGCACGAACCGCCGGACCCAGTCGAAGGCCAGCTGATCCGGGTGCATGCCCCACAGCTTGGTGTTGTAAGGCACGAAGAAGTGCTGAGCGATGCCCCGCCCAAACCGGGCGATCGCGTAGTCCTGGAAGGTCCGCGGATCCACGGCCCACGCCTCACCGCGCGCGGCCGCGGCCTGGGCCTCGAGCAGCCCGACCAAGCACTCGTGCACGACCTCGAGCGGCAGCCCGTGAAGGTTCGCTTGAAACGGGTACTCGAGCTCGACCCCATGGGAGTGGATCCGAGTCTTGCGCTCGACGGTCACCCACGCCGGCTCGGCGCCCGGGGCCGTCGGGAACAGCTCGGCGAGCAGGGCCTTGCTGCGATCGTCTCGCAGGTGCAGCCAGTGGCCGGTCTTGTCGAAGGTGTAGCCCTGCTCGCGATGGCTGCGCGCGTGCCCGCCGACCTCCGTCGACGCCTCGACCAGCACGAACGGCCCGCGTTGCAGGTGGTAGGCCGCCGACAGCCCGGTGAGTCCGGCGCCGAGGATCACCACCGGCGCGCCCGCTGCCCGCTTGGAATTGCTCCCTTCGGCGGCCGCAAAAAAATTAGCTTCGCCGGACACGCCGGGCGGTTGTAGCAGCAAAGCCGGCCCCTTGCCGAAGCCAGCTCAGCGGCCCGGAGCCGCTCAAATCCGGGTTTTGTAGGTCGCCGCCGGTGCCGGCCCGAAGCGCCCACCCGCGCTCGCGTCACGCTGGACAGCACGATCGGCGGCCTGCACACTCGGCTCATGGAGATGCACAGCCTCGGCGGTTATCGGTTGCTCGCACCGGTCCCTTCGCTGAGCTCGATCAGCCGGCTGTTCCTCGCCCAGCGCGACGACGACGGGCTCGTCGATCCCAGCGATCCCAGGGCCGACGCCGCTGGTCCGGCGCCGACCGGCAACGTCTTGGCCAAGGTCTTGATGCCCGGCCACGGCAGCGAGTTCAACACGCTCAAAGCGCAATTCGCACACGAAGCGAATTTACTCCGGAGCTTCAGCCACCCCGGCATCCCGACCTTGCGCGCCGCCGGCACGCAAAACGGCGTCGACTTCTTCGTGATGGACTACATCCCTGGCGTCGACCTCGGGGTCCTGCTCGGCCACGACCAAAACGAGCCCCAGGCCCTGAGCAAGGAGCTCGCCGTCTACATCATGGGCCAGCTCGCCGACGCCCTGCGCTACGTCCATACCTTCGAGATCCCGACCGACACCGGCGAGCCCGAGGCCGAGGCCGAGGGCGCCAGCGCGGCCGCCAGCGAGAGCGACGACGACGACGACGACGACGACGACGACGCGGCCAGCGAGGACGACGGCTTCGAGTTCCTCGACGTCCTTCACCGCGACCTGTGCCCGGCCAACGTGTTCCTCTCGCTCGAGGGCGACGTCGTGCTCGGCGACTTCAGCTCCGCCTCGAGCAAGTGGCTGGCCCCAGACTTCACCTCGGGCGACGCCGGCCACGTCGCCTACAAGGCCCCCGAGCGGGTCACCGGCAGCGGCCGCGCCACCGTCAAGAGCGACCTGTTCTCGCTCGGCGTGATGCTGTGGGAGATGCTCCGGGGCGAGCGCTGCTTCAAGGCCGGCAACGAGCTCGAGACCATGGACGAGATCGTCCGGTTCGACATCTCGCACTCGAGTCGGCGGGTCCCCGGCCTGTCGTCAAAGCTGTCCGAGGTCTTGCGCCGCAACTTGGATCGCGACCCCGAGCGGCGCTACCCCGACGCCTATAAGGTGTTGCAGCGCTTGAGCCAGTCGCCCGAGGCCAGCGGCGCCGAGCGGGCTCGGCATGAGCTGGCGCGGCTCGTCGCCAACGCGGCCAACGAGCGGCGCCACGCCAGGCCTGATCAAGCCTGATCAGGCCTGATCAGGGCCAGACCGTCGCGCTCGACGGCTGGCGGTTTTGGATCGACGGACGGCCGCGCACATCGTTGGACTGCGCGTCCAAGTGCTTCAGCAGCGCGGCGATCCACACCCGGGCCTCGGCGTGGCTCTTGAACTTGGTTGAGCTGACGTACTCGGTGTCGTTGACTTTGATGCTTTGATAGCCGGGATAGGACATTGATCGTGCTCCTGCGCAGGTTAGCGACGAGCTCGATCGCTGCCGCTTTGCCCGCCAATGTTGCCAGCTCGGCTCGCGCCACGCAAGCGTTACTAGCGCTCACGCCCGAGCGCGGTGTCGTCATTTCGCTGGGCTGCGCAGCGCGAGCGCGAGATCGGGGTGCAGCCAGGCCGTCGCCGCGAGCACGCTGGTCCCTTGGTCGGGCTCATGCCCATCATCGATCCCCGTGACCACGCCGCCGGCCTCACGCACCAACAAGATCCCCGCCGCCACATCCCAAGGCTTGAGCCCACGCTCCCAAAACCCGTCGAACCGGCCCCACGCCACGGTGGCCAAGTCCAAGGCCGCGGACCCAAATCGACGGATCCCCGCGACCCGCTCGCGGACCGTCGCGAGCTCGGCCGCGAAGCTGTGGTGGTGGGCGCTCCCGCGATGGGGCACGCCGGTCGCGAGCACGACCTGCTCCCAGCGCGCGCGCGTCGACACGTGGATCGGCTCGCCGTTGCGCGTCGCTCCGCCGCCGCGGGTCGCGGCGAACAGCTCGCCCGTGAGCGGCTGGTAGACCACCCCGCAGATCGTCTGGCCGGCCTCACGCAGGGCGATCGACACCGCGAAGTGCGGCAGCCCAGACAAAAAATTAGTCGTACCGTCGAGCGGATCGACGACCCACTCCCGGTCCGAGCTGCCTTCGCTGTAGTCCGTCTCCTCGCCGCGGTAGCCGGCGTGTGGATCGGCGGCCTCGAGCACCGCTCGGATCGCGTGCTCGGCCTCCAGATCGGCCTCCGACACGTAGTCGGCCGGGCCCTTGGCTTGAATGTGGAGCTCGTCGAGCTTGCTAAAGGCCTCGACGAGCACGCGGCCGCCCGCGCGCGCGGCCGCTTCGATGGTGATGAGCTCGGGGGTCACGAGTGACCCCTTGCGTCACGATCGCCGCCTCGTCAAGCGATCATTCGCCGTAGATCAACGTATAGGTCGCCGTCTGGAACATGTTGGTGATCACGCTGAACTGGTAGCAGCGCCCGGCCTCGAGGGCCGCGCCGCCGACCGGCGCCCCATGGGTCGCGCTGTCGTCGGTCGCGCCGGCGGGCACCTGCCCGTAGGTCACCGGCCCGGCGAAGCCGGCGGGGAAGTTCTCGGCCGCCAGCGCCCAATAGGCCTCGCCGTTCGAGACCGTCGTGCCCGGTCCGAGCGGCAAGGTCGCGCCCGGATCCGTCACATAAAAGCCCAGCGAATTGCCGAGGGTGTCCGCGTCCCAATCAATGACCGGCGTCTCGCCCGCAAAGCTCAGGGTCAGGTCAAAGTCCCCCGCCGCGCCCGGCGTGCAGGTCGGCGCGGGCCCGTCGCTCGGGCGGCTCAGGGTAAAGGTCACGTCGGGCACGGAGAAGCCCGGCCCGACCATCGTCAAGGTCCCGGCCGCGCTGTCGGCGACGCCGTCATTGTCCTCGTCGATCAGCTCGACGACGAGGCCCTCGGTGTCCGCGAAGCTGGTGGTCACCGCGATCAGGATCTGCTCGACGTTGAGTTGATTGCCCTCGATCACCGCCGGGGTCGCGTAGACCAGGTCATTGTCGTAATCGACGATCAGATCGGCGCCCGAGGCCGTGCTCGTCGCGATCCAGCGCGCCGAGATCTGCACGGTCGTCGAATTATCAAAGGTGTTCTCGGCGAAGTTTGGCAGGGGCAGATCGATCGTCCACACGTATTCGCCGTCGAGCGCGATGCTCGGGGCCGCCGCCGTCGTAAACCCGAGCCGGGCCTCGGGGCCCGTGACCCGCTCATTGAACGCCTCGAACCCCTCGCCGATCACCACCGTATAGTCGACCCCATGCGCGAGCGGAGCGCTGGGTTGGAGCCAGACATAGCGCCCGTCGAGCGCGCGGGTCAGCTCGACCTGCTCGCCGTCCTCATCCTCGAGCCAGATCGCCCGGAGGTTCTCGGCGTCGTCCCAAACCGGCATGGAGAAGATCACCTTGATCGGCCCATTGACCGGGGCCTTGCGCGAACCTTGGGTCGGCTCGATCGCCAGCGCGAAGAACTCGCGGCCGGTCAACTCCTGGACATAGCGGGTCAGATAGCCGACCTCCTCGCTGCTCAAATTGACCCCCGACCAAGCCAAGACCAGCTCCACCGCCCCGCGCAAGCTCGACGCCTCGCCGTGCTTCATCCAGGTATTGTGGCGATAGACCCCCACGAGCGCCGGAATGTCCGCGGCGCCCTCGGTCACGCCCACCGGCAGCTGCGCCCGCGAGGTCGTCAGCGGCAACGCGTGACAGCCGATGCAGCCGGCCTTGCCCTCGTATAGCTCCTTACCGCGCAGGCCGAGCTCCGAGTGGCTGCCGTCCCGCTGGGTCCAGCCGTTGGCCGCGGGCGGCGGCATCAGCGAGCGCAAGAACGCCGTCAGCGTCTCGGCCTCTTGGGTGTTGGGCCGAATACCAATGTTGGTGTTCGTCGCAAACGCAAAGTTACGCGCGCTCTTGACATAGCCCGTCCAGCCCAAGGGCCGCGTGCCCTCGAGCCAAAACAGCGGCCGCGTGACCTCGCGGGCGGTCTCGAACGGGCCCGCCCGCCAGACCACCTGATCGGTCCGCGCCTCGCCGTGGCAGCTGTCGCAGCCCCAGTTGGCCGCGTAGCCCCGGCCCGCCCCCGTGAAGTAGGCCTGCCCGATCGCAACCTCGGCCGGGCGCGGATCGGCGACCGTATTGCCGGTCCCTTGAATCTGGCCATCGCTTGAAAGCCGCGTGACCGAGAACCCCTGCGAGCCGTGGACATAGACGCTCCCGTCGGCGCCCACGAGCACATCGCGGGGCCGGCCTTGCACCTCCGTCCGGCTGCGTTCCTCGAGGGTCTTGGGGTCGAGCGCCACGGCCAGATTCGACGCCTCCGCCGCGACCCACAGCGCGTCGTCGGCCAGCGCGAGCCCGTGGAGCGTGACCGCGTGGCCCAGCGAGCTCGGCTGCCGCCACAGATCGGCCTCGACCAGGACATCGCCCGTGATCGCGTCGAGCCGCAGCACCCGGTGGGCAAAGTTGGGCTCGTCGACGTCCGTAAAGTTCGCCTGATTGTCGGTCCACGAAGCCAGGACATAGACCGCCTCACCGTCGGGATCCGCGAGCAGCCCGTTGATCGTCGTGCCCACATCCAGCCACCAGCGATCGACCTCACCGGAGTCGAGGTCGACCACCGTAATGTCGCGCTCCTCCTCAATCGGGTCCACGCCAAAGGGGAAGCGCGAGGGCTGGCCCGAGCGCTGCGTCGCCGTATACAGCGTGCGCCCATCGGGCGAGACCGCCATCCCAAACGGCTCGGCCTCGACCTCGAACCGCCGCGCCACCTCCCGGGCCGCAATGTCGACCTCGACGATCGCCGATTCGGTCGCAAGCGACACCCACACCACGCTGCCGTCCGCGCTCAACAGCAGATTCGACGGCTCGTCCCCGACCCAAAGCGCGTCGACCAGCTCGCCGGACTCGACCTCGATGAACCCCACCGTATCCCCCGCCCGATTGGCGACCACGACCACGTCCATCCCAGCTCGGTGCGCGAGCGCGACCGGCGACGGCCCAACCGCGATAGTCCCCAGATTCGCGAGGCTCTGCGCGTCGAGCCGCGAGACCGTCGGCGAATACGCGTTCGCGACCCACAGCTCGCCGCCCACGAGCACCTGCGAGCGCGACGGGTAATACGCGTAATGCTGAAACGGGACCTCGGTCCCGGGGATCACCTGAAGCTCGACGCTGTGCCCCGTGCTCCCCAGTTCGATGGTGTAACCACCAGTGGCGCTCGGGCTAAAGCGCGGCTGACCATCGGCGCCCTCCACGACCTGCGCATTGTTGTCCCCCGGTGCCAAACTCACCCGCCACGTCGCGCCCTCACAATCCTCGCCGGGGGTGGGCAGCCAGTAGGTGGATCCCGCCGGGAACCGGTTGTGCTGCTGCGCTTCGAGCGATTCAATTGTGCAGGTTTGAGCGGGATCGTCTCCGCACGCGGACAGCTGTAGGGCGATCGGGAGTAAGAGCGTGAGGTAGCAAGCTTTAACCACGTAGGGACGGCGCATGGGCCACAATTAGGCCGCAAAACAGCGTTCGTCAAGGTTTGGTCGCGTGTGATGCCGCTCAGCTGACCCGATCGGCGGGTACCCCGGCATCACCCCACGAGGGGATCAAGTATCGGCGGCCAGCCACGCGACGACCTCGTCGAGGTCGAGCTCGACCAACTGGTCCGGTTCGTCGGTGCCGCGCGTCGTGATGTTGCGCAGCGCTGGCCCACCCAACAACTCCAAAAATCGGCCTCGCAGTGAGCACGGCTTGAACAATGGGGTCAGGTTGCTTCCCCGAGCTTTAGCGACGAGGCCGGACACCGTCTCGAGCTCAATCTCGGTGCCGAGGTCGAGCAGCATGCCGAAGGAGAGCTCATCGACCCCTTTGGCGTGAGCGTTGACCTCAGCTTCGTCGCTTTGCGCGACCATGATCGTCGCGCTGTCGGCGGTCCAGACTTCGGTCACGACGACCCAGTCGTCTTGCCAGTCCCCGCGTTGGCGCGTGCTGGCGAGATCCTTGGCGAGCCGATTGAGGTCCGCGATGCGGTGGTGCCAGACCCCCTTCGCCTCGAACACGCAGGTTCCGCTGCGGGCGAACTTGATTGAGAGGCTCGCGGCGGCCACGGCAGTGACGGATGCCCCTGCGCTCGCGCGGAGGCTGGAGCTGTGCGCGGTCGAGAGGCTCACGGGCGTGGCTTCTTCGGACTGCTTGGTGAAGTGGACCCCGAGAGCGCCGAGGCTGGTCCGGTAGTTGAACGGCTTCTCGGTGGGCTTCGTAGGCCGAGCCAGGATGTCGCCGAGGTTCATGATGTTGCCTGGTAGCCAAGTTCCCCAGCCGGCTTGATGACTTTTGAGGTGGTTTTGGTAACGCCAGTAGGTGCTCTGCACCTGGGCAAGGTATCACGGTGCGTGCCGGTGAGTGGCCACAAGGTTTGCGCGAAATCGCACAGGCTGCGGTTTATGCTCGCGGGCGAGGGCCGAGTTGGGGTAGGGTGTCGCGGTGCCGGGCCGCCACCGAGTCGTACACCTTCAGGTCGGGTCCGACCACGGCACCGGCTTCTTGATCGCGCCGGGGCGGCTGGTCACGGCGCTGCATGTGGTCGCCAGGGTCGTAAACGGGCAGCCGGTCCAGCGTCCTGGGCTGCTGCGCTGGACCATCGCGAGGCTGTCTGGAGATGGCTTCAGCTTCGAGTCGGAGTCCAAAGAGCTAGCCTTTTGCTGCGTGAAGTTCGACTCCGATCATGATTGGATCGTGCTCGAGTGTGATCCCACGGTGCACGATCCGGTGTGTTCGCGCTCAACGGTGTCCCGCAACGCTCGTTGGCAGGCCTATGGCTTCCCCGGGATTGCTGAGGGCACCGGAACCGAAGGGACCGTGGTGAGCATCGCTGCCGAGCGACGCGTCGCGGTTGACCACGAGGTCGTGGCGATCCGTGTTCTTCAGCTTCACAGCCCCGGGTTCACTGATGAACAGAAAGTCGCGGGCTTCTCCGGTGCGCCCGTCTGGCAAGGCGACCATGTTGTCGGCATGCTGGTCCACGTCAGGGACGGGGGCGGGCGCATGATGTTCGCCTGTCCGATCGAGCAGATCGTTCACGGGTTGGGGATCGAGGGCGAAGAGTTCAGGGCGCGCCGTGATGCTTTGGCAAAGCAGGTTGTTGCCGAGCTTGAGAAGAAGCGAGCGCTGCGTGGGCAGCTCGGCAAGGCGTGCGCCGACTGGGGGGCGGCGGCCGCCGAGGGGGATGAGCGGCTCGCGTACGAGATAATCGATGAGTCTCCAGCGAGGTTGGCTCAATTGTTTCGCGCGGCGATGGGGCAACTGGAGGTTGAAATCCTGGACTCAGCCAAACGTATGATGCTTATATTTGAAGCCGTACTTCCCTTGGTCGGAGGCTCCCGATTTTCGCTGGCGATGGCCGAGGATGGGTGTTGGAGCGCGGATGTCGAACACGCGCAGTCCCTCGAGGCTCCGCAAGCCTGGCATGACGGCCGTCAAATCGAGTGGAGTGAGGAGCGAGATTCGGACACCGAGCCACCGCGTGGCCGTGGCTACGTTCACGCGTCCAAGGTCCCAGAGGTTAGTATGTCCCACGCTGATCGTGTCGACAGCCTTGCTGACGCTTGGTTCGAGAAACATGGACCTCAGGTGCATAAAGCCAAATCGCCCGACCGAAAAATCCAAGCGCTAAATGTTGAGATGAGCGTGCGTGAGACGGTGGGCCAGCTGCCGGTAAAGAGGTTGAGCAGCTACACCTTTGCCGATCCCCACGATGGGGCGCCGGAGACGGACTACTTGAAGTATCTGGCTGCAAAGGTGCCGTCGCTGCGAGTGATCGTCCCCCGGGATACTGATGATGCGGAGCTGCTCTTCTTTGCGCATTTCGGGGCGCTCTATCGTGCCTACTACACAATCCGCAAACGCCATGGCCAATCAACTCCCTAAACATCTCCTCGACAAGCCGCTGCTAATACCCGCAAAGCCCGGGCGGCGGCCTTCCTCCCACGTATTTGAAGAGGACTCGATCCTCGCCGTCGACACCGCGCTCGCGTGCGGGCGGCCGCTGCTCCTCCGTGGCGAGCCCGGTGTGGGCAAGAGTCAACTCGCGCGGGCCGTGGCGGAGGCCCTCGGGCGGGTGTTCGTGTCGGTGTTCGTGCACGCGCGGACCGATGTCCACGACCTGCTGTGGTCCTACGACGCGGTGACGCGGCTCGCTGAGGCGCAGGCCCATGGCGCGGGGCAGGAGGCGGCGGCGGAGCGCCTAGCGCAGCGGCGTTTCGTCAAGCCGGGGCCGCTTTGGTGGGCGCTGAATTGGGAGCGCGCGCTGAGGCAGGCAACCGGTGACCATGTTGCGACGAAGGCGCCGGTGCCGAGCTACTCCGGGGAATGCCATCCACGAAACGGTGTCGTGCTCTTGATCGACGAGATTGACAAGGCCGACACGAGCGTGCCCAACGGTCTGCTCGAGTGCCTTGGGCAGCGGACATTCACGGTGCCTGGTATCGACGAGCCGATCGACGCCGTCGATCCGACGCCCTTGGTGATGCTGACGACCAACGAGGATCGGGTGCTGCCGGACGCGTTCGTGCGCCGCTGCGTGGTGCTGCACATGCGGATGCCCGATCCCGAGCAGTGGGAGCTCCCGAACGCGAGCCCGACGAGCTTCGAAGAGTGGCTCGTCGTACGTGGGCGGGCCCACTTTGAGAAGAAGCTTCCTGACGAGGTGTTGCTCGCGGCTGCCAAGCAGGTGATCAAAGACCGCCGGACGGTACGAGAGGCCGGTCATTGCCCGCCGGGTCTGGCCGAATACATCGATCTGCTAGCGGCGCTCGCCGAGGGCGGATCCGGCGGAGCCGTCGAGCGCATAAATAAGATCGCCAAGTTCGTGCTGCACAAGCACGCCGATCCCACACCCCGGCGCGACGACTATCGGCCTGGGCGGGGTGGATGAGCAGCGGGTCGCACCGACGGCGAGGGGCGATCGGCCGTGGGGATCTGGCTCAGGCTCTCGCGCGCGCGCCGTCCGAGCTCGACGCGGCGCTCATTGCTGGGTTCTTGGGATTTGAGCTCCCGTTTGAGGCCAAGCCCAAGGCGCCAGCGCAACCGCCCCCGCAGCAGACGGGGACGCGGATCGTTGAGGGTCCTGCGTTGGCCAGCCTGCCCGAAAAGGATCGTCGATCGCCCACGCCCTTGTGGCGGCTCGAAACCTTGGACTTTAAGCCGCTCGCGGACGAGGATCTGGCCGAAGCCGAAGCCGAAGCCGAAGCACGCGCGCTGTCCTCCGGGCCGACCTTGGCCCGCGAGCATATCGGCCGTGATGCCAACGCCAAGCAACCGCCACCACCACCGCCGATCGTGCCGTGGTCGCGGCTGCGTCGGGTGACCGAGTCGATCTGCGGTGAGCTGCGGGCGACGGGCGAAGTTGATGTCGAGGCTCTGGTCGCGCAGCTAGGTCGAGCCGAGCCGATCATGCGTCTACCCCGAGGAGCGCGACGGGTTCAAGCGCGTCGCTTGGTCGTGATCATCGATCGCGCCGATCGGCTAATTCCATTTTGGCGCGATCAGCTCGAGGTTTATTTTCGACTCGAGCAGGAGCTTGGTCGTCGAGGCTTGGGGTGCGCGTGGTGGACCGAGGGGCCGCCGCTTTGGCGCCGCGACGCCGAGGCTGTCGCTGCGGTCGCGCCGGAGCTTGGCGAGGGTGACGTGGTCCTAGCGCTGAGCGATCTGGGCCTTCACGGCGCGGCCACGACCAGGCACAGGTGGCTGCGATTGGGTGCGGCGCTCGGGCGCCGAGGGATCGCGACAACGGCCTTGGTGCCCTGTCCTCGCAGTCGCTGGCACGCGTCGGAGCTGCGGCCGTGGCTACCCATTGATTGGGCAAGCCCCAGTGGTCCGAGCCCGGCCCCCGCCCGGCAAACGGAGCGCCGCGACGAGCTGTTGCTGCTGCTCTCGTGGACGGTGCGGACCGAGCCGGCGCTGTTGCGCGACGTTCGCTCGTGTTTGCCCGCGACCGCGTTTGATATTGGCACCGAGGCCGATGTCTGGAATCACCCCGAGGTCGCGCGTCACCCCAGCGGCTTGATGTATTCGGTCGAGCTGCGGCGTACGTTGCAGCAACAGCTGTTGGCGAGGATGCGGGTGGCCAAGTCCGAGGACGACGGCGACCGCGAGCGCTTGCTCGCTGTGATCGATCGGGTCCGGCGTCGGCACGCGGCCTTGCCGCGGGAGATCTGGCTAGAGGAGCTGCAGATCCTCGAGTCGCTCGATCCCGAGGGCGGATGGGTCACCGCCCAAGAGCGTGAGCAGGTTGAGGTGTTCGCCGCGCGGGTTCAGGGGGCTATTCGTGCTCGCGCTGACCTTGGCGATGAGGTGGATCTGCGTGGGTGGGCGCGACGCTCGTTGGTGATGCGGATGCCTGAGCAAGCTTGGGCGGACGCTCGCTGGGGGGAAGGATTGCATGAGGTATTGTTGGCTGTGAGCGCCGATGACAGCCGGCTGCAGTTGCCCCCGGGTGTCGATGTGGGGAAGTTGCAGCCGCGCGGGGAGAGGATGCCGCCCCTCGTGGATTGGGTGGTCAGCCAAGTGGGTGGGCAGCTGCACATTGGCCGTGGACGGGTGGGGGTGGCCGGCAGTTACATGCTGACGATACCGGCGCGTTCTCCATGGTTGTGGGTCAGCGGAGCGGCTGACGAGCAGGCGACGGGGTATGCGTTGGGTCGCGTCGAGCGTGTGTGCGTGCCTGCGGGTGCAGCGCTGCGGCTCGAGACCGACTGCGCTTCGGCGCAGTTGCGTTTGCAGACGATGCCGAGCTGGACGCATGCGATGGGCCGCGACCGCTACGGCCTGTGGGCGGCGTTCCGCGTCCACGAGGTCGAGCAGCGCATGCGCTGGATACCCCCGGGCCGCTTCATGATGGGCTCGCCTGCTGACGAGAAGGGTCGCTATGAGGATGAAGGACCGCAGCACCTCGTGACCATCGCGCAAGGGTTTTGGATGGCGGAGACCCCCTGCACGCAGGCGCTGTGGGAGGCGGTGATGGGTGACAACCCGAGCCGCTTCAAGTCGCCAGACTCGGGCAAGCGACCGGTCGAGAGTGTCTCGTGGGATGATGTGCAGCCGTTCATCGCGGAGCTCGAGAAGCAGCTCAAAGACCCGCAGACGAACGAGAGCTTCGGGCTGCCGTCGGAGGAGCAGTGGGAGTACGCGTGCCGGGCGGGGACGACCACGCCGCGCTACGGGGAGCTCGATGCGGTCGCTTGGTACGACGGCAACAGCAATCAGAAGACCCATGACGTCGGACTCAAGCAACGTAACCCATGGGGACTGTATGACATGTTAGGAAATGTTCATGAATGGTCCGCAGACAAGCGCGCGCCCTACCAAGCACGAACTTCTGCGGAGTCCCCCAGCCCTAGTGGCCAGGACCGAGTGTTACGCGGGGGCAGCTGGCACGTCGAGCCCCGCTACGTCCGCGCCGCCTTCCGGAGCTGGGGCGGGCCGGGCCTGCGCCTCGACCGCCTCGGCTTCCGCCTGGTTCGAGGTCAGGGACTGCGCCAGCAGGAACAGGAAGAACAGGGGGAAAGCAAGGGCAGCAAGCCAGGGGCGGGGGACCCGCCCGGCGGCGGCCCGGCGTCTCCGCGCAAAGGTAAGGGTCGGTAGCACATGCGTTTAAAATGCTTCGCGATTCCCGCGTTAACCCCCGACGAAGCCGCTGATGAGGTCTCCCGCTTCCTCGCGAGCCATCGCATATTAACCATCGACCGCAAGCTCGTCGACGACGGCCCGGCGAGCTACTGGGCGATCTGTGTCACCTACCAACAAGCCAGCGAGCCTAGCCCAGCTAAGTATTCGAAGACAGATTATCGTGATCTCCTCTCCGAGGAGGACTTCGCGATCTACGCGCGCCTGCGAAACCTCCGGAAGGAGCTCGCACAACGGGAAGCGGTGCCGGCCTACGCGATCTTTACAAATGAGCAGCTCGCTACTATCGTGCGCGAGCGCGTCAGCTCCGTCGAGCAGCTCGGCGCGATCTCGGGTGTGGGTACGAGCAAGGTACAAAAATATGGCGACGCGATGCTCGCGTTGGCTCGCCAAGCGTTCACCAGCGAGAACCAGGAGCAGCGGGTCGATGCCACGCCGTAACCCGGTGACCCTCGAGGATGTCGCCGCCTGGGACAACCTGAGCGCGGCGTTTTGGCGAGCGGCCCGAGGCAAGCGCCACCGGCCGGAGGTCGGCCGGTTCGCCGCCAATTTCGACGCCGAGATCGCCCAACTCCGCCGGCAGATCCTCGCGGGCGAGCTGCCCGAGGGAGCGATGGCCAGCTTCGAGATCCGTGACCCCAAGCCGCGGATCATACACGCGCCGGGCTTCCGCCAGCGCGTGCTGCATCACGCGCTCATGCACCAAATGGCGCCGACCATCGAGCGTAGCCTGGTCTTGGACACTTACGCGTGCATCCCCGGGCGGGGGACCCACGCGGCGGTCCATCGGGTTCAACACCACGCGCGACGACACCGCTGGTACGCGAAGATCGACGTTCAGTCGTACTTCGCGAGCATCGTGCACGAGCGCCTGCTCGAGGATCTCGCGCGGCGCTTCAAAGACCGGGGCTTGCTGGCGCTGTGCCGCCGCATCGTCGAGCAGCACCGCAGCTCGCCGGGCCGGGGCTTGCCGATCGGGGCGTTGACTTCACAGCATTTCGCCAACTTGTACCTCGGGCCCCTCGACCGCCACCTGCTCGAGCAGGCCCGTGTCGCCGGGATGGTCCGCTACATGGACGATACACTCTGGTGGGGGGCCGAGCGCGTTGAGGTGAGGCGGCAGGTTGACGAGGTCGCGGCCTTGCTTGCCGAGCAGCGCGGGCTCACGGTCAAGGCTAATTGGCAGATTAATCGGAGCGAACGTGGGATCCCCTTTTGTGGGTTTCGCGTGTTCCCGGCGACGCTGCGGCTGTCACCGCGCCGCAAGCGACGCTACCGCGACGCCCGTCGCGCGTGGGAGCGTGCCTACCTGAACGGGACGATTATGCCAGGGGAGCTGCAGCGCGGCTACGCGAGCACGTTGGCGATCACCGCTCACGCCGACGCCGACGGCTGGCGTCGACGTGAGCTCGAGAGGGCAGGACCCGACGCATGAGCCGCGAAACGAACGATTACGCCGATTTGGACACGGTCGAAAGTGGCCAGGACCGAGTGATACGCGGGGGCAGCTGGAACAACGAGCCCCGCAACGTCCGCGCCGCCTACCGGAACTGGAACAGGCCGGGCAAGCGCAACGACAACCTCGGCTTCCGCCTGGTTCGAGCGCAGTCGCGGGCCGAGGGGCCCGCCTCTGACCAGACCGCTGTCCCGTCCCGCTCGCAGGAGTTGGGCGAATGTGCAGGGCGCCGGTGTGCAAGTAGGGCGAGCCCGAACGCTCACCGGCGCCCGACCTTTGGTTTGGAAGGGTGGGGGTCGTGACCACGCCCGACAAAGAGCGCGAGGCGCTGGCGCTGGGCTTTGCGCCGGAGTGGGCGGACGCGTGGGGGGAGGATGAGGTCGGGGTGTTTGCGAGCATCGTGCTCGGCGAGCTCGAGCAGCGCATGCGCTGGATTCCCGCGGGGAGCTTTTTAATGGGGTCGCCGGAGGACGAGGCAGAGCGGTTTGATAACGAGGGCCCCCAACACACGGTGAAGCTGTCTCATGGGTTTTGGATGGCGGACACCCCCTGCACACAGGCGCTGTGGGAGGGGGTCATGGGCGATAACCCGAGCAACTTTAGGGGGCCGCGGCGACCGGTGGAGCAGGTTTCATGGGATGACGTGATGGGCTTCCTAGGGCGACTCAACGACCGGGTGCCAGGCCTAGACGCGGGCCTGCCGACGGAGGCGCAATGGGAGTACGCGTGCCGGGCGGGGACGGCGACTTACGGTGAGTTGGATGCGGTGGCTTGGTACTCGCGCAACAGCGACGGGGAGACTCACGAGGTCGGCTTGAAGCGGTGCAACGCGTGGGGCTTGTACGACATGCTGGGGAACGTGTGGGAATGGTGTGCGGACGGACTGCGCACCTACCAGCAATCAGATGAGGTCGACCCGACCGGGCCTAGTGGCCAGGACCGAGTGTTACGCGGGGGCAGCTGGCTCTACGGGCCCCGCCTCGTCCGCGCCGCCTCCCGGCTCTGGTACAGGCCGGGCGAGCGCCGCGGCAACCTCGGCTTCCGCCTGGTTCGAGGTCAGGGACTGCGCCAGGACGAGTAGCGGAGCCAAGGAGAAAGCAAGGGCGGCCAAGCCAGGGGCGGGGGACCCGCCCGGCGGCCGCCCGGCGTCCCCGCAACCCAACACCGCTCCCCCACAGCCCCCCCACTAATCCCAGCGAGCAAACACGCTACGCCGAGTGCCCCCCGCGAAGCTCCCAGTCGTCAGCGCTCCATTCGGCGCCACCGTCAACCCCCGCACCTGCGGCGCCCACGAGGTCCCCACGTCCGCCTTGCTCACCCGGCCCGAGCACACCAGCTGTAACCCCTGATCGAGCCGCGCCACGAATGTGCTGGAATCAGCGAAATCTCCATCCCACAACATCCCCGCAACCCCCAACCCAGGGTGGGGCGCCGGGAGCTCGACTAGCTCGCTGGCCTGGATGTTCATCGCCAGGCCCAACCCAGCGATCGCGAGGGTCTGCATCAATTCACCCGAGCCACGATCCACGACCGCGAGCCACGACTCTTCGCCGAGTGAATAGAGGGCGGCGAGCTGGTTTGGGCCGAAGCGCTCTAAATCGTGGGGGGCCGTGTCTTTGCTGGGATCCTCGCCCAAGCTGGTGAGCACGGTGGCCTCGGTCCCGAGCGGGACCAAGCGTAGGATGTCGACGCGGACCTGGTCGGCGCTGGTGTGCGCGAGCAATACGTCGACTAGGCCGCCGCCCACGGCTAGGCCTCGCACCGTTGGTGCGGTGGTCGCGAGGGCGGGGGCGGCCTCCCAGAGGATCTTGCCGGTGTCGGGCTCGAAGGCGATGACTAGCAATCGCCTCGTGGGAAATGGGCCCACGATGCCGGCGGCGACGAGCGCGGCGCCGGTGTGGGCGACGGAATAAAAGCTGCCGCGCTCGCCCTGCAAGTAGGTCCAGAGGACCTCGCCGGTGGCTCCGTCGAGCTTGGCGACCATGGCGTCTTCAAAGGTGTTGGCGTTGATCCGGCCGCCCAGAAATATGTCGCCGGCGTTGTCGGTGACGAGATCGAGGGGATCGTCGCGGTGGACGTCCCAGGAGATCTGCTGGTCCCAGTCGAGGGCGCCGTTGGCGGTCCAGCTGCGGACCCGGGCGTCGACGTTGACGGATTCGGGGTGCTCGAGCACGGGGGTGACGCTGATGAAGCCGCCGTCGGGCCGGCCGCCGATCGGGGTGGCGCCAATGTGGCCGTGGGAGGGCTCGGGGTCGACGTGCGTCCACACGCGGGCGCACTCGGGCTTGATCGGATCGATGGGGTCCGGGGGCGGGTCGGGGTCGGGGTCGGACCAGTCGTCGGCGCCGTTGTCGGTGTTGGTGTCGGCCGACGAGTCGGTGTCGCCATCGTCGGTGTCGTCGGTGTCGGTGTCGGTTGGCGAGCTGTCGTTGGAGGTCGAGGGGCTCGGCTGGGAGTCGTCGGTGGCGCCGAGCTCGGCGTCGGTGGTGCCGAATCCGCCTTGGTCACTGGCGAATCCTCCAGGGCCGCAGGCGAGAGTGAGCGCGGCGCCTAGCAAGATAGGGTAGCTGCGGAGATCGTTTAATTGCGACATGGCGGCGGGGCTTGGACACCGTCAACGGGACGGGATCCGGGATCCTACAGGAGCCCACCGTCGAGGAACCGAGCGATCCGCTCGCGCTGCTCGAGCGCGTCGCGGCGGCCGAGGTCCATGGCGGCGTGGACTCGCTCGGGCGAGGTGTAGTCCCAGACTCGCACGGGCAGCTGGTCTTGGGCGGCGACGTAGAGGATCGCGGCGCCGTCGGGGTGGAGCACGGGGTGCTCGGGGACGCGGAGGTTGTGGCTGACCAGACACAAGATCTTGGAGCCGGGCGCCCGGGCGTGATCAGGCAGGGCGCGGATCGGGAGGTTGTCGATCAAGCCGCCGTCGAGGTAGCGGCGGCCGGCCTTGCGCTTGATCGGGGTGATCGGGGGGATCGTGGACGACATCAAGGTCCAGTCGATCAGCTGGCCGGGGTCGAGGGCGGCGTGCGAACACACGACCTCGGCGCCGATGCCCGGCGGGAGCTCCGGCGGCCCGTGGAGGACGCCCCGGAGCCGGCGCTCGGCGAAGGCCTGGACGGCGCTCAAGGTGGTGGGGACGAACGGCCGGCCGGCGTGGACGTAGCTCAGCAAGATGTGGACGGGGGCGCCCTCGCGGATCCGGACGAAGCCTTGATCGCGCAAGAGATCGCCGACGGCCTTGCGGTACATGGTGTCGTGGGGGAAGGCGGGCTGGCGCCGCAGCGCGCGGCCGGGATAAAAGTTGCGCTGGTTGGCGGCGACCGAGTCCAAAAAGCGCGAGAACGAGTGCTCGAAGTTGCCGGCCACGCGGCCCAGTGCCATCGCCGCTCCAGCGCTGACGCCCGCCCAATCGTCGACCTTGGGCATTTGCGCGTCGAGCACCTCGAGCGCGCCGACAGCCCAGAAGGTCTTGCAACCACCACCCGACAGCACGACGGAGAAGCGCTCGGCCATGGCTGGATTATAGCGCAATGCTCGGCCGCCGGCGACGGTAGCGGAGCCGGCAAGGATGGCGCGGGCCGACCAGCAGCCGGGTGTAGTCGGGCTCGTAGACGTCGCCCTCGACGGTCTCGAAGTCGAAGTGGCGCAAGAGGTGGCTCCACAGGGCGCGCAGCTGGAGCTGGGCGAAGACGATGCCCATGCAGCGGTGCCGGCCGGCGCCGAAGGGGATCCAGGCCATCGGGTTCTTTTTGTCCTCGTTGCGCGGATCCATGAACCGCCTGGGATCAAATTTGTGGGGGTCCGGGAACACGTCGGCCATGTAGTGCGAGACCGCCGGCGCGGCGAAGATCATGCTGCCGTGGGGGAAGTCGAAGCCCTTGAACTGGAAGTCGTTGACGACCTTGCGCATCATTACGATGATCGGCGGATACAGGCGCAGGACCTCTTTGATCGTGGCCTCGAGCTTGGGCATCGAGCGCAGATCGTCGAGGGTCAAGGCGGTCCGATCACCAAGCAGGGCGCGCTGTTCGGCGCGCAGCTCGGCGACCCACTCGGGGTGCTGGGCGAGCAGGATCCCCGTCCACGAGAAGGTCACGCCGCTGGTGTGGTGACCGGCGAACATGATGGTCAAGAGCAGGCCGGTGATCTCCTCTTCGCTGAGCTTGCGGCCGTCTTTGTAGGTCGCGTCCATCAAGCTCTGGAGCATGTCGTCGCCGACGATCTCGCGCTTGCGCCGGTCGGCGACGATGCCCGTGATCAGCTCGACCATGCGCACGCGGGCCTTGTCGCGCCGGCGAAAGGCGGGGGTCGGCAGGTTCGGAGCCATGAACGCGAGCGCGCTGAGGCCGGCCTCCATGTCCGTATAGAGCTTGGCGAACTCGCCGGAGAGGTGCTGGCGAAATTCGTCGCCGAGCAGCGAGCGGCTCGAGGTGTAGATCGTCAGCTCATTGCCGACGTCGTACATGTCGATCATGCCAAAGTCGTCCCAGCCGCCAAAGTATTGCTCGGCCTCGTCGATGAAGCCCTGGGCGTAGGTCTTCATTCGAGCCTCGCGCAGGGCCTCGTGGAAGAAGCCGAGCTGCTCTTTCATGATCGGCGGCGGCGCGTCGTAGGCGATGCCCTTGCCGAAGATCGGCGTCATCAAGCGGTAGGCCTCGGCCTGGCTGACGTCCTCGTCGCTGACCCGAAAGAATTTCTCTTGGGCCTTGGCGCCGGTCATGATGATCGCGTCGGTCCCCGGCATCGCCACGGTGCACAGATCGCCGTGCAGGGCGCGGGCCCGCTCCATCAGCCGGACCGGGTTCTTGTTGAACTCGAGGGCGTGGCCGAGCAGCGGCAAGCCGCCCTCGAGCCGGGGTGGCAAGTTCGGACCGTCGGTCGCGGCGGGCGTGCTTGGGGCAGAGAAGATCGTGCGGCGCATGGGAGCTCCTGCGTGCGACCCTAGCCGGCCGCCGCGAGCGACGACAGCCGAGCGGCGCGGCTTGTGGTAAGGATCACCTCATTGTGAGCCGGCTCCAACGGGCGTCTGAAGGGCTGTGGGCGCGGAATAAGGGGGCCGGGGCCGAGCGTCGGGTCGGCGTGCGCACAGCTTGCGACCTGCTCTCGGCGCTTGAACGGCTCGCGGCCGTGGGCGTGGTGCTCGCGGTGGGGTGTACGGAGGGCGGCCCTCGGCCGGCGCCCGAGCAGCACGGCGACCTGCCCGAGCCTGCCCAGGTCGATCAAGCCCACGCCGGGTTCGTGTTCCAGCCCGACAGTGCGCGCGTGATCGATCCGGCCACGCAACCGCGGCTCGAGCTCGCGCTGCGCGACCCATGGCCCGAGTACCACGAGGAGCCCACGGACGTGTGCGCCTTCGTCGTCGAGCCGCGCGCCTTCCCGGCGATCAGTGAGGACGGCGCGACCTTGGTCCACGCCTCCATTTACGACGGCGGCAACGCCGGCAACCTCGCCGAGCGCATGCAGCTGATCTGGCTCGACGCCGATCAGACCCGCCATGACCCGATCTACAACCGGAACAACGACCAGCCTTGGGACCCGAATTGGTCGGGCTGCGAGGGCTCGATCGCGGCGGTGCGCGAGCGGGTCGAGGCCGTTAATATGGCGCTCGCGGAGCGAACCTGGCGGCCGCTCGAGCGGCTCGACGCGTTCTATAGTGAGCCGGGCTTCGTGGTCGCCTTTGGGTCGATCACCGGCAATGAGGACGCCGCGATCGCAGGCCTCGCCGGGGGTGATCGGCCCATTGAGGTGTACTATCGCAACGAAACGTTCATCGCGCGGGTCCGCGGGATCGAGGTCTTGCAAAAGACCCCGCGGCCGGACTGGCGGCGGCCCGCGGATGAGATGTGTGATTCGGAGCCGCAGATCGCCGGGCTCGACTTTGATCGGGCGAGCGCGGTGGCCTTGGTGCGGTACAATTACAGCACCGGCGGCTGCATGTGTGATGACAGCGAGCACGTTGGGCGGCTCGAGCTGGCGCCGGCGTTGCTCGAGGCGATCGATCAGCGGAGCATGGCGCCGTTTTGGGCGGCCCGTGCGAGCCTGCTGCCGTGAGCGCTCGCGGCCTGACCGGCGTCATTCACCTCCTCCCGCTGCCCGGCGCAGCCGCCCGCCAAGGTGCGCGCTCCTGTTCGGGTTCGGAGCACCGGCATCGCTCGCTCCTCGGTTTCGCTCACTCGCTTCTCGATGCCTCGACCACACGACCACGACGAGCTTGGGCTGAGGGGGTCCCAGGCTAGCAGCCTGTGGTGAAACCCGCCACGACGCCTCGCTTGGTCTTTTCGCCGAGGGCGTTGTCGCCGAAACTTGTAGTACGCCCGGTACAACTGCGTTTCGGCTCCTAGCCCTCGACGAAAATCCCGGCGCGAGGCGACGCGTCGGGTTCCACCACAGGCTGCTAGAGGTGGGTTCTGGGGAGTGCCCACCAAAGGCTGTGCTCGTTGTCCGGCCGCGAGTATGGGTGTCCTCGCCTATGATTGGTCTATGCGGTTTTCCTATGTGTCAATTTTTTGCCCTTGCCCCGACTCGACCTCGCTGATAACGTCAACCAACGTCGGTCCTCGGCTCCGCCTGTCTGGGATATGGACCGTATCCAGCCGGATTCGGGCTTGCGCCAGCGTCCGCTACGAGCCAACGTCATGAACAACAATGAGCCCAAGAACCGCCCCGGCATGACCTCGGGCCCCTCGATCCCCATCGAGGGCCCCCAGCCTCGCCAGCCCTTCGGCGCCGGCACCGTCCCGGGCCGCGATGCCCCCGACGCGGGTCGCCAACCCAACCCCAACCCGCACGCGCAAGTCTTCCGCTCCCCCTACGGCCAGCCGGACGACCAACAAACCACCGACCCTCGCTCGACCTTCGCTCCGGCGATCTCCCTGCCCACCGGCGG
>Ga0114946_10000645_pt1 | contig 23315 bp, 21 predicted proteins | sample WalLakDeSediment_FD_88676 | JGI IMG/M metagenome (GOLD analysis project Ga0114946, IMG submission 88676) | Lake sediment microbial communities from Walker lake, Nevada to study Microbial Dark Matter (Phase II) - Walker Lake 11/02/13 Deep Sediment | ecosystem: Environmental > Aquatic >... | reverse complement strand
GACGATCAGCTTCGGAAAGATACGTGTTTCTAGAACTCATTGCCAGTCCGTCGGGTTCTCGTCTTGTTTCCGCTACTATGATGTCGATGTCGAAATGAAGATCGCGAACCATGCGCCGTATGATGACCGCTTGTTGCGCATCTTTCTGTCCGAATACCGCTACATGCGGCTTGACGATGTTGAACAATTTCGCCACGATTGTTGTGACACCTCGAAAATGCTCTGTTCGTACAGCGCCTTCGAGTATAGAGGACAGGCCGTCGACGAGCACACTCGTACATGTCCCGTTTGGATACATCATTTCATTCTGTGGTACGAACAGGATATCGCAGCCTGAATTTTTTGCAAGTTCGCTGTCGCGTGCGACGTCGCGAGGGTAGCGGTCGATGTCCTCGCCGACAGCGAACTGCGTTGGATTGACGAAAATCGAAACGACCACGATGTCGCTTCGATCACGTGCGACACGCAGAAGATCCAGATGTCCTTGGTGCAAATAGCCCATGGTTGGGACGAAACCGATTCTTCTGCCAAGGCGGCGGATTTCATCCGCCCGTCTCTGCATTTCGGTGACGTCGGCGACAAGTAGCATGATTCAACCTCGCTTCATGTGCCGCAGCAGTTTTGCAACCGTCGTACGCATCTCCTTGCGGGGAACGACAATATCCAGGAAACCCTTTTCCAGGAGAAACTCGGCACGCTGGAAACCTTCGGGCAGGTCTCTGCCAATAGTCTGCTTGATGACGCGCGGACCGGCGAAACCGATCAGCGCACCGGGCTCGGCAATATTCACATCGCCCAGCATAGCAAAGCTGGCCGTAACGCCTCCCGTTGTAGGATCCAGCATGATTGAGATGAACGGCAGCCCTTCGTCGTGGAGGAGGGAAAGTTTGGAACTGGTTTTCGCCATTTGCATGAGCGAATACGCGCCTTCCATCATACGTGCACCACCGCTCGAGGAAATGGTGATCAACGCGCAGGAGTTTTTCATGGCTCTGTCGATCGCTCGACAGATTTTCTCGCCGACCACCGAGCCCATGCTTCCACCTATAAAGGCAAAATCCATAACCGCCAGCGACACCGGCTCACCGTCGATCTTGGCCATGCCACAGCGAATCGCATCGTGCAAGCCGGACTTCTTTATCGAATCGTCGATACGTTCCTTGTACGCTTTGGTGTCTACAAAAGCGAGCGGGTCGGTGCCGCGAAGCTTCTTGTCGAATTCCTTGAAACTTCCGGGGTCCACAAGCAGGGCTATGTACTGCTCGCTGCCGATACGAAAAGTGGTACCACAATGAATGCACGTATGCAACGCCGCTGCGAGCTGTTTCTGGTGCATCATCTGACCGCAGGCCTCGCATTTCACCCACGAACCGTCAGGAGTATCGCGCTTCCTATTCGGATGCTCGATATTGCTGTTGCTGCGTTTAAACCAAGCCATATATCACCGTGATGGTTGAGACTCAAAATATGCTTTCATTGTCCGGACAACATGTTGCGTGCCGGTTTGACAGGAAAATCCCGCATGTAGTTGGGTTCAGCTTCGGCGACATCGCCTCTCGTGCTGTCGGAGCGATTGATCTCGCCGAGCAACGCTACGTCCACTGCATGCGGGACGTCGTCCATTGCAATGGGAAGACGGACGTGTGCGGAGCAATATGCTGCAACACGCTTGCTTCCATCACCAAGCAGTACTGATGCATCCCGTAGTCGCGTGGCTGCTTGCATTGCCGGAAGAATGGCGGGGGCATGTTCGGCTGCGAAGCACCCGTTTTCCGCCAAGTAGGTTGCCGCGTACACCTCGTCGTTCTTTGCGTCAAGAAACACACCGATGTGCAACGCGCCAACAATGTTCATACGTGTTGCTGCGAAGGCGATTGCATCGCAGGTCGGTACCGGTACGAGTGGGATGTTCAGCGCCAAGCATATCCCTTTCCCAGCAGCCATGCCGATGCGAAGACCAGTGTACGATCCCGGCCCTGAGGTCACTGCCACTTGTTGGATATCGTCGAATGCCCGCCCGGTCCAAGTAACAACATCCCGGCAAAAAGGAATGAGCAAGTCGTCGTGAACGTTGTGGCGACCGGCCGTTGCCGAAGCAATGACTCGACCATGTTCGACGATGGCCACCGATAAGGTCGAGGTTGCTGTTGCTAGCCCGAGTGTCATACGCTGATTCTCGGCAATTCGGCAGGTTCGAATAGAATGCTCGCTTGGTCCTTCACCGTCCGACGTACGGTGTAATGACGAGTGTGAACGCTGTCGCCATGTCTCGCGGCTATTTCAAGACGCGGTAGCGGAAGCAAAGAGCGCGCGCGTTCGGCCCACTCGACGAACACGAGGTTGTCGGAGAGGAACAACTCGTCAAGTCCGACTTCGATCATTTCGGGCACAGTCGACAAGCGGTACAGGTCTACATGGTATATCAGTGGTCGACCCGGATATTCATTAACAATAGTGAATGTTGGGCTTCCTACCTGTTCGCCCTGGCCGAAGTACTCGCACATACCCCTGATCAGAGCGGTCTTTCCCGTACCGAGATCACCCGACAACGCGACGAAACGCAACTCGCCGAATTCGCTTGCGAGCCGTCGGCCAAGCATGCGGGTTTCATCCTCGCCAAGCGTCGTGATATCCATCGAAGTGTGCTTCATCGGCGAGGTTTCATGGTGATGACCGGGAGAATCAATTCTTCGAGTGATATACCGCCGTGTTGAAAACTGTCGCGATAATACGTCAGGTACTTGTTGTAATCGGTCGGGTACACGAAGTAATAATCCTCTTTTGCGATCACGTAATTGACCGTGATACCCCGACGGGGGAGCATGTACTGTTCGGGTTTGGCGATGTACAGCGAATGTCTGGCATCGGCCTTGACGTTTCGACCGTACTTGTATCGCAGATTTGTGGATGTTTCCCTATCCCCGAGAACTTTGCTGCCTCGCAGACATCGCACGCTGCCATGGTCCGAGGTCACGACGATGGTGGCGTTCGGCGTACGCGCGATCTGGCGGAACATGTTGTACAATGACGAATGCGTGAACCAAGTGTTCGTCAGCGAACGGAATGCCGCTTCGTCCGGTGCGATTTCCTTCAGGATCGGATAGTCCGACCGGCTGTGCGCCAGCATGTCCACGAAATTCACCACGATTGCGGTGAGATGGTTTTTCAGGAAGGACGCGATATTGCCTACCATCTGCTTGCCATACTCAGGATCGATGATTTTAATGTACTTCAGATCGTTGCGGAGTTTTACGCGCCGGCGCTCGAGCAGTTTTTCGAGAAATTCCTTTTCATGCTTGTTCATGGAATAATCGTCGTCGTCGCCGCTTGCCCATAGGGTGGGGAAGACGCGTTCGATTTCGCTCGGGTAGTAGCCGCTGAATATGGAATTGCGGGCGTACGGTGTAGCCGAGGGAAGAATGCCGAAATAAAAATCTTTTTCTATTGAGTATAGGTCGCGCAAATGCTCTTCCATCACAAGCCACTGATCGTAACGCATGCAGTCTATCACGAAGAAGAATACAGGTCCACCGCCTTTGAGCTTCGGGATGAGATGTGTATCCACGAGCTGCGGGGAGAGCACGACGCCGCCGTCTCGAATCCACGACGTGTAATTTCGCTCGACGAATTTGCAGAATTCCTGGTTGCATTCCTTCCGCTGGTCCGACATCGTCTGATGCAGACCCAATTCGGGATGGCGGTCGAGTTCAAGTTCCCACTCCACCAACTTACGGTACATGTCTATCCAGTCTTGAACACCAAGCGGACCTTGCAACGCCATCGATACGGCGTTGAATTCCCGTATGTAATCCTGCGCGGTTCTGTTGCGGACAATATTGGAACCCTGCAACACCTTTTTCGCCACAAGCACGATTTGACTTGGGTTCACCGGTTTTGTCAGATAATCACTGATCTTTTCACCGATCGCCTCTTCCATCAAGGATTCCTCCTCGTTCTTGGTCACCATGACCACAGGCAAGCGAGGGCGCATGTCCTTGAGCAACGACAGGGTTTCGAGGCCGCCCATGCCCGGCATGGATTCGTCCAACAACACAAGGTCCACGGCATGTTCGCGGACGAAATTCAAAGCATCTTCGCCGTTCGTGACGGTGTGCATGGTATACCCTTTGCTTTCGAGATGCAGAATATGCGGGCGAAGCAGTTCAACTTCATCGTCAACCCAGAGAATAGTTCCTTTGGTATCAGGCATGTGGTGTCAGTTTTCTACTGATGTCATTTGGATGAAAACAAAAAGTTACGAATGAATACGAGTGGAAACAAGGTATTCGTTTGTCCTCATGCCGAACCCGGGGCCGGACGTCACGGCAATGTCAACATGGTGTATGGGAGCATCAACGGGTTCAAACGTGTGAATGCAGGGCATTCAGCGTGTTGCACACAGCTACAGCGGCACGATGCGTCGTACCCCTGCTCGGGTAAGTTCGGTACTATGCAATGCTTCGGCACTGTTCAATCGTGTCGAGTTTCGCCTTCGTCCTGTCTGACGGCGGCTGGGTCCATGCTCGTTGCATCCCCGAAGGATACGGGAGCTTGCACATTGTCGCCCCATAGTTCACGCATGAGAGCTTGGGCTTCGCGACGTCCGAAGAATGATGCCTGCGTCACCGTATCTTCTGCACTGCTTTCCGGACCGCGATCTCTCGTGGTGCGAGGCGCGTGCTCCGGGGGATCAGAGCTGCCCGGTGTGACGTCCAATGTCGCAGTCGAAGCACCAGCGATATGTATGGTTTGCGTCGGAAACGCGAATTGAATGCCCATTCTATGCGCCAAACGGAGTATGTCTCCAAACAACCGGTGGCGTTCCCGAAGTTCTGTCGGCCAATCCGGTGTTTCGTGAAACACGTACAGGAGAATGTTCAGCGAAAAATCCGCATACTCGTTGAAATACACCATGTACATATCTTTGCGCGTGTACGGGTGCAATCTGATGATTTCCCGAATGCCCTCGCAGAACGCGTCGATTTTTTCGGGAGGTGTATCATACTGTACGCCGAGTGTTGTGGAAATGCGTCTATACCTGCGTCGCCCCAAATTGTCTACAGGAATGCTCACTAGACGAGAATTCGGCATACTGATCTGCGAGTTGTAGAACGTTCTGATTCTCGTCGATCTGAATCCGACGTCTTCCACCGTACCTTCAAGATCACCAACCTTGATCCAGTCACCGATTTCGAACGGTTTGTCGAACATCACTGTCATCGAACCGAAAAGATTTTCCACAGTATCCTTGGCAGCGAGAGCGAAAGCAATACCGCCGATGCCGAGACCCGCGAGCAGGCTGGTAATATCGATATCGAAATTGTCCGCTACGAACAACAGGCCGAAAGCGATGACGATGATTTTCATCGCACGCCGAATCATGGGCACGAGAAGGTCGTCGAATTTCGATTCCGTACGTTTGGCTAGGTCGGCCAGATAAGCTGCGGCAAGGTCAACCAAGCGATACGCAGCCCATACACCGCTTCCGGCTATCATGAGTTGCGTAGCGAAAAACAATGCCGTGGTAGCCTGAAGTGGAAGATCGAGTTGATGTAGGAACAGTGACCACGTCCACGCCATGGCGAAGATACCGAGCGGTCGGATGAGTTGCTTGTCGATTTTGAAATCGGCATGTGTTTTTTTTCTTCGAATGAGGCGCAGAACCCATGAACTGACAAGTGTGATGACGAGGCGCTCAACAACTATACCGATGATGATGACGAATACAATTGCCAGCCATTGCCAGTTTTCGAAATACACGGCGCGATTGCGCATGGATTCCGGAACGCGCGAACGCACCCAATTGGCAAGTCCTTCGAGTTCCATTGCCACATCCACACCCTCGACAACATCCTTGCCCCTGACGAGATCGAGAAGATGAGGCAGTGATGCGACCGTTTCGCGCGAGAAACGCCACAGACTGTCTGGGGCCAGAACCAGTGAAACTTCGGCTTTCGAGGAAGGCTTGCGCCAGATGTATCTCGACTCCCCATAATCATCCGGTATTTCATCTAAATCTACCAGTTCGTAGCGGTCAAGAAAGGATTTCAGATTGCGGGCAAGTTCTCTGCCTTGCTCATGTCGCAAAGCAGCGGGAATGCCGCCGAGGTCCAGGCATTCGGCGGCTCTGCCCAATGCATGTTCACTGACGGAATCATCCTCGGCAGTGATGTACTCCACCATGGCGAGCAGATAGGTGCGAAAGGCGGCACGTGGTGAAGTCCGGTCAGGTGCATGTTCGGTATCAGCAATGGCAGGGAATGTAAAGCCCGGCACGAGCACGAGTATGATTATTGCGGTAAAAACCATTCGGCGTGCGACATGCGGTGAAGTAGCGTTACAATGCGGAATCATGTGGGTGCTGCGGATTCGTGTCACAATGTTGTGTTCAGCCCATACGGCAATACGAAAAAGATACGCTTTTCTTCGTTCGCAGGGCAATGAAGGCGGGCCGCTGGAATGGCATGTTGTTTCTTTCATGTGTCTATTGCGGAAACAAGATGGAGAAATATTCGATCTCCGACCGCAGACAGCACTGCACCCGTAAGCGATTGACAACGTGCAATCAGTCCGGCGGGCAGACATCTTCAATATTCCTTCTCTCGAACTACCAATTCATTCATAATGACGAACGAATTGATTTCACCGTATGACCATCATCTTTTTCGTCAACACCGCCCCCTTCGTCTCCAAACGGTACAAAAAAACACCGGTCGGAAGAACCCGCACGTCGATGTGCACCGAATGGACGCCGGCCTGTAAACGGTCGTTGATCAGCACTGTCCGCAGGCGTCCCATCGCATCGAAAAGCGTCAGAGTGGCGTGTCCCGCCGAAGGAAGCACGATGTCGATTCGCGTGGAAGCTGATGCTGCGAGAGCTCCCGGGCCAGATGGATTCGGATAGTTTTGCCTGAGAACAACTATCTGCGGAGCATGAGGGATGTGTTCTATATGCGTGCTCATCGATTCGACCCGATACCAGAAGCCTTGGCCGATCCGGTGAGATGTACCGGTGACGAGGCCGACGACGGGTTGGCCGAGTGTGCCACCGAGCTTGCGGTGGGCGTCGGACATTTTCGCCGTCCCGGCGCCCATGACACTGCGCGAGAGTAGCTGCTGGGATTGAGCCGAGATAGAAAGAAGACAGAGAAACGCTACGAAGAGGAAGTATCGTGTGTTCATTGCAGTATCTCCGTTTCCCCGAGAGACACATGACGTATCTCGTGTGTTTGTGGAGTTAGCGCTAACTCGCCATTCGCCGCTTCGAGTTCTTCTACAATCTTAGCCGTTTCTTGAAGCTGTGCTTCGAGTTCCGCAATGCGGTCGATGATCGATTCCAGTTCTGGAATCTGGGCGACGATGCTTTCCAAAGCTGCGATTCTGGCTTCGAGAGTCGCATTTTTTGATACGGCCTCGCGCAATTCCGTGCTTCGTTGCTCCAACGCTTTGATCGCAGCGAGATTGACGCCGTTGATGGCGATGCTGTTAATGCCGAGGCTGTCCGTGCCGCCGAGACGGAAGGCCTGCCAGAAGTCCTGTGCCGTTGGTCCGATGTAGCGCACCGACGTATCCGAGCCGATGTAGTTCCACTCGGTTACGGGAATCAGGCGGATTTTTTGCAACAATGCCTCGCCGTCGATAGCGGAAAAATTCTCTTTCTTGTTACGGTCGCTGTAATTGGTCCATCCACTCACGCCTCCGTTCATGTACACGCCGGTGGTCAAGACTCCATTGGTGAAGAGACGATAGCCGCCCGCGAATCGCATAACCATCTGGTTTTCAGCGTTACAAGTTACATCAGTACTGGACGATCGATCACCGATAGCAAACGCGCCACGCCAACCTGCCGTTGTAGCATAAGAACCCATAGCGGTGGAATAAGACCCACTTGCTGTAGTGTTAATTCCCGTAGTAGTGGAATACTTCCCGCTGGCTGTGGTGTTGCCTCCCATCGCCGTGGAAACATAGCCGCTTGCGATTGTGTTATTTCCCATCGTGGTGGCGTTATTGCCTTCAGCGCTAGTACCACTTCCCATTGCGGTGGAATAATAGCCGCTTGCGATTGTGTTATTTCCCATCGCGGTGGAATGATTACCGCTTGCGATCGTGTTGTTTCCCATCGCGGTGGAGGCACGACTCTCGGCAGAAGTACCTATTCCCAAAGCGATAGAGCCGGAACCACTGGCTATTGTGTTTTGTCCCATTGCATTGGAATATTGTCCCACATTCGCATCGTTCCATTGTGTGCCGTCGACACTTCCAGTGCGAAATGCCGCTTTTTTCGGATACCAATGCACACGTTCTCCCGCACCGGGATTCATGGTAGCTCCGTTTCCGTGCGATCCTGTGGCGAGAATCCCATCGTTTCCAGTAACGTGCAGCGTCGCCGAGGGGGTTGTACCTACTCCAAGCTTGTTGTCTGTAAATACCAGAGAAGTGCTGCCATCGAGTTCATTTGCACTACTCCACAGCGCCAGTTGACCGGCCACACCTGAACCTGTTATTTCACTCGTTGCAGGCGTCTCCCAGATGATGTCGGTACCATCGTAGAGCAGCACCTGTCCGGCAGTTGCTCCCGTGTTACTGATTTTTTGCGGTGTCACCGCTCCGTCTTGAATTTTCACCCTGGTCACTGCTCCATCTTCGATCTTCGCCATTGTCACTGCATGGTTCGCCAGCTTTGGTGTGCTTACCGCCAGGTGTGCAAGCTTCGATTCGCTTACCGATCCGTCGATCAGCCCCAGCGTCGTCATCGGCCCGTTTGGGTCCAGAATCGATATTGTGCCGTCGGTGTTCCGAACGTTCTGAATACCTGTACCGCTAATCGAGGAAATGGTAATGATCTCTTCCATGCGCGTCACTGTCGTCCCACCCCCGCCTTCGAGTGTGATAGCACCCGTTGCGCTGTTCAAACTACTCACCACTCCACCAGCTCCTGGAACAAGACCGGAAGCGAGGTCGGCGTGTAATGCATAGGGCGCAGAACTCAACGGTGTTCGGGGTAGGAGTTCGGGAGCGCCGTCTACCGCGATGCCCAGATAATATTGCATGTCGAAAGCCGGCGACAACGGAATGATGCTGCCGAGCGTGGCGTTGAACACGCCTGCCCGTATATTCACTATTTGCGTTTCCGTCCAAAGTGCAGTGGTGGATAGCTCGTCACTGTAAAGCGAAAAGGTGAGGCGGCGATTCCCGTCTTCGACGGGATGCCCGTCAACATCTGTGAGCACGCCCTAAAAACTAATGCTGCGGGGAATTTGCGCGTGCGCGGGCAGAAGGTGCAGGATTAGCAGTCCGAAGAGAATAAGTATGCCGAAGTATTTCATGATTACTCCATATTATTGTTACGGTGATTTCGGTGTATGTTTCGTTTTATTTGTGCGGATAGCGTGGAATATGGTACGACCCGATTGGGGTCGCAGCTTGCTGAACTGCAATTTTGAATACCGTATTATCTTATTATAAAAGGGTACTCATAACAACGGTAAAAAACAAATCCCATGCGTCGATGAGCATGCGATGCGAACATCGTCCGATTCGCCGAGCAGTAGTTGTACCATCGTGGTTAACACACACTTCACTTCTATTCGCAAAAGGAAATAGAAAGAGGAGTATATGACGCGCGTACCTTTCATTAAGGATGATCGCCAAGAGGAGTTATTTTCAACGCCTTGTCTGAATCAGTGCGAAAGCGGAAAGCGATATTTCGACCCGCATTGTTCGCACAGTATCAGAAATTCATTCTCGGCGCGCGCGTCACGGTTGACTGTTCCGGTTATCGCCAATCCATGCCGTGGTTGAACCGTTCGTTCGCGCTGTCCCTTATCGAATTCTGACTACCTTGCTGCTTGACGGAACGTCACCCGAATACGCCTGTATGATGTACACATTGCTTGTGAGGCCGCTCAAGGAGATTGTTGTCGTGTTCGAATTCGTTTCTTGCTCCATTACGACATTGCCCAGCATATCATACACGATAACATGGCTTATACGCGTGTTTGCGTTCAGAGTGATGCGGTTTTGAAATGGATTGGGAAACACTGTCAGGACTTCCTTGCTTTCGGGTATGTCTGGTACATCTGATATGTTGTCTTCATTCCCGATTTTTTTTCCTTCTCTCAATAGTATCAATCCCCTGTAATTGTCGATATCGAAGTGGGTCACGAGTAAAGCATCGTCGGCATGTTTGAAATTCGAATGCGTGATCACTCTGGCTCTTCCAAATGGGACTGGTAGATTGCTTTTGTGTCCGTTATGTGGTGTATTCACTACAACCCAACCATCGTCAAATTCTCTGTATGCTACTCCATCGATGATGTAGTAGTCGCCCAAAGGATCTCCCAGATGCAGATAACGAGCATCGAATTCGTCCAGCCAATGATTTTCGCAGTATCCCCATGCTGTGAATGTCAGGTATCCATTGCTTTTTTCTTCGTTGAGGGCAAGCAGAAAGCTGCAGATCGAATACCAGAGCGCTTCCCAACCAGTGGTGGGACCCATGTTGCCTGCGCTCATGACGCTATCCATTTTCTCCAAACCAGTTCCCGGAACATGTTGTCCCATGCATGTCATCAATACAGCAGTGTTTTTCATATTTTTCATCACATCGACTTTTCTTTTCCAATCCCATACGCTGTAACTGTGCGCCCAGGGACAGACGAAACCGGCTTCCTCCATTGCTGCATGCAATGGATGTTGGAGAGAATCGAGATTGGCCCAGTACTCCGGATTCGATCCGCTGTAACCGAAGTTGGGAAGCAGTTTGAGCGGGATCGCTTTTTGATTCAGCGAGTACGAGGCAAGATTCAGAAATGCTCTCGTATCAGACCGCCACTTGTCGTTGTCGTATTTCCCCGATGAATCGGCGTAATGTATCGGATGATCCAGAAATGAAGGATCTCCTACATGTTCCTCATCATACCATCTGTTTTGCCAAATGACTTTGTAATGCGTATTGTCGGCGAAAACCGCATCCACTCCTCTGGCGTTCTCCGGAATTCGCAGCATGAAGTCGTGATACACGGTGTCGATCCAGTAGCGTTGCCAGTCGGTATTACCGATGTTCATCAGTCGCTCGTTAGGAGACGGTTGTGGAGCAAGATAGCTGAAGCGATGGCCGCTTGCCGTCCACTGCTCATTCCCGCTCGTTGCACCGTGATGTTCCTTCATCCATTCCCATCCCTGTCCGATCTCGCCCCACGAAGCAGTGTTGTACAATCCCGGACCAAGCATGTATAATGCCACGATCATATCGGGATTGTAGGATTTGAGCGTATTCCACGAATTCATCCCGTCCTCAGCCCACGCATGATGATGATGATAATTGGTTATCAGCAAATCGTATCGTGCGGTTTCTGCAGGTGAGAGCTTGCCGTTTCCCGGGCCGCAGTACTTCACCAGAAACGTAGGGATAAACTTGGAGGACACTTGGGAATACATCGCGGTCGAGTGCACTATCAGTGCAAACAGTAGTAGTATGTTTCTCATGGCATGCTCCGTCGGATTTTTCATTGTGCGAATGTTACTGGATTTCGCAGTTCTGTTGCAGTGCATGAATGGATCGGGGATTCACAGCTCCGGTTGTTCCGTCTTCATTCTCGAATCATGTTACGCACTCGCCTGTCTGTAATCAATGCCGAGATCGTACGCTGATTGAGCTGCTCGGTTTTTTTCGGATGTCGAAATACCGGCACGTACGGTGTGCCAGCACCAAAGGCGGGCCTGCGCTTTGAGTCGCGTGAGCACTTCCGTCACAGGCTTGTCGTCATATCATCGGTCCGCTAGTGATCGGGACGCGCAGTACATGCATTCCAGGTGATTCATTGCAGGAATGTGAGCGGCCGAGACATTCACATTGCCTGAGATGTTTCCTTCGGGGCGCGTGCTCACGAGCATTGCTATGTGAATTGTCCCGAGAAGCAGTGTACAGCAGTGTTTTCTTGACCAGTACGTATCTCCGGATGAGCATGCGACTAATCCCGGAGTGACTCTGCGGTTGATGTTTTGTCGGGTGTGCTTGTCGCTATACTGTTTTGATGCTTCATTTCTTTCAAACGTGCGGCGTCAAGATAATGCGTTGCGTACAACTTTTCGATTCTGGGGTTGCCTGATTTGCTGAATCGTAATCTCCGCTTCGTTTTACAACCGTGTTGATTGTATTCTGTCCAAGCTTCGCTAAGATGCCTGCGACGGGAGAATTCCCTGATCGCTTTGTTCATCAGGGATAGCGCGTTCAGGTTTATTCTGCATGCTCGCTCCAAGTAGTCTATTTTCCCGAAACGCCATTCCCGATAATCGGTGATTGACAGGTATCCGAGTTTCATCAGTACATCAACCGAACACACATAGCCTTTTTCGTGCACAAGGGAGTTTGCGATAGAGAAGATGTTCTTCACCAAATCCTTGTTATTCATTGTCGACAGTCATGTTCTACAACTAGATCTATTCCTTCAGAAATTCAATATGGCGATTTTCTGCACATCTGGAAGCGATTGTTGCTCACCTCGCCCGAAATGTCGAAAACATGCTCGAGGTTGCGGAAAGGCTTGAATGTATTAGAAGCATTGTGGTGTTGTGCACCGTCGCATTTTCAGCTCGAAAGCGAGCCATGAATCCGACCATGCTGCATCGCTTTCCGGTCACGATTTTACTCGCGACGGTATGTGGTCTCAACAGCCTTCGCCTCCTGGCCGTCCGTAGTCAGGTTGTAGGATGTGATGACGAGAACATCATCGTCGATGACTTCATACACGGTTTTCCAACCCCACGGTGGAACATCCGCAGCGACATCGTATGTTCCTATCACGACGAAACCTCGTTCGGTCGCCTCGCCTTCCGAAAACATGATGGCGTAGTTCATGTGAAAATCATCGACCCATGTGATTTGGAATCGCTTCGTTATCGAATTGAATGCGAGCGTTTCCTCGCCGCGTCGTGGCCTATTTTCCAGCATGGACTCGTACTCGTGACGAAAGAAGAGGCCGTTGAGTATCGGACGAATTTCTCCTGTGATATTCGACTCGTCGGCGAGTATACCAGGGATGAACCATGTTTTGCACGTGCCCTTCCAGGATCCCACGAGCGATTCGAGAAATTCTTTCGGTATGATTTGCTTGCTTGTGTTGTGCATACGCTCTTCCTGTGTGATTGCACTTGTCTGAGCCGGCATCGGTGATGCGCAAACCAGAAGGCAGAGCATCGAGGCAATGAGTGTCAGTGATTTCATGTGAAGGTCCTTCTGTTGTGTTGTCAGGTGCTGTAGTTGTTGTATGCGAAATCTATGGAAAGCTCACACGACATGGGTGCGCAATGCACTGTCAATTCCATACACATCAAGTATGTTGACCGAATCGTCGGACAAAGCTTCGACGGTGTAACAGCTTTTTCCGGGTTCGTAGTTGATCGAACGCCCGGTCCCCGGGTGGTGGTAATGGATGACGTATCTCACCAACTCGGCAAATTGCCGACAAACCCCCTCCGGCCACCAAACTACCGAGGCGATGGCTTCCACGATTAATGGAATGAAGCCTTTAAATTTAGAGCCGCAAGCTTCGGAGTAGAGTGACACATTGTCGATGCTAGTATGTTTCTTGTTGGTGCTCACACGTTGCAATTCGCTTCGGTGCAGATCGAGCTTCTAAACGTTGCCGACTCATTGCAGGATTATCCTTCAATCTTTTCTGCGCGAATTCATTGATGCGCAGCTATTCGTTCGTCTGATGTTCCAAGCATGTTCGAACACTGCTTCCGGTGGAAGCGACTGATTCGTAGGAAGACAACTCCGTTTATGTTGACAACATATCATTATGGACGAATTCATGCAAGTTCGAGGGTTGTGCGTATCGGGACTGGCTGTGCGCCGGAAAAGTTGGGCGATGCAGGCCGTACCACGCGATTTCCGGAAATCATCCCCAATTCCAACATGCCCCAATTCTCGCAGCGTGTTGAGTAATCAGCGCAAAGACGAAAAGACGCGAAGACCCATAGAGGCGAAAAGAAATCGGAGTGAGGACGGTGAATATTGCATGTTGCGGAAACATCGTAGCAAGCATGCCGAGTATCAATCTGTCCATTGCACGCGTGTGTGCTCAGGGAGAGAGAAGAAAGACGGGGTGATCTCGGCGTGTTTGCGTATGTGCCTTGGCAGCGTTGACGGAGCGGAAGCTGATAGATTCTCAACTATCCCAGGCAATTACAGCCGGTACGTTGTGAAGAGACGAAAGGCCGTGTTGTACGATGTCGTGTTCGGAAAATGCGTGTATCTACCGTAGCGTTCGTAGAGTATCGCTTCAAAGGCGAACTTCAGGGCCGGTGAATGCTGTACACTGACACCTGCATTCAGCAGACCGACGAACTGATCACTCGCCTCGCCGCTCAAGGTGTGAATCCAGTAGCGCTTGTAGTATGTGTACAAATCCAGGGTATTCTTCACACTGAAATTGAAACCGATCCGACCACTGGCACCAGGCCCGACTTTGTGATCCATGTCGTATTCAGATGAATACTCGGAATTTGTCGCTCCCATGAACATGGCGGAGATCCCCAAAATGGAATGCAGATCCACATTCGATGAAAGTGCTGTTTCATAGACCAACTGTCCCGTCACAGTAGTTGCATACAGTTTGAAGAGCCGGTTGTTTATGAGATCGAAATCCTGGTAAATACCGAACATGCTACGCGACGAACTGAACAATCTGACCGGATCGTCCCAGAGAACTCCGCTAGCGAAAATGCTGAAGATATCTTCCCCAGGACCGGCATTCAGTTCCACACTGAGAGAGAAGAAATCAAAGGGTTTCTTGTTGGCGTTCACGTTGAATTGATCTCCATAACTGAGATTCGCCCGCATCATCAGGAAGATCATGTTCTTCTCGAAGTTGTTGTCGAAGAACACATTCAACGCCCCTACGGAAAGATCGAGATCAACATCAGTACTCTGTCCTACTGTACTCGTCCCATGAGTCCACATCTCTCCGTTTATCATTCGATTGAAACCCCGTAGCGGATTGAGCAGTGTGGAAGAAAACTCGCGAGCGACACGTTCGAAGCCGTTTGCACTCTGATCGATGATCAGATCGGACATGCGCCAGAGAATCTCACCTACTATGCTGCCGGTAATCGGAGTGTTCACGATATCGTTGTATGACGGCGCTTCGTTTTCCATCAAGTACTCCCACATCAGACTCCCGAATAAGGCGAACGGAATGGAGGCCCAGAATCCGTGCCCATTCGATCGGGCTGCATTGAAGAATAGCGCTCCATGATACGGATGGGAAAGTTGGTTGATCAGAAAGCCGTCTTCATCCCAGACAAAGCCTGTCTTGAAATTCTGCGCCATCGTTTTCCAACTGATCCTTGCCCATTCCTGATTTCTGATGTATGTATTGACAGCACCGATACCCAGATTCAAGCCGATGATTTCAACAGCGGGTAGCCAGTAATTACTTGTCGCTTCGTTCGCATGATCGTTCGGAGCAGATGTTCCGTTCACAAGACTGCTGTCAAACACGGTGAACGATGTCGCCGGCCCAAACGTTTGAGCACAAGCCGGTTCTTCTCTCCCAAAGCACAGATACATGCTTGCGATCACGAATACTATTCTTGTAATCCCGAAACCGGGCATTCCCGCTTTTTTATGTCTTACTTCCGTATGCATACGCAGCACTTCGCATTCATTGGAGAACAATTGCATTCCTCCCGGAGATTGCAGTTTTCAATGCTTTTCCCGCAGAAATAGTATTCGTGACGCTTCCTCTCCAGATACTGTTGACGCACAATCGCTACTCTGTCCGCAACAGTTTGCGAAAAATCCATAGGAAGGACAACTTGCCGCGCCGGAAAATTCTCAACCGCCGTCATAGCACACCATACGTCGGTCAGGGCTGTACTGCGAGAGCTTAGTATCAACCTACGGAAATCCCTCTGAAAATTTCTTTCATTGCTATTGACCCCACTCCGTTCTACATTACTATGTTAAACGCGTGCATGCACCGTGTTGTGTTGCCGTATGAGCAAGCAGGCGGAGCGTCGCGCTTCGAGAATTATACCATGCAGCTAGTGAATCTGGATAACCCGTTGCTTCGCCGAATTGGCGAAATCGCCTGCGCCTCCGGCATTGACGCCTGGGTTGTGGGTGGATATGTGCGCGACATGCTGATGAACAGGCCTACAAAGGATATAGACATTGCAGCGTATGGTGACGGTATTGCGTTGGCACATACCGTGCGAGACGTTTTGCATGGCTCCCGTGTCGTGGAATTCGAGCGTTTTGGTACAGCGAAACTTCTGGTGGACGACGTGGAAATAGAATTCGTCGGGACGCGACGCGAGGCGTACGAGCAACATTCCCGAAAACCCGTCGTCACCACCGGTAGTATCGACGATGATTTGCGCCGTCGCGATTTTACCGTGAACGCCATGGCAGCTTCACTGATGGAGAAGGATTTCGGCTGTCTGCTCGATCCCTTCGGCGGGCGTCACGATTTGGAGCGTCAATTGTTACGCACTCCCCTCGATGCTGCCAGCACCTTTTCCGATGATCCTTTGCGTATGATGCGCGCCTTTCGATTTGCCGCGCAACTGGCTTTCGAACTCGCTCCCGATGCGTCGCACGCCATTGCTGACATGAGCGAACGCATCGGCATCGTCTCGATGGAACGCGTGCGAGACGAATTCTTCAAGCTACTCGCCACACCGATACCATCAATCGGCTTGGCACCGATGCAGGAGCATGGGCTGCTGCAATTCGTGTTTCCGGAACTGGACGCACTTGCAGGGGTGGATCAACGCTCGATAGAATATCCCGACGGGGTGAAGAATTTTCATCACAAGGACGTATTCTATCATACTCTCAAGGTGCTCGACAATTTGTGTACGGAAAGCGACAACATTTGGCTACGTTTTTCCGCGTTACTGCACGATATAGCCAAACCCCGGACAAAAGCCTTCGTGGAGGGTACCGGGTGGACGTTTCACGGCCATCCCGAAATCGGCGCGCGCATGACGAAGCATATATTCCGTCGCATGAAGCTTCCACACGACCCGTTACCGTTCGTGCAAAAGATGGTATTGCTGCATTTGCGCCCGATCGCGCTGAACAATGAAGAAGTAACGGATGCAGCCATCCGCAGGCTTATCGTTGACGCGGGCGAAGATCTCGAGCAGTTGATCATACTGTGTCGTGCGGATATCACGTCGAAGAATCCGAAATTGGTTCGACGCTACTTGAGAAATTACGACGTACTGGTCGAGCGCATACGCACCGTCGAGGAAAGAGATCGCCTTCGCGAATGGCAACCGCCGCTGGACGGTACGACAATCATGCGCGTATGCGGTATCGGTCCCGGAATTGCTGTCGGCGTGCTCAAGACGAAGATCGAGGACGCCGTGCTCGACGGCGTCATTCCCAACACTCAAGAGGCTGCAATGCAGTATCTTCTGCAAATCAAAGACGACATTCTGGCCAGTGAGAGGCTTGAGAAACCGAAGTCGCGTCGGTCGCAATTGAGTGGCTTGCCCGACAAACTGAAGGAGTGAAACTTTATCTCATTCATTTCGTCTATTTCTTATGATTGCTATTTCACATCGTTTCCATACTTTACCGTATTATTCAGCACATCGCCATACATCCATGATCGCACAACGTTTATTACTGATCTTCGTTATCGGTTGCAGTTTCGCTCAGCCACTGCTCGGGCAGGAAGAAGAAGGAAGCTACACGCTACGTGAATGCATCGATATTGCCTTGAAGCGCAACCTCGATGTTCTCCGCTCGGCCAATGCTGTGGAACGTGCAACGTCGTACCGAACGGCGGCCTACGGGGAATTCTTACCCAGAGTCAGCGCGCAGGGGAGTTGGGTTCGTTCGGACAAGGAACTGATACGATTGCGTCCAGACGGACTCGTGCAGTCGCGCAATTCGTGGAATTACAGCGTTGAGGCCGGTGTGACGATATTCAACGGCATGCGGAATTTCAATACCGTTGACAAGAGTCTTCTCGATATGCAGGCTGCGGAACAGTACGCCAATCGTCGGCGGGAGGACGTAGTGTACTTGGTTCAGGAATATTTTTACAACGCTTTGCGTTACAAACAGCTCATGCACGCACATGAGGCGAATCTTGAACGCAGCAGCAAGCAACTCGAGCGGGTTCGGACGATGAATGTGGTTGGTTCCGTACCACTCGCCGACGTGTACAGGCAGGAAGTGCAGGTTGGAACCGATGAATTGGTTCTGCTCGAGAGCGGAAACAACTACAAGAACATTCTCATCGAGATGCAGTCCGTGCTCGGGCTGGACCCAAATCCCGCGTTCACACTCAACGAAGCGGGAACCGAGACCGTGCGTGAATCCGATATGCTCGATTTCCGTTCCACTATTGGCGACTTCGAGAACTTGGTCAACGAAGCCGAGGCCAATCGTTCTGATTTTCGTGAAGCGGAGCTGAATATCCGAGGGGCGGAAAAAGGAGTTGCCATCGCGAAGTCCGGCCATTACCCATCACTGACTGCCTTTGCGCAGTACAGTTGGAATAATTTGGAACTCAGGGATTTCGACGAGTTTTCGCGCTTCATGTATGGACTGAGCTTGTCCGTACCGATATTCTCGAACTTCCAGGTTTCCACCTCCGTTCAGCAGTCGGAAATCATGCTTCGCGACACGCAACTCGCACGCGAGCAATTGCGTCGCAACGCAGCGTCCGAGCTGATGAAATCACTCAACATCCTGCAAGCAGCCGAGGTCAACATGGACATTTCGGCACGTAAGCTGCAGTCGGCGCGAGAGGATCATCGCATCGCCTCCGAACGGTATTCGCTCGGGTCCGGGACCTTGCTCGACCAAATCACCGCATCCGCCAATCTTCGTCTTGCTGAAAGCGACGTGATCAACGCTCGCTTCAACTACCTCACCGCGCAGTCGCGGATCGAGTATCAACTCGGCAGAACACAATACTGAGTCATAGCGAATCAAGGAATACCATGGCCATCAGCGGAAGTACTAAAAAGAAGAAAATCATCATTTTTTCCATTCTCGGCGTATTGCTGCTTGCTATCGTCATCGCGGTCATCGCCGGCAGCGGAAAGGACGAGATCATCACGGTGCAAACGGAGACCGTGCTCCGCAAAACCATCACCCAGGTGGTCGAAGCGACTGGTAGAATTCAGCCGCAGACGCAAGTCAAGATCAATGCCGAAGTATCCGGCGAGATCATCGATCTTCCGATCGAGGAAGGGGTGCGTGTCAAGCGCGGTCAGTTGCTCGTCCGCATCAAGCCGGATACGTACATCGCTCAGCGAGATCAAAGTCTCGCCATGTTGAACCGCTCCCGTGCGCAATTAGTGCAGGCACAGGCTGATTTTCGAAAAATCGAATCGGAGCATCGCCGTCAGCAGGAGATGTTCAGCAAGGGGTTGATTTCCGAATCGGAACTCGAAGCCGTCCGAAGCGCGTACGAGATTTCCAAGGCCATGGTGGAAGCTGCGCGAGCCGATGTGCAGAATTCGGAAGCAAATGTACAGCGTGCGCGAGAGGAGTTGAATAAAACGAGCATTTACTCGCCTATTGACGGCGTCGTCACGCAGTTGCTCTCCAAAGTCGGTGAGCGGGTTTCCGGCTCCAGCTTCATGCAGGGTACGGAAATCATGACGATCAGCGATCTCTCCGTCATGGAAGCACGTGTCGATGTGAATGAAAACGATGTGATTCTCATCTCTCCCAACGACACCGCGCGCGTCGAAGTGGATGCCTATCCTGATCGGAGCTTTCTCGCAACTGTGTACCAAATCGCCAACACGGCCACGACGAGGGGTATGGGAACTCAGGAGGAAGTGACGAACTTCGAGGTCAAGCTCGTCATCGACACCGAGGGTGTGGATTTTCGTCCCGGCATGTCTGCTACGGCACGCATTCAGACGGAGACACGCAGCGATGTGCTTACAGTGCCGTTGCAAAGTGTTACAACACGCGAGGAGGTCAAGCGCGACGCGCTAAAGGATGAGGATTTCGGTGGAGTGGAAATCGAGGGGCTGACCGACAGAAGGGACACCCGCACGGCTCGGCCTCAGGAGGTCGTCTTTGTCGTCAAAGATGGCATGGCTCGAAAAATGCCGGTCAAAACCGGCATCAGTTCCGATGCGCGTATAGAGATTCGCGAGGGGCTTGAGGAAGGCATGGAAGTGGTGTCGGGCAGTTATCGTGCCATCAGTCGCGAGTTGGACGACAGTACGCGTATTCGAGTGGACAACAAGAATCTTGTCGGCCGTGCCGGCGCACTGGAGCGGGAGTGACGCATGTCGTTGATTCACCTTAAAGATGTCGTCAAATCCTATGATATGGGTGCCGAAATCGTGCACGCGCTCTCAGGCGTGACGATGGATATAGAAACGAACGAGTATGTCGCTATCATGGGGCCTTCGGGGTCCGGCAAGTCGACGCTGATGAATGTGATTGGTTGTTTGGATACACCCACGTCCGGTCTGTACGAATTCAACGGTGAGAACGTCGGCAATATGGATGACAATGAACTTGCATCGATACGAAACAGGCAGATCGGTTTTGTTTTCCAAACCTTCAATCTGTTGCCGCGATCAACAGCGCTTCACAATGTCGAGCTGCCGCTGATTTACGCCGGCCTCCCCGCAGCAGCACGTCGTGAGCGGGCGGAGGAGGCATTGGCTGCAGTCGGTTTGAGTGACCGTATGACGCACAAACCGAACGAATTATCCGGCGGACAACGCCAGCGCGTCGCTGTCGCCAGAGCATTGGCGAATCACCCTTCCATTATTCTCGCTGACGAACCGACGGGCAATCTGGACTCGAAAACGGGCATCGAAATCATGCAGTTGTTCGCCGATCTTCACGAACGGGGCAACACCCTGATCGTCGTCACGCACGAGGAGGAAATCGCAGCGCACGCACATCGCATTGTTCGTCTCTTCGACGGTGAAATCGCCAGCGACCTCGCAGTCGAGACGCCACTCGTTTACGAGCGACGGGAGTGATGCACTATGCTTCGCCTGTACGAAATCAAGGAGGGCATATTCATTGCCTTTGGCGCAATAGCCGCGAACAAGTTGCGTTCGGTGCTCACGACACTCGGCATCGTTATCGGTATTGTCGTTGTCACCTTGATGGCTACTGTGATCGAAGGTATGAGCATGGCCCTCGACAAAAGCATCTCATCTCTTGGCGCGGATGTGTATTATCTGAGTAAATGGAATTGGTTCGGACATGAGTGGTGGAAATCCCGGAACAGGAAAAACATCACCTTCCGTGAGGCCGAGCAGCTCCGTCAACGATTCACTCACGCGGAGGCAGTGGCGCCTGTCGTCTCTTCCTGGCAACAAACCATCAAATACCGTAATCGTTCCGTGAAGGGAAATCTCAATGGTACTGTTCCCGAATATGAAATCACTTCGGGCGTAGTGCCGGCTGACGGGCGTTTCTTCAACGAGTACGAAGCATCGGCCGGTAGGCCGGTTTGCATTATCGGGCATGATGTTGCCGCGAATCTTTTCGAACGGGAAGACCCGATAGGGAAGAGCATCAAAATCGGTGGGTACAATTATCGCGTTATCGGAGTACTGGAGCGGGAAGGTGATTTTCTCGGCACGAGTTTTTTCAGCAAGGACACGCAGGCATTTATACCCGCAACGAATTTTCTGAAAATATTCGGTACCAATCGTTCAATAGACATTCACGTGAAGCTGAGTAAGGAATTGCCGAAGGACGATGCCAGGGAGGAGATGATAGGTGTCTTCAGGGAGATACGCGGCATTCTTCCAGGTGAGGAGAATGACTTCGGTGTGAACACACAGGATTTTCTCAAGCAGGTGTTCGATAGCGTGGTTGCGACAATCGGTATAGTCGGATTTCTCATTACGTCGCTGTCCCTGCTCGTCGGTGGGGTCGGTATTATGAACATCATGTTCGTATCGGTTAAAGAAAGGACGAGAGAGATCGGGACCCGCAAGGCGCTGGGTGCCACGCGCCGTGCCATTCTTTTTCAATTTCTGGTCGAAGCTGCGACTATATGCCTGCTGGGAGGTCTGATAGGGCTCGCATTGTCCTGGCCGCTCAGTCTCATCATTGACGAAATTCTGCCGTCTCGAATGCCATTATGGGTTGTAGTTCTGTCGCTCAGCATTTCCATCTGTGTTGGTCTGCTCTCCGGCATTATTCCAGCATACACTGCGGCACGTATGAATCCTGTTGACGCGTTGCGCTACGAATAGGGCGGAAACGCGGCGGTGACCGCTTACAGTCTTCTTGTATGAAGTGCATCCATTGTCAGACGATTATTCAAATAGAATGTGCGTGTAGCGTAGCAACGGCGCAGTTCGCCTCATCAACACATGACGCAACCGCTACGTTCGTAGACCGACAAGACGGGAACGCAAGCTCTTCAGCGTGTCGTGCGATCCCGTCATACAGTAGTCTCGCGGAGCGACATGCGTTGCGCAATCATGCGAACAGGTGAAAAAGAGGGGGCACTGCCGCAAACGGTGGCATACGAATTAATTTCGAAAGTCCTTGCAATTTATTCCACACTTTACGATACTGAACAACGGACATACTCCATACACAACGGCGATCTTGGTTGACGACTTGAGATTCGACACATTGGAGTATGCTATTTGACCATCAATCCACATCACAACACACAGGTGCACTATGCGTGGAATAGGACGAGTCTTTTTTACGGTGTTTCTGACCTCTTCACTATTGCTTTCGGCTTGCGGAGGAGACTCCACCGAGAAGGCCGAAGAGGCGGTGCAGGATGACGTAATGGAAGAAACTGCCGCCGTGGAATTCTATTGTCCGATGAAATGTGAGGGTGAGCAAACCTATTCGGAGCCAATTCCCTGTCCCGTTTGCGGCATGGAGATGGTAGAATCGACCACTGACAAGGTCGAGGGCGAGTACCAAGGCGACTACGATCATGAGCACGATCATGACCACGATCACGATCACGGAGATGAAGACGATCACTAAGAAGTGATGGAATACCGTTGATCGCTCACATCCAATTGGACCCCGGTAGCAAACGGAGTCTTACAGGGTAACGGAGTCTTACTGGGTATGAGGATTTCGCCCGATCTGCAGTTGCGAGGTCGGGCGTTTTCTTTTTTGTTGAACGGAGCGGAATTGCAAGCAGAAAAGTCGCCACAGGTCGAAGGCTCGACGCAACACGTATTTTCCATTGCGTGTTGTTGCCTTGAACACTCGCAGAAAATTTCCTCCGAGAATGCCTTTCACCGTATCTGGACGGTAGCCGCGACGAAGCAGTTCGCGGGTGAGCATCGGGAGTAGTCGT
>Ga0114946_10000644_pt1 | contig 23391 bp, 21 predicted proteins | sample WalLakDeSediment_FD_88676 | JGI IMG/M metagenome (GOLD analysis project Ga0114946, IMG submission 88676) | Lake sediment microbial communities from Walker lake, Nevada to study Microbial Dark Matter (Phase II) - Walker Lake 11/02/13 Deep Sediment | ecosystem: Environmental > Aquatic >... | reverse complement strand
GTGCCCGGTGCACTTAAACCAAAGTAAATACCGAGAATTCCGGCCATTAGAACCAGAAAAGATATTTGCGGGTCACTGAGCCAGTTCTGCAATCTTTCCCTGAGGTTCATTTCATCTGTGATTACAGAAGCTCCTGCGGTATTTAAGTTGTATCTCTGTCCCTGCTTTTCGATAACAACACCGTCAAGTTTATTTAGCAGTTCGGGAACATCGCCGGCAAGGTATTCTATTATTCCAACTTCAAGGGCTTCCCTGGCGTCCAGGGTCAGATTTTCCGTTACAAATCTTTCGGCAATATCTTCAGGACGCCCTTTTTCACGGGCCATGCTGCGCAGGTGAGTAGAATAGAAAATGGTGGTTTTTTCATCTGCCGCGGAAGTCCCCTCGGGTGAGATTGTTATCGGTTGTGCAGCGCCGACTGTTGTCCCCGGAGCCATGGCCGCTATATCAGAAGATATGATAATAAAAGCGCCTGCTGAACCGGCAATAGCCCCTGATGGCGCAACAAGTACCGCAATCGGAATCCTGGAATTTAAAAAAAGCTCATTAATCTCCAGGGTGGCATCGACTAAGCCACCGGGAGTGTTCATGACCAGGACAAAAAGCTGTGCATCAGTATCTATAGCCAATTGAACCTGTCGCTGCAGATAGTTACTCTGGCCTGCGGTAATGGCGCCTTCCAGTTCTATCACATAAACCGGTCTATCGGCAGCTTCAACCTGTGGTATAAAAAATGCTGTTAATGCTGCCACTATTAACAATACGGCTAAAAATAATCGTAAATTGATGGGTTTCATAATTGATCATCGACTTTCTATTATTTTAATAGTCTCTTTGTATATAATTATAATACAAAGTAGTCTGAAATCATAGCGCAAGATGAAAATTCGGATTGTTGAAAGGCCTGAATTGACTGCTTAACCATCCTGGAATATAATATAACTAACTTAGTTATATATATAAGAGGTCTTTAATATGATTACCAAAAAAGCTGAGTATGCCATTATCATTTTAACCGAACTGGCTTCTCATCCCGCAGGAACTATTATCACCAGTAAAGAAATTGCCGGGAAGCGCTCAATTCCTGTAAACCTGGTTGTTCAACTTCTTGCCATCTTAAACAAGGCCGGTTGGACCAGCGGCACCAGGGGCCCCGCGGGTGGAATAAGGCTTAGCAGCAACCCGGAAGCAATTAACCTGAGAGATGTAATTGAGTTAATTGACGGACCGATTGGTATCACCCGTTGCCTTTTCAGCGACATCCCCTGCCAGCATAAAACACAGTGTTCATTGCGTGGTATCTGGGCTAAAGCCCAGCAGAACATGTTGTCAGTCTTTGAAGAAGTCACCATCAGGGAGCTTGCTAAAGCAGCGGCAGAAGATTATTGATTCTGCCACTGCATATAGCTTTCTATTTCTTTATGCTGCCATCTACCCCCACTACTATTTCTTCAAGCGGTGTTTCTGTTCCTGATTCTTCTAACGCAGAACGAACCAGCCGTGACAATCCGAAGCAGCAGCCTACTTCCATATGAACAAGAGTTATGCTTTTTAATTTATTTCTCTTAAATATCTCTACCAGCTTGTGATGATAAACATCAGTATCATCAAGCTTGGGACATCCAATTAACAGCGATCGTTCTGCAAGGAAACTGCGATGAAAATCAGCATAAGCAAAAGGCACACAATCAGCTGCAATTAGAAGATCCACACCCTGTAGAAAGCGGGCCTGAGGTGAAACAAGGTGCAGTTGAACCGGCCAGTGGCTCAATTCCGCTTCAGGCACATAATCCTTTTGGCTGGTGGCATTACCACTGGTTGATTTCTGACCCGGTTTCTGAATGTCCTGCACCAGGCTGCTTCCGCAGCATACCCCGCATTCTTCCGTACTTTCTTCAATTTTTATATCCTCTTTTTCCAGTCTTTGAAGATGCTCTTCAACTGCTTTTTCATCAAATGGCTCCGCTTCTCTTTCAATCATTTCAATTGCCCCCTGGGGACATTCTCCCAGGCAGTTACCCAACCCGTCACAATACACTTCTTTAACCAGCCGCGCTTTGCCGTCGACAATCTGCAATGCGCCCTCTTCGCATGAAGGGATGCAAAGGCCGCATCCGTCACACTTGTTTTCATCAATCGAAATAATATTCCGAACCACTTTATTCATTTAATAAACCTCCATAATAAAATAATCAGCTTTAGAGGATCAGGTTAAATTTCACTGATCAATTCCTCAACCATCTTCGTCATAACGTTTTCTTGTTCTAAGACTTTATTGCCTAATATATTTTCGGTTATCTCTCTGATTTCATTTACTGCTTTTTGCGGAAGCATGTGTTCGCGGTTCAGGCTATCCAGGAAAGCATCAATTTCGGAAATGAGCTTGTTATCTTTAAGGAAAATAGTAACAACAGAAGCAATTACCGGAAGCATATCAACCTGTTTTCTTTTACATTTTTCTTCGGCTTTTTCTATAACCTCTTTGACTTTTTGGACTTTACCCGGTAAACCTTTGCCCAGCTTGTCAAGTTCATCTTCTAAAACTATCCGTAGCGATTTTGACTTCAGGCCCCTTGCACCCGGACCCAGGCACTGCTCGGCGTAAGCACACCACTGGGCACAGCCCATGTTAAAACGCGGGTTGGCAACCCTCGTTTTGCAATTACGGCAGCGTAATCGAATATCAGTCTTGAAAAATTCAATCATATCACCACACTGCGGACACTTTTCTTCATGAACGTCTTCCGCCGTCCAGTAACGCATATCCTGCCCGGGACATTTCGTTCCGATCATTGCAGCCACCGCCTTTTAATACTAACTTAATTGGTTATATATATTATATCTTAAGTTATTACTCTTTGCAATAAAAAACGGCTTAAAATTTTAAGCCGTTTTAATTGTTAAAATTTAAACTAATTACTTATTAATCATAAAGGCAGCTTTCATTTGGCAGACTGTAATAACATAAATCCTCATCTTTGAAAAATAGCCCGATTTCCCGTTGTGCACTCTCAGTTGAATCTGATCCGTGAACAATATTCTTACCTGTAAATACAGCAAGTTCTCCGCGTATTGTGCCTGGAGCTGCTTTCCGGGGATCAGTAGCCCCGATCAAGGTACGCACCATTTGAACCACATCATCACCTTCCCAAATCATTGCTACAACAGGAGCAGAAGTGATAAACTCAATCAGGCCTTCATAAAATGGCTTGCCTTTGTGTTCTCCATAATGCCTGGATGCCAAATCCGGATTAATATGCATCATTTTCATAGCTACCAGTTTTAACCCTTTGTTTTCCAGGCGGGCAATAACATTACCTACCAATCCGCGCTGCACCCCATCCGGCTTGACCATCAAGAAAGTCCTTTCCCTTGTTAACATCATTTCACCCTTCCTGCTAATACTTTAAAATATTGTTAAAAGATTTAGATCATCGATTATCCTGGTTTCATCCTTTAGTTTCTTTCGGATATCTTTTGGCAGCGAGAAAATGCCGGCCGAGGTTTCACCGTCAAAATATAGCAAATTTAAATTTCTTTCCTTGATTAACCCGTTGAAATGATCAGGCGCAGGCAGTTCGGACTGCCCTGGCGCGGCCAGTATGAAACCCCATTCAGTATTAAAAGAAGGGACAAAAGCCCTGTAGGAGCGTACAAAAGGCATTACCTGCCCGACTGTATTATTTATAGCACTGTGTGCCTCAATAAAAGGCAACCCGTAATCTCCCGCCTGCAGAGATAGTAATCCCTTATCTGCAAGATGCTTTTTAATTAAATCAAAATATTGTTTTGTAAATAGCTTTACTGCCGGCCCAACTTCAACCGGTTCCGGGACATCGCTGATAATCACATCAAATAATTCTGTTGTATTTTCCAGGTACTCTCTGGCATCCTTATATATTAATTCCAGTCGGGTATCATTAAAACTACCCTGATGCCAGCTTCTTAAATATTCCCGGCAAGTCTCAACAACTTCCCGGTCGAGGTCAACCATTACCAGTCTTTCGACTGCAGGGTGCCTGAAAACCTCGCGTAGGGTAGCTCCCTCGCCCCCGCCGATAACGAGTACACGCCGAGGCGCCGGACACATCAGCATTGCCGGGTGAACCAGCGCCTCATGGTAGATATATTCATCGTACTCGGAAGACTGAATTTTCCCGTCTAAAATCAATATTCGCCCAAACAGGTCAGTATCGGCTATCTCTACCTGTTGATATTTAGTTCTGAAGCACTTTATAAAACTTACTATACCAAACATATGTGCCGTTGCGGGAGAGGTATGTTCAATAAACCACTTATGCACTTCGTCAGGCATAGTTCCTGCCTCCCATCAGGCGGCTAGTAATTTGCAGCAGGTTTATGTTCCAGTTCGATATCAAAGATGCCGCGCTTAATTTCACGTGCCGACATATTCCGGGCTGAAAATGCTTGTTTCAAATAGTCGCAGGACACCCATGGGTTAACTGTTTGACCACAGGTAAAAACATCAACAGCGGCGTAACCGAATTCGGGCCAGGTGTGAATAGCCAGATGAGATTCGGAAATAACAACTACACCGCTTACGCCCTGGGGACTGAACTGATGGAAAACAGTTTCTCTCACTTCAGCTCCTGCTTCAAGGGCAGCTGCCTTCATGCTCTGCTTAATCTGTTCGAGATCCCCAAGGATCACTTCCGGGCAGCCGTAAAACTCAGCCAAAATATGACGGCCTAAAGCGCTCATCTTTAATACCTCCTTATGTCAGACTTTTTTATGAACTAAAGCGTCAAAATACATTGTAACAAAATCAATAAAAAAGTCAATCAGCACGCACAAATTATTGATGCTTATATTGCTTCTGCCCTTGTTATTTTATAGAATAGAACCAAGCAAACAATGCCGACAAAGGATTGTTGCAATGAAGGATATAAAATATTTATTTAACCCGAGCCATATAGCTGTTATCGGTGCATCCCGTTCAAAAGAAAAAATCGGCTATGCTATCCTCGATAATATTATTACCAGCGGTTTCAAAGGGGACATATACCCTGTAAATCCCCGCGAAGATGAAATTGCCGGCCTTAAATGCTACTGCTCCGTAAAAGATATTCACCATCCCGTTGACCTTGCGGTAATTACTGTTCCGGCAGCAAGGGTTGCCCGGGTTGCTGAAGATTGCGGCAGATCCGGGGTAAAAGGATTAATTGTAATTACTGCCGGTTTTAAGGAAATCGGTAAAGAAGGGCTAAATTATGAGCGCGAGCTGATTTCAATTTGCGACCGGTATAAGATGCGTATGCTCGGTCCAAACTGTGTCGGCCTGATGGATACGCACACCCCGGTAAATGCTTCATTCGCCAAAGGATTCCCCAACGAAGGTAATATCTCCTTTATTTCTCAGAGTGGGGCTATGCTGGTGGCGATTCTTGACTGGAGCTTTCAGATGGGGATCGGTTTTTCACGCTTTATCAGCCTGGGCAACAAGGCCGATTTAAACGAGATTGACTTTATTGAAAGCTGTGCCGCAGACCCGCAAACGAATGTAATACTTAGCTATATTGAGGATATAACTGACGGCGAACGGTTTGTAAAAGTGAGTACGGAAGCCAGCAAGCATAAACCGATCATTATCCTCAAATCAGGTATAAGCGACGCAGGAGCCCAGGCTGCCAGTTCGCACACCGGGGCTCTCGCCGGTAGTGATCGGGCGTATGAAGCAGCTTTCAGGCAGAGCGGTGTCCTGCGAGCCGAGACTATGAACGAACTTTTCGATCTGGCCAGGGCTTTTTCAACCCAACCGCTTCCTGAACATTCCCGTGTAGCTGTTGTTACAAATTCAGGAGGCCCGGCAATCGTCGCTACTGATGCAGTAGAGAAATATGGCCTTAAAATGGCCCGCTTTACCAAGGACACTATCGATAAGTTGCGAGAAAATCTACCCGAGGAAGCAAATATCTACAACCCCGTCGATTTAATCGGTGACGCCAGGGATGATCGTTACCGCTTCGCCCTTGAGGCAGTTCTCAAGGATCAAAATGTGGACAGTGTTGTTGTTTTACTCAGCCCCGCTGCTGTAACCGAGCCGGAAAAAACTGCCCGGACCATTATTGAGCTGAATCGAAAATATCCGACAAAACCGATTATGGCTGTTTACATGGGCGGTAAAGCCCTTACAAAAGGGAAAAACTATTTGACCGACCATAACCTGCCGGTTTTTACTTTTCCAGAGCCTTCGGTTCGTTCACTTGCAGGGATGTTCGAGTATGCTGAGCATATCAAAAAGACTGATCCGGCACCTGCTGTTCAGCTGTCAAATATCGACCGGGATGCAGTTCGCAAAACCCTGGACGGAGTCTTTAAAGATCGCCGTGTCGTCCTGCTTGGACATGAAGCATCACAAGTAATGGCCGCCTACGGGATTCCTGACAGCAAAATATTCCTGGCCGTTACGGAAGATGAGGCAGTTGAGATTAGCGAGGATGTCGGTTATCCGGTTGCGCTGAAAATATCATCACCGAAAATCGCCCATAAGACCGATGTCGGTGGTGTGGAAATCGGGCTTCACAGTGAAAATGATGTAAGGAAAGCCTTCCAGAGGATCATGGAAAATGTTGGCCATTTTTTACCGGACGCCCCGATTTACGGTGTTGAAGTACAGGATATGGTCGATGATGGTGTCGAAGTAATTGTCGGTATGTCAAGGGATATTCAATTTGGCCCTCTTGTTGTTTTCGGCCTGGGCGGCATCTATGTCAATCTGATGGAAGACGTTTCATTCCGCCTGGCTTCCGCCCTGACCAACAGTGAAGAAGTAAATAAAATGATCTCTGAAACGAAGGCCTATACCCTGCTGAAGGGTTACCGGGGCAAAAAACCAGCCGATATGGATGCTCTTAACGATGCTATACTCAGAACTGCCCTGTTGGTTACCGATTTTAAAGAAATTACTGAAATGGATATAAACCCCATACGAGTTCATACCCGGGGTGCTACTGCTCTCGATGTCAAGATTACAATTGAAAAGAAAGAATAAGTTTTAACGAGGTGATAAAATGAAAGCGATATATTTTTCCGGTAAAGCAGGCGGTGGGAAAACGGCCGCTGCACTTGGGATCGGCTTAAAATTATTGGATGAAGGAATGAAAGTTTCTTACTTTAAACCGCTTGGCTTTCGCAAAGGAACGGTCAAAAAAGATGATGATGATGTCCTGCTGATGAGAGATGTACTCGACCTGCCATTCTCAAGCGCTATAATCTCACCGGTTATGGTTAATTCACATTACCTTACAGCCAGGTTTATGAAGAAAGATCAGAGTCTTATACCAAGCATCAAAAAAGCTTTTAGTAAGTGTACCGAAGGGTATGATGTGGTTTTAATAGACGGCAGTATCGAACCATATGTGGGGCACAACCAGGGCTTAGATGATTTTAACCTGGCCGGGATGCTGAAAGCATCGGCATTACCGGTAATTAAAGCAGATGATGATTTTCATATCGACCAAAACCTGCTTTATCTTGAACTATGGTCTGAGCGCAAAATTCCGGTTATCGGTTGTATATTTAACAATGTTCTGCAGACGCAATGGAACACAAGTAACAGCATTTATAAGCCGCTTGTTGAAGAAAAAGGATTTGACGTGCTTGGTGTTATTCCCCGCCAGGTTGAAATATCTTCGCCGACCGTTGCCGAGTTTCATGATGTCCTCCATGGAGAAGTCCTGGCCGCACCGGACCATATGAACCGTTTAGTTGAAGATGTGATTGTGGGTACGATGACCATAGAAAGCGCCCTTGGCTACCTGCGTCGGGCGCCAAACAAAGCGCTGATTACAGGGGGCGACCGCAGCGATATGGCCCTGACTGCCTTAGAGACCAGCACTTCGGTTATTGTTTTTACCGGTGGTCTTTACCCTGATGTTCGGGTCCTTTCCCGTGCCGAAGAAAAAGGGGTGCCGGTAATTTTGGTTCACGAGGATACCTATACAACAATTGAAAACCTGCAAAGCGTCTACCGCAGCATACATCCGCAAAACAAGGAAGCAATCGAACTGGTCAAAAAAACTATTGATAAATATGTCCGGTGGGAAAAAATACTCGAGTATGTTAAAAGTTGATTGGCCTGATTTAATCGTGCCTGAAACGCAATAATGTGGCAGGTAAATTAGCTAGCGCTTCCTCTTAACAATCATGACGTCAGTCTTGGCCTGATGGGCGACTTTGTTGCTGACGCTACCCAGGAACAGCTCCCTTAATCCGCCGCGGCCCGTGTCGCCGAGAACAACCAGGTCAAAACCGCCTTCTTCGGCTTCTTTACAGATTGTCTCTGCCGGCTTTCCTGCCCGGAGTCTCGTCTCAACTCCCAATCCCTCCGCTTCAAAGAGTTCGGCAGCCCTTTCCAGGCCCAGTTCCGCTTCCCTGTTAATCGTACTTAAAAGTGCTTCCAACTCCTCTTGTGACATCCCTTCAGTCCCTCTTAAAAAGGGCATTTCTTCTGCAATAGAAAGAATTGTAATATCAGCATACATTGCCTTGGCCATTGGAATAATTTTTTGCAGAGACTGTAAAGAGTAATCGGATCCATCAGTAGCCAACAGTATTTTATACATAACTATTGTTCCCCTTTCGAAACTGTTTTATGCAGCTGACTCGCTTTTAAGAACCCGTTCTGCAAGATATTCGATGATAAAAATACCGCCAACCAGGGCAAATCCGACCAGATCCCATGTCCAACTGGTCTCCATAAGCATAACTGAACCGATTATAATTATACCCCGGTGCCAAATCGGCATTCTGCGTACAAAGTAGCCCTGCATACCCGCACCCAGCCCCGCGCAGGCTATAAGCGCTGTAACACAGGCAATGATAATTTCAATTACCGGGCCCTGCAGCAGCAGCGCCGGCCCTAAAATGAAAGCAAAAGGAACAATATAGGCAGTTATACCCATCTTGAAAGCCTCGATACCAGTCGTCAGTGGGTGTGCTCCGGCCAAACCCGCTGCCGCATATGCAGCCAGCCCGACAGGTGGTGTTATATCGGCATCTGTGCCAAAATATAGGATAAACAGGTGTGAGGCAAGCAGGGGCGCCCCCAGACTGACTAACGCCGGGGCTACCAGTGTTGCCAGAATTATATACTTTGCAGTAGTAGGAACCCCAATACCAAGGATCAGTGAAGCGATGAGGGTATAAAACAGTCCAGCCATCAGGTTTCCTCCGGCAAGTACTTCGATCAGTGTTGAAAACTTAAGGCCCAATCCGGTCATCGTAACTATACCAATAATAATTCCGGCGACAGCACAGGCGGCGACAACTTCAAGCGCTTTCTGCACCCCTGAGTACAAAGCCTCAAATATCTCTTTCGGTCCCATCCGGGTATCCGACTTAATCCAGCTCAGGGCTATTGTGGATAGAAGGGCCCAGAATACCGCCCGTGAAGGTGAAAAGCGCATAACAAGAAGGACAATCAGGATAACCAGCGGGGTAAAGTAGTAAAAGCCATCCTTCAAAACATCAAGGAGTTTGGGGAGTTCATCTTTAGGGACAGGCAACAGGTTATCTTTCAGGGACCGGTAATGAACCATGAAAAACGAGGTGATAAAGTAAAGAAGGGCTGGAACTATAGCAGCCACCATGACCGTAACGTAAGGCACACCGATGTACTCGGCCATGACGAAGGCGGCCGCACCCATTACCGGCGGTAAAATCTGGCCTCCTGTTGATGCGTCTGCCTCCACGCCCGCGGCAAAGGCAGGTTTGTAGCCCAGCTTTTTCATCAGTGGTATAGTAAAAGTCCCCGTAGTTACCACGTTTGCTGTAGAACTACCGGTTATTGAACCAATAAAGCCACTGAACAAAATGGCCGCCTTGCCCGGCCCGCCAACATGTCTTCCGGTCAGGGCCAGGGAAAGGTCACGGAAAAAAATACCGGCGCCGGCTTTTTCGAGGAAAGCGCCGAAAATAATAAAAAGCAAGATAAAGCGGGATGACACCCCAAGGGGAATGCCGAAAATACCGGCATCGGTAAGATAGAGAAACGGAAATATACGGGCAATGGAATATCCGCGATGCATCAGAATACCAGGCATCGCCTGGCCGAAATAAGCATAGGATAGGAAGAGTAGAGCGATGATTACAATAGGCCAGCCAACCGTCCTTCTCCCGGCTTCCAGGACAATCAAAACCAAAAAGGCCCCCAGAACGATGTCAGCCGTAACCGGAGCGCCGGCCCGCCCGGCAATTGCTTCAAAGTTAAGAATAACATACATTCCGAGCACTATACTGATTAGGACAAAAATAATATCTGGTAATGTCGGCCGATCACGGGGCGACCTTTTGAATGCCGGAAAATACATAAAAATTAGGCTTGCAATCAACATCCAGTGAATGTTGCGGAATAGTAAAGCAAAAGGAGCCCCAAAGTAAGCGGTGTAAATGTGATAAAGGGCAGTGCCTACAGCAAGGCTGACGGCGATATAGTACCAGTGCCCGCTCAGGTTGCGATGTTTGCCCTTTAATGCTTCTTCAACAAGAGCATCTTTCTGTTTCTCCATTAATTTACCAATTGGCATATACTGCAACTCCTTTGCGATCTGAGGTTTTACGTTATCGGCGCTTAATATTTATCAACCCTGACTATTAGTAAAGTCCCTCCCGGAGCCAGCTGCTGCAGTGAAATAAACTCATTTCTATCTATAAAAACTATTTCCTGGGGAACGGTCCTGGCCACCCTTATCGGCAGCTCCGGAAAAGTGCGTTCATATCCGCTAACAATTACCTCGTCCCCCTGAAAAGAAAATTGATGGCCCGCACCGGATTCAAGGCCGGCACCATACCAGGAATACCTTTCTTCAACCAGGTGCAGCCCTCCATCCCCGATTTCAAAAACTGCAGAGACCGGCGTAGCATCAGCGGAGTGAATATAATTCAGAACCACTTTTTCACAGATCTCTACCTCGCGCTGATAAAGTATTTCTCCGGATTGTTCTTTGTAGACCGACAGATAAAAGACAGGCGGATGCCTCCCCTGAAAAAAGAAGGCACCCGCCGCTATAGATATAACCAATAAACTCAGAAGCAGCCATTTGTAAATCGACGGCTTACCTCGCTGGGAGACAGGCAAGCTTGGTTCCTCCCGTACATCTATTCAATACATTAATTACTGTTCCTGAAAGAAGCGCTCTGCTCCTGCATGGAACGGCACCGGCGCTTCAGCAGCCAATGCGACCTGGAAGTTCCGGGCAATTGGATGGATACCGATCAATTCAGCCAGAGAGTCCTCGTGGAATATCGCTTGAAGCAGATCGTAGACCAACTGCTCATCCATATTTTCATGAACTACCATCAGGTTACCCACAGTAAGGGCAGATATATCTTCTCCAAGGCCGTAATGGCCTGCCGGGATTGCTCCGGGAGAGAAATATGGGTAATCTGCGATTATAGTATCAATCAAATCCATTTCCAGGGGGATAAATTTAACATTCCGGGATGCCTGGATCTGATCGACTACAGCTGCAGGGGATGCAAAGTTATAGAACACTGCGTCAACCATACCGTCAATCAAGGCTTCTGCCGCTTCTGGTTGAGAGTAGTTAACTGTATTCACATCATCCAAGATGCCTGCCGCTTCAAGAATGATATATGAAGTGACTTCGGCACCACTGCCGGGAGCGTCAACACTGACTGTTTTACCGACCAGGTCATCGATTGACTCGATGCCCGATCCTTCAAGTGTAATAAGGTGCTGCTGGGCTGGATACATCGAAAATAGAGTACGTATCGGCAGTTCACCATCGTCTTCAAACGGTCCTTCTCCGGAATATGCATCCCATGCTACGTTAGCCATAGCCATACCCATTTCCGATTCACCACTGGCGACAAGACGGCAATTTTCAACAGATGCCCCGGTGGTTTCGGACATCGCAGTAGCGCCCGGGATTCGGCGTTCGAAAACATATGCTAAACCTGCGCCAAGTGGAAAGTACACTCCACCCGGGCTTCCGGCAGCGACTACAATAAAGATATCCTCATCTACAGGTTCCTCATCGATTGGATCTACACCGTTATCCGGTTCATCTATTACCTCCTCGGCCGGTGCGCAACCCCAGGCGGCAAAAAGCATGGTAAAAGCTAAAACCAGGGTTAACAAATAAGTAAATTTCGTTTGCATTTCATGACCTCCTCAAAATTAATTAATTGGGAATTTTCAATTGAAATTAAATGCTGGCAATAGGTGTTTTTCTATACCCCCTTTCGGACATACACGTACCTATGGAGGAATGTAGTAAAGGGAAAAAGGGAGTCAAAGCTGGGTCGTACTAAGGGTTGGTCTCACGAAAACTGCAACTGGTAAAAACTGTAGAGAACATCCCTCCAATAGACTCAGGAGACAGGTATTCACCTCCTCTTGATTTTATTGAATATTTAGCTTAACACTTACAATTTCAACACAGACAGCTTAAATTCCTTTATTTCAAAAAATATAAATCGCTTATAATCAGTTTTCATAACGTAAAATTTTGTTTTCCCATGTCCTGATCATGATATAATCCTTACCGCTGCTAACAAGGTATTCCGGAAGCATTGGTATTTTACCCTGCCCAAGTGGAGCATTAATCACAAAATAAGGGACAGCAAGGCCTGATGTATAGCCGCGCAACTTTTCCATAATCTCAATTCCTTCTTCCACTTTCGTGCGGAAATGAGATGTGCCTTTAACCGCTTTTGCATGGAAAATATAATAAGGTCGGACCATAGCCTGCAGTAAATCCTGGTTAAGTTTGCGAATAATAAAGGGATCATTATTTACTCCTTTTAGGAGTACTGTCTGGTTTCCCATGCTAACCCCTGACCGGGCCAGCTTAAAGCAGGCCTCCTGGACCCTGGGGGTAACCTCCAGCGGGTGGTTAAAATGAGTATTGACATAGAGCGGCAGGTGTTCGGAAAAAATACGGCACAACTCATCATCGATTCTTTGCGGCATTGTGACCAGCGTCCTTGACCCAAACCGCTTTATTTCAACATGGGGGATATCATCAAGTTCATCAAGAAGCCAGGCGATGGTCTGATTATCAAGCATAAATCCGTCCCCGCCCGTCATCAGGACATCGCGAATTTCCTCGTTATTACGAATATAGTCCAGAGCTTCCTGCAGATGCTCACGTGGGGTGGCAAGGTCTTTTTCTCCGATCGATCTTCTTCGCTGGCAGTGCCGGCAGTACATTGCACACTGGTTGGTCACCTTTATAATCAGTCGATCTGCATAACGCCGGGTCACTGCAGACTTGGGTGAAGTATATTCTTCACCCATGGGATCGTCATAGCCGCCCTGATCAAGATATTCATCTATTGTTGGTATACATTGCCTCTTAACGGGGTCATCTGGATTATCGGGGTCAATCAGGCTTAGGTAGTAGGGAGAAACTGCCCAGCGATACTGCGACCCGGTTTTATCAATTTCTTCGATCTCTTTTTTATCCAGGGGTAAGAGTTCTTTCAATATCTCGGTCCTGGTTATACGGTTTTTCAACTGCCAGCGCCAATTATTCCAATCTTCATCGGAAGCCTTAAAAAATTCCTTGATCCTTTTCTGGCTTTCAAGTATTTGTGGCCAACGCGTAAAGCCGGTTGGCATAGTTTTTAATACTTCCCTGTAATCGGTTATTCTGTCCTTAAGTTCTACTGCACGATTAAGGGCAATTTCCTGCCTTTCGGCTGTGCTTTTTTCTGTTTTCATCCTTCCATAATCCCTCCCTGATATTTTCATTATATTCTCTTTAAAGTATACTTACTATCAATTTTAAAGTCAAAAAAAGAGGTCCCAGGTATTATGCTGCCCTGTAAACCTCTTTTATGAAAAATCCTGGTTCCCGGATATAGGTCCGGGCTTAGTTTACGGTATCCCAAAAGCCGGTTTTCGCATTACCACTGCGTTTTTTGGTGGATTCCCAAACTTCAGCCGAACCTACTACGCTCATTCTTTCATTTACAAAGTTGCCTACTTCCAGAATCCGTTTGGTAGTCCCTCCGGTATTGCCAAACTGGTTGGTAATTTTAAGGTAATCTCCATCAGATCCACTGCTGGAAGCAACGGATTGCTTAATATAACCACTTTCACCCGGGTTCATTTCTACGCCTGTCTGAACAGTTGCCCTGTTTCCCAAATCTACTTCACTGATTATCCGCATCAGCTCGTTTTCTGCGGCATCAAGAGCAGTGGTGCCGTAAAAGCTGGCTGATAAATTAAGTAGTGTCTGCGGTATTTTACCGTAAACTTCTTCTGCAGTACTGGTGTGGGTATGATGAGAACCGCTTACTTCACCTCTACCCATTACCTGGAAGTTGATACTTCCGCCAGCAAAGTTAATCTCTTTTTCGTGAAAGACATCGCCAAGATACCAGAAACTGGTGCCGGTAAATTTATAAACAGCCGCCAGCGCAGGAATCGTAAATATAAGTATAAAAATTACGGTCAGGATAACTGCAAAAAATACCCGTTTCTTCATCTAGCGGGCACACCCTTTCGTTTTGGATCGATCCTCACTGGTTTTTATTGGGCAGCACCTCTCTTACTTAGTGATTTTTAAGTGTTACATTTACTTTTTATCCAGTTGTTAAAGCATAATTGAAGCTGTTCCTGATATGTTGTATTTTATACGAAATATAACCATTTGTAAAGTTGGGCAATGTTTTTATAGTTTAGTCAAATAAGCAACAACTGAAAAGATCGGGAACCTTCTAGTCTTTGTGGTGACGCATGAATAAGGCAGGTACCAAAGTGAACTTTGCTTTTCCGGGACGGGAGCCAACATCTTTGATTTTGCGTTGAATTTTTCTCAGTCCACCACGCCCTCTGCTGCAAACTACAACCATATCGAATTCTTCCTCTAAAGCAACCCGTGCAATAGCTTCAGAAGGAGTCCCCTGCCCCAGAAAGGTCCTGGCCTTAATATTTTTATTCTTAAACATTTCCAGAGCTTGTTCTAATATTTTATTTGCTTCCTCTTTCTGTTGATCCTGGGTTTTTTTAAGGTTTTCAATTCGATCTTTAGAAATGTACTCCCCCAGGTAAGGTATATCTTTTGCCTGATAAACATGAATTATGGCAACATCGTCAGGATTATATCCTTCTACAATCTCGGCAGCTTCTTTTAAGGATTCCTGACTTTGCACCGAACCGTCGGTACATACTAAAATTTTCATTTTATCCACTCCTTTTATGATCTTTTTAAGAGTAAACAACTTTCCTGCTTTATTTTATCATAAAGTGCTGCAATACTAAAAAGATGTTAGTCAAATTCCCTGTTAAATTATCATTGAGGTACTGGCAACATGCTGTAAATAGGCATTTATAAAGGGTTTTCCGAGACCATTGAAGTCCGAAAAACCCTTCGTTTGCAGTGGTCGGAGCGAAAGGATTTGAACCTTCGACCTCTTGACCCCCAGTCAAGCGCGCTACCAAGCTGCGCCACGCCCCGATGAATAAATTCTGAACTAATTCTAATTCAATATCAATTAAAAGTCAATAAACGCAAGCGGCAGGAATATCTATTGGCAGGGCGAATTTATATGCCTGGGTAAGCATATTTAAACTGTTGCAGTTTGGGCCATGTAAGGTTACCGAAGAAGAAATATAAAATAATGAAAAATCAGGGGGAAGTAAATTAATGGGAACAAATCTTGCAATAATGCTGTTGTCTTATTTGCTCGGTTCAATTCCAACTGCTTACCTTTTTAGCCGGCTTATAAAGAAAGTTGATATCCGCAATGAAGGATCAGGCAATATCGGTGGTATGAATGTTTACAGAATTGCCGGGTTAATTCCCGGAGTCCTTACGGTTTTAGTCGATGCAGTAAAAGGAGCTTTGGCGGTATTAATTGCTCTCTGGCTTTCAGGCGAACTGCCGGTCGTTTTTATCTGTGGCTTCCTGGTTGTTGCCGGTCATAATTACAGTTTGTTTATGAAATTCCGGGGTGGTAAAGGGCTTGCGACAACTTTAGGCTTATTTATTGTTCTCTCACCGATCAGTATAATATTCGCAGTTCTAAGCGCTGTTGTCCTCACTTTAATCCTCAGAGATATCAACACTGCTTTTGGCAGCGCCGCCTTGAGCATCCCACTTATATTATGGCTGCAGTACCAGCAGTGGGGCTGGCTTTTCTTCGGACTGAGCCTGGCAGTTGTGATCATAATTAAACATATCCCCGATTACCGTGCCTACGCACAGGGCCGGCGTCGCTTAATTTAGTATCCTGCTAAGAGGCTTGATCTCGAGATATAGTAATTAATATTTAAGAGTTTTTTCATACTTGTTGAGTGTAGCTCCAAGCCGGCAGTAAGGACAAGTTTTACTTTATATTTTAAAATAGCTATAGAGGTGGCCGAAATTTATTCCGGCAATGACCTGGTTGCTGTAAAGGCTGTATAACTGCCGGTTTGCTTCTTCCAGGTGATAAGATTTGATCCCGTGTGAGATAGACAGAAAAGTTTCTATATAAGCAGCCAACCGATCACAGGCCTTGATTAGTTCTCCGTCAAGGGGTGAATAGTGTTCCCTGTTATAGTGCTTGCTAATTTCATCGGAGCTGACTGTCCTGATTTGCCCCCCGTCAACTATTTTACTGGCGAACTCGTTGTCAGTGAAATATTTCAGCTCAGCGTGCCAGGCAACCGGAAGCAGCGGAAAGATTCTCTCCTCGAGCTGCCTGTGTTCAATTTCCTTGATAATATCTTCAAGCCCGGCTACTGCCCTCTTAACCGGAGATACGATATCCCTGGTCAGCACCTCCGGCAAATCATGAAACAATGCGGCAAAATAGTTATTATAGATCCGCCTGGGGCATGATTCAATTTCAATGGAGCAAAGGTAACTCATCATTGCCACGATAAGCATATGACCCATTACGGATGTTTTCGGAACACGCGGTGATTGTGCCCAGCGCTGTTGAAACCGCAGTTGGCCGACAAGATCAAGAAAATTACTGGTTTTTTTGCCAAGGGCCAGCTTCTGTACCCCTGCTAAATCATAGTGTTCTTCAATCTGGTTGGCAATTGCCTCCCTCGTTTCTTCAAGGCCATACAGTCCTTCATTTAGACGGTAAATGATTTTAAATTCCCAGTTGGTAGCAAGATAGTGGGCTGCTTTTAAAATTTTCTTTTCCAGGTTTTCGTGATTCGAAGAAAAAAAATATTCCTCCATCATCAATGGGAGATCGATTCTCAGATCGGAAACCCTGTCTTTCAGTTGGTCAAGCACCCACCGGTTAAGTTGATCGCCTTTTTCAGACATCAGTTTATAGTAAACCGGCGGTTTTATATCGGTCAGGACAATACGGTGTAAAAATTCAAACAGTCCACCTTCAATTAACCGGGGCCAGTTAATAACTGCGCCATGATCGGCTTCCTCGATTTTGGCCAGGACATAGGCGTAAACCATTTTGTGGGCCTGTTTGTCAAGTTCAGTGAAGTGTTCAGGCCGAATATGATCATTCCAGCGTTGTATGCTCGCCGCCTCGAATAGAAGCTCAAGTAGTTCCTTTCGAATCATAGAAGCACAACCTTTCCACCTGGAATTTGCTTTTAAGGCCTTATCCAATTAATTTGGTCCTGTACTACCTTGCGCTGCTGATAGCCCTTATTACCTTAGGTTTCATTATTTTACCGTCAATAATTTGAAAGGTTGCTAGGCCTTCTGCCCCAGTTTCGACTCTGTCCCTTTCAACAAACGTCCGATGTTTTCATGGTGCCGTGCTGTAACCAGCGCTGCTGCAGCCAGTCCAAAGATAATGTATGGGAGATCAAAGCCAAATAACCAGAAAAACAGGGGAACCAAGATCGTCCCGATAATCGATCCCAGGGAAACATAACGTGTAAGCGCGACAATTAAGCCCGCAGTTATAATCAGGCTTAAAGTCACCCAGCCGGAAAGAACTGCCAGAACACCTATTCCGGTAGCAGCAGCTTTCCCACCTTTAAAATTAAGAAAGATCGGAAAGCTGTGCCCAATCATGGCCAAAAAACCGGCAGCCAGATAAATTACGGTCTCGTCGCTTACTGCTTTTGCCAGTAAAACGGCTGCTGCCCCTTTGAGCATATCTAGAATGAATACCGGGAGGGCTGTACGCCATCCCATAACCCTCAGGACATTGGTTGCCCCGATATTACCGCTTCCAAGGTTCCTGATATCGGCTTTTTGGAAAATGCGGGAGGCAATATAGCCGAAAGGCAATGAACCGATCAGGTAAGCGGCAACAAGAACAATATATGCCATTTTACTCCCCTCTCCGCTGACGCCTTTTAAATTTAATGATAATCGGCGTACCGCTAAAATCAAATGATTCACGAATCCTGTTCTCAATATAACGCTTATAAGAAAAATGGATTAATTCCGGCTCATTGGCAAAGAAAACAAACGTCGGTGGTTTTACTGCGGGCTGGGTTACATAGAATATCCTGATTCTCTTACCTTTAACTGTCGGCGGGGGATTAACAGCCAGGGCATCTTCAAGCAGTTCATTAAGAAGTGGTGTTGAAATACGCTTATGCTGCTCCTGCCAGGTTTTCATGATCAGGGGAAATAACTTTTCAAGCCTCCACCCGGTCAGGGCTGAGACAAAAGCTACATGGGCATAAGGGACAAAACTAAACAGGCGCCTCAGGTTATTCAGGTAAAGCTCGCGTGATTTTTCCCTGTCTTTAATTAAATCCCATTTGTTAACAACCAGGATCAACCCTCTCCCTGCCTCATCAACGTAACCGGCTAACCTTTGATCCTGCTCGGTAATGCCGTTTTCACCATCAAGAAGCAATAAGGCAAGATCAGCTCTTTGCACGGCTTTCAGAGATCTCAGGACGCTGTAATACTCCACGGCATCTTTAACTTTGCTTTTTCGTCTCATTCCGGCGGTATCGATAAAAACGTACGATTGCCCGGCGTGTTGAAAATTCGTATCCACTGAATCCCTGGTAGTACCGGGTAAAGTGTTAACAATTACCCGATCTTCACCGAGCAGGGTATTGATCATAGATGACTTGCCAACATTGGGCCTGCCGATAACGGCGACCTTTACTGAATCTTCATTTTCCATTTCGTTATCTTCCGCTTCGGAAGGCAGAAAACTGCATATTTGATCGAGCAGTTCACCTGTTCCCCTGCCGTGGGAAGCGGAAACAGCCAAAGGATCACCAAAACCCAGGCTGTAAAAGTTATATTTAGCAGATTCCATTTCATGGTAATCTACTTTATTAACAACTGGAATAACCGTTTTTCCGCTGCGTCGGAGCATTTCGCCAATTTCCTCATCGAGGGCTGTCAGACCTTCCCTTCCGTCAAGCAGAAAAATGATTAAACGGGCTTCCTCAACAGCCAGGGCTACCTGGCGTCTGACCTGGATTGTAAGTTCATCGCTTTTACCAAAAGTAATACCTCCGGTATCGATGATTACCAGGTTGCGGCCGCACCATTCAGATATACCGTAGAGGCGGTCCCTGGTTACTCCCGGAACCTTTTCCTCAATTGCTGTCCTGGCGGATGTAAGGCGGTTAAATAATGTCGATTTACCAACATTCGGACGACCGACTATGGCTATTATATTATCTGTCAATGACCCGGGTCCTTTCTGGTAAAGACTTAGGCATGCAGGCGATCTCCCGGATTTTTGAAAACAGTTCCAGGGGTCCGCCTACAGCGTGAACAGGTACATCCAGTGCTTTCTCGATATCATTCACATTCAGATCATCAAGAAGTTTTTTACTTTGATCTTTAAGCAATGCCTGCGAAATAAATACTGCGTCGCCCAATTCATCTCCTTCAAGAGCAGCTAAAAGATCCCCTCCGGTCAATAACCCGGATACAGTTACCTGTTCTCCGAAAAAACTGTTATCTATGATTTTCAGGTTTATCTTAAGATTATCAATTTCAGCAAATACTAAGGTAAGCTGATTCATAAGTGACTCTGCAGCACGGCCTGTTGCAAGCGAAATTTTAAGAGGCGTAGCCAGGCCGTCGGATTCCTGCTCTTTGATCGTTGCCAGTTCATCTAAAAAATGCCTGGCCAGGCCGACACCATTTTCAAGCTGGGGATATCCTTCATATTCACTGTCACCCGGGACTTCAAGCCCGGCAAGGTTATAAAATTCATCAGCCAGGAATACAAAACGGGTTCCTCTTTCCTTTAGAAAAGTTTGCTGCATTGCGCTGACATGTTCAACCAGATTTGCAGCTTCTTCAGATTGAAATTTTCTGAGAGGCTTGAGTCCGCTTCTGTGGCCGGTCAGGCCGACAGGTACGAGGGCAACGCTGGCCAGGTTAGGTCCCATTTGACCAAGATCTCTGATCGTGCGAACCATTTCAATTCCCGTGTTAATGTCCGGGCAGAGGACTACCTGGGCATGTATACGAATCCCGGAAGCAACCAGTTTATAGAGGTTTTGCAAACCCCTTTCTGCCATTTTTGTGCCGAACATGGCCCGGCGCAGGGCAGGGTTTGTGGTATGGACCGACACATAGAGCGGGCTCAAATGTAACCTGGTTATTCGCTTGAGCTCAGATTCTGTTATACGATTTAAAGTTATAAAGTTACCGTATAAAAAAGATAGCCGGTAGTCATCGTCTTTTATGTAGAGAGCCTGCCGCATGCCCCCGGGGTTTTGGTCAACAAAACAAAAAATACAGCGGTTACCGCAATTTTGCAATGCCGATATAGTCGGGGGAGAAAAATGTAATCCCAGAGTTGAGTCTGCAGGTTTGGTAATTTTTATCCGGCGGAACATACCCTGCTTATCCTGAAGCAGGAGGCGAAGGTTTTCACCAGACTCCATAATTTTATAATCAATGATATCGCCAATGCGCTGATTGTCGATCCTGTAGAGCTTCCACCCGGGTTTAATTCCGGCAGCTGCTGCCGGTGATGCGGATGAAACCATCTCAATTGTATAGCCTGTAGGCATATTCATAATTATATCCTTCCGATTCTTAAGTTCAGACCTTCTTTCGCTGCGCATATACAGAAGGATCCAGACCCCGCCGCTGCATCCACTCTGCGGTAAAACCGGTAATAACCAGGGGGGTCTCTTGTAGTTCTTTAATCGAGGAAGCACCGACCATCATCATTATCATGCGCAATTCTTTCTCGATAGTATTAAGCTTATTTATCAGGGTTTTTCTTCCCTTTCTGAGCAGCAGATACAAGGGGTATCCGGCCATACCGACCGCTTTAGCCCCAAGGGTCAGCGCCTTGGCAATGTCGACAGCTTCATGCACTCCGCCGGATGCAAACACATCAACCTTACCCCCGGCGGCATCAATAACTTCAACCAGGCTTAATGCTGTCGGTATGCCCCATTTTTTTAGGCCAACGGGAATTTTGTCACCTGAGCGCATACTTTCTATAGTCAGGAAGTCAGTTCCTCCCCTGCCTCCGACATCAATAGCTGCAGCACCGGCCTTTATCAACTCCCGGGCCTGTTCACCGGCAATGCCAAAACCAACTTCTTTAAAGATCACCGGAACTTTAACGCCGGCAGTAATCTGCCCGATCCTCTCAACCATTCCGCTAAACTTGCTGTCACCTTCGCTCATAAACAGTTCCTGTGGCACATTGAGGTGGACCTGCACCCCGTCCGCCCTGATCATCTGCACAGCCCTTCGAACCATTCCTTGATCAGCATATGAGCCAATATTAGCCCAGATTACACCTTCAGGATTAATACGGCGAACCACTCTGTAACTCGCTTCCGATCTTTTTCCTTCCAGGGCAGCCATTTGAGAACCTACAGCCATAGGCAAACCGCATTCCCTCGACACAACAGCCAGGGCGGCATTTATTCTCAGCGCCAGCTTAGTCCCACCGGTAATAGCGTTAATAAAAAGAGGCGAACGGAACGTTCGCCCCAGGTATGTTGAACTCAATTTGATATTATGAAAATCACGATCAGGGAGGCAGTTGTGAACGAAATGCAGATCAGAGAAATCTGCCCGGCCCGGCGCTTTTTGCATGCTAAAATAAATATGATCGTTTTTTCGATCTAACCTGGGCATTTAACCCTGGTCACCTTCTTGTTCAGATTCTTCATCCGTCTTATCTTCAGGAGCTTTATCTTCCGGTGAATAGTCTTCTTTATCGAATAGATCACCGAAGACATCGCCCAGGGTAACATTCCCGTTTTCGGCGCCGTTGGTATCAGCGCTGCCGGGAACAACCTTAACGCCACTGGCATCCTTAAGGCTTAAACTAATCCTTTTCGCTTTTGGTTTAACTTCAAGGATTTTTACCTCTACTTCTTCGCCCTCTTTAAGGATTTCGGATGGATGCTTGACATGGTATTCGGCCAGCTGGGAAATATGAGCCAAACCTTCCACGCCCGGTTTAATTTCAATAAAAGCGCCGAAATTTACAAGGCGGGTAACTTTACCTGAAATAAACTGGCCGCTTTCAATATCTTCAATGGCTTTTGTCCAGGGGTCAGGCAGAGTTTTTCTTATGCTCAGGCTGATCCGTTCCTTCTCAGGCAGGACTTCCAACACCTTAACCTCAATTTCATCGCCAACCTGAAGCACTTCTTTTGGGTGGCTGATCCTTTCCCAGGATAGTTCGGAAATATGTACCAATCCGTCAATTCCACCGACATCGACAAAAGCGCCAAAATCAGTAAGTCGCTTCACAGTACCGGTTATATTCGAGCCAACCTCAAGAGAATTTAGTGTCTCTTCTTTTTCCTTGCCTTTTTCTTCTTCCATTATTTTTCTGCGAGTTAAGATTAGTTTGCCTTTCTCGCGATCATATTCCAGTACTTTAAACTGGATCTCTTTATCTTTAAACTCATTGAAGTCTGGTATATACCTGGTATCAACCAGTGATCCGGGCATAAATCCTTCGATACCGGATCCTAAATCAACAACTATACCGGCAGCAACAACCTGCTTTACTTTTCCTTCAAGTATATCCTGATTTTCCAAAGCGTCTTCGAGTTCTTTTAGCCTCTTGTCTCTGGCTAATCTTTTATGAGAGACAATTACTTTTCCTTCCTGTTCGTCTGTCTCTAAAACTGTTACCTCGATATCATCTTCAGGGGTAAATATATCTGCCAAGGTCTGTCCCTCGCCAAGATGCACTTCTCCGGCAGGAAGAATAGCCTCTGTTTTCGCTCCGATATCGATGTGGGCTTCATCCTCGGCAACCCGGGCTATTTTACCTGTAACCTGTTCTCCAACCTGGGGAACCTTCACTTCGCCTTCAAAATCAAAGGTCTCTTCTTTCTGTACTTCTATTTGCTCTTCTTCCTGTTCATCGTTTTCCTGCTCATTGTTTTGCTCTTCATCAAGCACTTCGTTCTCAGCTTCTTCTTTCTCTTCATTTTGTACATTGTCCTGTACTTCATCTACTGCTTCGTGTCCCGGTTCTTCCGGCACTTCACCT
>Ga0114946_10000643_pt1 | contig 23404 bp, 17 predicted proteins | sample WalLakDeSediment_FD_88676 | JGI IMG/M metagenome (GOLD analysis project Ga0114946, IMG submission 88676) | Lake sediment microbial communities from Walker lake, Nevada to study Microbial Dark Matter (Phase II) - Walker Lake 11/02/13 Deep Sediment | ecosystem: Environmental > Aquatic >... | reverse complement strand
TCTCGGTAGACAAGGGGGTGGGCGAGGGCTCAGCCACGGCCGTTTCCGTCGGTTCAACCGCGGGCGCCAGACCTGGTATCTTTTCCTCCATCGACGGTGTGGCGGTCGCCTCGCCGCCGCCGAAAAGCGTTGCGAGCCTGCCCGAACTCGCCAGCAGCGCAACGCCGACCGTCATGAGCACAATCGCCACGATTACCAGGAAGGCAATCGGCAGCCAGCGCGGGCGCTGCTGCCGGCGCGCCGCCTGCGCGCGCTGCTCCGGCAGGCTGACCGCGCGCATAACGCCCGTCACCGGCCCCACCTGCACCACGACGGCCGTAATATTATCCGTCGCCCCGCCTGTCGCCGCCGCCATCACCAGCTTCTCGGCCGTTTGCGCCGGCGCGCCGCTTTTCACCAGCTCATAAAGCTGCTCCGCCGGCAGCGCGTCGTACAGGCCGTCCGAGCAAAGCAAGATGCGGTCGTCGGTGCGCAGGGGAAACGGGCCGGCGAAGTGCGCATCAACCTTCTGCTCGTTGCCCAGCACCTGCGTGACAACGTTGCGCAGCTCGTGGTTGGCCGCCTGCTCGCGCGTCAGCAGCCCGGCGTCGACCTGGCGCTGCACCCAGGTGTCGTCGCGCGTAAGCTGGCGCAGCTTGCGCTCTTGCAGCAGGTAGGCGCGCGCGTCGCCCACGTGGGCCACGTACAGCTCGCCCTGATGCACCACGGCCGCCACGAGCGTGCAGCCCATGCGCCGCGCCCCGCGCGCCTGCGCCTCGTCGTAAATGGCCTGGTTGGCGGCGTCCACCGCGCGGCGCAGAGCCTCTTGAATGACGACGTTCTCCTGGCGGGCAGCGTAAAAGACCTGGGGAACGACAGTAACGGCCGTTTGCGCCGCTTCAGCCCCATGCTGCTGGCCGCCTACGCCATCCGCCACCACGTACAGCGCGCCCAGGTGGAGCGGCCGGCTGGTGCGCGGCAGCGCAAAGGCATCTTCATTCGCCGGGCGGACCGGACCGGTGTCCGAAAAACCACCTACTAAGGTTGGGTCGTAATTTGACGCTGTCAATTTTCACTTCCCCTTGTTTAAAATTTGGGCATGATTATAGCCGAATCTATCCAGGGCACACGTTAAGACCTGGTCTCAGGTGGCTTTAAACTCAAGTACCGTGCGCCCCAGCCGAATTTGCGCGCCGTCAGCCAGCTCGGTACGCTCAATCTTGAGCCACTGTTTCCGGCGCGCGTCGTAGAGAAAGGTCCCGTTGGTGCTGCGCTGATCGGTGAGGACGTAACGGCCGTTTTCCTCGGTGACGTGCGCGTGGTGGGTGGAAACGGCCGTATCTTCCAGCAAAATCTGGTTACCCGGCGCGCGTCCAATGTGGGTCGCCAGCGCCGTAAGCTGAAACTGCCGCCCGGTCTGCGGCCCCTTGACGATCACCAGGCGCGGTACGGCGGCGACCGGCGGCAGCACCTCCGTCTTGCCCAGCGCTGGGCCTAGTTGGGCTTCAATCACCGTCTCCGCCAGCGAGGCCGGCGCCGGCTTTGGAGGCGGATCGCCGGGCCCGGCCGTGGGCGTAACCGGTTTGCGCGGCGTCTCCGGCGCGGTGCGCTCTCCCTGCGCGGACGCGCTCGCCGGCCGCGGCGGCGTGTCCATCACCGTCGAGCGCTGCGAATCGCTCAGCGCCGCGGCGGGGGGTGGGGCGTCGGCCGCGCTGCGCACCTGCTCCAGGTAGGTCTCGATCCCGGCCGGCGGCGTCCTGGGACGAGGCTGGCCGGTCGGGGCAGCGCCGGGCTCGTAGGCGATCTCGTAGGCCGGTTCCGGCCCCGGCGCGGCTTTGCCGTCCGGCAGCAGCAGCGTCAGCATGCCCCCTCCCATAACGGCCAACAGACCCACGGCCGTGCCCCACAGCGGCGGCCGAATGGCGATGTCAAAGAAGACATCTTCCTGGGCGGGCAATACAAACCAGCGCAGCAGCAGCACGACAAAGGTGAGCAGCGCGGCGCCAATCTGGCCCCATGCGGCGCGCGTGGACCAGGCCTCTTCACGCAGGGAGAGGCCAAGCAGCAGGAGCGCCAGAACGGCCGTGGCCGGAATCAAAAACAGAGTGGGGTCCCCCTCGTAGCCGCCCAGCCCCAACAGTTGGGACATCAAATCATCGCCGGCAATCCTGCCCGTCGCCAGTTCATACCCGGAAAATTCGCCGATGGGCACGCCGTTGCACGACACCGTTACCCAAGGCAAGAAAAAAAGCGCCACAATCAAGATGGCTGCCGAACCCGAGAGAATTTTTCCGCTCATCATGCACCTACTCATACAAGCAACCAAGCCGCCGCGCAGCGTCTTGCCATCCGTCAACCTCCCATCTTGCCCACTATACCCGGACCCGCCCGCGCCCAAAAGTAACAAATGACATGGATCTGGCATGTTATTTATCACCCTCTCCCAGACGCGGTCCACTTTGGACTCGTTTGAAATGTACTTTGGGGCTTCCAGATGGGTCCAATCTCAAAGATTGGACCCATCTTACCAGGTTGAAAACGATCAAACCCTTTGGAATTGAGTAACTGTACAAACTGTGCCACAATAGGGATGAATTCGCGCTGCGCAATGGACGGAGCGCGCCGTTCGGCTAACCTGACGCCGAAGCACCATTCATGAAGGAGATGCGTATGTCACACCACGAACTGGCGGGCAAACCGGCCCCGCGCGAACTGCTCGTCAACATCCCCCGGCTCGTCTCGTCCTACTACACCCACACGCCCGACGTGAGCAATCCGGCCCAGCGCGTGGCCTTTGGCACGTCCGGCCATCGCGGCACGTCGTTCGAGAACAGCTTTAACGAGGCCCACATCCTGGCCATCTCCCAGGCAATCTGCGAATACCGCCAGGCGCAGGGTACCAGCGGCCCGCTCTTCCTGGGCATGGACACGCACGCCCTATCGGAGGCGGCGCAGGCCACGGCCGTTGAAGTCTTCGCCGCCAACCAGGTCACCGTCATGATCCAGGCCGGTCTCGGCTACACGCCCACCCCGGTCATCTCGCACGCCATTCTGAGCGCCAACCGCGGCCGCGCGCATGGCCTGGCCGACGGCGTCGTCATCACCCCTTCCCACAACCCGCCGGAAGACGGCGGCTTCAAATATAACCCGCCCAACGGCGGCCCGGCCGACACGGCCGTGACGCACGTCATCCAGGAGCGCGCCAACGCCATCCTGGCCGACGGGCTCAAAGGCGTGAAGCGTATGCCCTACGCCAAAGCGCTGCGCGCGGACACCACCCACGCGTATGATTACGTCACGCCCTACGTGCGCGACCTGGAAAACGTGGTCAACCTGCGCGCCATCGCCGACGCCGGGCTTAAAATCGGCGTCGACCCCATGGGCGGCGCCGGCATCGCCTACTGGGCGCCGATTGCCGAGCTGTACGGACTGGACATGGAAGTGGTCAATCCCTACGTGGACCCCACCTTCAGCTTCATGACCGTCGACAAAGACGGCAAAATCCGCATGGACTGCTCGTCGCCCTACGCCATGGCCAGCCTGATCGGCCTGAAGGACCAGTTCGACATCGCCTTCGGCAACGATCCCGACTACGATCGCCACGGCATCGTCACGCGCAGCAGCGGGCTGCTGAATCCTAACCATTACCTGGCCGTGGCCATCTGGTACCTCTTTCAGAACCGACCGCAGTGGCCGTCAACGGCCGCTGTGGGCAAAACGCTCGTCTCCAGTTCGATGATCGACCGCGTGGCGAAACATCTAGGGCGCCGGCTGGCGGAGGTGCCCGTGGGCTTCAAATGGTTTGTCGACGGGCTGGTGGACGGTTCGTACGGCTTTGGGGGCGAGGAAAGCGCCGGGGCGTCCTTCCTGCGGCAGAACGGCGCGGTGTGGACGACGGACAAGGACGGTATTATCATGGACCTGCTGGCGGCGGAGATTACGGCCGTGACCGGGCGCGATCCCGGTGAACATTACCGAGAGCTGGAAAACCGCTTCGGCAGCCCCGTCTACCAGCGCAGCGACGCCCCCGCCACGCGCCCGCAAAAGGCGGCGCTGCAAAACCTCGCGCCAGAGATGGTCACGGCCGCCACGCTGGCCGGCGACCCGATTGTGGCCAAACTGACCCACGCGCCCGCCAACCAGGCGTCCATCGGCGGGCTAAAAGTGGTCACGGAGAACGGCTGGTTTGCCGCCCGCCCCTCCGGCACCGAGGAAATCTACAAAATTTACGCCGAGAGCTTCAAGGGAATGGGGCACTTGCAGCGCTTGCAAACTGAAGCGCAGGCCATTGTGCAGGCCGCATTTGCGGCCGCGGGAGTGTAACGGCCGTTTTCCCCGACCTGCCAAACTCCAAACCAGGCGCGCGTCGTCACAACGCGCGCCTGGTTTGTTGATCCCGGCGACCCAATTTTGAAATTGGTCCGGGCTAGCGCCCCTTACGCGCCGCGCCGGTGATCATGAGCAAGACCACCGCGCCCAGCACAGCCACAATAAAGCTCTGCATATTAAATGCAAAATTGAAGTTGGCGCCGGTGATAAAGCTCATGATAAAACCGCCCAGAAAAGCGCCCACCACCCCGACGACAATATTGAGTAAGCAGCCCTGGCGCTGGTTAGTGCCGGCAATCATGCTGGCCACCCACCCGGCCAACGCGCCAAAAATAATCCAACTAATTAAACCCATGTCCCAGCCTCCTTGCTGTTGCTAAATGGATAAATCTGCACAATGCGCGCCGCAGCGCGCGTTATTGTCTGTTACGCAAAACCTTACGTAGAAACGGCCGTTGCGGTTGCACTCCCTCCGCGCCAGGTGATAGCATATATCAAATGTCACGTGAATGCGTGATCTTCGTTACTAGCAGCCAACCCGGCTTTGAATGTACAATTTGATCAAGCTTGGTAACCGTCTAAAAACAACTTTCCGGTTTAGAAGGTCAACTTCTCCGAAGAAGTTGACCTTCTCTAGAGAAGTTGACCTTCTTGGCGAGCTTAGATCAAGGCCAGCAAGGAGTCGTGAGGCATGAAGAAAGAGTTAGTTAAGGATTGGATGAGCAGTGACATAATCAGCATCAGCCCGGAGATGACGCTGCCGGAAGCCCATCAACTGATGGTGCGCGAGCAAATTCGCCGCCTGCCCGTGGTGGACGAGCACGGCCGTTTAATCGGTATCGTGACGCTGGGCGACGTGCGCGGAGCGCAGCCCTCTCCGGCAACCTCTTTGAGCATTTGGGAACTCAACTACCTCTTGTCCAACCTCAAAGTGGAAGCCATCATGACGCGCGATCCGGTCACCATTGCGCCGGAAGCCACCATCGGCGAAGCCGCGCGCGTCATGCTGGAAAAACGGATCAGCGGCCTGCCGGTCGCCGACGCTGAGGGCCGCCTCTGCGGCATCATCACCGAGTCGGACATCTTCAGCATGGTAGTGCTGCACGAGTGGAGCGAGGAATACGCGGAGGAGGAATACGCGGAGGTAGAGTAGCCTACTTGCGCTCGATCGGCAGACCCGCCTGTTCCCAAGCCAGCATGCCGCCTTTCACGTCCGTGACGTTGTAGCCGGCCTGCTTGAGTTGGCGCGCTGCCAGCGGGCTGCGATGGCTGGAGCGGCAAATGGTCAAAATCGGTCGGTCGCGTGGCAGCTCACGGTAGCGCTCGCCGAACTGCGTCAGCGGAATCAACACCGCGCCCGGCGCCGTACCCGCGGCCGTTTCCACCGGCTGTCGCACGTCAACGATGAGCGGCGCTTCTGAGTTTTGCAGGCGCGCGTATGCCTTCTGTACGTCAATTTGGGGCACGCGCGGCCCGAAGAGCATGTCAAAAAGTCCCATCCGTTCTCTCCCAAAACCTGTATCGCAGGTTAGCAACCTGCATAACGTTTACCATTCTAGCATAACCCGCCCCAGCCGGTCTCGTTTTTTACAAAGTTGTTCATTCATGAAAAAATCCACCCATGGCAAACACGGCCGTTTCTGACACCGCCACTCAAACCGCCGCCGCCGTCCAAATCCAGCTCCGGCTGCGCCTGCCGCTGCTCTGGCTGGCGATTTTGCTGCTGGCCGCCATTGTGCTGCCCGACCGCGTCTGGAACACGCTGCTGGTCGGCATCGGCGGGCTGTTTATCGTCGCCTACGTCTGGGCGCGCGAAATGGCGCGCGGGCTGCACGCGACGCGCCGCCTGCGCTACGGCTGGGTCTCCGTCGGCGACCGGCTGGAGGAGACTTTCAGCCTCGTCAACCGTTCCGAGCTGCCCGCGCTGTGGGTGGAAGTCGTCGACGAATCCAACGTGCCCGGCTACCGCGCCGCCGTCGTGCGCAGCGTGGGCGCCCACCAGCACGACCGTTGGCGACAGACGGCCGTTTGCACGCGGCGCGGCCTCTTTCACCTGGGCCCCTGGTCCCTGCGCAGCAGCGATCCCTTCGGCATTTTTAGCGTGACGCGCCATTACCCCACCACGCGCGAGGTCATCATCCATCCGCCCATCCACAGCCAGCTTACCATTCCCCTGCCCGTCGGGCAGAGCAGCGGGCGCGTGCGCGCCCAACAGCGGGCCTGGCAGGCCACCATCAACGCCGCCGCGGTGCGCGGCTACCAGCCCCACGATCCCCTCCACTGGATTCATTGGCGCACCAGCGCGCGGCAAGGCGCGCTGTTCGTGCGCGAATTCGACCTGGACGCGACGGGCGACGTCTGGCTGGTGCTGGATATGCAAACGGCCGCGCAGCTTGGCCAGGAAGCCCACAGCACCGAAGAGCACGCCGTACTGCTGGCCGCCGCGCTGGCCGCGCGCGCCGTGCAGCAAAACCGGGCCGTCGGCCTGGCCGCCTACGGCCGTACACCCCAAATCACGCCGCCCGCGCGCGGCGCCGGCCAGCGCTGGAAAATTCTGCGCGCCCTGGCGCTCGTCAACGCCGACGGCGCAGCAGACCTGGGGCGCGCCCTGGAGGACCTGCACAGCATCGCCCGGCGCGGCGCGGCGGCCGTCATCATCACCCCCAACGGCACGGCCGACTGGCTGCCGCAGCTCGTTACCCTGGCGCGGCGCGGCGTGCAGGCCAATCTCATCCTGCTGGACCGTCCCAGCTTCGGCGGCGCGGGCAACAGCGCCGCCCTGCGCGACGCTGTCTGGCGGCTGGGCTTCGCCGCCCACGTCGTGCGCCGGGAGGACCTGGGGCAGCCGCTGGAAGCGCAGGCGCGGCGCGGCTTCTGGGAGTTCAAGGTGACGGGTCTCGGCAAGGTCGTGACCGTGCGCGACCCGCTGCGCGACGAGGCGACGGCATAAATGGCGCTGCAAACAATGAAAGGGACCTATCTGGGGCAGTTAACCACGCGGCTGCACCCGCGCGAGGGCTGGCTGTCGCTGCTGCTGCTGGCGCTGGCCGCCGGCTGCCTGGTGGGATCTGTGCTGGCGGTCAAGTGGATTCCGCAAGATGAAGTCGTCGCGCCCGCGGCGGCGCTGGGGCTGCTGCTGGGCGCGGCGCTGGCTAAACGGCCGCTGCGCGCGCGCGCCGCCTGGCTCTTCCTCACCCTCTATGGGCTGCTCGTCACCATTATCGGCGTCGCCGGTCTGCTGCCGCCCCTGCGCCTCTGGTGGGGCGACTGGTGGGCGCTGCGCGACTTCTGGCTGCAAAACGGGGCGCTGTTTCTGGACCGGCTGGGGGGCTGGCTAACGGCCGTCAGCCGCGGCGACCGCAGCACCGAAACGATCGGCTTTGCCTGCTTGCTGGGGCTGGCCGCCTGGTTTCTGGCCGCCTACGCGGGCTGGAGCGCCTATCGCCAGCGGCGCCCGCTGCTGGGTCTAACGCTCATGGGGCTGGCGGTGGCGCTCAACGGCTACTATGGCGCCGCGCCGCTGGAGTGGGCCGCGGCCTTCGTGGGCGTCGCCGTCATTCTGGCCGGCGTGCTGCACTTCGCCAATTTGGAGGCCGGGTGGCAGGCGCGCCAGGTGGACTATTCACGCGAGATCCGCCTGGAGCTGATCGCCTACGCCGGCGCGATTGGGCTTTCCCTGCTGGCGCTCTCCCTGGCGCTGCCGGCGCTGAACAGCGCGCGCCTCTCTCGCTTTGTGCTGAACCAGCCAATCGTGCGCGCCCTTGAGGAGACCTTGAACAGCGCCTTTGCGGGCGTAGCGCAGCCGCGCGGCCGGCTGACGGGGCCGGGCCGCCCCGGCGGCGAGGGGCTGCTGCCGCGCGACTTTTTGCTGGGGGCCAGCCCCGAACTGACGGAAACGGTTGTGATGACGGCCACGGTCACGCTGCTGAATCCCGCCGTGCCGCCGGAACTACTTAACGGCCGTCACTGGCGCGCGCTCAGCTACGAAAGCTACACCGGGCGCGGCTGGACCCTCAGCGACGAGCGGATGGAAACGTTCCCCGCCGGCGCCGACATTCCCCAACCCGAATTGACGGCCCAAACGACGGTCAGCCAGACGGTGCATTGGGTATTCGACAACCGCGTGATTCGCTACACCATCGGCCAGCCGCAGCGTTTCGATCAGCCCACCACGGTCGCCTGGCGCGGCCTGGCCGACCTGGTGCGCGTGCAAAGCACGGCCGGACCCATCTACCACGCCCTGGCGCGCCTGCCGGCGGTCGACGCGGCGGCGCTGCGCAGCGCCGCCGTGGAAAACGTCGCACCGACGATCCTGGCGCGCTACACAACCCTACCCGCCAGTTTGCCGCAGCGCGTGCACGATCTGGCCCAGGAGATCGCGGGCGGCTACACAAATGCTTATGACCAGGCGCGGGCTCTGGAGCGTTTTTTGCGCCAGTACGCCTACTCGCTGGACATTGACAAGCCGCCGGACGGCGTCGACGTGGTAGATTATTTCCTGTTTGATGCGCAAGTCGGCTACTGTGATTATTACGCCTCGGCCATGGTCGTGCTGGCGCGCAGCCTGGGCCTGCCGGCGCGCCTGGCGGTGGGCTACCTGCCCCAGCCGCCCGACGCGGACGGCGTGCAAATCGTACGGCAAATCAACGCCCACGCCTGGGCCGAGATCTACTTTGCCGGCTATGGCTGGGTGGAGTTTGAACCCACGGCGCCCTTTGTGACGACGCCAACGACTCCGCCGGAAACAGCTCTAGGCACAGGCGCGCCGCCTACGTTCACAGGACAAACCGCGCCGCTGCCTGAACGCGCCCCGCAACGGCCGTTTCCCTGGGGGCGGCTGATCACGCTGCTCGCCATGGGATTGGCCGTGCTGTCCGCGGCGGGCGCGCTGGCCTGGGAACGGCGTAGGCGGCAGGCGCGCTACGACGAAATTACCTGGCGTTATGGTCTGCTGCAAGCCGGCGCGCGCAAGCTGGGCCAGCCGCTGCCGCCCAGCCAGACGCCGGCGGAGTTCAACCGTGAGCTGCAAGCGCGCCTGGAATGGCTGAGCGCGCAGCCGCGCCTGGCCGGGCTCACGCAAAGCATGCGCGCGCCCATCGCCCAGTTGACCAAGCTATTCATGGAGCGCCAGTACAGCGGCCATCCCGATCGGGCAGACGCCGCGGCGCAGGCCACGGCCGTACACCTCTGGCAGCGGCTGCGGCGGCCCCTCTGGCTGCTGCGCACGGCCAAACGACTGCAAGCGCTCGCTCAAATTCTTAAATCCCGCTCAATCTTCCGGATAAAGCAAGGAAAAGCGCCCAAAATAGGCTAGAATAGGGTATGCACCATTTCAGCAAGTCAACTATTAACATCAAGCGAGCCGCGTCCGCGCCAGCACCCGCGCTGCGGTCCAACCCAATCGGCCCGTTCGCCCCCTCGCATACCCGCAAACCTTAAAACTTGCAAACTTGCAAACTTACAAACCTGCAAACTTGCACATTTGCACACTTGCACACTTGCACACTTGCACACCTGCAAACTTGCACACCTGCAACCAGCACCTAAAGGAGTGTTTTTGATGAGTCGTGATGAATTCGATATCCCAGAAGTCTTTCGCCGCGCGATGGAAGAAGCCGGCTGGCGCGATGGCGGCAATAAAAAAGAGGATGGCGGCGACGGCGGCAATGGCGGCGACGGCGGCGGCGGCGGCGACGGCCGTCCTCCGCTGCCGCGCCGCCCTGAGCAGCCGCCCCAAATAAACCGCTCGCTGTGGATTTTTGGTTTATTGCTCATCCTGCTTCTCAGCTTCAACTGGATTGTCACCACCTACACCGACTGGCTCTGGTTCAACGAACTTACCTACCAAAGCGTGTGGCTAAAGCAGTGGGGCGTGCGCGTTCTCAGCTTTGTGGTTTTCTTCGTGCTGGCGGCGGCCTTCATCTTGAGCAATTGGCTGCTGGCGCGCCGCCGCGCCAGCCAGGCCACAAACCCCTTCAATCCCCAGTTCCTGAACCTCGCGGGCGTGCGCTGGCTGATCATCGGCGCGGGTCTCTTTCTGGCCTTTGTCTTTGGCAGCGGCGGCGCGGGACAGTGGGAAGCGCTGCTGCGTTACGTCTATCGCGTGCCCTTTGGCGTGGTCGATCCGATTTTCAATCGGGACGTCGGCTTTTACCTGTTTGAACTGCCGGTCTTTGAGTTTGTGCGGGGCTGGCTGCTGAGCCTGCTCTTCTTCACGCTGCTTGGCGCCGTGGCTATTTACGCCATTAATCATCTGCCGGACATCCAGCGCGGCGCCTGGCGGCCGCAGGCCATGCCCGCTCTGCGGCGCCACGTTTCAATCCTGGGCGCCCTGTTCCTCGGCCTGTGGTCGCTGGGCTACCTGTTTAACATCTACGGCCTGCTCTACTCGCCGGATGGCGTCATCTTCGGCGCCGGCTACACCGACATGAACGCCACGCTGTGGGCGCTGCGGGCGCAGCTTGTGTTGATGGGGCTGGCGGCCCTGGCGCTGCTGTTGAATGCCTTCCGCCCCAATCTACGGCCGTTGCTGGTAACGGGCGCGCTCTGGCTGGCGACGGCGCTGCTGCTGGGAGGCGTCTATCCGGGCCTGCTGCAGCGCTACGCGGTTGAGCCGAACGAAATCGAGCGCGAACGGCCGTATATCGAGCACAACATTGAATTCACGCGCCTGGCTTTTGGCCTCGACCAGATCGAAAAACGGCCGTTTGACACCATCACCGATCTATCGCAGCAAGACCTCCTGGACAACGAGGCCGCGCTGCAAAACGTACGCGTGTGGGATTACCGGCCGCTGCAGCGCACCTATGAACAGTTGCAGGCGTTACGGCCGTATTACGAATTCAGCGACATCGACATCGACCGCTACGTCATCGACGGGCAGATTCGCCAGGTGATGCTGGCCGCGCGCGAGCTCGATAAAACCAACCTGCCGGCGCCCTCCTGGGTCAACCGCAACCTGGAATTTACCCACGGCTACGGCATCGTCATGAATCCCGTCGACCGCATCAGCCCCGAAGGTCAGCCCGAATTCTATATTCAGGACCTGCCGCCGCGCTCCAGCGTGGACCTGGAAGTTACGCGGCCCGAAATTTACTATGGCGAAATGACCACCGACACGGTCTTCGTGGGCAGCGGGCGCGAAGAGTTCAGCTATCCCAGCGGCGCAACCAACGTCTACAGCAGCTACGCCGGTACCGGCGGCGTACCGCTCGATAGCTACCTGAAGCGCCTGGCCTTCGCCATCCGCCTGGGTGATATCAACGTGCTGCTCAGCAACGAAATCACCAACGAAACCCGCGTCCAATACAACCGCATGATCCAAAACCGCGTCAGCAAAATCACGCCCTTCCTGGCGCTGGACGGCGACCCCTACCTGGTTTTGTTTGAGGGTCGTCTCTTCTGGATTCAGGACGCCTATACGCTCAGTGACAAGTTTCCATACGCCACGCCCACCCGAAACCGCTACAACTACATCCGTAACGCGGCCAAAATTGTGATTGACGCCTACAACGGCACGGTCGATTACTACCTGGCCGCGCCGGACGACCCCATCACCCAGACCTATGATCGCGCCTTCCCCGGGCTGTTCAAACCTCTCAGCGAGTTGCCCGAAGGGCTAGAAAAACATCTGCGCTACCCTGAAGACCTGTTCACGATCCAGGCCCAGCAGTTTCTCACCTACCACATGACCGACGTGCGCGTTTTCTACAATAAGGAAGATTTGTGGCAGATTCCGCGCGAGATTGTCGATGGCGAACAGCGCATCATGGAGCCGTACTACGTCATCCTAAAGCTGCCCGGCAGCGAAGAAACCGAATACTTACTGATTCAACCCATCACGCCCGCTAACCGCAGCAACCTGATCGCCTGGATGGCTGCCCGCAACGATATGCCCAACTACGGCGAGATTGTCGTCTACGAACTGCCCAAGCAGGAGCTCGTATTTGGCCCGATTCAGATCGAAGGACGCATCGACCAGGAGCCGGAAATTTCACAGCAGTTCTCACTCTGGGACCAGGGTGGTTCGCGGGTCATTCGCGGTAACCTGATCGTCATTCCGCTGAACAACAGCTTCCTCTACGTGGAGCCGGTTTATCTGCTCTCCGCTACCAGCGCGCTGCCAGAGCTGAAGCGCGTGATCGTGGCCAGCGACTCGCGCATCGCCATGCGCGAAACGCTGGACGAAGCGCTCACGGCGCTGCTGCTCGACGCGCCCGCCGTCGGCGTGATCGTCGAGGATCCAGACACGCCGCTTAGCGCCGCCGCGGCTGAAGCCGCCGCGGCCGAAGCCGCGCCCACGCCGGCCGCGCCCACGGCCCCGCCGGTCAGCCTGGATGCCCCCGTGGAAGCGCTGATTCAGGCCGCCAACACGCACTTCGAGGCCGCCGAGGCGGCGCAGCGGGCCGGTGATTGGGCGACCTACGGCCGTGAACTGGAAGCCCTGCGCCAAACCCTGGAGCGCCTGGCTGAGCTGACGCGCACAGACGAATAAGACAGATTGGTCCCATATGAGATTGTGACCTGTTTCACAGCAGCGCGTCTAAAAGTCGTGTATCGTAGACTTATTTGTACTGGATATTGTAAAATAGGGTTTATCGGTAGTTATCCGCCGCGGCCTTGCCGCGACGCACAAATCAGGGAAGCAACGAACCAATGATCATTGCCATGTTTCTCGCCCATCTTGTTGGGGATTACGTCCTGCAATGGGACCAGCTTGCCCTCTGGAAAAGTCGTGAAGTCAAGGGCGTACTGGTTCATGGGCTGGTCGTCTTCATCGTAACCTGGCTCTTCACCCTGCCCTTCGACCCGACGTGGTGGCAGGGTGTTGTGCTGATCAGCGCCACCCACGTCCTCGTGGACATGGTTCAGTTTTGGATCAAGCCGCCCTTGCCCGCTCTGGTACGCTTTGTGCTTGATCAAGGTATCCATATCGGCGTTATTCTGTTTGCGCTATGGCTGGGCGGCTATCTGCGCTGGTCTACCCTGGTCACCGACCTGGTAGCCGATATGCAAGCCCAACCGCTGCTTACCTTTCTGCTGGCATACGCTTTTATCACCATGCCCGCCTGGGTTTTGCTAAAATTTCTAACCTATGGGCTCGTCAAAGGCTGCGCCCCGAATTTTCCAGAAAATGGCAACAAATATCTGGGCATCGCGGAACGCATTTTGATAACCACCTTTGTGGCCATGGGCCAATTCCTGCTTGTGCCGCTCGTTACGCTCCCGCGCCTGGTCTTCGATTGGCGCCGCTTGCTTAACCGCGATCACCGTCCCGTGTACCTGTTTGAGCTGCTGGCCAGCGTCATCCTGGCCGTGGTCACGGGTCTGAGCCTGCGCGGATTGTAAACCTCACCTGCTAACAAAGATCAAAGGCGACTTTTCGTGGCAATCTTATCCGGATTGAGATAAGCTTGTGGTTCAAGGAGGAAAAGCTCACAGCATGAAGACTGCACACCTGCCTGATGGCACACCCATTACAGCCAACTCCAACGCACCCACCGAAGCCATCTGCCCCTATTGCGGCGCGGTTCTGTCGTTGCGCAGTCGGCTTTTGATGAACTCCACGGAGCGCACCTATTTCTGGCGCCACCCGGGCAACAGCAATCCGGACTGCATCGGGCGCAAACGGCCGTTGCCTTCCCGCCGCTGAGCATGGCATACAGTGTAACCTGATTTGCCAAAATCGGGCGGCGATTTCGGCAAATCGCGCTACATTATTGGAGGAGTGAAACATGTGTGGACGTTTCGCTTTAATTACCACCGGCCAGGAACTGGCCGAGCATTTCCAGGTTCCTGCCGGCCAATCCCCTGCCCTCACGCCCCGCTATAACGTCGCCCCAACGCAGCCCGTCACGGCCGTGCGCCTCAATCCCGACCGCGGCGCGCGTGAGCTCACCTTCCTCAATTGGGGCCTCATCCCTTCCTGGGCCAAAGATCCCGGCATCGGCGCGCGCCTGATCAACGCCCGCTCCGAAACCGTCACCGAGAAACCGTCCTTTCGCAGCGCCTTCAAGCGCCGCCGCTGCCTGATCGCCGCCGACGGCTTCTACGAATGGCAGCGCGTCGGCGACCGCAAGCAGCCGCTCTACGTCCACGCCGCCGGCGCGGGCGTCTGGGGGCTGGCCGGCTTATGGGAAAGCTGGCGCGCACCGGACGGCAGCCTGATCGAATCGTGCGCCATCTTGACCACCGCGCCCAACGAACTGATGCGGCCGATTCACAACCGCATGCCGGTCATTATTGAGCCGGAGGATTATAGCCTGTGGCTGGAGCCCGGCGCGCGCCCGGACGACGCGCTGCACCTGCTGCGGCCGTTTCCCAGCCACAAAATGAACGCCTATCCCGTTAGCACGGCCGTTAACAACCCGCGCAACGACGCGCCGGAATGCATTGCGCCGCTGGCAGCCTGATTGTACGCGCCGCGCCCTCCCCACGGCGCTCCGCATGCGCCAGGAGATAGTATGCGCATGATGCACCGTTCGGCTGAGCGTTCGACTGAGCTCACGCCGAAGTCTCACGCCGAAGCCACCAAAGAATAAGAGTCCCAGGCGGCGACGCCAGCAAGATGCGTGCGCTACATCAATAATCCGCAATCCACAATCCGAAATCCGAAATTTTCGTAGGAGTATCCATGCAACGACCCATTAACTATCCCCCCACCCGCCGGGACGACGTCGTTGACGACTACCACGGCGCGTTGGTACCCGATCCCTATCGCTGGCTGGAAGCCGACGACGCACCCGCAACCCAAAGCTGGACGGCGGCGCAAAACGGGCTGACGCGCCGCCTGCTGGACGAACTGCCCGGCCGCGAGCAGATCAGCGCGCGCCTGACCACGCTGTGGAACTACGCGCGCGTCAGCGCGCCGCTGCGCCGCGGAACGCGTTACTTCTTGACCAAAAACGACGGCCTGCAAAACCAGCCTGTGCTTTACCGGTTGGACCGTCTGGACGGCGAACTGGCTCCGCTAATTGACCCCAACGCGCTCAGCGAAGATGGCGCCGTGGCGTTGATCAACCAAAATTACAGCCGCGACGGCCGTTTCCTGGCCTACAGCCTGGCGCAAAGCGGCAGCGACTGGAACGAAATCCACGTGCGCGACGTCGACCGCGGGGCGGACACGGGCGACGTCATCCGGTGGGTCAAGTTTAGCAGCGCGCCCTGGCTGCCCGATAACAGCGGCTTTTTCTACGCGCGCTATCCGGCGCCGGGCGAAATGCCCGACGAGCCACCCAGCACCCACCAGCGCGTCTTCTTCCACGCGCTAGGGACGGCGCAGGCCGACGACACGCTCATTTACGCCCGCCCCGACGCGCGCGACCTGGGCTTCGCCCCGCACGTTACGGACGACGGCCGTTACCTCATCCTCCACGTCTGGGAGGGAACCGACCGGCGCAACCGCTTCTACTACCGCGACCTGGCCGGCGACGGCGAGTTTGTGCGCCTGATCGATACGCTGGAAGCGCGCTACGAATTCATCGCCAACGACGGCCCGCTCTTTTACTTCAACACCGACCTGGAGGCGCCCACCGGCCGCATCATCGCCATCAACGTCGCGCAGCCGGCGCGCGAATCCTGGCGCGAGATCATTCCCGCCGGCTCCGACGTGATCGATTTTAGCCTGATGGTCAACGGCCGTTTCGTGCTTGCCGCCCTGCACCATGCCCACCACAAGCTCTACATCTACCGCCGCGACGGGACGCTTGAGCGCGAGATCGGGCTGCCCACGCTCGGCGCGATCTGGGAACTCAGCGGCAAACCGCAGGATACCGAGCTATTCATCAACTTCCAATCCTTTCTCTATCCCCCCACCATCCTGCGTTACGATTTTACCACGGCCGAACTCACCCTATTTCACCAACCGCAGGTAGACTTTGACCCGGCGCAGTTCATCACCCGCCAAATCTTTTTTACCTCCAAAGATGGTACGCGTGTGCCCATGTTCCTGACCCACAAAAAGGATCTGGCGCACGACGGGAATAACCCCACCCTGCTCTACGGCTACGGCGGCTTTAGCGTGAACCTGCCGCCCGTCTTCAACCCCACGCGGCTGCTCTGGCTGGAGCGCGGCGGCGTCTACGCCCAGGCCAATCTACGCGGCGGCAACGAATATGGCGAAGAATGGCACGCCGCCGGCATGCTGGCCAACAAACAAAACGTCTTCGACGACTTCATCAGCGCCGCCGACTGGTTGATATCCAGCGGCTACACGAAGCCTGCGCGCCTGGCCATTGAGGGCCGCAGCAACGGCGGCCTGCTCGTGGCGGCTTGCATGCTGCAGCGCCCCGACCTCTTCGGCGCCGTCCACTGCGCCGTGCCCGTGACCGACATGCTGCGCTACCACAAATTCACCGCCGGCCGTTACTGGACCCCCGAATACGGCAACGCCGAGGAGAGCGCCGAACATTTCGCCTTTCTGCTAGCGTATTCACCCGCGCATAACGTGCGGCCCGGCGCCACGCACCCGCCCATTCTGATCACCACCGCCGATACCGATGACCGCGTCGTACCCTTGCACGCGCGCAAGCTGGCCGCCGCGCTGCAGGCCGTCGATAACGAGGGCGGCCCCATCCTGCTGCGCGTCGAGACCAGAGCCGGCCACGGCCTGGGCAAACCGACCGGCAAGCTGATTGACGAAGCGACGGACGTGTACGGTTTTTTGTGGGAGATGGTGGGGCAAGAGTAGCGAGGGGCGAGGGGCGAGGAGGGAGATGAAAAATGGAACCGGATAAAAATACCCGCTTTTCAAGCGTAGCGCCGCTTTCCGGGCGGCGCCGCCAGCAAAATGCTGGCGCTACCTCAATCCGCAATCCGCAACCCAAAATCCGCAATTTTCGGGGGAGGGCGATGTGGCATATCAGCTAAATGCGGGCGAGCATCCCATGGAAGGGCTTCAGCGCATTCTGCTGGAGATTGTAGACACGGCCGTTACCGAACTCACGGCAGCCCCCGACGGACCCCACCAGGCGGTGCACAACACGCGCAAGGGCTGCAAACGCATCCGCGCCGCGCTGCGCCTGGGGCGCGCCGCGCTGGGCGAAACGGTCTACGCGCACGAAAACGCCTTCGTCCGCGACGCCAGCCGCCGCCTCTCCGCCGTGCGCGACAGCAAGGTCATCGTGGACGCCTTTGACGCCGCCGCGGCTAACTTTGCCGGCGCGCTGCCCGCGCCCCGTTACGCGGCCATCCGCGCGCAGCTAGTCTCGCACCACGAAGATACGGGCCGGCAAATCCTGGACGAGCGGGGTGAAACGGCCGTTGTCGCCCAGCGCCTCAGCCAGTTCTGTGACCGCATCGCCGCCCTCTCCGCTCCCCCCGGCCCTGAAGCCGACGATTTTTCTCTCCTCGCGCCCGGATTGGAGCGCGTTTACCGCCGCGCGTGGCAGGCGCTGGAGCGCGCCTACGCCGCCAACCGCCCGGAAGCGTTTCACGAATGGCGCAAGCAGGTGAAATATCTGTGGCACCAGGTGGAAATTCTGCAGCCCGCCTGGCCGGCGCACCTGGAAGGCCTGGCCAAAGCGCTGCACCAGCTTTCCGACTTCCTGGGAGACGCGCACGACCTGCACGAGCTGGCGCGCACGCTGCAGGACGCGCCGGAGCGGTTCGGCGACGATGACGACCTGACGATGCTGCTAGCGCTAATCGGGCAGTGGCGCGCTGAATTTGAAGCGGCGGCGCGGCCGTTAGGCGCGCGGCTCTTTAGCGAACCGCCGGACGCCTTTGTGGCGCGCATGGCGGCTTACTGGGAAGCGTGGCGCACGCTGGGCCCGCCGGCGGACGGTCCCGCGCTGGCTGATGCGTTAGTCCTGGCGCAGCCCGCTCCGCTCCCCGCACAGCTGCTGAGCACGCGCGCCGCCGCCGCGCGCCTGGGACTTTCGCCCGGGCAGGTGCGCGCGCGCATTCGCTCAGGCGCGCTGCCGGCCGCCAGGGTAGGCAACGTGTGGGTTATCCAGGCCGCCGACCTGGAGGCGCCGTAACGCCGCGCGACCCTAGCCGTTGCGCCGGCGCCACAACAGCGCCATTCCTCCCAACAACAGCGCGCCGCCAACGGCCGCAGCCGCCGCCAGCATCAACGGCCGCGTCGAGTCCGGCTCTGCGACGACGGGCAAAGCCGGTAGACCGGCGCCCGGCTGCGGTGCAGCGTCAGGCTGCGACCCCGCCGTAACCACTCGCCACGGAGTATATGCCATCACCGGTAGAAAGAGCCGGCGCGCGTCTGCCGGCGGCGGCCAATCGCCCGCCACGCGCAGCCGCAGCAGCGTCACGGAATAAGGAGCAAAGCTGTAGGCCAGCGGGTTGCCTAGCTCGCCGAGCTGCCGCGGCGGCGCGTCGGACAAATCGTCAGCCGGGTCCGCGACGCCGTTGAAGATAACGGCCGTAGCGTCCAGCGCATCAGCCTGCATCCAATCGGCCGTGCCGCTCACCACCGCCCCCACGCCCGCCAGGCGGATGTCCGCGTCGATCGGTCTGCCCGTCTTGTTGATGGCCAGCAGCGAAATCGTCTGCGCGTCCACCCGGCCGGCGTAAACGCTCAGCGTCGTCTCCGCCGGCAGCGAGGAGGTTACCGGCAGCATGCGCACGCCAAAACGGGCCCACAGCGGAAAGACGTAATACTGCGGGCTGCGGAAGTAGGTATCGGCGTGCATCAGCCCATAGCCGGGACCCTGGCCGCCCTCACCGTGCGCCATGTCCCACTGGTTGGCCATGCTCACGCCCTGCTGCAGAATCTGCCCCAGGCTATCGGCCATGAACAGGCCATTCACCGCGCGCGACATCCAGTCGTTGCCGTCCTGCTCCTGCACCGCGAACAAATTATACTCGGTGAAGGCAATGGGAACCTGGCGCCCGCCGGCGTGCCGCGCAAAGGCCACGCGCGCGTCGGCCATAATTTCCGCCCAGTCAGCCTGCGGCCTGGCCAACACCGCGGCAAAGTCGTCCGGCGGTTCAAAGTAAGCGTAATGGTGGATAACGTAAAAATCCATCACGTCGCCCGCGGCGGCGATGACCTCGTTGCCCCAGTTGCTCCAATCGCTTTGAAAAGGCACGCCCACCGCCCCGACCAGGATGGCGGGGTCGACGGCCCGCATCGCATCGCGGAACTCCAGGTAGCCCTCCTTGCGCTCCGCCCCGCTGCCGATGCCGTAGACGTACTCCGAGCCGTCACAGGTCCACACCTCCTCCCAGCCCCACGGCAGACAATCCGTGCCCGAATCAGGCGTCCCGCCGTAAATCTCGTTGCCGATTTCCCAGTAGCGGATAGCCAGCGGCTCTGGATGGCCGTTGTCGCGGCGCAGGCGGGCCCAATCGCTTACCTTGCCCCAGTCACGGCCGCGCACGTCCACCCCGATCACGCGCTCGTCGTCTACCGCGCCGTTGAAGAAAGCTACCAGGGCGGCGGCCTCCCCGGCCGTGCCGTTCTGGTTGACCGTGTACATACTATCGAAAGCGCCGGCGCGCAAAAAGTCGAGAAAATCGCTGGGGCGCGCGGCCCAAGGCCAGTAACATTCCGCGTTGGCGTCGATGCCCGCCCCACCCTGCTCGCAGGCCAGCCAATCGTAATAGTTGGACCAGCTACCGCCCGGAATGCGGATTAGCGTCAGGCCGGCCGCCGCGCTGCGGGCGCGGAATTGCGCATCGGCCAGGCGCGTGGGGTTGAGCCAGGCGGGCAGATTTGAGCCAAGCACGCGCGCGTCAATGGCGACCCCGGCATCGGCCGCCGCAACGGTGATAGACGCCCGCTGCGCCGCCTGCGCCGCCGCGCCGTGCGCCACACTCAGCAGCACGCCTATTGCCAGCAGCCAGATGCAAGCCCGGCGTTTTTTGTTCAGGTTCATTTTCACCTCTTTTACGCCAGCGCCGGATCGTGGCCTACCTGGCGCAGCACCGCGCGCACTTCCGCGCGCGTGGGCACGTTGTGGCCGGTACCGCGCTTTTGCACCTTGGCCGCGCCCGCGGCGTTGGCCAGCGCGCCCAAATCGGCCAGCGGCAGCCCGCGCAAGTAGCCGTGCATAACCGCTCCCGCCAGGCTGTCGCCCGCGCCGGTAGCGTCGACGAGCGGCACGGCAAAGCCGGGCGCCTCAAAAACCGCTTTGCGCGTGAAGAGCGTACACCCGCGCGCGCCGCGCTTGATGATCACCAGTTCAGGCCCCAGCGCCAGCAGCGCCGGACCCATCTCAAACAGGTCCTCAAGGCCGCTCAGGCGCGCGGCTTCCCCTTCGTTGAGCAGCAGGACGGTGGCGTGGCCGGCAACGGCCGTATGCCAGCCATTGTCCAGATTGGGATTTCCCGGTCCGGGGTCAAAAAAGATCGGTACGCCTTGCCGCCGCGCGACCTGCACCGCTTCCAGCGCCATGGCCGGCGCGCCCTCAAACTCCGCCCAGCCGTCTACGAACAGGGCACGCGCCTGCGCCAGCGCCGCGCGCCAGGCGGGCGGCAGCGTCAACTGGGTCAGCCGCCCGCGAAAACCCAGGTAGGCCGGTTCGCCGGATTCGTCTACCAGCACCACGGCTACCGGCGTCTGCGCCTCCGGCGTCGCCAGCACGTGCGCCAGGTCCACGCCCTCGCGCCGCAGCCCGCCCACCACAAGCTGCCCAAAGCGGTCATCACCCACCTCGCCCATGCTAGCCACAGAGAGCCCCAGGCGCGCGGCCATAATGGCCACGTTACAGGCACCGCCCGGCCCCACGTCCAGGTCTTGCAGCGTGTGCAGATCCTGCACCTGGATGGGAAACCGGCTGATGAACAAATTTAAATCGGCAAGAATGTTGCCAAAGACAATAATTGGCATAGCTGACTTCTGGGTTATTGTTAAATCGAAATCTATCTTTCGGATCCTGAACGCAGCGCCGCAATGAAAGCGTCTATACCCAACGGGATGCCGGGCAGGTTGAGCGCCGCGCCCAGGCGCGCAAGCTGGGGCGCGGTGACGCTGGCCTGCGCGAGCACGTCCTGCTGCGCAAAAACAGCCGTCGCCGGGCCGTCGGCGATAATCCGCCCCTGCGCCATGACCACGATGCGCTCAAAATAGTCGGCGCAGAAGTCGATGTCGTGGGAAATGGTGATGATGGTACGGCCGTTTTCATGCAGTTTCGCCACAATTTCGCCCAGCCGCTGCAACCCTTGCCCATCCTGGCCGATGGTGGGCTCGTCCCAAACCACCACCGGCGTCTCCATGGCCAGAATTGTCGCCAGGGCCACCAGCTTGCGCTGCGCGGTGGACAAATCGTACGGGTGCGTCTCGGCGGCGGCGCTTAATCCCACCGCCGCCAGCGCGGCGTCGACGGCGCGCGCCGCGTGCGCCGCGTCAAAGCCCAGGTTACGCGGCCCAAAAGCCACCTCGTCCGCCACGGTCTGCTTGAACAACTGGTCGTCGGGGTTTTGGAAGACCAATCCCACGCGCCGCGCCATCTGCGCCACGGTGCGCGCGCGCGTATCCCAATCGCCCACCAGCACCCGGCCCTGTTGGGGCTTGAGCAGGCCGTTGAACTGCTTGACGAGCGTGGTCTTGCCCGCCCCGTTGGCGCCGATGATGGCCACGCGCTCGCCCGGCGCGATGCTTAAATCCACGCCGCGCAGCGCCACGGCGTCGGGGGCATAGGCAAAGTGCACGTTTTGCAGGGCAAGCTGCATCAGGCTGCCTCCCCGGCGTTTTCAAAGAAGGAAATCGCCTCGTCCAGCGTCACCGGCAGCAGCCCCTGGGCAGGCGCCAGCCCCTCCGCCCGCGCGCGGCGCGCGGCCTGGGTGTAGCGCGTGCTGCTTGCGGCCAGGTCATCGTTGGTCAGAATGTCGCGGGGAGGGCCGTCAGCCAGGATACGGCCGTTGTCCAGCACCACCACCCGATCCGCATGCTGCCCTACCCATTCCAGCTTGTAAGAGACGAGCACGACGGTCGTCTCGCCCTGCCGCACCAATTCCTCCAGCACGCTAAAAATCTCCTGCGTACCCACCGGATCCAGTTGAGAAGTGGGCTCGTCGAGCACCAAAAGGCGCGGGCGCATCACCAGGATAGAGGCGATTGCCAGCCGCTGCTGCTGCCCGCCGGAGAGCGCGTAGGGCGAACGCTCCGCCAGATCGCTCAGGCCGGTGGTCGCCAACGCCGCCGCGGTGCGCGCCAGCATCTCATCCCGCGGCGTGCCCATGTTTTCCAACCCGAAGGCCACCTCTTCACGCACGGTAAAGCGCGCGCCGGTAATCTGGTTGAACGGGTTGGCAAACACCAGCCCCACGTCGGCCGCCATCTCTGCCAGCGGGGTGCGCGCCACGTCATGCCCGGCCACGCGCACCGCGCCGGAGAGCTCGCCCTTGAAAAAGTGGGGCGCAAAGCCGGCGAGCAGGTAGCAGAGGGTCGATTTGCCGGCGCCGTTGGCGCCGACAATGGCGCAAAACTGGCCGGCGGGAATCGACAGGCGCACGTCGCGCAGCGCGGGCTGCGGCGTGCGCGGATAGCTGTAGGTGACGGCGTCGAGCTCAATCATCGTCAGGCAGCAAAAAAGCCAAACGCCAGCGCCAGGCGCCCGGCGATGAGCGCCACGGCCAGCAGCAGGAGCAGCGCGCGGGCGGCCTTCTCCCAGGGCTGCTCAGTGAGCACAATCAAGCTGGTGCGCGGAACGGTACGGCCGAAGCCGCGCGCCTCCAGCGCAATCGCGCGCTCCTCCACGTCAATCAGGCTGCCCAAAATCAGCGGCGCCAGCAGAGGCAGCAGGGCGCGCGCGCGCCGCAGCAGGTTGCCCTGGGTCTCCAGCCCGCGCGACTGCTGCGCGGCGGCGATGGTTTCGGCCTTAGCCTGGAAGCGGGGCACAATCTGGATAGCGGCAAGGATGACGTAAGCCAGCTTGTGGGGCAGCCCGCGCGCCGTCAGCGCGTTCATCAGCGCGTCCGGCCGCGTGGCGAGCGAGAGCAGCAGGAAACTGCTGATCAGCAGCAGGATGCGCCCGGTCATCGCCGCGGCAAAGAGGACGCCCTCCTGCTTCAGCGACAGCGGCCCCAGGGAAGCGATGGGCGTGCCCCCGGTCCAAAACAGACCCTGGATGACAAACAGCGAAACGGCAAAGGGCCACAAAATGGGCCAGACGGCCTGCACCAGCCGGCGGCCGAT
>Ga0114946_10000642_pt1 | contig 23411 bp, 21 predicted proteins | sample WalLakDeSediment_FD_88676 | JGI IMG/M metagenome (GOLD analysis project Ga0114946, IMG submission 88676) | Lake sediment microbial communities from Walker lake, Nevada to study Microbial Dark Matter (Phase II) - Walker Lake 11/02/13 Deep Sediment | ecosystem: Environmental > Aquatic >... | reverse complement strand
CGTTGCGCAACTCCTTCATGAAGCCCTTGTCGTCGAGGAAGGCTCGATAGGGATGAATCGTCAGGATATCGAAAGGCGCGCCAGCTTCCAGGCAAAGCTTGACAAAGGCGGTATCGATTCCGGCCGTGCTCGCTCCGAGCACTTGGGCTGTTGGATCCACGGACTTGATGGTGTCATGTGCCCGTTGAAGCAACACCGGGTAGAGTTCCTTGGGTCCGCTCCAGAAGAAGATATTGGGTTCGTTCCAGATCTCCCAGTGATGGACACGATCCTTGTATCTTTCCACGACCGCTTGCACCCATCGACAGTAGTCTGATATGCCTTGTTCCGTGTAGGGTTCGGTCCAGGAGGACCAGTAGGCCAGAAGCCCGTATACACTGATTCCATGAGCGTGGGCCACATCCAGCATCCTGTCGTAAAAATCGAAATCGAATTGACCGGCAGAGGGTTCCATTCTGTGCCATTGGAATTCCTCGCGGGACCATTTGACCCCGGCCGCCCTGGCCATGGCCGCGGCCCGCTCCATGGTTTGAAAGCCCTCCTCGTTGTTCGAATATCTGTAGAGATACAGGCCCATTCCCCAGGGAGAGGAAGGATCCAGGTCCGAGGATCCTGGATCCAATGCGGCGCCAGCCCAGCCGGCGCTGACACGATCGGATCTCAGAGCGCCATTGTCCGTGGCGAAATGCAGCTCATAGTCCACACAAAGGATACCCTCCTGTGGGCCTGGGCTTGGAAACGACACGGATTCAGGGTGTCCTTTGCCTTCGAGAACCACCGGGAGCATGGTGGTTTGGAGGGGATGTCCCTCCTCGTCACGTGCCGTGATGGTCAATTCCCCGGCGACCTTCTGGGGTGTGAGATTGTGGAGATCTATGATCAGCTTGTCTTTGCCTTCCCTCGACTCGTGGCGCGGGACGACCATAACCGCTTTCCAAGGGTCCAATCGGGTTACGCAGTCGATCCCCAGAAGCTGGACAGGTCGACAGGGACCGGGTTGAACCTGGGAAAAACCGATTCCGTGGAAGCGGACGGGACCGTGCAATTTTCCGTCGTTTTGTCCCCCGAAATGTCTCCAACCCTCCGGAGGGCTGGGAACACCCACCCAGGTTTCGCCCTGTTTGGGCTCGATGGGCCCCATGATCAGCTCGAACCCCTGGAAATGGGAGGCCGCCCTGAGAAGAAGCATGATGGGTCGGTCCAGGTCCTGGAATCCCACCCGAAGCTCTGTGGGCTGTCCGAACAGCGAACGCTCCGGGACAGGGTGGAACACGAACTTGTCCTGTGTCTCACCCACGGTATAGGTTCTGTCCTTTTCGAAGTCATGGACACGATAGCGGAAAAGGTCCGCGCCGCCAGGTTGGGTCGGGTTGCCCGGGATCCATGTCCAGTCGTCCATATCCACCACCCCCTTTTTCTCGGAGTCGATCAGTCCTTTGCTTTCCGCGAGAAGACCCACACGAACCACCGGGGGACGTAGGATCCCGTCCCCGGGTCCTCCAAAACCAAAGGTCCAACGGTCCATGCGTACCCGCACCTTTTGCCAGTCCCCGTGCTCGAAGAACAGGGGCTTCTGACAGGTTTGTCCTGTCTTGTCCGTTGCTCGCACGGTCAAGGAGAGGGAAGGGGATTTCCTCACCCAGAATTCCATATAGGCAGGGGTCAAGGGGACGGACAATTCAGCATAGGCGGCCACGTAGGCCCCGCCTTCGGTAAAGTCATAGGAAAGACGTCCCCCGGCCTGGCCTGTTCTGGCGCCGGATTTCTCTACGCTGAATCCTCCCTTGGCTCCAGGAAATTCCTCCCCCTGGCTGAAGGTCCATCTCAAGACATTCCCCTCGAACCCTTCCTTGAGTCCTGCCACCTCCTGGCCTCGAGCATTGACGCAAGGGACCCCGCTTTCCAGAAGAAGGAGAAAGAGGACACCTCTCAGCGGTAAGACTTTCCGGACCATGGTTGACATCTTGATCGCCTTTCCGTCATCCATCTTTCCCATAGTGTAGCCATGTCTTCGATCCGCTTCACGACGGTCCTTTGGACGAGCCTCACAATCGAACCATGGGATAGTTTGTGGAAGAAGCTGAATTCGCCAAGATTCCTATGATATAGCATTGAATTATACTCCAAGGTTCGACTCCTAAGAAGTCCAGCTTGGAGGCAATGTCTTGGGGACGCCTTGGTTTGGAAGACTGTACATCCGCCATCCCTCGGATGCCACATGATAGAATGGACCTTCTGGGAACAGGGACGCATGTGTACTCTATTTTCTGAAGTTCCGCAGTATTATTCCACTGACGGCCATGCACGCGATCGTCTATGTACTCCTGCACAATTGGGTGGAGACTCAACTCTGATCTTATGGGATGAGGACGGATCAGAGGGGCTTTTTTATTTTCCACGATCTTTTGGACAAACCACGGAGCAGCAAACAGCGATATCGCATCGCATCGGCCGGACTTGATTCCTTGAGAAATCCCCAAGCATGATATTCCGGACTGGGATGCCCTATCTGGCGAGCGACTCGAACCATTACGGTCAATTTCCCACGATAACGGCGCCACCCCAGGACATGATGGTAACGTTTTTCGTGATGGTGATGGTCTCTGAGGAGGTACCTGCTTTCACGATAACATATCCCCCTGATGTAGCTGCGGCCACGCCTTCGGCCAAGGTGTTATACGGCTCTTCAAAGGTTCCGTTTTCCACACCAGAATAGGAAAAATCCACCCAAGTTCCCCTGGCAAACTCGTCCGTCAAATCCAAAGCGGCCCTCAGATCAGGGAACGGTCCCACATGTCCACCGGTTCCCTGGGGAATGCCTGTTTCGGTCAGAATATAGCGCATTTCCCAGGGGGTCAGTCGCCGGCCATAGTCCTGAGCCTTATCCTGAATGATCACGCAAGCGGCAGCCACAAATGGAGATGCGCCGCTTGTGCCCGAAAAGTTCGATCGGTAGCGTTGATTCTTGTCTCCGCCGTATTCGGCATAATTTCCGTATCCCAGTGTGAAGATGCCCCCGTACCATCCCTGTACATTGACGCGGCTACCATAGGTGCTGGAGGAATGATGATTGTGGTTGGTGTCTGGGGTTCCTCCGCCCACAATGATAGCGCCGCTGTCTCCCCAACTCATATAGGTTTGGTAAGCCACCCCATCCAAATCATGGCCTCCATTGCCGGCGGCGGCCACCACCACCACGCCGGCGTCTACCCCTGTGCTCACGGCGCTGTGTACATTCGGATCGGTTTCTGCAGGAGCGTAGTCCTTTTGCATTTCCAGCAGGACAATGTCCCCTGCGGAGGATTCCGCGAGAGCGTTTGTGATACAGGTTGCCCGCCGATATCCCCCTTCGACTGTCCATTCCGGATAGGTGTAGATCCACGCGTTGGGTATCATGCCGCTGACACCGTACGCGTTGACCACCGCGCAAAGTTCCCCCATTACCGCAGTGCCATGCTCGTCCCACCCATTGGATATCACGTCCGGATGTGGGGTTTGTCCCGATTCCGGATGGAGATTTTTATCCATCAGGTCCTCATGGGTATAGACCCAGCCATATTCGCAATCTGACAGACGTACCCCACCTCCGTTGTAGCCCAGGGACCACGCGTAATCCACGTCTATCCCTGGATCTGGACCAAAGTAGGTTTGAAATCCGGTAAGGTCCGGGGTGGTGGGCGGAATGTCTCCAGGAGGCGGCTGATATAGAACCTCAATGTACGCATATTCCACCAACTCCAAGGCTTGAAGCTCCTCGCCCACCTCTAGCAGAAGCTCTTCCGTGGATCCAGGCACATTCACGATCATCATGCCAGCGAGGTCTGGCTGGCTCTTGCCAGAGCGTTGGGCCGCACGCGCCTCGAACGCGGCAAGCTTTTCTTCAGGCAGATCGATGAGGGGACGGAATTCAAGGCGATACTTGGCACGTAGAGGGGCCAGGGAAGACATATACATGCCGGTCCTAGAGGCAATGCTTCCGTCCGCTTGAGACCGAGCCTTCACATCGTCCCTGAATTTTACGGTGAGTCTATGTTCCGATCCCTCTTGAAGAACCAAGGCTGGAGGGGTCAACGGCTTTCTTGGACGAAGGGAATCTTGATTCTGAGCCTTGGAAAGAACAGGGACACCCAAGAGGATCCCAAGGATGAAACATAGCCTCATTCGTATCTTTTGTGAGAACACCAGGATCCCCAATCCCTTCGAACAGACAGGCAAAAATGTGGGCAAACAACCCATTGATCTTATAGAAGGGAAACAATGCGGTCAAGAACGAGAAATCCGACAGAACGAGAAATCCGCTTTACATCAGTCTTTGGGTTCGGCAAGGGGAATACAGGGCCCTATTTGGAAAAAAGGGAGCATGGCGGAAAAAGAATAAAGATCCCTTCGATCAAGGGGTCGGACTGGCAGACTGTAGGCTTTGTGTCTATGCTACGATGGAAGAAAGGAGGAGCCTTACATGAACTCGGTACGTTGTCGCTGTTTCCTTGGTGTCCGAATTATCCTTACCCTTTCTTTCGTCGTGGTTTGTTTGTCTCCTTGTTGGGCGCAGCCGTCTACCACGATCGCGGAGGTGAAGTACGGTCCCTATCTGCGCAACGTCATGGACCTGTATCGACCGCAAGGCACAGATCCAGTTCCGGTACTCCTGTATTTTCACGGCGGTGGGTTCGTTACTGGGGACAAGAGTAAAGTGAAGAAGGACCTTCTCAACAGATGTTTGGATGCCGGAATTGCCGTAGTGAGCGCCAATTACAGGCTGATTCTGGGTCCGGAGTCCGCGCCTTTTCCAGCGCCTATGTTGGACGGCGCGCGGGCCATCCAGTTCGTTCGATTCAAGGCAAAGGAATGGAACCTGGATCCTGAAAGGGTGGCCCTCGCGGGAAGCTCGGCTGGTGGCTGCATGTCTGTTTGGCTCGGTGTTCACGATGACCTGGCAAAACTTGAGGATGAGGATCCTATCGGCCGGCTTTCTACCAGGGTTAGCTGTGTCATCGGATATGGAGCGCAAACCACGTTGGATCCGCGAGAGGTCCTGAGAGAAATCGGCGGAAAAGCTTCGATCCATCCCTCGCTCTTGCCTTTCTACGCCGCGCGATCCAGAGAGGAGCTCGACAGCCCTGAAAAAAGGGCTCTGATCGAGAAAGCCACGGCGTTACGCCATGTGAGTCCTGGCGATCCGGCCATGCAACTTCGGTATGCGGGCACATTGTCCTCGGCCCCACTTCCGGCCGAGGCTTCGACCAACGATTCGATCCACCATGCCATGTTCGGAAAGCTCTTGAAAGACGCGTACGATGGCATCGGACAGACCTGTGAGGTGGTCTGCGACGATCTGCCTGAACAGAGGAGCGAAATCGCCTTTCTGAGAGCCTGTTTCGGCATGGAGTGATGTCTTTCCTCCCTTCAAAGAACCACCCCAGGGACCCGGCTCGTCCCGTCTTTCGCGGGAAGGATCTCAGTCAGACCTTGAGGCTATTCAGGATAGCATGTCGCGACAAGTGTGCTTGCATATATACTTGGCTTTTCAGTTCCCCTGGACGTACCATGAGAAGCGAAGGAGGGAAGGATGGCTCAATTGACAGTCTATATAGACGACGAGACCTTTGAAAAAGTGGAGCGATCCGCCCGGATGGCCCATATTTCCATATCTAGGTGGGTACGCGAGAAACTCTCAGAGATTGTGGCCACGGAGTGGCCTGATGGATTCTTTGACCTCTTTGGATCTCTGGCCGAAGGGGATCTCGACCGTCCCGCGCAGCCTTCGGTAAACACAGATTTACCGAGGGAGTCCCTGTGAACTACTTCCTCGACACGAACACGTGTATCTACTACTTGAAGGGTTGTCGCATTGCCAAAATGATCCGAGGTATGAAGGACACAAAGATTTGGAGTGTCGTGGGGAAGTATCATTGTCACTGACCAACCCAATATCACCAGGACTCCTGATATACATCTTGACAGCAATACGGTAATACAGATAGATTGTTTATATGAAAGCAACAATCGACATCCCGGACGAGCTCTATCGACAGGTGAAGGCCAAGAGCGCCTTGAGGGGACAGACTGTGCGTGAGGTCGCTGTGAAGTTGTTCCAGGGCTGGATCGTGGAAACAGACGATACACAGCCGGTGCCACCGGCCTGCGCGGACCTCCCATTGCCTTCCTGGTTCGGAGCCTGCCGCAAGTATGCGCAAAAGGTTCCCAGTCATGATATGGCCACTATACGCCGCAGCATCGCTGAAGGTCGGGCGTGCAAGCAAGCGACCGAATCGCAGGAAAAGGAATGCAAATGAAGATTGGACTTGACACCTCCGTGGTTTTGCGGCTGCTCACGGGCGAACCGGAGGCTCAGGCTAGGCTCGCATTGGCAGAGGTGCAAACACTGACAACGCGCGGCGTTTCGCTGTTTGTGTCGGACCTGGTGACGTCCGAGGTTTACTTTGCGCTGCAATACCACTATGCCGTACCAAAGGTCGAAGCGCTATCGATCCTTGCCCAGTTCTTTGCTGAAAGCGGAGTCCAGGCCCTCGGAGCAGCGGCCGCGGTCCTGAGCGTTCGCGGTCTGGCCAAGGCGAACCCTGGGTTCGTGGACCGGCTCATTCATGCCGGATACATTTCATCCGTCGGCGAAGTGCTGACATTCGAAAAGGCTGCTGGCCGGCTTCAAAGTGTGCGTGTGTTGACCACGGCGTAATGGCCAGGACCTCTACTCCCCAGCAAAGCGGTAGGAGGTCTTTCCCACAGAGCGGTGTTCTCGAAGGCGTCCGCACAATGTCCGCATAGGAAATGTAGTCTCTCTTTCCCTTAACGAAAACAGTCGATGGATTAGCCAACAAACTCGATGGTAACGATCTTCTTCTTGGTGATATCAAGATATATGGAACCATCGGCTTCAACCTTGAGCTGTTCCATTTCGTTTTCTTCGAGGTCTACCAGCGGTCGCATCGTATTTGACCCCAAGGGAGTCGGAGAGTGCTCACGGACCGTGCGCTGGAACGAAATCGAGCGAGCCACCGGATCGCGCAGTAACCCTGGGGACTGGGAGAAGAGGGAACCATTCCTGCACGGACGCAAGAACATCATCGAGCGGAACGAGAAGGGAAGCTGTCACAGGGGGTATATCACCCGGAGTACATCACCCGGAGTCTTGAATGTTTTCAAGGAAGAAATAAAATCCCCAAACATCTGTGACACCGATTTGCCGCGTCGCGCGGCCTGTTTATTTGCCTCCGCTACGAGCGCGTCATCTACCCGCACAGTCATTTTGTTTGCATGACGTATAACATCGCATCTTTTGCACGTCTAGTCATTTCATCTCTTTGCGAGTACGCCGTGTCAAAGCACGGAATGCGGGCCACAGCAGCAGACGTAGTTGGAGGGGCTCATGCCCAGACTGGGGCCAAGAGCCTTCCACATGTCTGGGGTTTCCATGCAAAGGGACACAGGAACTTGGGCGTCGTGGCCCCGAATCTCCTTCAGGAGGAAGCGATACGCTTCTTCCCTGAAACCGTGATGAAAGAGTTGTTTCCCGTGAGGGGAAAAGGGGGGACCTTGGGGATTGGTACATAAGGCGGCTAAAGCCCCTTCGTCCAAGCAGTCGCGGTCCATGCAGTCCTTGAGGGAGTCCGCGGTCATCCAGCCCAAGACGTCCATGGTGATCAGGTCGGGCCTCAGGGTCCGAAACAGAAGGTCCAACATGTTCCCATAGTCCTCTTTCCAGCCCCGGATCGGAACAAGGGGAGAGATGCGGAAGCGAACCCGATAGGACGCCTCTTGGCATCTCCTTGCCGCTTGGATGCGGCGTTCCAGGATGGGGGCGCCTATCTCGATGGTGCGGGACACCTTGTCCGAACTGAGGCTCCAATTGATCAGGGTGTGTCCTTTGGGCTCTAGTTCCAAGAGATGTTCCACGTTGTCGCTCTTTGTGTAGAGAAGCAGATACCTGTTCTTGGTTTCAGCGAAGAGCGGCACCAGGAGTCGGGAGGCTCCGTATTCCGGTTCAAAAAGAAGGGTGTCAGACTGGTTGTCATACTTGTAGAGTCGCTGATCCCAACGTTGGAACTGCTGCCTGAGCCGATCGCTCCATTCCTCGAGGTTGAGCATGACATTGAGGATGGTGCCCACGTGACAATACTGGCAGGCATGCAGGCAACCATAGATGGAATGAATCTCATACGCGGACTGGCAAACACCGTCCCATCTGGTGAGACAAGAGGAAGCGTCCCGCCAGCCCCACGCGCCTTGTCCCAGAAGCATTGGGTCCGAGAGATATGGAAAGCGACGGAGCTTCTCCTTGAGAGCATCTTCTTTCTCCCAGGAGAAGGCGTTCAAAATGAGGATAGGATCCTCCTTGTTTCGGACCGCCCCGGTCCTTCCATGGGACCGCGCGAGAATGTCGCTGACGAGCTGATTCAGTTCTTCGTCTGTGACAGGGCAGGGCTGGGGGCCATGAATCGCCTCGAGCATTCGATTCATGCGATCCAACGCTCTGGAGTCCTGGACCCGTTCAGTGACGTAGATGGTGGGAGGGTTGTAAGAGAACATCTTTCAGAGAAACCTTGGTTCCTGTCGCTCGCCAAACTCGAGTCCACACAGTCTGCCTTGACAGACGGTATGATGGTATCACCTATGTGGGCTTGGATGCCCACGAGAAGGAGTGCATGGGAACGGAGACGACCTACTTGGCAGCGGGCGCACGCCTTGTTATCGGTAAGTCTGTCGGTTATCATCCATCTGTGGATTCGTTTCTTGGTCGCCTGAAGATCCTTGTCAGACAGGACAGTGTTCAAATCTCGGAACATGGCTATGATGCGCTCATGGACGACAACCTGTTTATACGGGAGATCCTTGCTGGCATGCAGGATGCGGTGCTCGTCGAGGAGTATCCTAGCTACCCCAAGGGTCCATGTGCCCTTGTTCTCCTGCGTGATGGATCTGGGATGCCTATACATTTTGTTTGGGGAATTCCAAGGGGTAAGACCTCTCCGGCAGTCTTGGTTACAGCGTACCGTCCAGACCCTGCACGTTGGTCTGATGATTTCGTGAGGAGACGATGAACAAGAGAAAACACACAAAGCTGATACACGAGGGGCATTACGCGGCCGAGGTAGAGGTGGACCTCATTGAGGAGAGTGATGGATGGTCTCCGTACTTGAGTCTAGATGACGCCCGGAAGCTCGATGACGTGCGGGAAGCCCTTCGGCGTGGAGATATCGCCCGGGCTGCCCAATCCGCTCGCGTTTACAGGCTCAGCCCTGTTTTCGGCTGAACCTGAGGCCGGGCCGATCTTGTCCTGTCCCAGAATTCGGCCGAATCCACACAGTCTGCCTTGACAGACGGTATGATGGTATCACCTATGTGGGCTTGGATTCCCACGAGAAGGAGTGCTGGAAGTTCTGGCGAGCAACATGGCTTGAAGGGGAGGGGACAGAGGGTTCCTTGGCTTCGCGTGGTTTGCCTGCCTGGAATCGACCTGTCGAACGTAGACAGCCTGGCCCTTGTATGCGCGAGAATTCATCACGTCCTGCAGGAAAGCGTCTACATCCATGGCGTCACGATATCTGTGCCTCTCAGGGTGGGGGCAATCGCACCATGAGATCGGCCAGAGTCACAAGGTCCAGCATGTTGTGTTTCAGGCAATCTACCATTTCCCAGGCGTCTTTCGTTCTGACAAAGTCGTGGTAGGCGCGAGGGATCTCCGATCCTGGAATGTCCCCTGACCTGTTTCGACCGCACACATATTGTTCCAGGGTTTGGAGCTTGCAGTTGGGAAGACGCCTTCTCCAGATGCGTCGGGAAACATGCAACAGATCGAGGTGGTGCTTCGGAGTTCTCCAAGAAACGCCATGGGCCGCGGCTCGAGTCTGCACGTAGGGCACATCGAAGGTCTTGCCATTGAAGCTGACAAGCAGTTGCTTTTTCTCGACCAGTTCTCCATACAGGGACAAGACAATCTTTTCTTCGGAATAATCCCTGGCGAAAAACTGCCGAACGACGAGGCCGTCATCAACCCAGGTCATGGTGCCGATGAGGAATAGAGGCGTGCTTCCCAATCCAGTGGTTTCCAGGTCCAGAAAAAGAAGGTCTTCCGGGGCGACCCTGCAGGTCTGCGAAACGGTATCGATCCATTGCCGCGCCCCGGACTGAGGATCGGCCAGCATTCGTTCCAATCGGCCGCATGGGGGTTCGCGAATCTCCGCGAGCTGGGAGACATGGTTTTCCACCACAAAGGCCGCGCCTCCGGAGGCGTGTCGTATCTCTTCTCCCTCCACGGCGTCCTGCAACAAAAGGGGCGACAGCGGGGGTTTGACTCGATCTCTCGCTGTCCTCGCGGGAGACAGATCTCGTGAAAACAGGATCTTGTCCTCCTGTAGCGATGTCGGATGTCTATGATGTAATGCGTTCAGACGTTTCTTCAGGTCTCGTGTATCCACGCTTTCAGTCTACTCCTTATCGAGTATCGGCTCTACTGAACGTTTGCTTTCAGCCTGCGGGACAACTGATCGAGATACAGGGAAGGGGGGAGAAGGGTGTCTGCCTCGCCCTTTCCTTCCACGAAATCCTCGGGTGTTGTCCCTTGACCGAGCAGGTCATCCGTGGACACGTCGACAAGGATGTCGGGTCCGGTACCGATCACATACCCCCATCCGAATTGCTTGCTTTTCAGCGTGCCTTTTCCCGTGGTATTCCAGAAGACGCACTCAGTGCAGGTATGTCCGGCCCCGGAACTCCAGGACAATCGATTCGCGGCCATCCAGCCGTCATCGAGCTGACATTGGTCCACCAGATTGGCCATGGCCAATGAATGGTGGTATTCACAAAAGGCGGGCCATGGAAATATGCTGTTCCCTTTGCGTGTCACGGTTTGGCTCTGTGCGCTCTTGCATCTCAGAAACACACAGCCGGTGGTACCAAAATCCCAGTTCTGAATGAAGTTGTGCCTGCCTTGAAACGCACTACACTCTCTCAACAAAATTTCGTTGCTGGTCCGGATTTCGAAGAGATAGCCATTTCCCCCATCGCCTCGGTGTTGCGCGTGACCCATCTGACACTCCAGAAGGGTGACTCGCTTGGAGTCCTTGACCAGAATTCCGCTGCTTTGAAGGTGGTACTTGCCAGAATCTTGGGCTATGGGTCCTGTGGACAAAGGGGAGGCGACGGATCGGACCCTCTGGATCCAACAGTCCTTGACTGTCTCCAGAGCGATGACGTGAACTTGGCTTTGCTTCCAGGCATCTTCCCATGCGACCGCGTTGCACACGGAGAAATCCTGGAGTCCACATTCCTTGAGGTATCCTCGTTCCTTGCGCAGGCTGGCGCCATGGCGGACCTTGACATCGTAGCGAAGGGGAACATCCAGCAGGACCGAGACATGGGATGACGTGGGCTTGATAGCGATGACTGTTCGCCTGAAAAAGGGCTTCCATTGGTCGTAGAAGGGGGACCAAAAGCCTTGCATGCCATGTTCCTGGACGAAATCCTGGGTGATGGTCCATCCCACGCTGACCTCATCTCCGACCTCGAGTCCGGAAGCGTGCTTCAAGACGACCGTTCGTTCCCGTTTCTGGGCGTCTTGCGCTAGGAAGAGATCTTGCTCCCGCTGGATCTGACCCTTCAAGGACAGATGGGAACCGTAACTCAAGTTATCGCTCGAGGTGAAAAGAAGCCGTGTTTGATCCTGACCCGCCCCCTGTAATATCACTCTGTCTCTTGTGATGGAAAGGGTGCCATCGATTCGAAAGATCCCCTTGGGCAGAAAGACCGTGACAGGGGCAGATGCGCTGGCCGCATCGATCGCGGATTGGATGGCCTGAGTCGAGTCTCGTTCCCCGCTCGGATCTGCGCCAAAGGACTCAACCACGTCCAGGACCTTGTTCCTGTTCGCTGAAGGAAGCGGTCTCTGTCCGTACCGATAGCCGGCGTAGGAAAAATCGTGTAAAAAGCGTCCCTGCTCATCGGCTGGGTGATTGGGGGTCCATGAGGGGGGATAGAGTTCGCTGTGCCAAGCTCCATACCCGGGCTGTGGGAACCCCACGAGGCATGCGACGACAAGAACCAACGACACGAACAGCATGAGGCCTATTCTCCGCGTGATGGAAGATCAACGTCAAGTCGATAGTGCCAGCCGGCCATTTTCCAATCCCAGATCAGGTTCACTGAATCTTTACGTCTTTTGATGCGTAAACCCTGCCTTCCCTGTTGACCCTGGTTGGATCAAGGAGGATCATGAAGCAAGATGATAAATAATCCTAGGAGAGTGGGGAGCATGAAAACAAGACACACAAGAAGGGATTTTCTCAAAGGCGCTGCTGCCACCGTGGCGTTTCCCATGATCGTTCCCGCCTCGGCGCTTGGAAGGTCTGGCAACGTGGCGGCCAGCGAAAGGGTGGGACTCGGCTTCATTGGGGTGGGGGGCAAGGGTACCGGGGGCATGAAGAATTTTCTGGGCCACAAGGCGGCGCAGGCCGTGGCCGTCTGCGATGTCGATAGGAATGCCCGGGAACAGGCTGCGAGTATCGCTCATCTGGGATCTGACCGAATCTACAACGATTTTAGGGAGCTTCTGCAAAGAGAGGACATCGATGCGGTTCAGATCGCCACCCCGGATCATTGGCATGTATTGATCGCCCTGGCGGCCGTGGAGGCGGGAAAGGATATCTACTGCGAGAAGCCCTTGAGCAACACGATCCAGGAGGGAAGAGTCCTGGCCGATGCCGTGAAACGAAAAGGGATCGTCTTTCAACATGGAACGCAACTGCGATCCCTTCGCAATGTGCGGTTCGCCTGCGAGTTGGTGAGAAACGGAAGGATCGGACAGCTCGAACGGATCGTGATCGGTTCGCCTCCCGGGGAACAGACGGGGCACCATGCCCTGGAGCCGGTTCCAGAGGGATTCGATTACGATTTGTGGCTGGGACCTGCCCCGCAGGCCCCCTACACGCCCTGGAGGGTCAAGGTGCCGGACCGACTGCCTTGCTGGTATTTCATATCAGACTACAGCCTTTCGGGATGGATCGCGGGCTTTGGCGTCCATGACATCGATATCGCCCATTGGGGAATGGATACGGAAACCACGGGACCCATCGCCCTGGAGGGTCGAGGCGAATTTCCGAAGGATGGCTTGTTTGATACCGTGCTCACGTATCGGATCGAGTTTCAATACGCCAACGGTGTCGTTCTGGAAATGACCAGTACGGATCAGAATCCCCACGGGGTTCGCTTCGTTGGCACCGAAGGTTGGGTATTTACCCGCAGCGAGATCGACGCGGACCCCAAGTCCCTCCTGAAAGAGACGATTCGCGCCGATGAGATCCATCTTTATGAGAGCAGGCAACATGAAGGTAATTTCCTGGAATGTGTGAAAAGCCGCCGGGAACCCATCACCCCGGTGGAAGTCGCGCACCGCTCCACGAGCGTTGGACTGTTGGGCGGCATAGCGGTACGACTGGGGAGAGCGTTGCAATGGGATCCGGAACACGAGCGGTTTCCATCGGACGAGGCCGCGAACAGGGAGCTTTCCTATGCCGTGCGTGCCCCCTGGCATCTGTAGGGCGTGTCGATTTTCGGAAGAAAAGATGGTAGCCCGGAGACAAGGAGGAGGTGACCGTTTCGCCATGCGTCAGACCACGTTGCTCAAGAGACGAGATTCCATGAAACACGGTCCCTTGGAACAATGTCATGAAGGCATGGGTTGTCTGGACTGGACCGAGGTCCTGAATTCAGAGGATCTGCCGGGATGCAGGTTGAACTTTGTCCACGACGATGTGCTCGCTCCAGGGGTTTCCATAGGAGTCCATCGACACGATGGAGACGAAGAATACTATTACATCGTGGCCGGGAGAGGACAGATGACCCTGGACAATGAGCTGTTCGAGGTTGAAGCGGGAGATATGGCGTGTGTTTTTCCAGGGGGATGTCACGGACTGAAGAACAACGGGACAGAGGACCTTCGAATCGTTGTGTTCAGTGTCTCGCCATAGGCCTTTTCCCTCTCCAGGTCCGCGAAGGAATCACACGGCGATCACGCTAAAGGAACAGCTCAGATTCGCTTTTTTCAGGAACCGCGCGATGTTCGCCCTGTGAAGTTCCGAGCAATAGATTCGGATCTCCTTGCAGAAATGGGAGAGGCGTTCCAGGAAGGCACCGAGGGTCTCCTCCGAGAATTCCGCCAAAGCTGTCAGATTGATTCGGATGGAAAGAACGGGACGGTGGATCTGTTGGTTCATGCGCTTGAAAAGGGCGTTGACGGTCTTCCTGTTGATCTTGCCTGAGAAATGGAAAGACAACGCCCAGCCCTCGCTACGAGGTTCCAAGATGGCCCAGGTACGTCGGTTTTGGAACAAGGTTCGGGCTCGTTGGCACAGCTCCTCGTATCCAGGCAAAATTCGGTAGGCCACGCGCTGTTTCGGAGGGTTGTGGGCCTCGAAGCCCATCTTTATCTTGAGGCGATAGAGATTTCCCACCAGAGTCATCCCGGCGCCGGCCAAGAAGTGTACTGGGTTGCGTTTTCCGAAACGCTGCTCGTACCTGCGGATGACTTGATCTACTTGCCGGCGAATCTTGCGGTTGAAAGCCAGCCATTTGAAGCCGGTCAAGGCATAGAAATAGATCCCGCATCGATCCAGGACTCGCTGGTAGTGACCCCGAAGATGGGGATCCTCGGTCTGGTACACCGGACTGTCCAGTCCGTTGAGCATGGTGTCCGCGATTCGAACGATCGAAGGCCCCAGGGTCTCGAATTCCTTTTGGAAGGCCTTGCGAAGGTGGATCGCGGACTCATCCCGCGTGAAATGGCGATGTTCGAACCAGATCTTGTGTTGCCCATGCCATTCCTCGAAAGGGATCTCCTCCCTGAGACGGTTCTGTTCCTTGAGATCCAGGTATACCTGGGTTTGGGGGAGAGGCCCCAGTTGCATGAATTGGGTGAAATCAGGCTTCAGATCGATGGAGAAATCGACATCCTCCCAAAGGGTTTCCTGGGTGTGATGATCCAGGAAAAGGATGGAGGAAGCCAACACCATAATTCCATTTTTCCTGAGCTGAGCTATCAGATTCTTGATGTCAATTCCACGAGTCTTCTCGAAGAGGCCCCGTTTGGATTCCACTCCCAGCCAGACGTAATTGACGCCCAGTCGAAGCATGTTGTCGATTCCAAAATCCGTGATGGCTTCCGCGGAAGAAAAGACGCTGAAGGTGAAGGGTTTCTTGTTTCTTTGCACCAGCTCCAAGAGCTGGAAAGCGCGTTCCTTGTGTTTGAGGAAATTCTCGTCCATGACGAAGAATTCGTTGGATCGCAGGGCATCCCCACAACGACAGGCGGTCTCGTACAACTCTTCCCCGGTCTTCAGAAAGGGCGTATAGGTCTTTTCGAAGAAATGGGAGGTGGAACAAAAGGAGCAGGCATTGGGACATCCCACCCCGGGGACCAGGACAGGACCCCCTGTACCGAAAGGAAGACCCAGAACACGCTTGTGGTGGGTTGACTTGAGTACAGGATGATGGATGGGAGATTTCACATCCTCGCCAAACAATTCCCTGAGGCAGGCGATTCCCTCTCCCGGGAACACATAATCGCATTCGATCAGTCTCTCGATCCCCGGGATTCGGGTGCCATGTCCGCCCAGGATGATCTTTGTAGAGGGAGAGACTTGGCGTACCACGTCGGCCATCTTCCTGGCCTTGATGAAATTGGGGGTGATGAAGGAGATTCCTACATAATCGTACCCTCTCTTTAGTTCTTTTCGAAACTGTCGCAGGGTGGGGAAATCCAGGACCACCGTGGGCTTTTTCAGATTCTCGGCGAGGAAGTACAAGGCAAAACTGGCATGGTTGTAGCGGACCGAATAGATGCCTTGTTCTCGAGTGACCTGGTTGTGAAAAAGCTCACATTTGTTCTCCTTTCGGCCATAGCCGTCATCCACACCGAAAGGACGGAACACGGAGGTGAGGAGCAGGGACATGATTCTCTCCTTTTGGAAGAGGAACATACAAAAGCTTCGAGATGAGACGGGGGACCCTGGATTCCATGAATCTCCTCTGTCCGGCGAGTATAACACGATTCAGGTCCCGAAGAACTTATTTTGCTCGGCTTTCTTTTCTCAGAGCCCAGACTCGGCGTTTCAATTTCCCAAGCGGTTCGATACAATCGAGACAGGACGCGCCAGTTGGACCTGAAACGTGGCACATATTCACTGAATATGTGCGAAACGCGAGTTGGACCCTGTGAACAGATGAAACGGTTTCCACGAATCGTAGTCCTTGTTGTCGTGAACGGTCTCATGCTCGCGATCGGCCTGATCCTGGTGGAGTTGGTGTTGGGCAGCTGGTTGGATTCCAGCAGATTGAATCGTCTGAATCTGCTTAAGGATTGTGTTCGAAGGTTCGATATCTCCAATCTGTACGAGGATGCGAATCCTGTCATCCAATATTCCAGGGACAAGTATGGATTGCGGGGCACCTATGACCACCCTGGATGTATCGGTCTTCTCACCGTGGGAGGAAGCACCACGGATCAGCGTTGCATTCGGGACGGCGAAACCTGGCAGGATGTGCTTCAGGGACATTTCGAACGAGCGGGGATCCCCATGGTCGTGGCCAACGCAGGGGTGGACGGACAATCGACCTATGGACACATCAAGAATTTCGAATGGTGGTTTCCCCATATCCCGAATCTCAAACCGGACTACATTCTTTTCTACGTCGGGTTGAACGATTTTCACAAGGAAGCTGGATATGGCTACGATCGTCTCGTGGAGGAAGAATCGAGTCGTGGCCTGAAAGGGATCATTCGGGACAATAGCGCGTTATGGCACATGGGAAGAACGCTCTGGGGTGCCTACGAAGCCAGGGTGGTCAAGAAGATGGGAAGGGATTCGATCGATTTTAGCGCGGCTCAGTGGACCCGCAACCAGCTTCAAAACGACTACGATTTCATGGATTCGAGACTTGATGAGTACGCGGATCGTTTGCGTGTTCTCGCGCAAAAGACCCTGGAATTCGATGCCACCCCCATTTTTGCGACCCAGCCATCCCGGCAGTATCGAATTACGCCGGAGGGAATCATAGGACGAAGCACTGCCAGCTTTTACGATCGTCATGCCTACAACGGCGTAGACTACTATCATATGATGGTTCGGCTCAACGGTGTCACGGAAAGCGTGGCCCAGGAAAAGGGGGCCCTGTTTGTCGATCTGGCCGGTTGTCCTGGATGGGAGGATAGCGATTTCTATGATTTTGTGCACATGACACCCAAAGGAGCCCGAAAGGTTGGAACATGGATGTTCGAGTCCTTGAGAGACCTGTTTACTCAGGATGAGTAGAATGTACGAGAAAGCACACAAGGGAAGGACATAATCATCATGGGAGAGATACGCCGAGGTTGGGTCCAAGGGTGGATCCTGTTCTGGATCCTCTTGATGACGGGAATCGTGTGGGGACACGGACCGAGACGGCCCGCGGGACAGGCCCCTCAGGCGCTTAGGACCGAGCTTCCTGGGGACATTGGATCCGCGGACGCGCCCCTCTTGTTCTGCGTTGGACTGCATATCGAGCCTTTCGGCGCCAGCGTGAGCGCCCTGGTGCCGGACTGTCCCGATCTGTCTCCACGAGCTGGGATTCGGGGAACAAGACCACGTCCCGACTACCATGATCCCGATCTTCTGCGTCTTCACATCGAATCGATTCGACAACTCGACAAAACCTTGCGAAAGCACGGGGGCAGGATGTCCGTGCAAGCACAGACTCCGTTCACGCGTCTTTGCGCCGAACAGGGATTTGTGATCCTGGCTGACCTCGAGGCTGCGGGACATGAGATAGCCTTACATTTTCATGAATATGCTCATCTGGGTCGAGACGGAGACGAATTGCCTGTGGAGGTGTGGTCGTCTGTCATGAGGGAACAAATCGATTGGCTTCAAAAGGCCTGCCCTGAAGCCGAGGTCCGCTATTGGAGCGGAGGCAACAATTATCCCGGGGTGTTGGAGGCCGCAACCAGGGCAGGACTGGACGTGATGAGCGATCATAAGAACCCTCACAGGCAACGAACATTTCCCGAAATGCTCTCGATTCATCCGTGGCGGCCATCCGGTGGACCGACGGCAGAGAACATCGATTCCTTCTGGAAGCACGATCCGGAGGGGAAGATCGTTTACTTGCCGGACGGAATCTTTCCAGATGAGGATTTTCGAGCGCGAAAGAAGGAAGGAAACATCGCTTATCTCAATGCGATCACCGAAGGACTGATTCTTTCCTTGCGGGCTGTTCGAGAGGACCGCGTCAATGTGTTTCATATCACAGTGCATCCCAGGGAACTCAGAGATTCTGAATTCGACGCTTGGATCGGACAAGTGATCGTTCCGCTCGTGAACGAAGGAAAGGTGAAATGGGCGACATTTTCCCAGATGGCTGATGCTTTTGAGTCCTGGGAAAAGGCAAATCCGGGACAGAACCCACACGCGCCCGAAGCTCCAGGGACCGGATCCAAGGCCGGCGTCTCGCGCAAACGCGAGGAAAAGCCCGGCATGGAAGCCAGCGCCATCACGTTCGCGATCAATTGCCATGAACATTTCCATCTCGAAGACAGCGCGGCAACGGTGCTGCGGCTTGTCGATATCTTTCAGAGGCACGGGGTGCGCGGTGATTTCTATTTCACCGCGCCCCTGGCGGAGGCCTACGCGGAGAAGCGACCGGATGTCGTGCGAGCAGTGCGGGAAAGTGGCATGGGAGTCAGCTATCATATTCGACCTCCGCATCCTGCTTGCCAGGGATTCGGAGGTCCCCTGGCCGGTCTGAACGAAACGGAGTTGGAGAGAGTGCTACGGGACTATGAGATCTATCGTACCGATCCTGTTACCGGACAATTGCAGAAGAATCGTGGCGGGGGTTACACGCTCGTAAAGGAAGTTTTCGGAACCGCCCCGGTGTGTGTCTCATCGCAGGCTGGCAGTCCTCTCATGAAAAGGATCCAGAATCGCATTTTTCTCGACATGGGAGCCAAGATGACGCTGATGTATCATGAGAGTGGCACGGACCTGCAACAACCTTTCCAATTCGTGGATGGACTTCTGATTCGACCTAGCGATTTCAGCATCACGCGTTGGTCGGAAGGGTCGCGTGGTTCGGAGGGTTTTTGGTGGAATCGAATCGCTGGACCTCGCGCGAGTCCCGCGTTCGATCCGGCAACCAGATTGGATTATGAGTTGGATGCCTGGGTCTGGCCACGGCCCGCCTATGCCACGGCGTTGATCCATGAGAACAATTTCCATTTTATGGGCGGGGCCGGGTGGCAGTATGTTTACATGAATCGAGACAGAAGGCCAAAGAAACCACCGTGGGATCCTCATGAATCTATACGGGTTCGTCAGCGCGCTATCGCTGAACGGGAAGCGATCTATCGCGCGTACGAGGCGCTGGTGGAAAGGGCCGCGAAAACAATGCGGGTTGTGACCTCCGCTGATCTGGTTGCTCTGGCCACGGACGAATAGACCATGTATCGCGTGCTTCGATTCTCAGAGAATCCGATGATCCATCCCGGCATGGATGAAAGGATCGGAACCAATATCAACGGACCGTCGATCATCAGGGTGCCGGACTGGGTGTCGAGGCCGTTGGGCCGGTACTATCTGTATTTCGCTAGCCACCATGGAACCTTCATTCGTATGGCTTTTGCCGAAAACGTGCGTGGGCCTTGGACCCTCTACAGGGACGGGGTCCTGGATCTGAAACAAACCTGTTGCGTGAACCATATAGCATCTCCAGATGTCCACGTGCTTGGGGCGCAGAAGAAAATCATCATGTATTTTCATGGATGTGTGCCGGAGGGGCAACGCACCTTGTACGCCCTGTCCGGGAATGGGATCGAGTTCCAGGCATCTTCCAAGATCATGGGACCTTTCTATTTAAAGGCTTTCCCCTACCGGAATGCCTGGTATGCCCTTGCAAAGACTACTGAGGCCCCGGGGGGCGGTGTGTTGCTGCGTTCCGAGGATGGAATCAGCGAATTTGAGCCTGGCCAGGATCTTCTTCCAATGCAACGCCATGTCGCAGTTCTTAGAACAGGATACTGCCTGGAAATCTTTTACACCCGTGGGCAGGACTGCCCGGAGCGCATCTTGCTCTCAACGATGTCCCTGGAAAGGGATTGGAAGGAGTGGAAACCCACGGATCCTGTGGATCTGATGGATCCGAAAATGGAGTACGAAGGAGGGTTTTTACCACTGGGCGTTTCTCGTTTCGGGGCCATAGACAGGCCTGTTCGAGAGTTGCGTGACCCTGCGATTTTGAGGGAGGAGGATCGATTGTACCTGCTGTATTGCGCGTCTGGAGAAGGTTCGATTTGTGGCGCGGAATTGAATGTTTGCGAATATTTACAATTGAAGAGACAGGGTGGAAGGCGCTAATACTCGTGCAGGCAGTTGGATACCAGGTTGGCTTCGGTTGTGAGTTGAACCCCTAACTTCCTGAGGCCGGCTTCATCGCCGGGAGGAGGCATGTGGGTCATGTGGACCTCGCAGTCCCGCAATTCCGTCAATCTTTCCATGGCCAGACGCGCGGTGTCATTCGTGGCCGCGCTGATGCTCAGGGCGATCAGCGTCTCCTCGAGGTCCAGATTGACGGTTTTTCCTTGCAGAACGTTTTCCTTGAGCTTTTTCACCTGTTCGATCACATTGGGAGAGAGCAGGTGTATCGAATCCGGAATGTTCGCCAGGGTTTTCATGGCGTTTAGAATCAGGCTGGACGCGGCATGCATTAGGGTAGAGTTTTTGCCTTGGACGATCGTTCCGTCGTGAAGCTCGATGGCGGCCCCGCAAAAGATGCCTTCGTTTCCCTTGCCATCTCTCCTGGCCTCTGTCGCGGCTTGCCTGGCAAACGTCACGACCCTTCTATCCTCGATAGAGACCCCAAGTTGTTCCATGCTCATGTGTACGCGTTCCACGGTTTCTCGTCCTATCAAACCCATGAAATGCTCGCAGGTGGTCCTGAAATATCTGCGTATGACCTCTTGATTGGCTGCGGCTTGGACGATCTTGTCGTCCACGATTCCGAAACCGGCACGGTTGACTCCCATGTCGGTGGGAGATTTATAGATGGATTCTCCCGTGATTCGTTTCAGAATATGCTTCAGAACAGGAAAGATTTCCACATCCCTGTTGTAGTTGGTCGCGGTGACTCCATAGGCATCCAAATGAAAGGGATCCACGAGGTTGAAATCAGCCAGATCCGCGGTGGCTGCTTCATATGCCACATTGACCGGATGTTTCACCGGAATATTCCAGATGGGGAAGGTCTCAAACTTGGCATATCCTGAAGACGTTCCCGCCAGATGATCGTGATAGAGTTGAGACATGCACGTGGCCAGTTTGCCGCTGCCGGGTCCCGGTCCCGTGACCACGACAAGGGGCCTTTCTGTGTGAATGTAGTGATTGGCTCCGTACCCTTGGTCGCTGACGATTACATCCACGTCCGTGGGATATCCTTTCGTGGATCTGTGCGTGAAGACAGGGATGTCGTGTCGTTCCAGCCTGTTTTTGAAGATGATGGCCGCGGGCTGTTCATCATATCGGGTGATGATCACGGCCGTCACCTGGAGATCCCAGGCGCGAACATCATCGATGAGTTTCAACGCGTCCACGTCATAAGTGATTCCGAAATCAGCACGAACCTTCCTTCGTTCGATATCGCCGGCGTGGATGCAAAGGATGATCTCGGCCTGGTCTTTCATCCTTTGCAAGAGTCTCATCTTCACGTTGGGATCAAAGCCCGGCAGCACCCTGGCCGCGTGATAGTCGTAGAGAAGTTTTCCCCCGAATTCCAGGTAGAGTTTGTCTTCAAAGCGTTCCATCCTTTTCAGGATGGCCGCGGTCTGTTCCGCGAGATACTTTTCATTGTCAAAACCGATTTGCATATGTTTCCGATAGGTTGTGAGATTTCTTGGCTTCTCTCTGCAGATGGGTAGATGAGTTATTCTACACTTCATAAGGATATCATGAGGGAATCTGCACTTGGTTCAAGCAGTGGATCCAACTCGGTTTTCGAGGATTCACAGAAGGGACTCCCATAGCATGTGTCTTTCTTATCTTCTTCTCGTCGTGGGCATTTGGGCGTGTTCCTCTTCCGTAATCTTCATCAAGGATTCGCAGATACCCCCCTTGCTCATCTCCTCGTACAGGCTTCTGGCCGGGTCCCTTCTCTTGTCTCCACTCTTTTTCCGGGAATTAGAGAAGCACCGCGAGGTCTTTCCTCTGACCCGATTGAGACGATCCCTTCTTCCGGGGATTATCATGGGGCTTCATTTCGTAACGTGGACCGTGGGCGCCCGCATGACCCCGGCGGTCAACGCGAGTCTTATCGTGAACATGGTGCCCTTGGTCATGCCTCTGTTCCTGTGGCTTATGATGAAAGAGGCCATTACGAGGCGGGAGGGCGTGGGTACCGCTATTTCCGTGGCCGGCGTGTTGCTTCTGGCCTGGTTGGATTTCGATATCAGTCGGGAATTCTTCGAGGGAGACCTCATCTGCTTCGTGTCCATGCTCCTATTCGGCTGGTATCTGGCTTTCGGGAGGAAGAACAGAGACTTTCCCAGCATTTGGTTGTATGTGGTGCCCGTGTATTTCGTTGGTGGAGTCACCTGTCTTGCCATGGGACTTCCCTTTCACCATCCGGCAGAGGGAAACTACCCATGGGATCTCTTAATGATTATTGGATTGGCGATCTTTCCAACCATTCTGGGACATTCTTCCTTTAACTACTGTATGCGTCATATGCGGGGACAGATCGTATCGCTCGGAACGCTGGGACAATTCATTACTGCCGGGTTGATGGCGTATCTACATCCCAGGCTCGGTGAGGTGCCGGAATGGAACTTCTATCTGGCAAGTTTCCTGGTGATCTTGGGAGCGGTGATCGCCCTGGGAGGAAAGAACATGGAATGGAAGACAAAAAATGGCGAACATGGTGTTGAGCAGGGCCGAAGAAAGGGTCAGAATTCTTGAAGGATCTTGCTTTTTCTTCCGTTCTCAGTCGACCCTTTTGGGTTTTGTCCCGTAAAAGCGTCTTTTATCAAGGGCGAGCACTACCCCATGATGTGATCCCCGGCGTCTACGTGAAGGATCTCCCCTGTAATTCCCAAAGACGCGTTGCTGGAAAGGAACACCGCGGCTGCGCCGACCTCAGAGCCTTCGATGTTTCTTTTCAGGGGACATCGTTCGCCAGCAAACCGTTTCATCTCGCTGAAGCCTCGAATGGCCCGGGAGGAAAGCGTGCTCACCGGGCCCGCGCAAATGCCGTTGACTCGAATCTTCAGACTTCCCAGATCGTAAGCCAGGTAGCGAACACAGGCATCCAAAGCGGCCTTGGCCACGCCCATAACGTTGTAGTTGGGGATCACGGAGGTCGAGCCTGCCGCGGTTAGG
>Ga0114946_10000641_pt1 | contig 23414 bp, 21 predicted proteins | sample WalLakDeSediment_FD_88676 | JGI IMG/M metagenome (GOLD analysis project Ga0114946, IMG submission 88676) | Lake sediment microbial communities from Walker lake, Nevada to study Microbial Dark Matter (Phase II) - Walker Lake 11/02/13 Deep Sediment | ecosystem: Environmental > Aquatic >... | reverse complement strand
CAAAGCGGTAGCCGATCCCGTGCTCCTCGAGCATCCGGTGGACAAAATCGAGGTCGGACTCTCGATACTGAACCGTATACTCCTGGACGGGATAGTCGCCGCTCACACAGCTGGTGTCGACGCTGCGCTGGTAGGGCCCAAGCCCGGCCTCGAGCACCTCGGCGAGGATCTCGGGGATGCTCATGTCCGAGAAGATTCGGCTGGTCCGGCGCTGAGCGAGGGTCATGAGCGCCGGGACCACCGTCAGGTCGGCGAGGGTGTGGCCTTGCTCGTAGACCCCGTCGCCGACGCACTCGACGATCCCACACAGCTCCCGATGCAAGCCCGCGCGGTCGAGCGTGACCACGATTGAGGCCCCGAGCATCGCGGTGGCGTCGGCGTCCGGGTCGTCGCTGCGTAGCTCGAGACCCAACTTGTAGGGCTCATTGAAGCGCTCGGACAGTCGGAGCCCGACGACCTCCCAGCCTGCTTTGCTCAGGCTGCACTCGAAGTGAAGAGTCACCGGATGTGTGTCGGTATCGTCGCTAGTCATGGCGCTGCAGACGTGCCATCGTGTCGTGCGCGAGAGCCGGCGTCAATCAATAATCTTGCGCGCCGCGAATTCGCGGTGCTCGTCGAGCAGCGCGGTGACCAACGCCGCGGTGCGGGCGTCATCGGCCAACGCTCGATCCAAGCGCTCGATCGCCTCGGCCGACGCCCCTGCGCTCGCGCAGTCCCGGACGTGGGCCCGGACCACGCCGCGCTCGTCCCCGAGCAGCAGCGGCGCAGCCTCGTCGATCACCAAGCTGAGCTGCTCGCAGGCGAAGCTGCGCGGGAGCTCGGACGCAGACGCGGGCTCGAGCACGGCGAGGACCAGCTCGTAGATCCCGTGGCGAAACTCGAGCAGGCCTTTGAGCCGCGCCGGCTGGCCGCGCAAGGCGACGGCCTCGGCTGGGTTGCGGACCATCGTCGCGGGCAGCTTGGTGGTCACGCGGATCACCGCCGCGCTGACGATCAGGTGCTCGCGCTCGAAGCTGGGCTCGCGCCGGACCTGATCGCCGTAGATCATCTGCGCCATGCCCAGCGCGAGGCTCAAGCTGGCGAGGTCCTCGGGCGCGGCGCTTCCAGCGAGCTGCGCGAGCTGATCGAGGTGGGTCAGCTTCGCGAAGGTCGCCGAGCCGACCCGCGGGAGCAGCTTGCGATCCTGCCGGGCGATCGCGTTGAGGGCCCCGTGCGCGGCGGAGTAGTCCTTGACCGACCACGCCTTGCTCGGATCGGGCATGCCGAAGGGGGTGTAGTCGTGCTGATCGAGCGCGGGCGCGGGCGTGCTCGCGACCGCCGGCTTGGCCGCGGCGCCCTGCTGGGCCGCGGCGCCCTCGGGGGTGGGTGTGCACGCGGCGAGCGTGAACACGGCGAGGATCGCGAGCGACCGGCGGTTCGACATGAGCCGGGACCCTACCACCGGTTGGGCCACCGGTTGGGCCGCGGGCTGCTAGGCGTCCGCGAACAGCATCGCGTGCAGAGCCTTGACCGCCGCGCCGATGTCCGCGTCGTCGATCAGCATCGTGAAGTTGATGCTGTCCATGCCGTAGCTGACCATCTCGACGTTGACGCCGGCGTCCGCGACCCCTTGCAGGATCCTCGCGCCGATCCCCGGGCGCTCGGGCAGGTGCTGACCGACGACCACCAAGATGGTCCGGTCGTGCTCGAGCTCGACCTCGCCGAACTCGCGCAGCTCCACGGCCGCGGCCACGAGCTCCCTGCGGTTGCCCGAGGTCAAGGCGATGCTGACCTCGGAGGTCGAGATCATGTCGACGTCGACGCCTTGGCGGCCGAGGACCTCGAAGACCTTGGCCAAGAAGCCCGATTGTCCGAACATTCGCAAGGTCCGCAGGACCAAGACCGACTGCCGCTCTTTGTAGGCGATGCTGGTCGCGGCGCTCGGGTTTTCTACGGTCGCCTTTTCGATGACCGTGCCGCGGTGCTCGGGCCGGTTGGTGTTGAGCACCCGCACGGGGATCTCGCTGCGCATGGCCGGGAGCAGCGTCGCGGGGTGGAGCACGCGGCTGCCGAAGTAGGCGAGCTCGGCGGCCTCGTCGAAGCGCATGTGCGGGATGTTGCGGGCGTCGGCGACGACCGAGGGATCGGCGGTCATGACCCCGTCGGTGTCGGTCCAGATCTGGACCTCCTGGGCGCCGAGGGCCCCGCCGAGCAGGCTCGCGGTCAGGTCGCTGCCGTTGCGGCCGACGGTGGTGACCTCGCCCGCGCCGTTCTTGCCGACGAAGCCCGTGACCACGGCGAGCTCGCCGCTCGGCAAGCGAGCGAAGGCCTCACAGCAGCCGCGCTCCCAGCCCTCGATTGGCCGCGCGCAGCCAAACTTGGAGTCGGTGATGAACCCGAGCTCCCACGCGTCGTAGGCCCGCGTGGGGAGCCCGTGGCGCGTGAAGTAATCGGCGATCGCCCGGACGGCCATGCGCTCGCCGAAGCTCGAGACATAGTCGAGGCTGCGCGGGCTGAGCTCCTTGACCAGCGAGATGCCGCGGAGCAGATCCTCGAGCTCGGCGAAGAACCGATCGAGCAGGTCCGCGGGGCACTCGAGATCGGCGAGGATCGCCCGCTGGCGGTCGATCGGCGCGTGGTTGATCTCGCCGCGAGCGGCCGAGCGGGCCGCGTTGACGAGCGCGTCGGTGATCCCCTTGTGGGCCGAGCTGACGACCACGGGCGCGCGATCGATCCGGCTGCGGACGATGTCGAGGACCTTGTGAATCTGCGCTCGGTTGGCGACCGAGCTGCCGCCGAATTTCATGATGATCATGGGGTATTTCCGTCGGGCTCGCGCGGTCCTTGGCCGGCCGCGGGCGCCGACCATAGCCCGAGCAGCTCCATCTCGGCGAGCGGACCGGCGAGGTCGGCGGGCACCGGGGCGTGAATCGCGAGCTCACCCCAACGAAGCTCGGCGGCGTGCAGCGCTAGGCGATGGAGCCCAAAGCGCTCGCGGAACAGCCGGTTGTGATCGCCCTTGCCGTAGCGCACGTCGCCGATGATCGGGTGGGCGATGTGCTTGAGGTGCCGGCGGATCTGGTGGGTCCGGCCAGTCAGCGGCACGGCCTCGACCAGCGAGTAGCGCTCGAAGCTGCCGAGCCGGCGGATCCGCGTCTGCGCGTCTTGCCGGTCCTTTGCCTTGGAGTCGACCCGGCGCAAGGAGTAGTCGATGAGCAGCTCGCCCTCGGGCGCGAGCCCGCGGACCAGCGCGAGGTAGCGCTTGGTCAAGCCGCCGCGCTCGAGTTCAGCGCTGAGCTCCCGGGCGGTCTCGACGTCGAGGGCGAACAGCACGACCCCCGAGGTCCCGCGATCGAGCCGATGCAGCGGCCACACGCGGCGCCCGAGCTGGGCGTGGAGCAGATCGACGGCGACGATGTCATCTTGGGCCCAACCCCGGTGCACGAGCATCCCGCTGGGCTTGTTGATCGCGACGAGGTGCTCGTCGGCGTGGACGATCTCGAGCGGCTGCGTGTCCGGGGTCATCGCGTCATGACTTGCCGCCATGCAGGCCACACTCTTTTTGGGTCGCCTCTTCCCACCACCAACGACCGGCGCGCTCGTGCTCACCGGGCAGCACCGGGCGGGTGCAGGGCTCGCAGCCGATGCTGATCATCCCGCGCTCGTGCAGCGGGTTGTAGGGGATCTCGAACGCGCGGATCGTGTCCCACAGCTCGGCCGAGCTCAGCGCCGCGAGCGGGTTGAACTTGTGCAGCGGCCCGCCCTCGCGCCCGGCGAAGCCAGCGTCGCGCTCGAACACCGGGACCGTCGCGCGGGTGTTGGGGCTCTGATCGCGGCGTTGGCCGGTGACCCACGCCCGCACGGTCGCGAGCTGCCGACGCAGGGGCTCGACCTTGCGGATCCCACAGCACTCTTGGTGGCCATCCGCGAGGAACGAGAACATGCCCTTGGTCCGCACGAGCGCCTGCAGCGGCTCGGTCGCCGGCACGCAGTACTCGATGCGCAGGCCGTAGTGGTCCTCGACCCGGGCGAAGAACCGGTAGGTCTCGGGGTGCAGGCGGCCGGTGTCGAGGCTAAACACCCGCGGCTTGTGGCCGGCTTCGCTCAGCACGTCGCAAGCGAAGTCGATCAGCACCACATCTTCGGCGCCGCTGAAGCTAATCGCGATCTCGTCGCGCTCGAACAGCTCGAACGCGCGGCGGAGGATCCGACGCGGCGAGAGCGTAGCGAGCTCGGCGGCGATCGTGTCGACGTCGATGGCGTCGGGCATGCGGCCCGGATGATACGCAGCGGCGCGCGCCTGACCAGGGCGCGCCGAGCGGACTGCTAGCTAGAGCGCTTGGCAGGTGGCTTCGACGCAGCCGACCGCGTCGGGCAGCGGCAGGCAGGAGCACACCGGCCCAAAGCAATTTTCGTTCGCGAACGATCCGGCGAGGGCGTCGAGGCTGTCTTGCGAGACCGACTCGTTGACGACGTACCAACAGTCGCCGAGGCCCATGAAACAGTGCCCGGTCACCACCTGGCACTCGTCATCGACGGTGCAGCTGCTGCTGTCGGGGTGGTTCACGAGGCCGTTGTAGAGGACCTCGATGTCGTCGCAAGTGAGGTCGCCGTCGCCGTCGCCGTCGCCGTCGCCGTCGCCGTCGCCATCGCCATCGCCATCCCCGTCGCCATCGCCATCGCCATCGCCATCGCCATCGCCATCCCCGTCGCCATCCCCATCCCCGTCCCCGTCCCCGTCCCCGTCGCCATCGCCATCGCCATCCCCATCCCCATCCCCGTCGCCGTCGCCAGTCTCGCTGTCGTGAGCGTCATCCCCCGTTGGGGGGTCATCGTCATTGCACGCGAGGCACAGCAGCGGTACCGCGCAGACGCAGCGAATCAATCGAGTCCAGGTAGAATGCATACCTGGAGTCTACGCCACGCCTGCGCGTCAGACGAGACCCGCGCGGCTACAGGAGCTCGCGCTGCTCACGTCGGTGGATCCCGAACAGGCCCAGCAGCGCGAGGCCGACGATGCCGAAGCCCCCGTGCGTGGCGGCCACCGAGCAGCCACCGCCTTCGCCGTCATTCGCAGCGACCCCGGTCTCGCCGGTCTCGCCCGCGCCGTCATCAGCGTGCTCCGACCCGCCCGACTCGCCGCCCTCGCTTCCACCGGTTGGATCGCCGTCGCCGTCGCCGTCGCCGTCGCCGTCGCCGTCGCCATCGCCACCGCCGTCTTCGCCGCCACCGTCACCCGTGCCCGAGCCGCCACCGTCACCCGTGCCCGAGCCACCACCGTCACCCGCTCCGTCACCGTCGCCGTCGCCGTCGCCCTCGTCGCCCCAGTCGTCGCCCGTATCGACGCAACCCCCCGTGCTCCCGCCGCCGTCGCCGTCGCCGTCGCCGTCGCCCCAGCCGCCGTCGTCGCCCCAGTCCGTGCCACCGGTCGTCGTGCCGGTGTCGCCGGGGTCGCAGCCGTCGCCGTCGCCGTCGCCGCCCTCACCGGTACACCAGGCCAGCTGATCGATGCAGATCTCCATCAGCTCGGCCTCGGACATGCCCGCGTACTCATCGCCACCAGAGCCGCCGGTCGAGCCTTCCTCGCCGCAGTCGCACGAGCTCCACGAAATCCCGTTGTTCGAGACGGTGCAGTGCCCGTAGTCGTTGGAGCACATCACCTCGGCGGCGACCGCCGAGCGCGGGCTGACGAGCATTAAACCGAGGCTGAGGAGCAGGCCGCAAGCGGCGGGGATCGAGCTGCGAAAGGTCATGACCCGGTTGTGCCACGACCCCCGCGCTTCGATCATCCCCAAACGAACACGGGGCCTCAGTTCAGGATCTCGAGCGCGCGCCCGTCGTCGGTCCACTCGATCTCGAACACGACCTTGCCCTTGTCACCCTTGCGCGAGGCCTTGACCTCGACCTCGAGCTGGTCCGGGGGGTTGAGGACCAGCTCCTCACCCTCTTGCCGGAACTCGAGGCGGCCCGAGCGAAGCCCACCGACGATCGCCTCGAAGTAGGACACGACCTCCGTGCGTGGCATCGAGGCGCTGAAGCCGATCTTCAGCTTCTTGGGCTTCTCGGGCTTCTCGACCTTCGCCGGCTTGGCGTCGCCCTCCGACGCCTGCGCGGGCTCGGCGGTGACGGTCTCGGTCTCGCTGGTCTGGGTCTCGCTGGTCTCGTCGGTCATGGCTCGCTGGTCTTCCGGCCCCAGAGTACGCGAGCGGTCGATCCTAAACAATCGTCAAATACGGAAACACCCGCCCCGCGTCGAACACCTTCACGTGCGGGTAGTCAGCGCTGACCCCCAGCGCGACCCCATCGGGCCGAAACACCGTGACCGCGCCGCCCGGCCCGCGGAGCCCCTCGAGCTTGCGGGTGTTGCAATCCATCGAGGTGTCGCACTCGAAGTTGAGCAGCCCCTCGCGCATCAGCACGCGCTGGCCCTTGAGAATGTTGCGGTGGCCGTGGACGATGCCATACAGGCCGGCCTCGTACATGTGATGGACGCCGACGTCGGTGAACGGATAGTCGATCTCGCGGTACTTGGTCCGAAACATGTTGCCGACCGAGCCGTGATAGACCTCGAAGGGATCCTCGACCAGCAGCCGGTGAAACCATGCGTTGACCCCCGAGACGTCGTGCTCGGCCAGCATCTGCGCGACCACGTCGTCGACGCCGGCGTGGACCAGCAAGAATGAGCCCCACCGCCGGGCCACGTTCATGCGCTCGAAGAACCAATGGAACTCGCCTTCGGGGGCCAAGAACAGCTCGCAGGCCTTCTCGGCGGCGCGGTGGATGTGCGCGAGGCTCATGCCGAGCTGCTCGCACTTGCGCGGGAGCTCGACCATCTTCTCGCGGATCCGCGCGAGCTCCTTGCCGATCTTCTTGTCGGGGATCAGGCCCTTGGCGACGTGGGGGAACTGGTGAAACCACGCCTCGCTCGGGAACAAGATCTGCTGGAGCTCGGCGTTGGACAAGGCGCTGCGCTCGTCGGGCTCGAGGTACTCCCGGCGGATCTCCTCGAACAGCGGCATGGTCTTCTTGCCCATGCGCACGAACAGGTGAGCGAGGCGCGGCTCGGTCCGGCCGAGGTAGGCGAGCCCGACCAAGGTCCGCAGATCGTGGTTGCCGGCGAGGATCTCGACGTCGGCGCCCTTGTCGATCAAGCGCTTGATCGCGCGCAGCAGCCGAAGGTTGCTCGGGCCCTTGTCCAAGCAGTCGCCGGCGATCACGAACAAGGCCTTGGCGCCCTCGGCGGTCAGCTCGAAGTCGCCGTCGCCGGGCCCGAACCACCGGACCCCGCCCGAGGCGATCAGCGAGCGCCGCCAGGCGTCGGCGTCGGCGTGGATGTCGGCGAACAGGTACATGGTCCGGTTCGGCCAGACGAAGGGCTTGTGGCCGATCCGCGCGCGCAGCTGCGAGGCCGCGGCGTCGTAATGATCATTGGCGAGGTCGCGGAGCCGCCGCCCCTCGTATTTGGGCCACAGCTCGTGGGTCGCCGGCAGCGGCATCTCGCAAAACTCGGCGCCCTGGTAATCGGGGACGTAGGCGCTGGTCGGCGCGTCGTTCGGCGCGTGAATGGAGAAGGCGGTAGCAGGATTGGCGGTGGACATGGTGCGTTCCTTGGTCAATCGGTCGGCTGCGGGCGCTGCTTCCAACGCCCGCCGACCTGTTGCCAGCGACCGGGGCCGCCTTGAAGATCAACGACGTGCTCGATGAGCACATACCCGCAGTGGTGCATGGAGAGCTTCGGGACCTCGAGCAGCTCGAGCGCCCCAAGGCATACGGCCGCGTGACGCAAGGCGCCACCGTGGCTGATGAAGACCTTGAGCAGATCGGGCGCCCCCGTGGTCGCGCGGGCGCGCAGCTCGTGGGCGCGGCCCTCGATGTGGGCCGCGACCCGAGCCCCCGCCATCATCAAGGACTCGGCCCCCGACAGCGGCAGGCGAAAGCGCGGGTGGCTCTTCCAGTTCGGCGGGAGATCGGGGTAGCGAGGATCCACGCGCAGCGCGGCCTCGATCGCCTCGATCGTCAGGTTCGCCCCCGCGCCGACGCTGCGCTCGCCGAGCTCGCCAAACTCCGCGACCGTGAACGACGGATCGTCGTGGCCCAAGTTGAGGCTCGCCGCGGCGAGCTCGGCGGTCTGCCGGGCGCGAAGCAGGGCCGAGCAGTCGAGCACCGGGTCGAGGGTCAAGCCGAGCCCGCGGCTCTCATCGAGCAAACGCTGGCCGAGCGCGCGCGCCTGCTCGACGCCCTTGTCCGTCAACGGATGCGGGAGCTGGGCGCTCGGGACTCGGTCCGGCTGGTGGTAGTCCCCATGCCGGATCAGCGCGGCGACGATGCGTCGGGTGGCCATGTCTGCGCGCATTCTAGGGGGCCAGAGGTTTTCGACCAGCCGTCTCACGGGCCTGTTCGATCGGCCGAGAACAGCGCGCTGCGTCCGCTGGCGGCCCGTGCAGCGCTGCTGGGCGGTTGCGCCAGCGGCGAAAAACATCACCAAGCGCGACGATGTTCGCGTGCGATCTCCCCTGCCCTGGCCCCCGGCGCTGGCCCCGGTTACTGGCCCCGGTTACTGGGGGATGATCTCGAGGTCGAGGCCGCCCGGGTACCAGTAGCTGCCCGCGCTGCGGACCCCGTAGACCGAGATCCCGACTTTTTGATCGGCCACGACCGTGTGCGTGCCGTCGCCAGCGTTGCTCAGTTGCACGTGCGCGACCGAATAACCCGAGCCGGCGATCGCCGACCAGGTCGCGACGTTGGCGCCGCCGTCGACGTTCACCGCCGCGCCATCGGGCGCGATGATGTCAACGAAGTTCGCGTCCCAGCTCGGCGCCGCGAAGAACAAATAGTTGTTGCGGAACTGCTGGGGCGTGACCGCTTGGACCATCGCCGGATCGGAGCTGCCAAACCCTGCGCTTTGCCCGACCATGTACTGCACGACCAGCAGCGGCTTGCTGCCGGTCACTTTGAAGGCCGCCGTCGTCATGCTGAGCTGAATGAAATCGCCGGCGTTGATCAGCGTCTGGTCGACGTTTTGGTTGGGGGCGAAGGTCACCTGCGTGTCCGGGGCGGTCGCAATGACGCGAACCATCTGAGCCTTGTCGAGGTTGAAGTTCGGGACCTGCACCGGCGGGACCACGATGTACTCGTTGGCGAGGGTCTGAATGGGGAACAACGCCTCTTCGAGGTGATCGCAAGCGGTGATGTTGAGCGGCACGTTGGTGCACTCGTGACCGCCGAACACCTGGACCGGCTTGTCGGCGCTGACCATGGTCCCGGTCACGTCACCGATTTGGCTGGCCACCTGCAGCACGTCGGAGTTGTTGAGCACGACCTGGCCCGAGCCGTTGGCCAAGATCCCCCCCCCGGCTTGAACGGTCACGCCACCGGCCGGCGGCGTGACCGTCACCGTGGTCTCGTCCTCGTGGGCGACCACCGTATAAAACCCTGGATAAATGTTCCACTGCGGCCAGGCGGCGACCATCGTGTCGTTGCCCCAGACGTTGGTCGGGAACAGCAACGACGAGTCGTTGGTCGTCGTCGAGGCCAGCGGGTTGTACTGGTACACGACGATCGGCCGATCGGAGCGGAGCCGGTAGGCCCCATTGACGACCACCGCCGAAGGTCCGTGGCCCTTGGTCAGCGCGTTGACCCACGGGAGCTTGATGACCTCGACGAGGCCGGCCGGGACCACGGTGTCGTAGACCATCCCGTCGCCCTGTGTCACCATTACAATCGCGTCCTCGTCGCCCGCGTTGGCGACCGCGACCGCGAACTCGTCCTTGGGCGCCGTGTTGTAGCTGTCGTGCTGAAGCGTGACCGTGGGGTAGTAGTCGCAGCCGATGTAGCTCGGCCCGAGCAACGCCGCCGAGCAAGGCCCGGTGCACAGCCCAACGTTCTCGTTGCAGCTCAGGCCCTGGATTGGATCGCAAAATTCCTTGGGCTCCCAGGCGGTCCCGTCATTGTTGCACTTCAGCGATTGATCGTCCTCGCAAGTGTTTTCACCGGGGCAGCACTCGGGCCCGCAGGGATCGCCGTCGCCGTCGCCGTCGCCGTCGCCGTCGCCCTCGCCGTCACCATCGCCCTCGCCGTCACCATCGCCCTCGCCGTCACCGTCGCCATCACCCTCGCCGTCGCCGTCGCCCTCGCCGTCGCCGTCGCCGTCGCCGTCGCCGTCGCCATCGCCATCGCCATCACCGGCGCTCGAGTCGCTGGTCTCGCTGCCCGTATCGCTGGTGAAGCCGCCGTCGCCGTCGAGGATCGTCTCGGCGCCCCCGCCATCGTCGTTGCACGCGAACAGCATCGGCACCGTGAGGAGTGAGGCCAGGGGGAGCGATAAACGGCGAGGTCGGCTCATGGCCGGGAGTGTAGCGAGCGCCGGCTCGCGTGAAACTCGCCTTTGATGACCGATCGCACACGAGAGTGTCACACTCCCCACACGTGCCAGCCCAGAGCATCTTCATCACCGGAGCCGGCCGCGGGATCGGCCAAGCCTGCGCCGAGCGCTTCGCCGCGGCCGGCTACTTCGTCGGGCTCTACGACGTCGACGCCGAGCTGCTCGAAGCCACCGCCACCGCGCTCGGCGATCGCTACGGCCGCGACCGCTCGTGCCACGCGACCCTCGACGTCCGCGACAACGGCTCGATCCGCGCGGCCGTGGCCCACTTCGCCGAGCACACCGACGATCGCATGCACGTGCTGCTCAACAACGCCGGGGTCATGCACGTCGGCCCGTTCGAGACCATCGACCCGGCCACCCACCGGCAGACCATCGCCGTCAATTTCCAGGGCGTCGTCGAGGTCGCCCACGCCAGCTTCGAGCTCCTGCGCGCGACCCCACGCGCGCGCCTGATCAACATGTCCTCGGCCTCGGCGATCTACGGCATGCCCGAGATCGCAACCTACAGCGCGAGCAAGCACGCCGTCCGCGGCTTGACCGAGGCCCTCGACATCGAGTGGGAGCCCCACGACATCCGCGTGTGCGACGTGATGCCCGTGTTCGTCAACACCGAGCTGCTCACGCGGACCCGGCAGATGAGCGCCGCCCAAACCCTGGGCGTGCGGCTCGAGCCCAACGACGTCGCCGAGGTCGTGTGGGCCGCCGCCAACAGCAAGCGTCGGCGCGTGCACTGGCCCGTCGGCCTCCAGACCAAGCTCGCCCACCACGGCTCCGGGCTCGCGCCCGCGGCCCTCGAGCGGCTCATCATCCGGCTGATGAGCCGCAGCTCGCGATGACTGGCATGCGTCGCGCTGGACGATCGAGCATCCGTCGCATGATCGGCGGCGACCTGGCCCTCGACCGGCCGGTCGGCGAGCAGCGGGCTGGGTTCGCGCGCTTGCTCGAGCTGACCGCGATCGGCATGCCCGAGCATCGCTGCGAGCCCGTGACCCTCGCGAGGGTCCCGTGCTTGGAGCTGCGCCCCGCTCCCGTGCCCGACACCCGCGACGATCGGCTGCTCGTGTTCGTCCACGGCGGCGGCTACTCGCTCGGCTCCGCGACCACCCACCGACCGCTCGCCGCCCGCCTCGCCCGAGCCCTCGAGCTCCCCGCGCTGCTGCCCGACTACCGCCTCGCCCCCGAGCACCCCTGCCCGGCGGCCCTCGATGATCTGCTCGCGGTCTGGCGGGCCTTGCCGAGCGCCGTCCAGGCCCAAGCCGTGCTCGCCGGCGACTCGGCCGGCGGCGGCTTGGCCCTGGCTCTGAGCATGATCTTGCGCGACGCCGGCGAGCCCCTGCCCGCCGCCTTGATCCTGCTCTCCCCGTGGACCGACCTGACGATCTCCGGCGAGTCCGTCGACCGCTTCGCCGAGCGCGACGCCTTGCTCACCCGCGCCGGCCTCGAGTTCATGGCCGCGCGCTACGCCGGCGATCTCGCGGCTGATGACTTTCGCGTCTCACCGCTGTTTGGCCGGTTCGAGGGCTTGCCGCCCACGCTGATCCAAGTCGGCGGAAACGAGGCCCTGCTCGACGACGCCCGCCGGGCGGCCCAATCTGCCGAGCGCGCCGGCGTCAATGTCACCCTTCAGATTTGGGATGGTCAGGGCCACGTATTCCAGGCCACGCCGATGTTGGAGGCCGCCAGCTCCGCGATTGCAGCGATTCGGGTTTGGAACGGTCAGCGACCGACCCCGGCGATCATTCTTTGAGGTTTTCGACCAAGTGGCAGCTTTGGCACTCGATCGTCCCGCCAAACCCATGGGTGACCGCCAACGCCTCGCCCATCGCCGGCTCGACCAGCTTCCACATCAGCCGGACCATCTCCTTTTGGTTCTTGCGGTGCTTCTTGTAAAACCCCGCGGCGTCGAGCACCGGCAACGACGCGCTCGGCATCGAAAAGTCCCCGCTGGTCGCCCCGCTGTCGTGACAAGTCGCGCAGCTAAAATCAGCGAAGCGCGCCGCGTCATGGCCTTGAAACACCGCTTGCATGTTCGGGAGCACGACCGCAGCCATGTGCTGCATCCGCTCGTCCTCGTCGAGCTCGGCCCAGGGCTTGGTTTGGTTCTCGGGGATCCCCGTCTGGCCCTGGGGGCCGCAGGCCGGCAGCAGCAGCAGGCAGGTGAGCGCAGCGAAGCGGGCGAGGTTGGAGGCGCGCGGCATGGGTGCGCGGAGCATAACCGATCCCGGTTTAAATCATGGTTTCCGGATCGAAAAGCCTACCTCGACGACTCACTTTTCTCAAAAAAATAACTCGCACATCGCGCAATCTCTATGTATCCTCCCATGAGGCCATCCATGCGCATCTCCATCCTATCCCCGCTAGCCGCCGCCCTGCTCGCGTGCGCCTGCGCAACCCAAGATGACGCCTGCGTCGAGCGACGCACGGACCTCGCGTTCAATCAGCCCAGCCCCTGGGGCCCGACGCCAGCCGAGCTCTCCGCCCACGTCGAGGGCCCACGCAGCGGCGCGGTCCAGTGGCTCGGCGGCGGCGACCTAGGCGAGCTGACCCCCGCCAGCGGCGAGGCCGAGCTGTCGATCACGACCGTGCTCGACCCAGCCTCGGCCGTCGGCGTCGAGCTCGAGCACGTCGGCCCCGGTCGACTGGCCTGCGTCGACAGCCTCGAGCTACGGGCCACCGTCACGATCCAATCGAGCGACGGCGCGCTCGCCGAGCAGCTCGAGCTCAACCTCGTCGGCGTCCAAGGCGAAGTCGGCGGCCAGCTCACCGGCGAGGTCGCCTTGCAAACGCCCGCAGGCTCGCTGAGCTGGGCGCCAGCCTCAGACGACGGCGAATTGTTCATGCGCCTGAGCTGGATCGACGACGCCGATCACACCGTCCGCGGCTGGCTAATCTGGGCCGACGCCAGCGAGACCAGCGTCGACGGCGACCAACTACAAGGCGCCGGCCGCGTCCTCGCACAATTCGAGGCCACGACCACGCTGCCGTAATTCGCCCCCCCGTCGGCCCACCCGTACGCCGACGCTTTCCCCCGCCCGCATGGTAGCGTCGGCGTGATTGGCTGCCAAAAGTTGAGCGCGCGACGGGCCGCCCAAGGGGCCCTCCCGGTTAATGGCGGTACCAAGGGCGAAGCGGCGGCGTAGCGAGGGGCGACGACGACGTCGCGTTTGTGGCGAACCACAGCACCAGCAACGTGTAGGTGTAGCCGACGAATGGCGCGGTGCGCCAGCGCCCGGCGTAGGTTTCGATGATGTCGACCACCGGCATGGCGAGGTCGGTGCTGAAGAACACGCGAACGGGAATCTTGCCGTGGGTCACCCTTACAAGGCTGAGATCGACGTCGAAGAGGAGCCGGAGTCCGACCTGTGAAGCCCCGCGCCAGACCTGCGCGCCCCCCAGCGACTTTCCAGCAACACCTGCGCCTACGATTATCCGCAGCCAGCCCAATACTGTCCTGATGCCCCCGTCGTCCGCTGCGCTCGCCTCGTTCGAGACCAAGGCCCCCACGATCGGCGAGCTCCCCCGTCTCACCCGCCTGCGCGCGGCCCTGCTCGACGCGCCCTACGGCCTGTGCACGCAAAAGGCCGAGCTGCTCACCGAAGCGCTCGAGCGCCTCGCCCCGCTGCCTGCGGCCACGCGCGCGCTCGGTCCCTTGCACCTGCGGTCCATGCAGCGCTCGCTCGAGCGCTCGCTTGGCACGGGCCAGCCCTCGCAGCCCTGGCAGCTGACCCTCAACCGCGCCCTCCAGACCCTGTGGCTGCGCCTCGACGAGCGCCAGACCAAGACCCCGATGGTCCTGCTCTTCGCCGAGGCCCTCGCGCAGATCCTCGCGCGCGTCGAGCTGCGCGTCTACCCAGACGAGCTCCTAGTCGGCAACCCAACCCGCCACCGGATCGGCGCGGCCCTGCACCCTGACTATGGCGCGCTGCTGCTCTTGCCGGAGCTCGACGAGCTCGATCGCCGCCCGCTCAACCCGCTTCGCACCTCGCCCGAGCAGATCGCCGCGCTGCGCGACCACATCTACCCGCGGTGGTTCACCCGGGCGATCATGAGCCGGGCGCCGCTGCTGTCCACCGACCCCAACCTGCAAAATGAGCTGACCTCGGGCCGGCGCATGGTCCTGACTCAATTCGCCGGGATCGCCCACGTCACCCCCGACTTCCCGCGGATCCTCGAGCGCGGCTTCCTAGGGATCCTCGCCGACGTCCAAGCGGCGCGCGAGCAGGCCCAGGCCCCCGAGCAGCGCGACTTCCTCGACGCCGCGAGCGTCTCCGCCAAGGCGGTGATCGAGCTCGCCCTGCGCCTGAGCGAGACCGTCGCAGACCAAGCCGCGCGATGCGATGACCCGGCTCGAAAAGCCGAGCTGCTCGAGCTCGCGCAGATCTGCGCCCGGGTCCCCGCTCACCCGGCCCGGAGCTTTCACGAAGCCCTGCAAAGCGTGGTCTCGACCTGGATGGCCCTCCACCAAGAGAGCTTCCAGCACGGGGTCTCGCTCGGCCGCGTCGATCAATATTTGTGGCCCTACTACGCGCGCGATCGCGACGAAGGCCGGATCGATCGGGCCCGCGCGGTCGAGCTGCTCGGCTGCCTGCTCGGCAAGGCCGCCGAACAATTGCCCCTGTTCAACGGCCTCGCGACCGAGTTCTTCTCGGGCCTGTCCTCGGCCTCGGGCCTGACCCTCGGCGGCGTCGACGAGCACGGCAAGGACGCCAGCAACGAGCTCACCGAGCTCATCTTGCTCGCCTACGATCGCATGCGCCTGCGCCAACCAAACATCCACCTGCGCGTGCACGAGGGCACGCCGCAATGGCTGTGGAGCTTGGCCGCCGAGCAGATCAGCGCTGGCGGCGGGATGCCGGCGCTGTTCAACGACGCGCAGATCATCCCGGCGATCGCCGAGCTCCATGGCCTCGACCGCGCCTGCGCCCGCGACTATGCGATCGTCGGCTGCGTCGAATGGGGCCTGCCCTACCGCTCGTTCCCGGCCGCGGGCGCGGGCTTCTTGTCGCTCCCAGCGGCCCTCGACGAGGCCCTCCACGAGCTCGCGGGCGAGCCGGGCGAGCCGGGCGAGCCCAGCATGGATCAGGTTTGGGCGCGCTTCGAGGCCCGGCTCGGCGCCCTCGTCGACGAGGCGCTCGCGGGCAACGACGCGATCGAGCAGGCCCACGCGCGCTGGCGACCGACGCCGCTCTTATCCCTGTGCGTGCGCGGCTGCATCGAGGCCGGCGCAGACGTGACCGCCGGCGGGGCCCAATTCAATTCGACGGGCGTCCAAGCCGTCGGCCTCGCCGATGTCGCCGATTCGCTGACGGTCATCGAGCAGCTCGTCATCACCGAGCGCGCGCTCTCGCTGGCCCAGCTCGTCGCCCACTGTGACGACAATTTCGCGGGCCCAGCCGGGGAGGCCCTGCGCCAGCGCGCGCGCACCAAGGTGCCAAAATATGGGCAGGATCGCGGGCGCCCCGAGTGGTGGGCCTCCCGGATCGTCGCCCGCTATTGTGAATTGATCCGCGCCCACCCCCACCCGCGCGGCGGCGTCTATGCGCCGGGCCTGTGGACCATGACCACCCACGTCGGCTTTGGCGCCCGGCAAGGCGCGCTGCCAAGCGGGCGCAAGCGCGGCGAGCCCCTCGCCAATGGGGCCTCGCCGACCCAAGGCAGCGACGCCCTCGGGCCCACGGCCTCGCTGCTCGCGGTCGCCCGCGTCGCGACCCCCGCGCTCGGCAATGGCCTGGCCCTCAACGAGACCTTGGATCGCAATTTCGTGCGCAGCGCCGGCCCGGCGTTAATCGAAAGCCTGAGCCGGGGCTACTTCGACGCGGGCGGCATGCAGGTGCAATACAATGTCCTCGACGTCGAGGAGCTCATCGACGCCCAGCTCCACCCCGAGCGGCACCGGGGGCTGGTCGTGCGGGTCTCGGGCTATTCGGCCTACTTCGCCGACCTCAGCGCGGCGATGCAAGACGAGATCATCGCCCGGCAATTGCACGGCTGCGCCGAGGAGCGCGGGCGATGACCGAAGCGGTCGTATTCGACGTGCAGCGGGCCTGCGTCGACGACGGCCCGGGCCTGCGCACGGTCGTATTCTTCAAGGGCTGCGCGCTCGCCTGCGTGTGGTGCCAAAACCCCGAGGGCCGCGGGCCCGCGCCGGAGCTGGCCTACTACGCCAACCACTGCGTGCCCGGCTGCTCGCTGTGCGTCACCGCCTGCCCCGAGCAGGCCCTGCGTGCGCAGCTGCAAGACCGCGTCGATTGGCGACGCTGCACCCATTGCGGCGCGTGCGAGGCGGTCTGCCCAAGCGACGCCCTGCGGATGATCGGCGCGGCCCGGAGCCCCGAGCAATTGCTCGCGGAGGTCAGCGCCGACGCCAGCTTCCATCGCGCGAGCGGCGGTGGGGTCACCCTCTCGGGCGGCGAGCCGGTCCTGCATTCGGCGTTCTTGCGCGCCTTCCTCCCCCAGGCCAAGCAAGCCGGGATCCACGTCGCGCTCGAGACCGCCGGCAACTACCCCTTCGCCCTGCTCGAGCCCCTGTTGGACCACCTCGATCTGATCTTGTACGACGTGAAGGCCGGCACCAGCACGCGCCACCGCTCGCTGACCGGCCACGGCAACGAGCAGGTCCTCGCCAACCTCCGCGCGCTGCTCGAGCGCCGCCGAGCGGGGGCCAGCTTCGCGCTCGAGCTGCGAATGCCGGTGATCCCCGGCTTGAACGCGAACGACGAGTCGGTCGCCGAGATCGCCGCGCTGCTGCAGGCGCTCGGCGTCGAGCGCCTCACGCTGCTGCGCTACAACCCCATGTGGGAGGCTAAGCTGCCGCACATTGCGAGCACCCAAGCGCCGCTTGGGATCAGCCCGCAAGCGGGCCTGGAAGAGGCGCTGATCCAGCGCCTGCACGACCATGGGATCACCGCGAGCGCGAGCCCATGATCGAATCGAATCGACGCTAGCGGGGCTCGCCCGCGGGCGATCGAATCGCGCGCGTTCGCTCGAGCGTGGCCTCGGCTTCCGCGGGCCGACCGAGCGCGACCAGAGCCGCGCCGCGAATGTCGAGCCCGAGCAACAGATCGGGGCTGTCGGCTCCCCAGCTGGGCTCGAGGATCGCCAGCGCGCCGTCGACCCGCTCGAGCGCGAGCGCGTGGCGCCCCTCGGCGTGGGCGACCTCAGCGAGGTTGACCAGCACGACGCCGATGTTGGGGTGGTTGGCGCCGAGCTGCGCGACGAAGCCGACGCTCGCGCGCTCGTAGTGCTCGGTGGCCGCGTCGTAGTTGCCGGACAGGAACTCGAGCACGCCGCGCTTGTTGCTGAGATCGGCGTACGCGTAGTGCTGGGTCCCGACCGTCGCCGCGAGGATCTGTGCGCCGCGCTCGAGCGCAGCCCGGCCGTCAGCGTACTCGCCCAACCACGCGCAGGTGTAGCCGAGCGTGGCCAGGGTCGAGCCGAGCCGAACGTGGCTCGGCCCGTAGGCTCGCTCGTACAGCCGCGCGGCGGTCTCGAGCTGCTCACGCGCCTCGGCGTAGCGGCCCGCCTGACTCAAAACCTCGCCCATGCTCAGGTGCATCAGGGCGACGTGGGGATGCGAAGGATCGCGCGTGCGCTCGAGCTGGACGAGGGCGCGCTGGTAGAGTTGGATCGACTCGTCGACCTTCCCCTCGAGGCTGGCGAGGTTGGCAAGATGAGTCAAGGCGGCGGTCACGTCACCGTGCTCGGGATCGACGGCCTGGCAGCGGGCGAGGACGGCCTCGAAGTGCGCGCGGGCCTCGGCGTAATCGCCCGCGAGCAGCTCGATCTCGCCGAGGCGCCGCAGGTAGAGGGTCCGATCGGCTTCGGTCCCGGCGGCCTCGACCAGCGCCCCGGCGTGGAAGGCCCAGTCGCGGCCCTCGTCGGGGCGCGCGAGCCCGGTCCCGCTGCCGACCGTGGTGATCAGCCGGCTCGCGGCGGTCATCGCTCGCGCGTCTAGACCAGCGGCCACCGCCGCGCGGTAGGCCGCGCGGAGCGTGGTCCGGGCGGCCTCGAATTGCCCGGCCTCGCGCTGCAGCCAGCCGAGGCTCAGGCCAACGTCGACGTCGAGCCGCGCGTCGTCGAGGGGCTCGGCCGCCGCTGCGATCTGCTCGAGCTGCGCGAGCGCTTCGTTGGGCTTGCCGAGCGCGGCGACGGCCTCGGCCGCGATCATGCGGCGCTCGAGCGCGGCGACGGCCTCGGCGAGCTCGGGGTCGCGCTCGGGCTGATCGGCGAGCAGCGCCCGGACATCCGCGCACGCGCTGACCTGCGGCAGATGATCGACGGCGTCAGCGGCCTTCTCCACGGCGACGGCGTCGGCCTCGGCGAGCACGTCGACGACCGCGCGCAGGTGCGTCAGCTGCTCGTCGAGGCAGGCCGCGCGCAGATCGAGGAGCTCGGCCGACGCCGCGCCCCGGCGCGTGGCTGCGCAGGCGCTCACACGCGCCTCGATCCACGCCTCGGTCCAGGCGTCGATCCGCGACTCGACGCGGGCCCAGGTCCCGGACGCGTAGCTTTGCTTGGTCGCGAGCATCGCAGACTCGATCTCGCCGCGGCGCCTGGTGTCCCAGACCCCCGCGAGTTCGGCATCAAACCCATCGCAGACCTCCGGCGCCGAGCTGCTCGCCGCGCTCATCCCCATGAGCGCAGCGGCGGCGAGCGCTCCGACCCCGATCCCTGCGGCGATCCACTTGCGCCGGCGGACGGCGGGGTTGTCGGCGAGCGCGTCGAGCAGCGCCATCATCGAGGGCCAGCGATCGTCGGGATTCGGCGCCAGCCCGCGCAGGACGACCTTGCGTACCCACGCGGGCACCGTTGCGCCGGGCGGCGGCGGCTTGAACCGCCCGGCGGGCAGCGACTCGAGCAGCTCGGCCAGGTTCGCATCGGGGAACGGTCGCTCGCCGTAGAGCGCCTCGTACAGCGCAATGCAAAACCCAAACTGATCGCTGCGGGCGTCCGCCGGCTTGCCCTCGAACTGCTCGGGCGACATGTACGCTGGCGTGCCCATGAGCGCGCCGGTCTGGGTCAGCGAGCGGCGCAGCTCGTTGGTGCGGGCGCTCTCCTTGCTCGCGTTGCTGCTCGTCGCGCCGAGCTCAGGGGCCGCGCTCGTCGCCCTAGGCTCCGCGCCCGCGTCCTCGCTCTCGTCCTCGCTCTCGTCCTCGCCCTCGCTCTCGTCCTCGTCGACTGTCCGAGCCAAGCCGAAGTCCATCACGCGCGCGCGGCCATCGTGGCCCAGCATCACGTTGTGCGGCTTGAAGTCACGGTGCACGAGCCCGGCCGCGTGCGCAGCCGCGAGCCCGCGGCCCGCACCTGCAAACATCTCCAGGATCCGCCGCCACGGCCGGGCCGCGGGCAGCTTTGCCATCCAGCCGCCCAGGGTCTCGCCGTCGACGTACTCCATCGCGATGAACAGCCGATCAGCGTGGGTTCCAACGTCGAACACCGACACGACGTTGGGGTGACCGAGCTTGGCGAGGGCTCGGGCCTCGCGTTCCAGGCGAAGCTGGGCCGCGCCGCCCTCGACCTTGAGCAGCTTGATCGCGAGCTTGCGGTCGAGCTTGGGATCGTAGGCCACGAGCACCACGCCCATCGCCCCGGCGCCCGCCATGTTCAAGACCACGTAGCGATCGATGAGCGCCCCGCGATGCAGCTCCGCGTAGCGGACCGGCCCCCTCGACAGGGTCCGATCGAGCGCCAGTGAGGTCGCGCTGCCGGACTCGCTGCGCTCTGGACCGTCATCCGCCGGGAGCGTGTGTTCGGCCGCCTCCAACATCGGGATACCCTAGCAGCCCGCTTCGCACTGGTATATCGCTCTACGCCATGCCCCCGATACACCACAAAAACTTCGCTGTCCGGGTCCACACCGTCTACGCCCCCGCGCTCGCCCTGCTCGGGTTAATCGGCTTTTTGCAAGGTTGTCCCGCCAAGACCGGCTGCGTGAACTGCCACATCAGCGACGTGATGGCCAGCCCCGACCAGCCCAACGCCCGCCCGAACTCCGCCATCAACGTCCAACTCGGGGGCAGCGGCGGGGAGACGGTCACCGCCGTCGAGGTGACGATCGCCAACAAGGCTGGCGAGCGTGAGACCCATAGGTACGAGGGCGAGGCGGTCCGCGGGATCAACGCGACCTCACCGACGAGCATCCCGGACCCGGAGCTCTACGACATCAACGGCCAGCCGCCCGTGACCGGGACGATCGAGATCACCCTGAGCCGCGGACCGAAGATCGAGGACTCGCTCGGGATTGAGGCCGAGCGAACGAAGCGGTAGGGCGTATCCAAGGGATACGATTCGCATATCGAGCTATCAAACGGTCGCCCACGTCACAACAAAAAAACGATTGGGTGGAGTGGGGCGGCACACCCCGAGCGGGGTTTCATGCGAAGCTATCGCTCGTGGCCGACCCCGCCGTACTCGCGCAGCGCTTCCTTCGTGCCTACCCCGGCCGCCGTGACGAGGCCCTCGCGGTCGTCAACGGGGCGTTCGGCGATCGCCTGCACGCGGCCGGCTCGTCCCTCGCTCTGGCGATGCAGCTGTTCCACGGGCCCGAGCTGTGGCCGCTCGACGATCCGCCGGTCGCGGTCGCCGGCGCGCGACCGGGGGCCTGCTTGTTCGTCCACGGGCTCATGGGCAGCGAGCGAGCCTGGCGGTTTGGGGTCGAGGCCGAAGCCGAAGCCGAGGCCGAGCAGCCCCGGCGCATCGACTATGGCCCAGCCCTGTGCGGCGCCCGGGATCACACGCCGGTCTACGTCCGCTACAACACCGGCCGCCACATCTCCGAGAACGGCCGCGAGCTCGCCGAGCGCCTCGAGCAGCTCTCGCACGCCTGGCCCGAGGGTCGCTTCGAGGAGCTGACCATCGTCGCCCACAGCATGGGCGGGCTGGTGACCCGCAGCGCCTGCCACTACGCCCTCGAGGCCGAACACCAATGGGTCGACCGCCTCCGTCGGGTGTTCTTGCTCGGCGTGCCTTCACGCGGCGCGCCGCTCGAGCAGCTCGCCCACATCACCACGTTTACGCTCGAGACGATCTGGAACCCGTGGACCAAGCTGATCGGCCGCGCGATCAACCTGCGCAGCGCCGGCATCAAAGATCTGCGCCACGGCTTTGTGATCGACGAAGACTGGCGCGACAAGGACGTCGATCGGCTCGCGTTCCCGGTGCCCACGCGACCCCGCGACCCCGCGCACACCCGGTGGTTCGTCGCCGCCGGCCACCTTGGTCGGCGCGACTCGGCGATCGGGCGCGGCCTAGGTGATGGTCTGGTCCACAGCGGCAGCGCCCAGGGCTGGAGCTTGGACCCACGCGAGCGCGAGCTCTTGCCACCCGCCGAACTCCGGGTGTTCGAGTCGACCTCGCATTTGGCCTTGATGAACGATCCGGCCGTGCTCGCCCAGCTGCTCGACTGGTGGGAGCCGCCTGGGTCCGGTAAATTTTAATTGACGCTGGCCCGCTCGAGGCCATACGGTGGGCGATGGCTTGCAATGCCCGTCCTTCGCTGATCCTCACGCTGTGCTCGTCTGCCGTGCTCGTGAGCGGCTCCGCTTGCTCTACGGTCGATGACGACAACCCGTTCCTCACCGGCATCGGCCAAAACGAGGTCGGCGACGGCGACGGCGACGCCACCACCAGCGGCGACGGCGACGGCGATCCCGAGGGTGACGGCGACGGCGACGGCGACGGCGACGGCGATCCCAGCGGTGACGGCGACGGCGATCCCAGCGGTGACGGCGACGGCGACGAGCCCCCGCCGCCGCCAACTTGCGACGACGGCGTCCAAAACCAAGACGAGACCGACGTCGACTGCGGCGGGCTAATCTGCGGCAAATGTGAGGACGGCGGCGGCTGCGTGCAGGCCGACCACTGCGTCTCGGGTATGTGCGTCGGCAACAAATGCGTCAGCGGCTGCCTCGGCGACGTCGAGTGCGCCTATCTCGACGAGGACTGCCTCATTGGCCTGTGCACCATCGGCGTGTGCAACCAGTTCCCGGCCAACCAGGGCAAGGCCTGCGCGACCGGCGAAGTATGCATGGACAAGGGCAAGTGTGAAGCGGGGGCGTGCATCGAGGAGGAGATCGACTGCTCGGCCGGCGACAGCGATTGCAGCGTTGGCGCGTGCGATCTGTTGACTGGCGAATGCATCGTCAACGAGATCAACGAGGGCATGCCGTGCAGCGACGCCCCTGGCTGCTCGATCGCCCCGTTTTGCAGCGCCGGGGTCTGCGACGACCCCGACGCCAGCGCGCTGTTCTATGAGCCCTTCGCCAACAACGACGCCGGCTGGACCCTCGGCACCAACTGGGCGATCGGTCCCGCGGTCGCTGGCTGCGGCGACCCAGGCACCGACCACACCCCGACCGCCGACAACGGCGTCGCGGGCGTGGTCATCGGCGGCTGCGCGCCGCAGATCATCCATCCCTACTATTGCCTGACCAGCCCCATCATCGACACGTCCGGCCTGCCCGCGGTGTGGATGACCTACTACCGCGATCTCTACAGCGACTACACCCCGTACATGAAGAACACCCTCGAGGTCTTCAACGGCAACTCCTGGGTCATGCTGTTCGAGACCCTCGGCCCGCCCGGGGTCGACGACCAAAACTGGATGTACTTCGGCTACGACGTGAGCGCCCACGCCAACGAGGCCATGCGGTTTCGCTGGTGCTACAACATCAACAGCGGCGGGGTGTTCGCCCGGGGCAGCTGGAACGTCGACGACGTGACGGTCTCGGTCACTGAATGCAACGGCGGCGATCTATGACCGGGGGTCCCCGCCCGAGAGCCGTTTGATGGGGGGTCCCCGCCCGAGAGCCGTTTGATGCGGGGTCCCCCCCGGGGTCCCCGCCCCGTTTCCCCCCGGGGTCCCCGCCCGAGAGCCGTTTGATGTGTGAGTCGCGCGATAGGGTCTCGTGAAGTTGATCGGGCGCATGTAGCGCTCAGTGCCGAATTCGCCTGTAATCGTCAGCACAAACTTCCACCACAAAGAAGATCAGCGGCAGCCGATCGCCTCGAGACCGAGCATCTCCATTCCTCCACCCCCGCCATTCACCGATCT
>Ga0114946_10000640_pt1 | contig 23437 bp, 18 predicted proteins | sample WalLakDeSediment_FD_88676 | JGI IMG/M metagenome (GOLD analysis project Ga0114946, IMG submission 88676) | Lake sediment microbial communities from Walker lake, Nevada to study Microbial Dark Matter (Phase II) - Walker Lake 11/02/13 Deep Sediment | ecosystem: Environmental > Aquatic >... | reverse complement strand
GCGCGTGGGCAACGTGGCGGCCGGTTTTCGGCGAAGTCCACTCCGGACGCCGGCGACGTGGGTGCCGGGGCTCAGCTTCCGGGCCCCGGATACAGGAGATGCCCTTCCCGCAACCGGAGGAAATCCTCCAGGGCCTCGTCCCATCCCTCCCGGAGGGCGGAGAGGGGAAGGCCGGCTTCGATGCCCACCCTGAGTCGGTCCGTTCCCGCCAATCGGTCGAAGTGTGAAGGCCGCCATTCCCACCGGTCCCCCGACATCCGCCGGGTCTCCACGAGGAGGGCCAGGCCCGCCAGGGTGGGATCATAGTCGGCGTCCAGGTACACCAGGCGCACACCGGGGATTTCCTGACCGGCGAACTTTCCGTCCCCGGGGTTCCGGGGGGTGAAGCGGACGGCCTCGAATCTGACGCCGGCCATTCCGTACCCGGTGAGGGCCTCCGCCAGGGCCTCACCGTCCAGCCAGGGGGCTCCCAGTACCTGGAAGGCCACTTCCGTTCCCCGGCCCACCGAGAGGTTCGTGCCCTCGAAGAGGCAGGTGCCCGGGTAGTGGAGGGCGCTCTCCACGGAGGGCATGTTGGGGGATGGGGGAACCCAGGGAAGCCGGGTCTCGGGGAAGAGCATCTCCCGCCTCCATCCGTCCACCGGCACCACGCCCAGGTCCACCTTGATGCCGAACTCGCCTGCGAAGAGGCGGGCCAACTCCCCGGGGGTCATCCCGTGTCGCATGGGAATGGGGTACATGCCTACGAAGGTGGCGAAGGCCGGATCCAGGGTGTTGCCCTGGACCGCCACGCCCCCGATGGGGTTGGGCCGGTCCAGGACGAGGAAGGGGATTCCCGCCTCCCCGGCCGCTTCCATGGCCAGGGCCATGGTGTACACATAGGTGTAGTAGCGGGCGCCCACGTCCTGGATGTCGAAGAGGAGGGCGTCCAAGCCTTCCAGCATGGAAGGCGTGGGCTTTCGGGTCTCACCGTATAGGGAGTGGACGGGCAGCCCTGTCCTGTCGTCCCGCCCGCTCTCGATGACAATGCCTCCCTCGGCGTCTCCCCGGATGCCGTGCTCGGGGGAGAAGAGGGACACCAACTCCACGGCCGGCTCCCCCGCCAACCGGTCGATGCTCGACACCCCGCGGCTGTCGATACCTGTGTGATTGGTGATGAGGCCCGCACGAAGCCCCCGCACCAGGTTCAGGGAGTCGGAGAGGAGGACCTCCACGCCGGGTCGGGCCGGGTGGGACAGTTCATGGAGGACGAGAGCGTCACCGGTGGCCGCCTCCTGACCCGAAGAGTCGTTCCCGGCGGGCCCGCATGCCGGGAGAGCCAGGAGGGCGAGGCAGGGGAGGAAGCATTGTCGCGTTCTTTTCGGCCCCATAACTTTGTTTCCTGATGCGGTGGGGAATACCAAACGGGGTTGCACCGTCCACGAAGCAAGTTCGGTGTCCCCCCCTCCCGCCGTCAACGAGCCCGCCACACGAAATCGATCCAGCCAAGAGAGCTGACAAAGCATGAAGTTCCTTCGCCGTCTCCTGCGCCTTCCCCTGGCGGCAGCCCTCGTGGCCCTCATGTGGGTCGCCGGATGCCGGGCCGCACGACCCCCCGTCCCCCCGGTCACCCCGGTGGAGGTTCCCGAACCGGTGCCGGAGGTCGAGCGGGCCGATTCGCTGGTGGAGGTGCTGGAGGAGGAGCTGTTCGGGGTCCACCCTGACTCGTCCCTCCTCCCTCCACCCCCCTTCGGGTACTGGGCCGACTCGGTTCTTTCCACCCTCTCCCTGGAGGAAAAGGCCGGCCAGCTCATCATGCCCTGGATGCTGGGGGACTTCGCCCCTGAGGGGTCCGCCGGCCGGCGCCGCATCCTGGAGTTGGTGGAGGAGGTGGGTGTGGGCGGAGTCATCGTCTCGGTGGGGTCGCCTTCGGAGGTGGCCGTGAAGCTGAACGACCTCCAGGCCCGGGCCGGACTCCCTCTCCTGGTGGCGGCGGACCTGGAGACGGGAGCCGGGTTCAGGTTCCGGGGCGCTGCGTACCTTCCCGGGCCCATCTCCCTGGGAGGAGCCACGGACTTCCCGTCCCTCATGGCCCTCGGGGCCGCCGGGGATGCGACTCTGGCCTACGAGATGGGTCGTATCACGGGGGTGGAAGCCCGGGCCCTGGGGGTCCACGTCCCCTTCGCTCCGGTCCTGGACGTGAACAACAACTTCATCAACCCCATCATCAACGTCCGGTCCTTCGGGGAGGACCCTGCGGAGGTGGCGCGGCTGGGCAGGGCCTTCGTGAGAGGAGTCCAGGACGCCGGGGCCTTGGCCACGGGCAAGCACTTTCCGGGTCACGGCGACACGGAGACGGATTCCCACCTGGACCTCCCCGTCATCAATGTGTCCAGGGAACGGCTGGAGGCGGTGGAGCTTCCGCCTTTCCGGGCGGCCGTGCAGGAGGGGATCGCCGGCATCATGACGGCCCACATCGCCGTGCCGGCCCTGACGGGCGCCGCCGGCGTTCCCTCCACCCTCTCCCGGGCCGTCCTCACGGATCTCCTGCGGGAGGAGATGGGCTTCCAAGGGCTTGTGTTCACCGACGCCATGGACATGTATGCCATCGACCGGAGGCACGGCCGGGGTGAGGCGGCCGTCCGGGCCCTGGAGGCGGGAGCCGACGTCATCCTCATGCCCCCGGATCCTCGGGCGGCCAAGAACGGGATTGTGGGTGCCGTCCGGGACGGGCGACTTCCCGAGGAGCGCCTCGACGAATCGGTGCGCCGCCTGCTGGAGGCGAAGGAGCGGATGGGGCTTCACCGGGAACGGCTGGTGCCGGTGGAGGGGGTGTTTCGCGCCGTAGGGATCCGGGCCCATGAGGAGGTGGCGCAGGAGGTGGCCCATCGCTCCATCACCCTCCTGAGGAACGAGGGGAGCCTTCTTCCCCTGCTGGGCACCCGGACTGCCCAGGTCCTCTCGGTAAGCTTCCGACGGCCCACGGACCTCATGGCCGGCCGGGCGTTCAACGCAGCTCTCCGGGCCCGGTATCCCCGTATCGCCACGGTGGAGACGGACCGGAACACCCCGGGTGACGTCTACACCAACCTGCTGCAAAGGGCCAGGTCCTCCAACCTGGTGGTGGTGTCCTTGTACGTCACGGCCGTGTCCTATTCCGGGAGCGTGGCCATCCCCGACCAGACGGCTGAGTTCATCCGACGCCTGGCCCGGGAGGGCGTTCCCCATGTGGTGATCTCCTTCGGGAATCCCTATCTCCTGGTCGAGTTCCCGGACGTCCGGGCTTACCTCCTGGCCTGGAGCGGAACAGACGCGAGCCAACGGGCTGCCGCCCGTGCCCTGTTCGGAGACATCGCGATCCAGGGGCGGACTCCCACCCGAATCCCCCCCGTCTTCCAGGTAGGCGACGGAATCCAACTTCCCGCAAGGCAGGGTATGCGTGAGAACTGATAGAATCACTCGTGGCGGGCCAAGGGGACAGGTAGGCGGGACTCCGTTCCGGGGGTTCTTCCCGGAGGGGAGAAACACCACGGTCGCCCTGTCCCTCCTGGGCTGCGGCGCCGTGCTTTGGGGGGGGCTCTCCTGCGCTCCCGCCCCGCCCCCCGGGATCCCGGTTCCTCCGGCGGCTTTCTACCTGGAGCCCGACGACCAGGGACACCGCTGGGTGGAGGAGACCCTGGCCTCCCTTTCCCTTCGGGAGGCCGTGGGCCAACTCATCATGCCCTGGATGTCCGGAGCTTACACCTCCACCACAGGCCCCGAGTTCCAGGAGTTCTCCCGGTATGTGAAGGAGGCGGGGATCGGGGGCGTGGCCATCTCCATCGGCCTCCCCCACAGCTACGGGGCCAAGCTGAACGCTTTGCAGGCTGAGGCCCGCATCCCCCTCCTGGTCTCGTCGGATTTCGAGAACGGTGGGCCGGGGATGCGGATCAACCACAGCTACGCCCTCCCCTCCCTCCTCCCACAGGGGGGGGGAACCTCCTTCCCGCCCACCATGGCCTTCGGGGCCATCGGCGACGAGACCTTCGCCCGGGAGTACGGGCGCATCACCGCCGTGGAGGCCAGGGCCGTGGGGGTTCACCTGAACTTCGCCCCGGTCCTGGACGTGAACTCCAACCCCCTGAACCCCATCATCAACACCCGCGCATTCGGAGAGGATCCGCAGGAGGTGGCTCGCCTGGGGGCCGCCTACCTGGCCGGTGCCCGGGAGGGAGGGGTTCTCACCACCGCAAAGCACTTTCCCGGACACGGCGACACCCGGACCGATTCCCACGTGGAGCTCCCTGTGGTGGACGCCGACCGGGAGAGGCTGGACCGCCTGGAGCTGGTGCCCTTCCGAAGGGCCGTGGCGGAGGGGGTGGACGCCGTCATGACGGCCCACGTGGCGGTGCCCGGGATCCTGGGTCCCGACGGGCCTCCAGCCACCCTTTCTTCCTTCTTCCTCACGGAGCTCCTCCGGGAGGAGATGGGATTTCATGGCCTGCTTCTCACGGACGCCATCCGCATGCGGGCCATCTCCGACGGGTACGGTGTGGGCGAAGCGGCCATCCTGGCCCTGGAAGCCGGGGCCGACATCATCCTGGCTCCCGCCGACGTGTGGGTGACGCTGGAGGCCGTGGAGGAAGCCGTCGCCTCGGGCCGCATCACCCGGGAGCGCCTGGATGCCTCCGTGCGCCGGGTCCTGGAGCTCAAGGCTCGGGTGGGGCTGCACCAAGGCCGCATGGTGAGCCTGGATCGCATCGGGGACCTGGTGGGCTCCTCCCGGCACCTGGCCATGGCAGACTCGGCGGCGACCCTCTCCATGACCCTACCAAGGGACAGGGACGGCCTCATCCCTCTGGACCCGGAGCGCTACCGGCGGGTCCTCCATGTGGTCTATGCCCGGGAGGAGAGCCTCACCGCCGGCCTGACCCTCGGCTCGGCCCTGTCGGGGTACTTCCGCCAGGTCACCACTCGGCGCATGGGACCCGGTAGCCCGTTCACGGCCTACCAGGAGCTTGCCTGGGCCAGGGGAGGGTCGGACCTGGTCATCGTGAGCGTCTTCGTGCCGCCCCGCTCCGGGGCCGGGGAGGTGGCGGTGCCCGAAGCCGTTTCCCGGTTCGTGGAGGAGAGCGCTATGGCCCGCCCCACGGTCGTGGTTTCCCTGGGCAACCCCTACCTCCTCTCCTCCTTTCCGGGGGTGGGGACGTACCTCCTGGCCTGGGGCCCCCATGAGGTTTCCCAGCGGGCCGCCGCCAGGGCCCTGGTGGGGGAATCGGGGATTTCGGGGCGTCTTCCCATCTCCCTTCCTCCCTTCCACGGGATCCACGACGGGCTCCGGCGGACCGCTGTGCCCAACGTGCCCATGCTGGGCCGGGGGGTGGACCAGGAGTTGGAGATCGGCATCCGCCCGCAGCCTGGGCGGACGCTCCCGCCGGACACCGGCGCTGCCGCGGTCCCTGATCCCGGAGCTCCCCACACCCTCCGGCCCGGTGAGCCGTCGGAAGAGGCGATTTCATCGCTGGAAGTCGATCCGGCCACGGTCGGGATGGATTCCCGGGCCGTTGCGGTCCTGGACTCGTTGATCCTGGGGGCTCTGGCGGACGGCGCGTCCCCCGGGGCGGCCCTGGCCGTGGGCCGGCATGGAAAGCTGGTGCGCCTCCGTGGGTACGGACGGCTGGACTGGGGGCCCGACGCTCCCCCGGCGACACCCTCCTCCATCTGGGACCTGGCCTCCCTCACCAAGGTCTCCGCCACCACCACCGCCGCCATGATCCTGGCGGAGTCCGGCAGGTTGGACCTCGACGCCCCGGTGGTGGCTTACCTTCCCTGGTGGAGCGCAGGCGACCTTCGAAAGGGCACTGTGACGGTGCGCCAGCTCCTCCTCCATCGGGCCGGCCTGCCGCCGTTCCGCCACTTCTACGCCCAATTGGAGGGGAAGGAGGCCTTCAAGGAGGCCATGGGCGCACTCCCCCTGGAGTACGCTCCCGGCGACTCCACCGTCTACTCCGACATCGGGCTCATGACGGTGGCCTTCATCGTGGAGGAGATCACGGGGACGGGGCTGGACGTCTTTCTCCGGGATCGGGTCTGGGGCCCCCTGGGTATGCAGGACACGGGCTTCCGGCCGGACCCAACGCTCCTCCCCCGCATCGCCGCCACGGAGTTGGACACCATCTACCGGTTCACCCACGTCCACGGGGCGGTCCACGACGAGAACGCCTACGCCATGGGAGGCGTGGCCGGCCACGCCGGTCTCTTCTCTTCGGCACGGGACCTGGCCGTGCTGGCCCAGGCCCTCCTGGACGGAGGGTCTGTTGCGGCGTGCGCAGGGGCGGAAGAGAGCGGTATTCCCTGCTCGGTCGCCAGGCCGAGCCCGGTGCGGATCGCTGCCCCCACCAGCGTCGAGCTCTTCACCAGGAGGCACGACCCATGGTCCTCCAGGGCCCTGGGGTGGGATACACCGGCCCCGGGGGCCTCAGCCGGGGACTACCTGTCGCCCAGGGCCTTCGGCCACACAGGCTTCACCGGGACCTCAATCTGGGTGGATCCGGAGTTGGACCTCTTCGTGGTGCTCCTGACCTCCCGGACCAACCCCACCCGGGCCAATACCCGCTACATCCCCCTCCGGCGGGCTGTCCATGACGCCGCAGCCCGGGCCATAACCGATGACCCTGTGCGGGAACGCAGGTGATGAGGTAGGCGGGCGCCGAGATCTCCACGGTCGGCATGGAGCGGGGATGACATCTGCCATAAGGTGGCCATGATGCTCGAGAGAAATGAGAAGGTCCGCGTGGTCCTCATGGAAGACCATGACTCCATTGCCCGGGCCGTGGCCGGGAGGATCGCCACGGTGATCCGGGAGAGGAACGGTCAAGGGCTCAATGCGGTCCTGGGCCTGGCCACGGGGTCCACCCCCATCGGGGTATACCGGGAGCTCATCCGCCTCCATGGGGAGGAGGGGTTGGACTTCTCCCGGGTGATGACCTTCAATCTGGACGAGTACTACCCCATGGAGCCCGATAGCCCCCACAGCTATGGTCGGTTCATGCGGGAGAACCTCTTCCATGCTCTGGGGATTCCCCCGGAGAACGTCCATTTTCCAGACGGGACCGTCCCCCGGAAGGAGATGGATCTCCACTGTCAGCAGTACGAGGAAGCCATTCGAGCTGCGGGAGGCATGGATTTCCTGCTTCTGGGCATCGGCCGCAGCGGCCACATCGGCTTCAACGAGCCGGGAACCTCCCGGGAGTCTCGGACACACCTGGTCTTCCTGGACTCCATCACCCGGGCCGACGCGGCGTCGGACTTCTTCGGGGAGGAGAACGTGCCCCTTGAAGCCGTCACCATGGGTATCGCCACCATCCTGGACGCCCGTGAAATTGCCCTCCTGGCACTGGGTGAGCACAAGGCCGCCGTCATCCGGAGGGCCGTGGAAGGCGGCATCCACCCCGACGTCGCGGCCACCTACCTCCAGGCGCATCCCGAAGCCACTGTCTACGTGGATCCCCCGGCGGGTGCCGCCCTCACCCGTGTGGCCACCCCCTGGCTCCTGGGAGAAGTGGAGTGGACGCCCATACGGGAGACCGATGCCGTCATCTGGCTCAGCCAACAGGTGGGCCAATCCATCCTTCGCCTTTCCACGAAGGACTACCGGGACAACCGCCTCTCCTCCCTCCTGGCACGCTACGGGTCGGCAGGCCCCTTGAATGGGGAGGTGTTCAATCGCCTGATCTCGAAGATCCGGGGAAAGAGCAAGCTGCCCGTCGGGCGGAAGGTACTGGTCTTCTCGCCCCATCCCGACGACGACGTCATCTCCATGGGGGGGATCCTCCGGAAGCTGGTGGAGAACGAGAACCAGGTGACGGTGGCCTACCAGACCTCCGGCAACATCGCGGTCTTCGACCATGACGTTCGCCGCTATCTGGACTTCATGGAGCGTGGGGAGGGCGTTCTGGGGACGGGGATGGACGGCGTGAAGGAGAGGGTCGCCGAGATCCGCCGGGCTCTGGCCCGGAAGGCCCCCGGGGAGGTGGACATCCCGGAGGTCCAGGCCTTGAAGAGGGTGATCCGGGAGACGGAGGCCGTGTCGGCCCTGGAGAGCGTGGGGCTGGGGGCGGACCAGGCCCTGTTCTTGAACCTCCCGTTCTACCAGACCGGAAAGGTCAGGAAGGATCCCGTTACTGAGGCTGACACGGAGATACTCCGCCGGACCCTGGAGGACTTGCAGCCCGAGCTGGTGTATGCCGCAGGGGACCTCTCGGATCCCCACGGGACCCACCGCATGTGTATGGACGCGATCCGCCAGGCCCTCCATCTCTACGGCGGGCCGACACCGGAAGTCTGGCTGTACCGGGGGGCCTGGCAGGAGTGGTCCGTGGCGGAGGCCACGGTCCTGGTCCCGCTTTCCGAAGCGGAGCTCCGCCAAAAGATCCTGGCCATCTTCAAGCACCAGTCCCAGAAGGACAAGGCTCCCTTCCCGGGCCCCGACGAGCGGGAGTTCTGGCAGCGGACCGAAGACCGGAACCGAGAGACGGCGGACCTCCTGGCGCGGCTTGGTCTTCCGGCCTACTACGCCATCGAGGCCTACGTCGTGGAGAGGGATGGGAAGGTCCTCGAGAATCCTCTGGTGTCGACCTCCTCCCTGGGAGGTGGCCGTTGACCTCCTTCACCACGCTGGACCTGGTCGTCATCCTGGCCTATCTCCTGGGAGTCACCGCCTGGGGTGCCTGGCTGGGTCGGGGCCAGCGGGGGGGCACCGACTACTTTCTCGGCAACCGGGATCTTCCCTGGGGGGCCGTCATGCTCTCGGTGGTGGCCACCGAGACCAGCACCCTGACCTTCCTGAGCATTCCCGGAGTCGCCTACCTTGGTGCCTTGACCTTCCTCCAGCTCACGGTGGGCTACCTGGCGGGGCGGGTGGTGGTGTCGCTGGTCCTGCTACCGGCCTACTACCGGGGGGATCTCACTACAGCCTACGCCCTCCTGGAAACCCGCTTCGGGGTGGGAGCCCGGCGTTTCACTTCGGCCATCTTCATGCTGACCCGCCTCCTGGCGGACTCGGTGCGCCTCTTCGCCACTGCCATCCCCCTGGCTCTTATCACAGGGTGGCCCTACCCGGTCTCCATCGCCATCATCGGTGGGCTGACCCTGGTCTACACGTATTTTGGCGGCATCAAGGCCGTGGTCTGGGTTGACGCCCTGCAGATGGGGCTCTATCTGGTGGGGGCCGTGGTGGCGGCCGTCACCCTCCAGTACCTGGTTCCCGGAGGATGGGGAGAGATCCTGACCAGGTCCGCTGAGGCTGGGAAGCTTGACGTGCTGGACTTCCAGCTCAGCCTCTCTGTCCCCTACACCTTCTGGGCGGGACTGCTTGGAGGGGCTTTTCTTACCATGGCCTCCCACGGCACAGACCAGCTCATCGTCCAGCGCCTCCTCACGTGCCGGAACCTCAGGGCCTCCCAGTCGGCCCTGGTGGGGAGCGCTCTAGCTGTCATGGTCCAGTTCGCCGTGTTCCTCCTGGTGGGCCTGGGCCTCTGGGTGTTCTACGGCGGACGGGCCTTCGAGCGTTCCGACGAGATCTTCGCCTTCTTCATCGTGGAACAGCTCCCTCCGGGAGTCACAGGGCTTCTCATCGCCGGGGTGTTCGCCGCTGCCATGTCGTCCCTCTCCTCCTCCATCAACTCCCTGGCGTCGGCCTCGGCCTACGACTTCTGGGCTCCCCTCCGGGGGCTGGTCGGGGACGAGGCACGGATCCTCAGGGCCGGGAAGGCCTTCACCCTTCTCTGGGCCGCCCTCCTTATCGGCGGAGCGGTGGTCTTCATTCCCCTTAGCCAGGAGACCAGCGCCGTGGAGATGGCCCTGGGCATCGCCTCCGTGGTCTACGGAGGCCTCCTGGGAGCCTTCGGGCTGGGAGTGCTGGTGGAGCGGGCCGACCAGCGGAGCGTCATCATCGGGATGGCGACAGGGATCGGAACCGTAACGGCCATCTGGCTCACCATCCCGGACAAGGTGGCCTGGCCCTGGTTCGCTCTCATCGGCACCCTGGTGACGTTCGGGGTTGGGTGGGCCCTGGGGCGGGGGAGGAAGGCGTGACCCTCAGTCCCGCTGGTCCCGGGGCGCCCGCTCCCTTCGTCGTGGGGGTGGATGGAGGGGGAACGGGCTCCCGGGCGCTCCTCATGGACCTTCAGGGCCGGGAGCTCAACATGGTGGTGGGGCCTCCGGGACTGGTGGACCCGTCGGATCCGGAGGGTGCAGCCCGAGCCATGGCGTCCGTGGTGAGGGCGGCCGTGCTCCAGGCGGACCTTGAGCTCCCGGCCGAGGCTCTCTGGGCGGGCCTGGCGGGAGCCGGAAGGAGGGAGGCACGGGAGGGGGTTGAAGCGGCCCTGGCGACGCTCGGGCTGGCCCGCCGGGTGAGTGTAGGGATGGACGTCCAGGGTGCCCACCGGGACGCCTTCGGGGCGGGCCCGGGCTTCGTCCTGGTGGTGGGAACCGGCTCCATGGGCTGGGGACGGGATCCCGAAGGGCGGGAGGTCCGGGTCGGGGGGTGGGGAAGCTTTCTGGGTGAGGAAGGGGCCGGCTACTGGATGGGTATGGAAGCTCTCCGGGCGGTGGCCCGAGCCGCAGACGGCCGAGAGCCCCCCACGCTCCTGGTCCCCACCATCCTGGAGGCGTTACACCTTCCCGATCCTCATTCCCTCATCCGGTGGGTCGGGGAGGCCTCCAAAGGGGAGGTGGGGGCCCTGGCGCCCCTTGTCCTGGAGGCGGCCTCCCAGGGAGACCCTTCCGCCAGGGATCTCATCGAGCGGGGGCTGGAGGCCCTGGGCAGGTATCTGGACGTCCTGGCCCGGGCCTGGGCCCCCTGGGGCGGGTCCTTCCCCGTGGCCCTGGCCGGGGGGATGGCGGGGGAGGGGGGCCCTCTCCGGGAGTCCCTCTCCCGTATGGTGGCCGAGCGGGGCGGCATCCTCCACTCCGGGCCGGTGGTTGCGGCCCGGGGGGCTGCCCGCCTGGCCCTGGAGCTTGCCCAGGACACCCGACAGGAACGTTCTTCGCTTCGTCCTTGATCCTTGTTCGAGGGGGGCGTCCGGCCCCATGCCGGGCTTCCCCCTGTGGCGCCTGTCGGATTGACAGTTTTCTGCCTGACTCTCCTTCGCGATCCGTCATTTTGACTGCATAGAGATTCCCATAAGTCGTTGTGGGTGTTTATGTTGGCAGATTGGTCTCCTCGGCGCCCTGGCACGTGGTCTGCATCCTCTCGGGGGTGAATGCGAGAACGCGGCGAAGTCCCGCGACCTCAGGTCGCTGTTGGACCTCCCGCTCATGGCGAACCCAAGGCGCCGGAGGCCAAGAGCCGGCAGATCACCATCAAGGCCGAGGGCTGAGGCAGGAAGGCGTCTCGAGGGGCCGGACCGAGCGGTCAGGCCGCAACCCTTCGCCACCCTCCGCCACGGCGGCCCCAGCGACCCGGGCCCGGAGCCTACGCTCCGGGCCCGGTCCTACTCCAGCAGCCTGACTTCTGCCGGAGCGTTCCATCACCCCTACCACACCCTCGCCACCCCGTACCGTTCGAAGATCCGGTCGCAGGTGACGCAGGCCAGTTCCTGGAGGAGGCTCTGGGCGATGAGCATCCGGTCGAAGGGATCGTCGTGGTGCCGGGGAAGCCGTGCTGCGGCCGCCGCATGGCTCGCTCGCACCGGGAGCTCCGAGAAGCGGTTGGCCTCGATCTCGTCCACCAGGTCGGCGGAGCCAGCCTCCAGGCGGCCCAGGGCCCGCTTGATCTCGATCTCCCAGATCGTGGCGGCGCTGACCAGGACTGCGTTCGTGGGGTCCGCGATGGCGGCACGGGCCGCGGGGGACAGTTCGCGCGCGTCGGTGAGCCACCACAGGTACGCGTGACTGTCCAGGAGGAGCCTCAAGCGGGCTCGCCTCCGAAGCCTTCGGCGATCCCAGAGGGAAGGGGCGCGTCGAAATCCTCGCGGATGCGGAGCTTCCCGGCCAGCCGGCCCGGCACCCGTTCGTCGAGGCGCACGGGCACGAGGCGCGCCACAGGGACTCCGGCGCGGGCGATGATGACCTCTTCGCCCGTCTCCGCGGCCTCCAGCAGGCGGGAGAGCTCGGTCTTGGCCTGGTGCACGTTGACCATTTTCATGTTCTAAGGTAAGGTGGCTTAGCTAATTTAGCTAGCCTCTCCCCGTCCGCGTTCCGCGACGGCGGGCGCTGATCTCAAGGTAGGACAGCTTCCGCGCCGCTCCGAAGGGGTGCGTCCGGGTGAAGACCTCCAGCGAGTGCGCGCCCACCGAGCGGTCCGGCCCGCAACCCTCGCCACCCTCCGCCACGGCGGCCCCAATAACCCGGGCCCGGAGCCTACGCTCCGGGCCCGGTCCTACTCTCCCCCCGCACCAGCACGATCCGCTGGCCACCTACCCGCGCTTCGCGGCTTCGTTGATGTGGCCTTCCGCAAGCTTGTCGAGCTTGTTGTCCGCCGCGTACTCCTGTTCGAGAATCTGGTTCAGGACCTTGGCGTCCTCTTCCCGGCCGAGCGATCGGGCATAGGCCCGAGCCGTGCCGTAGCTCGAGATCTCGTAATGCTCCACCCGCTGAGCGGCGGCGACCAGGAAGGCGTCCCGCACTGCGGGAGACGCCTCTTCGTCGATCGCGTCCTCGCCCTCCTCCAACAGGCCTTCCATGCCCTTGCATTTCGTGCTACCAGGGTTCTCGTCCAGGTTCTGCAGCACCTGGTGAACCTTCTCGAAGTGCTGCTGGGTTTCGTTCAGATGACTTGTGAACGCTTCTCGGAGTTGAGGCGAGTTGGCCGCCTTGACCATTTCGGGCATCATTTCGATCAACTGCTTCTCGGCACTGTAAAGGTCCTTCAACTCGTGCACGTATAGGTCCTTGAGAGTCTTCAGTGACATTTCCGTTTCCTCCTGTGGGGGTGAACAACTCTGGATTCGTCGGATAGCAGGTGCGATGCCAGACGCTCCTTGATGGCGACGCTGAGACTGGTCCGCCGGATCAATCGACCCCGCTTCAGGGACCGGTGTGCTGCGTGAGCTGCCGCACGAGCAGATTGTACGGCATCGGCCGCAACACAATTCCTAGACGCGGTTCCTATACTGCGCTGATTACCTGATAAATCCCCGGAATTAGCTGGAAGTTTCTTCTTCCTTGGTCAGGCGGTCAGGAGGTCGGTTGAAGTGGCATGCCATCTCGGCAACGCGCCTGCGTCCGCTCCGCGTAGTTCTGCATCCGCAGTCCGTTCTCCCAATCGGAAGGACCGAACGGTTTCGCGGGTTCTCGTTCCGTGTTGCCTTGTATTAGCACACTAGCCGTGCTATCGTCCTAACATGATCCTGACTTTCCGAGACCAGGGTACGGAGGATGTCTTCAACGGCAAGGACTCCAGGGCCGCGCGGAAGGTCTGCTCTCCGGATCTGCAGCGTCGCGCTCGAGCCAAGCTCTTCGTTCTGGACGATGCAGACACCATCGAGGATCTCAAGGTCCCGCCCAGCAACCACCTCGAGGTGCTGAAACGGGATAGAAAGGGCCAGTACAGTATCCGGATCAACCTGCAGTACCGGATCTGTTTTCGATGGACGGAGGGTGGCGTGCGAGATGCAGAGATCGTCGACTATCATCCTTGAGGCAGAGAGTTGAGCTAGCCATGGTCCGGGTTCCCACGCACGGCGCACCGACCCATCCGGGCGAGATGCTTCGGGAGGAATTCCTCGAACCTCTTGGCCTGACCCAGTCGGAGCTGGCTGAGCGGATTGGTGTTCCCTTCCAGCGGGTCAATAGCCTGGTGAACGGACGCCGCAATCTCACGCCGGACACAGCGCTTCGCCTTTCGAAGTTCTTCGGGACCTCGGCTGCGTTCTGGATGAATCACCAGCTGCGCTGGGATTTGTTCTTCGCAGGAAGGGATGGGAAGGAAGAACTCGCGCGCATCCGGCCCTACCGGCGTCGGCAGGAAGGAACGGAACGGCAAACGGCATAGGAACACGGGCCCCCGGGGGTGTTGTCTTTCCTTCCCCGGCTCTGCCCCGGCGCGTTAGCCCATTCCGGTTTCGTGGACATCGGCCCTAGCAGCCGCGCCCTACCCGATCTCCCCCTTCACCACCTCCCCAAGCTCCGCCAGCAGCTCGGGGGAGTTTGCCGCCAGGACGGATCCATCCCTCAAGTCGAAGGGGCTTCCGTCCAATCGGGTGGCCGTCCCCCCGGCCTCCTGGACCAATAGAAGCCCCGCTGCAACGTCCCAGGGTGCCAGATACTCCTCCTCCCAGAAGGCATCGAAGATCCCCTCGGCCAGGTAACAAAGGTCCAGGGCCGCCGATCCGCCCCGCCGCACGCCGCCCGAAGCCGGGAGGACCCGCTGGAACTGCTCCGCGTAGCGAGGGAGGAGGTGGGGCTCCTTGAAGGGAAAGCCGGTGCCCACCAGGGCCCTCTTCAGGAAGCGGAGTCCGGAGACCCTGATGGGAAGTCCGTTCTTCCAGGCGCCCCCCCCCCGGTGCGCCCACCAGCGCTCCCCGGTCTTTGGCGCAACCACGGCCGCTGCCTCGAGGATGCCAGCCCGCCATGCCACCGGCTCCCGGCTCCCCGTCCCCCAAGGAACCGCCACTCCGGAGGCGGGGGGCGTGGCTCCCGACCTCTCCTCCGGAGCTTTTGCCCGTCGCTCCCCCGTCTCTCCGTCCGGGGCAAGCCTTCCCACGGCCACGGACGCCGTGAACATGGGATGGCGATGCAGATAGTTGGTGGTGCCGTCCAGTGGATCCACGATCCAGAGATGGGAACCGTCCTGAGGCCAATCTCGGGTCGCCGGATCCGGACCACCCTTCCTGAACTGGTGCCCCCCATCGCCTGACCCGGGCTCCCCTCCGCCCGAGGTGACGCCTGCTCCCTCCCCTATCTCCTCCTCTGCCAGAATCCTGTGCTCAGGGTGCCGGGCCCGGATGACAGCGGCGGCGGCCTCCTGGGCCTCCAGGTCCACCATGGACACGAAATCGCTCCGCCCCTTCTCCCGGGCATCCTCCACGCGGAACCGCCCGAAATGGCGGAGGTGGATCCGGGCGGCGGCCTCGGCGGCTTCCAGGGCGGTGGCGACGAGAGGATTCATGAAGGTTCGACCTCGGACTGGGGTGGATGACGGTGCGGGCCTCGTGGATCGGATGCCCGCCGGGGGGACGCAGGGTTCCGGGACCCCCGGAAGGGCGGTAACTTAACGGCTTCTTTGAGTGACGTGCCATCACGACGGACCGGATGGATCCAATCCATGATCAGCCAGAAATCGGCATCGGAAAAGCGGCGGGTCTTCAGTGGGGTCCAGCCCAGCGGAGAGGCCCACCTTGGGAACTACCTGGGGGCCTTCCGGCAGTGGGTCGAGCTTCAGGACAGGTACGATTGCCTCTTCTGCATCGTGGACCAGCACGCCATCACGGGGGAGTACGAGCCGGAGGCCCTTCCGGGGCGAGTCTTCGAGATGGCCGTGAGCCTCCTTGCCGTGGGACTTGATCCAGCCAAGTGTACCCTCTTCGTCCAGTCGGAGGTGCCGGAGCACACGGAACTGGCGTGGCTCTTCAACGCCGTGACCCCCGTGGGAGAGCTGGAGCGGATGACCCAGTACAAGGACAAGTCGGCCCGGCTCACGTCCATCCCTTCCGGTCTCCTGAATTATCCTGTACTCCAGGCCGCCGACATCCTGGTCTACCTTGCCGAAGCGGTTCCCGTAGGGGACGATCAGCTTCAGCACCTTGAGTTGTGCCGGGAGATCGCTCGTAAGTGGAATGCCAAGTACGGCGAGCTCTTCCCGGAGCCCCAGGCCATCGTCGGCGGGACGGGCCGCATCATGGGCCTGGACGGCCAGGCGAAGATGAGCAAGTCCCTGGGCAACACCGTGGGGATCCTGGCGGAGCCCGATGAGATCTGGTCCCAGATCCGCACGGCGGTGACGGACCCTCAGCGGGTCAGGAGGGACGATCCGGGACGCCCTGAGGTCTGCAACGTCTACTCCCTCCACGAGTTCTTCACCCCTCCGGCCGATCTCCCGGACATCGCCCACCAGTGCCGGACGGCTCAGCGGGGGTGTGTGGAGTGCAAGCGGATCCTGGCGGACAACATCGCCGCCGAGTTCCGGCCCTTCCGGGAGCGGGCCGCCTTCTACCGGGAACGACCCCGGGAGGTCATGGCGATTCTTGCCCAGGGAGCCGAACGGGCCGGCTCCATCGCACGGGAGACCATGGCCGAGGTGCGACGTCGGATGGGGATGGATTGGCGTCGGGCCCTGGAGCCGGGATTGGACGGGGGGAGTCCGCCGGTCTAATCTTTCATTCAGCATCACGAGCCCCCCTCAGGATTCGGAGACCGGGAGCATGATCGAGATTTTCAGGTCCGCCATCGAGCAGGGCGCCAGCGACATCCACATCAAGGCCGGGGACGTGGTCCGGGCCCGGATCCATGGGAAGCTGGTCCCTGTGGGACATGAGCGCCTCACCCAGGAGAACACCCGGGCCCTGGCCCTGAAGCTCATCCCCCGGGAGAAGGACCGGCAGAACATCGACGACCTCCTGGACCTGGATTGCTCCTGGGGGCTGCCGGGTCTCGGCCGGTTCCGCGTCAACATCGCCCGGCAGCGGGGTAGCTTCATGATCGTCATGCGGACCATCCCCATCGATGTGCCCACCTTCGAAGATCTCAAGCTTCCTGAGGTGCTGAGCAAGGTCTCCGATGCAGAGCGTGGCCTCGTCCTGGTCACCGGAATCACCGGGTCGGGGAAGAGCTCCACCCAGGCCGCCATGGTCCGGCACATCAACACAAAGTTCGCCAAGCACATCGTGACGCTGGAAAACCCCGTGGAGTTCCTCCACAGGGACCAGAAGAGCTCGGTCTCTCAGCGTGACGTGGGCACGGACACCGAGTCCTTCATGACGGGGCTTCGGGCCGCTCTCCGACAGGATCCCGACGTCCTCCTCGTCGGGGAGATGAGGGACATCGTGACCATCGACACGGCTCTCAAGGCGGCGGAGACCGGACACCTGGTCATCTCCACCTTGCACACCCAGAACGCCTACCAGACCATCTCCCGCATTCTGGCCGTCTTCTCTCGGGACGAGCAGGAGATCCTCAGGATCCGGCTGGCCGAGTCCCTCCACTCCGTCATCAGCCAGAGGCTCCTCCTCAGGAAAGACGGTAAGGGGCGGGTGGTGGCATGTGAGATCATGATCGTCACCGGGACCATCCGGGACTGCATCCTCGACCCGGCACGGACTACCGAGATTCCCGAGCTCATCGAGGAGGGCAGGGACCACTATGGATCCCAGAGCTTCGACCAGCACCTCATGGACCTGGTCAGGACCGGACAGGTGGACTTCGAGGTGGCCAAGGCCAACGCCAACAACCCCGCGGACTTCGACCTCAAGATGAACGTCTTCGGCTCCACCAGCACGGGCCAGGGGACGGGCGGCGTGGACCAGTCGGGGCTGGCGGACGAGATGCGCAACCTCTTCGGGCGAAAGTGACGAGGATGGCTCCCGCGGTGGATCTCAGTGGCGTCTTCATTCCTGCCGTGACCCCGTTCCTCCCCGGGACCGGGGAGGTCGATCTTGCCGGCGCCAGGGACAACCTCCGACGTTGGTCGGAGTACCCGATCCAGGGGATCGTCCTGGCGGGGACCACCGGCGAGGCGGTACTTCTTGACGAAGTCGAGAGAGTGAGCCTCGTGAGGGCGGCGGCGGAGGTTCTGCCGCCGGAGATTCTCCTGACGGTGGGGACAGGCCTGGAGTCCACCCGGGCCACCATCCGGCTCACCCGGGCCGTGGCCGAGGCGGGAGCCCAGGCGGTTCTGGTACAGCCACCTGCCTACTACAGGGGCGCCATGAGTCCGGAAGCCCTGAGGGAGCACTACCGAGCCGTGGCCGACGCCTCCCCGGTGCCCGTCATCGTCTATCAGGCTCCCCTCAGGATGAGCACGCTCGACTTTCCCACGGGTCTGGTTGCGGAGCTCTCCCGCCATCCCAACATCGCCGGTATCAAAGACTCCCGGGGAAAGCTGGAGCTGGTGGGAGAGCTGGTGGAGCAGTGCCGGGAGGGATTTCAGGTACTGGTGGGGAGTGGGGCCCATCTCTACCCGGGCCTCGAAGTGGGGGCGGCTGGGGGAATCCTGGGCGTGGCCAACGTGGCTCCTGCCGCCTCGGGAGAGCTCTTCCGGGCCTGGAAGGCGGGCCGTAGCTCCGAGGCAGGGAGGCTGCAACAGAGGATAGGGCCCCTCCACCACGACCTGGTGGCGGGAATGGGGGTGGGTGGGGTGAAGGCCGCCCTGGATCTCCTGGGCTACCGGGGGGGGGACCCCCGTCCCCCCCTTCGGCCCCTGCCCGAGGCCCGGAGGGCGGAGGTCCGGGAGATCCTGGTCCGTTCGGGGCTGTTGTCCGGTCTTCCTTGACCCCCATCCTGCCCAGGTCTACCTTGTCTAGGAGGATCGAGGAGCCGGAGGCCGTCCCCCGTGGATGGCCTTTCTTCTTGTTCACCGGTCGGGCTGTCATCCCCTGGAACCGACCTCTGGAGAGGAGTCGAACACCCCGTGTCCGATGCCGTGAGCGTGGGCCGCTGCACCGTGGTGGTGGGGGGGCAGTGGGGGGACGAAGGAAAGGGAAAGATCGTGGACGTGTTGGCCCGGGAGGCGGACCTGATTGCGCGCTTCCAGGGTGGGGCCAACGCCGGCCACACCGTCCACGTGGGGGAGGAGGAGTTCATCTTCCACCTCATCCCCTCCGGGATCCTCCACCCTGGCAAGCGATGCCTCATGGGGAACGGCGTGGTCCTGGACCCCGTCCAGTTCTTCAAGGAGTACGACAGCGCCGAGGCCCGGGGGATCGACCTGGAGGGCAGGGTGGGCGTGAGCCTCCGGACCCACCTTCTCCTGCCGTATCACCGTCTTCTGGACCAGGCCCGTGAGGGGAGCTCTGCGAAGAAGATCGGCACCACGGGCCGGGGCATCGGTCCGGCTTATGAAGACAAGGTGGGCCGCCGAGGGATTCGGGTAGTGGACCTCAACCACGAGGGGCGAGCCCGTTCGCTCCTGGAGGAAGGCCTGGCCCGGACTCGCAGGCATCTGGCCGAGCTCGGGCATACGAACCTGGAGGGGGCGGAGGGCTGGGTGGAGGAGACGCTGGCGCTCCGGGAAAGGCTCCTCGCCCTGGCCACCGACGTGGGCCTCGAAATCCACCGGGCGCTGAAGGCCGGCAAAGTGGTTCTCCTGGAGGGAGCCCAGGGCGCGGCCTTGGATGTGGACCACGGCACCTACCCCTACGTCACCTCCTCCAACACCACGGCCGGTGGGGCCTCCACCGGGTCCGGGATCGGCCCCACGGCCATCACCGACATCCTGGGAGTCATGAAGGCTTACATCACCCGGGTGGGCGAGGGGCCCCTTCCCACGGCCTTTTCTCCGGAGATGGACGAGAAGGTGCGCACCCTGGGCGCGGAGTTCGGCGCCACCACCGGGCGCCCCCGGCGTTGCGGATGGTTCGACGGTGTGCTGGCCCGGTACTCCGCCAGGGTGAACGGCCTCACCGGCCTGGCCATCACAAAGTTGGACGTCCTGGACACCCTGCCGGAGCTTTCCATCGCCACGGCCTACCGCACGCCCGAGGGCGTGGTGGACGAGTTCCCGGCGGATACCGGCTCCCTGGGCGATGTACAGCCGATCCTCGAGACCCTACCAGGTTGGCAGGCCTCCACGGAGGACGTCCGCAAGTTGGATGATCTCCCGCACAACGCGCGCGCCTACTTGGAGAGGCTCGAGGAGATCACCGGAATCCCCATCGAGATGGTCTCGGTGGGGACCCGTCGGAGCCAAATCATCCGCGTCACCTGACTCGTTTCGGTGCAGGGAGCCCGGCCTGAGCCGGGGTTCCTGCGGCTTTCAGCCCCTCTGCGTATTCTGGCCTCTCGGGGAAGATCGCCACAACCCCCTGCAATCTATTGCGTTGCGCGGCCCCATCCTCTCTTCTGGGGGTCCTGCACGGGCTACTCGGCTCCGGCACGCACCTTGCTCGATTGAACCTTCAAGTAAGACTCGACACCTGTTTCCAGGTGCTGCCGAACCCGAACCTTCAACGAGGAGAGATCATGCGAGCGCGCATTTCCGGATTGGTGGTGGCCGTGAGCCTGCTCGCCGGGGCCGAGGCGTCGGCCCAGGTTCCCTGGGAGAGCCCCCTGCTGGTCGGCCCGGGATCCTTGGGCGGGTGGTCCGTGCTCCTTGCGGACCCGGGAAGGGGTCTGGGAGTGCTGGCCCATTGGCAGGGGAGGGCCGAGCGGACGCGGCTGGGGTTGAGGTTCGGGGTGGCCGAGGCTCCCCGGGACAAGCTCGCCGTCTTCGGGGGCGTGGACCTCTCCGGTCCTCTTCATGCCCACAGTCCGGACTTTCCGCTGGACGTGGTCTGGGTCACGGGTCTGGGCATCGGAGCCGGGGATCACACTCTGGTAGCCATTCCCCTGGGGATATCCATGGGGAGGGGGTTCATGGCGGACGGCGCCTGGATCCATCCCTATGTGTCCCCTCGACTGGTGGTGGATGCCCACATGGGCGAGGACCGGAGGAATGACCTGGACCTGGGGCTGGTGGTGGATCTGGGTCTGGATCTGGCTTTCACCCCAGGCTGGGGGATACGCTTCGGCGCGTCTCTGGGAGACAGGGACGGTATCGCCGTGGGGTTCGCCTTTCCTGGGAGGAGGTGAGGGAGGCCTGGCCGCCGGAATTCCCGGGGCGATGCAGTTCGAGGGGGGCTCCCTGCCGGGTGGAGGGAGCCCTTCGCAGCGTTGTTCCCCACGAAGGGTGGAGTTTCCCCCGAGAAGTCCAAGGTGCGAGCTCGGAATTGCCGTCAACGCATCAAATCCCCCTCCGAATTTCACGATTGCTCAGTTCACGGCGATATTTTGCCGTGAACGTACCACGGATCGGAGGCGCGGCGCGACGTTTGAGACAATATCCACAATAATTGCCATCAACAGCTCAACCTCGCTTTTGCAGGGGGCCTTTTGATACGTTGACGGCAGGAGATCCGTTCTTCCAGCGGTCCCTCGCCGACGCCAGTCCATCCAGCGGCTCACCTCCCCAAGCCCGGTCTCCTCGTCGGGGGTCAGGTTCAAGACCGTGGGCCAATCGGGAGGCGTGCCCGGGATGGGCCCACCGACCCTTCTCACCGGCCAGAGTCTCCCCATCTTTTCCGCCTAATACACCAGTTTTCATTTCCAAAACGCCCCAAACAACAGCACCTGAATGAGTTACCCATTTCCTGATTCATCTCTTTGGGGTAAGCCCAGTCCGAACGAGCTTGAGAACACCCAGGCAACAAGCTAGCTTACCTAGCTTTGCAGCCGCCAAAGGGACGTACCCACAGCCCCCTGCTTCATGTTTGATGACCTGAGCCAAAAGCTGGACGGTGTCCTTGCCAAGCTGAGGCAGCGTGGGGTCCTGACGGAGCCCATGATCCGTGAGGGGCTCCGGGAGGTCAGGCGGGTGCTTCTGGAAGCCGACGTGAATTTCCAGGTCACGCGGGACTTCCTCAAGCGTGTCCAGGAGAAGGCCCTGGGAGACGCGGTCCTGAAGTCGGTGTCGCCGGGGCAGCAGATCGTGAAGATCGTCCACGACGAGCTGGTGACGCTTCTGGGGGGGGAGGCATCGTCGGGCCTGAAGTGGGCTCCGTTTCCGCCCACGGTCATCATGATGGTTGGGCTCCAGGGGTCGGGAAAGACCACCACCGTGGCCAAGCTCGCCCGGCGTTTGGCGCGTCAGGGCAAGAAGCCCCTCATGGCGGCCTGCGACCTGTACCGGCCGGCGGCGGTGGACCAGCTCGTGGACCTGGGAGCCCAGGTGAATCTCCCGGTGCATCGAGGTGGGGAAGGGGAGAACGTCCTGGCGGTGGCCCGGGGGGCCTTGAGCAGGGCCCGAGCCGAGCGCAAGCAGGTTCTCCTGGTGGACACGGCGGGCCGTCTCCAGATTGACGAGCCCATGATGCGGGAGCTCAAGGAGCTCAAGTCCGAGCTTCAGCCCCAGGAGATTCTCCTGGTGGCCGATGCCATGACGGGCCAGGAGGCCGTGAACATCGCCCAGGGCTTTGATGAGGCTCTGGAGCTGACAGGGCTCATCCTCACCAAGATGGACGGGGATGCCAGGGGTGGGGCGGCCCTATCGATCCATGGGGTCACGGGCAAGCCCATCAAGTTCGTGGGGGTGGGGGAAGGGGTGGACGCCCTGGACTCCGCCGATCCCCAGCGTCTGGCGGGCAGGATCCTCCAGATGGGGGACGTGGTGGGGCTGGTGGAGCGAGCCCAGGCGGCCATGGATGTGGAGGAGCAGGCCCGCTTGGAGGAGAAGGTTCTGGGGAAGGGGAAGCTCACCCTGGAGGACTTCCTCTCCACGCTCCGGCAGGTACAGCGGATGGGCCCCTTGGAGCAGTTGGTGAAGCTCATTCCGGGCCTAGGGGGGAAACTCCCTGTGGGGAACGTGGATCCACGGAGAATGAAGCACATCGAGGCCATCATCCTCTCCATGACATCAGAGGAGAGGCGGAAGCCGGAGATCCTGAACGGGTCCCGGCGGCTGCGCATCGCCCGAGGGAGCGGCAGGTCGGTGGCGGAAGTAAACCGCCTCCTGAAGCAGTTCAAGGAAATGCAAAAGATGATGAAGCAGGTCAGGGGCTTCATGCCCATGCAGCAGTAGTAACCGGTTCTGTCCTGGTCCGCCGTAGGCGGTCCGAAGCGATCCAACACCGAAGAGGGACCATGCCCATCAAGATTCGACTCCGGCGGATGGGCCGGAAGAAGCAGCCTCATTACCGCGTCGTAGTGGCGGACAGCGACTCGCCCCGCGATGGCCGATTCGTGGAGAGCCTGGGCTATTACCGGCCCCTCTCCCATCCTGCCCGCCTCGTCCTGGACATGGAGCGGGTGGAGTACTGGGAGGGCAAGGGCGCCCTCCCCACGACCACCGTAGCCAGCCTCCTGAAAAAGGCTCGCAGGGGTGGGGACGCCTCTGTGGCCATCGGTGAGGTGGACAAGGCCGTGGAGAAGCAGGCCTACCAGGAAGCCCTGGCGGCCCGGCGCAGGGCCGAGTCCGAGGTCCAGGCCCAGGCTACCGCGAAGGCGGAGGCCGAGGCGAAGGCAGCGGCGGAGGCGAAGGAAGCCAAGGCCAAGAAGAAGGAAGAGCCCAAGGCCGAAGCACCTGAGGTCAAGGAGGCTGCTGCCGAGCCCGTGGCCGAGGCTGCCGCCGCCGAGGAGCCGGCTGCTCCAGAGGTTGAGGTCGCTGCCGAGCCCGTGGCCGAGGCTGCCGCCCCCGAGGAGCCGGCTGCTCCAGAGGTTGAGGCTGCTGAAGAGCCCGTGGCCGAGGCTGCCGCCCCCGAGGAGCCGGCTGCTCCAGAGGTTGAGGCTGCTGAAGAGCCCGTGGCCGAGGCTGCCGCCCCCGAGGAGCCGGCTGCTCCAGAGGTTGAGG
>Ga0114946_10000639_pt1 | contig 23438 bp, 32 predicted proteins | sample WalLakDeSediment_FD_88676 | JGI IMG/M metagenome (GOLD analysis project Ga0114946, IMG submission 88676) | Lake sediment microbial communities from Walker lake, Nevada to study Microbial Dark Matter (Phase II) - Walker Lake 11/02/13 Deep Sediment | ecosystem: Environmental > Aquatic >... | reverse complement strand
GATTATAATGGAAAAAATAAAAAAATCAATTTATTTGAAATTTAAAACCGCCCCTTAGGGGGCGGCTGCTCGGTCACCCTCTTGTCTTAATCTTGATCTTCTTTTTGACTTCAGCCGATTTTTTCAGAGACTAGGCAATGCGCTTGGGATCTTCCCAGGTAAAAAGATCCGGGGCGTCGCTGTGCCTGGTTACATCATCTGACCAGCATTTTTTACCTTTTCTTTTTGACGCCATGATCTTTAAACCCGAAAAGCCCGTCCGTGGCCAGGGTAAACCATCATGCCCGGCCTTAATGATTTTGCAATTCTTTGCAAAGACTCTTCTATTTTCTGCTGGGAACCTCCGGGCAAATCAGTACGACCATAGCCTGTTTCAAACAGAGTATCGCCGGTGAAAATAAGGTTATCACCCAAAAGACAAATGCTCTCTTCCGCATGCCCCGGCGTATGAATTACTTCTAAAACAATTTCTCCTATTTTTATTTTGTCCCCTTCTTTCAAATCAGCCAAAAGCTTGGCCTTGGTTTCTTTTCTCACTTCCTCGTTGCCTGAAACATGATCAAAATGATGATGAGTGTTAATGATGTATTTTGCTTTGGTGCCGATCTTTTTAATTTCTTCTAAAATCTTAGGAGCTTCGGCCCCCGGGTCAATCACCGCTAATTCTTTTTGGGAAATCAGCAAATAACAGTTGGTTTCCAGTGCTCCGACTTTTATAGTTTTTATCTCCATTGTATTAAATTAAATAATAATTGTGCAGAATTATGCCCTTTATTTTAATAAAATTTCTGCCTGTCCCGCCAGAATTTCAATTTGCTCCGGCGATAAATTATGTTTTCGAGCGAATTTATGAATATCTGTTTCCAAAAGATATTTGGCTAATATCATTTTCTCTTCAACAAAAACATCTTTCAGGCGTCCCTTAAGGGCCGGCAAAACAGTTATAGGATAAAGTTTTTCTTTGTCAATGAAATGCTCAAGACCCCTGTTTTCAGGATAATTCCATCCTAAAAGCTCTGTGCCGACACAACGACAATAAGTTTTGGTCCGATCATTCAGCTTGGCATTGGTGATCAGCATGCTTTTTACAGTCCATCCCTTACTGTTTGATTTAAAGTACGAGCCGTTCAAAATATCGAGAAAACGGGCGTAATTAGACAAAGCATCATGATAGCTGATGGTTTCGCCAAGACGCTGTTTATATTTACATTCTCCGACGTAAACCGTATCGCCTTTTCTGGCTACAAAATCTATTTCATAACTTTTAAGGCATTTGCCTGGTAAAAACTGATTTATTTTGACTTCGTATCCCAAACTCTCTAAAATGTTCTTTACGTAGCTTTCAAAGGGGAAACCGGTAGGACCGAGTTTCCTCATCCCGTCTTTTATATTAAACCTCAAAGCAGCCCCGGGTAATTCTTTTTTTAATAACTTTTTAATTTTACCGAAGATTACTGAGGTTCTTATGCCGGGATAAGCCCCTGCCTTAACTTCTTCGGCAATCATTCTGGCAGCCCTATTTGAAACACCGGATCTTTTGGCAGAACGGTAAACCTTATTGCCGGAAAATAATTCTTTTTCCCCTTTCGAATTTATAACAAACAAAACAGACACGAAAAATAATTATGTTAAAAATTATTGCTATTTTTTTATCGACTTGATGTGACCCCGGCCTTTATTTCTTTTTATCCTGAATGAATTTTTCAATCGACCTGTCATAGCTTTTTTCAGCCTCTGCTGAAAAATAACAGCCGGGCATCTCTCCCTTCTCCCGGTGATAGCTTATGCATTCACAGCATAAACCTTTTCTCGGACAACCGGGATAGCTACAAGGGCAGTCTTTTAAGTTCTCTTCTTTTTTGCACTCCATACGCTTTCATTATAGCAAAAAATCATCTCCCTGAAACCACTGATCAGGGCCAAGGCTTGACCCTCATCAAATAATATATTATCATGCTGTTGGTACACTAAAACCAGATCAAAAGGGAGGTAAAAAATTACGCCGCGATTATATTACATTAAACTGACAATAGAGTCTTTCTTGGCGCAATTGCAAAAAGAAACTAATTCTGAAAAACCAACCTTTAACATTATAAAGCTGGAAAAATGGCTAAAAAGCCTCAAGATTGACATGGACCCAGAAGATCTGGGCACCGCCCTTACCGATCTCATAAAAGAGGGCAAATTAGTAATTGTTGCTGTTCAGGAAAAAGGCATTCTTCTCAGCAATTCCCAACCTTCGGTTCCGTTAAAATGCGGTCCGAATCCAACCCCTTGGTCACACTAGGAAGCCCTTAATAAGCCGGGGCCGTTGAAAACAACGGCCCTGTTTTTTTATTGATGTAATTCTTCTCTCTGCAAAATTTCAAAAATGAAGCAACCGCAGAAAAAATAACTATCCAAAATACTGCCAGAGAATAATTGATAAAAGCATAACAAAAAGAACGACGAGAACCTTGGGAGAAACCAGCCACTGCTCCAGTTTGTTTTTCCATCCGGCTATTGCGTCAATTTCTGAGGCCAGAATAAAATCTTTTTCTGACAATCCTCCGACGCGACGGGTAGTAAGCTCAACCGTTATCTTATGGCAACGAACAATAATAACGTCTGGATAATGTCTTATTTTCTCGGCAAAAACGGCAACGCCGTTAATAAAATCAACGGCCTCTTGAAAGTTCTTAAAACTGAAGTTCCGCGATATTTTATTTTTATCTGGCGAAAAATTCCAACCTTCCAGGTTTTTTAAAAGCCCTTCTGCTTTTTCCGATTCAAGCCGAAAAAGTCCTTGCTCTTCTGCATTGTCATTCTTTCCCATTAAGTCCGGCATAGGTTTCTTGCAAAATCTTTTGCTTTCTCTATGTCCTTTTTATCAGGCTTTCCCTTGTTTATTCCTCCGAAATATTTTAAAAAGCCGTTACTGTCATGGCCCAGGCAGTCAAACTCGCCGATTATCTTAAAGTTTTTGTCTTGCAGGATCTTTCTGATTGATTTATGCCCTCTGTTCAGAAAAGGATTCTGTTTTATTCCGGCTGTTGAAAATATGAAAGCTTTTTTCCCGCCGGCATCGGGCAATTTTTTAACAAAATTTAAGAGGCCCTTATGGAACTTGGCGTAATACACTCCTGAACCGAAACCGACCAAATCGGCGGTCTCAACTGATTCTTTTTTTGCATCAAGAAAATTAATCGTCTTGGCGTCCAAAACAGAGCCCATCGCCTTGGCTATTGTTTCTGTATTTTTATGATGAAAAGAAGCGTAAATAATAATATTCATTTTCCGATGTTTTAATTAGCTTAAACGCTTTATTTATTTTAACAAAAAATAATATTGCCGCAAAGCAGCTATGACCCATCAAAGATTTTACATTTCTTGGCTTATAGTTTTTTCCAATAAAACAAACGGCCGGTCTGCTTAAATTCTGATAGTTAACAAAATTAAAAGTACCATGGAAGCCGCATATATACCGGCCATGAAATCATCCAGCATCACCCCTGCACTGCTTTTCATATCATCAAATATATTTATCGGAGGAATTTTTATTGTATCGAAAACGCGGAAAAAGAAAAAAGCAAGCATAAAACCCCAAAAAAGCGATTCCGGCCTGAACAGAATTAAAGGATAACAAGATATAAGCATACCGAAAACCTCATCTATTACGATCTGGTTCTGATCGTGGGTCTTCGTTTTTCCTTTCCAGTCAATCATCGGGCCCAAAGCAGACTCGGCCCTGGGAACACTCCATAGTCCGATTATAAAAATCAGCAGTGCTATTATCCAATAAACGAAGGCTATCCCCGCGTCTGCGAGAATTATAGCAATATAAAACAGAGGAAAAGTTAAAAGACTGGCGTAAATCGCTCCGTAAGTCCCGCGTATGCCTCCGGGCAAAACAACCGGTATAAGACCAGAATAAAACCAAGTTGCGATTAAAACAGCGATTTTATCCTTCATTTTGGCTTATTATTTTAATCCCTTCTTTCTTCATATCTTAACAAAAATCAACTGAAATAAAAATCGAACCCGCAAAAGCGGGTCCGATCTGATTCCTCAAATTAACACCTAAATGCGATTTACGTTTGTCGCATTGGGTCCTTTGGGGGATTCGCCTTTTTCAAAAGAAACCTTGTCTCCCACTTTAAGCTCTTCGAAACTCACGTTCTTGAGCTCGTTTCTGTGGAAAAACAGGTCCTTGTCCTCGCCTTCAATGGCGATAAAGCCGAATCCTTTATCAGTGATGGTTTTGATTGTACCTTCCATGACTATTAAGTTAATTAATGTTTTAAGGGTTTAACCTAAAGTTTAGTTACCTAAATAAAATCGACTAACCTTTTAATAGACAACCACCTTCTAAAATAGAGCTTATCATAAAAAAGCAATGTAGTCAAGGTATTGCGAAATCTAGAAAGATAAAGTAAAGTAAAGAAAAAGGTCGGTGTTAATTATATAAAATAAAAAATTGGTATCTTTATGACCAAAAAACATATTATTTTTATTTTAGCGCTCGCGATCTTTTTCAGCAGCGCCCCCTTAGCTCTTGCTGAAGAAGAAAACAATGCGGCCGATACAACAATAGAACAATTGCTGGAACAGATAAAAATACTGCAGGAGCAAATACAGACACTCCAGCAGCAAATCCAGCAGCTTAGGGAACAACAACAAACTCTTCACCAGGAAATGCTGACCCTGACACGCCAGCTCCAGGAAGGCATGCAAGGAGAAGATGTTAAGCTTCTCCAAAAAATGCTTGCCACAGATCCTGACATATACCCGGAAGGGCTTGTTACGGGCTATTTCGGCCCCATGACAAAAAGAGCTGTGCAGAGATTTCAGGAAAAAGCCGGAATTGATCAGGCGGGACGAGTCGGGCCTCAGACGTTAACAAGGATAAATGATATTTTTAAAGAAGGTGTTGAGGGCAGAGGAGTCGGACTTGAAGAGCATGAAGGTGTTCTGGTGCCTCCCGGCCTTTTAAGGGCGCCGGGCATTATACGCTTGATGGGCGAAGATCATCCTCGCTTCCCGGAACTCTCGGATTCTGCAGATGAAAACGGAGACCCAGAAGAAGAAGGTGAAGAAAATGATGAGGAAGAAAACGAGGAATAATGTAAAACAATAAACCGACCCGACTATAGTCGGGTCGGTTTTGTATCAACTGCAATCACCTTATTTCTGCAAACGGCAGTACAAATGCCCGACAATGGCCAAAAGAACGGCTGCTATGATCCAGCCCCATTCTTGCATCCACAAACCATATACTAAAGCAGCTAAAGCAAAAAAGATGCGCCAGAAAATTAACCGGATGGCCGTATTCTAAGGCGATTTTCTCAAGAATATTAGGATTACGGCCATCTCTGTACTGTTGAATTCTTTTTTCTGCCCATTTCATAATATTGACTTATATATCAGCCACCTGTGATTTTTTTGATATTCTACCGGAAAATTTTTACAAGTTAAAACCTAAAAACCCATTTTTCCCTCTTGGGCTGTCTCTCGCTTTTCCGGAAGCTGTACCCGCAACTGACCGAATTTCTTTTCGTATTCTTCAAGATACTTGCCCAAAAGTAAATATATTCTTTTGGCATGTTTCGGCGAAGCCCGAAACTGACGCGCCTGGTTGCCGGAAATAAATAAAAAATCAAAAACCTCTTCGTTACAGCCTATATTAACGTTAGAAAGCGCGTAAAGTACCGGGTCAAGATTTATTTTAATTTGCTTTATATCCTCTGCCATGTTTCTTATTATTATTTAATTATATTTTGTTTACAATGACCTTTATTTTTTTGAAACACTGTTTAACGATTTTTCTTCTCTTTTAAAAGATTATATACTGTGCTAAAAAACCAAATAAAAGCGAAAATAAAGAAAGCGGTTATGAAATAAAGCTGTGTTTTCTCATGAAAAAGTGTGTATGAAAAATAACCCGATATTAATGCTCCAAGCCAGGAAACAAGGCAACCCAACAAAGAAAACCTGCTTAGGCTGTTTTTATTGGCCCAAGCATATGTTTTTGGGAGAGGCATTTTTTCTCCGTTCCTGACAGCTTCAATGTTGAATTTCTCCCTTATTTTTTCAGCAGAATAAAAATCACAAGCTCGGATCATGAGCTGATAAGCAGGGAAATAAATTCCGGCAGTTATCTCCCTTCCAACGCTTGTCCCCGGATAAAGAGCTTTAACGGGAACTCCGCCCTTTTCCAGCTCTTGTTCCAGGATATCCGCCTCTTGAGCCCGGAATGTTCCGTAAATAACAAAATCGGTATTTTTTTTGAATGCCATGCTTTTAACCAAATATTCTTCTTGTTTATCTGTTCTGAAACATTTTCTTGGCAGCTTCCTGTTGCACCTCCTTTAGGGCCTGATTAATGCAATCTTTGATAATCTCTCCCTGTTTTACCGCATCCAGTTTAGGATTAAGGCTTATCTCTTCTATCTCCATCTTTCCGTTGACAAGAACCCTGACCCCTTCTTTCTCTACCTCCTTTCTTTCTTTCTCGAGAGCCTCTTGGAGTTCTTTTAGTTTTGCTAATTGCTTTAGGTTATCAAACATATTTTTTGCTAAAAATTATTATTCACGAAAAAAATCAGACACAACTTATGTTTTTTAAAAATTATGCATTTTCAAACAAAGGCCTGCGAATTCTCATTATTAACTCTTAACCCTGCCTCTGCTTTTTCTTCTCCGCTTTCTGTCACGTCGCTTTTTATTTTGCCATCCTATGCCCATTTTTTTGTATTTTTTACCGGACAGAAAGATTAACCTTCTCCCGGGATAAGATTAACTTCTTCGCCTGTTTTAAATTCCGACAAAGAAGATTCGACTTTTTATTTCAATAAACCGCTGCTAAAAACCTGGACGAGAATTTTATGGCAATCAACTCACATAACTGATTTTACATTCTACCAGAAATTGTCAAACTTTGCGAACTGCCGGTAATATCTTCTTTAATGGTTTACTATTTTTTATATCCCATGCCGGGCTTTATTAAAAATAGCGCTTCACTCAGGAGAGCGGACAAGATAGCCGTCAGCAAAAAAATTAACGGCATCTTTTAATATTAAATCGTAAGTTTCAACCTTATCTGGCAGATATTCAATAGAGTTTACTTTTATCTCATTAAAAAGAAGATCCCCTGCCCTTAGTTCAACTGCCATTTTCATGCTAAGGTCTGACATGTATATGGGCTGGTCTGGAGCAGCTTCAAGCTCATCGTTAATCTTTATTATAGGATCTTCTCTTTGGATAAGCTTTATCACTTTAGCGTGTCGAATCTGTTCTGCCTCCGTGTTAAAAGACCTGACCAAGTCTCCTTTTTTCATGTCTTCTATATTTTTCAGACTGTTGTCTGACATGGTAATTTTGGTCCCCGCGGCAAAACAAGCCAATCTTTTTTCTAGGTCGAAAGAACTGTCATCAATTTCATAACCCTTATACTCGCCATGAATCCTATGCCACTGATAATAACCTTCTGACAGCAAATAATCTTTAAAAAGTTTAAATTGAGGATTTTCCAAGTTTTTTGAAAAAACAGTTTCGTCTTTCAGCAATAGCCTGCTGTCTCTTCCTTCGGCTGTTTTCACCCATTTCCACTCTATCTCCTGTTTCATCTCAAAAAACTCTCTGTGTTTTAAGGAATAAATATACGCATAGGTATGTTCGTAAGTTCCTCCTCCGCCGGCAATACCGTAAGCCCACACGATTTCTGAAACGCCGTCATTGTTAATGTCTATGGCCTGAAAAGGAAGGCTGCCGAAACGACCGTGACCGCTCCTTCTTTCGGCAAGTACATTACCGGCATAATCAATAATATAAAAATAACGTTCGTACATGCTGGGGTGGACCGGCTCCTGACAAACGATAAAAAACTCTCTTGTGCCGGCTGAAGAAAAACTGCCGGAAATTATCGTCCCGATATCTGTTTTGGGCAAAGAAAGCTCTTCTTTATTTTCTACTTTTTTGCATAATTGTTCGGCGTATTTTTGTATTTCAAATGATTCCGGTTTTTCAACAAGCGGACCATCAATATCTTCTTTTTCCTTAAAATGCTCCGGCTCTTCTACTATCCACCGTAATTCATCGCCGATTTTAGAACCGTAAGCAATATATTGTCCGTCAGGACTGAATTGCATTTTACCGTAAATTTTATCATACTCTTGACCTTCTTTTCCGTTGATAACCACGAATTCTTTATTGCCTCTACTCGCCTTAAAGGCCAATTGCCGGCTGTCAGGGCTGAAAACAGGCGAAGAAATCATTTCATAATCCTGATATTCTTCCTCATCGTTTACTACGATAAAAAACTTTTCTTCTTTTCTTGCCACATAAGCCAGCTGCCGGCTGTCAGGACTGAAAACAGGACTTTCTATGCCTTCCCACCAGTCGTAAACTTTACCCTCCTCACCGTTAAGAACTACAAACCAATCTCCTCCCGTAAGACCGCTGCGGTGGCCAAAACTAAGGTTTTCCATTGCAATATAGGCTAGTTTTTTGCTGTCAGGGCTGAAAACAGGCCAAAGAACAACCTCGTGCTGCTTTTCTTGTTTTTGACCGTCAATCACTATAAATCCTTTTGTGGGGAATTCTCTTTCTTCCGCTTTCATTTCTGTAACTCCGTAAGCCGTTTTTTGATTATCAGGACTGAAAACAACAGACGGAGATATAAAAGGAATATCATAAGAATAAAAACCGAAATGCCACCACTCCCAATCATAAAATTGGCCTTTCTCATCATTGACCACAGGGAATATTTTATCTTCTTTTTGCGCGAAAAAAGCCAATCTTTTGCTGTCCGGACTGAAAACGGGCGAAAAAACATTATCGTATCGCCTGATTTCTTCGTCATTCCTTACCATAAAACATTTTTCAACAACTCCGGTATCGCATGCTTTATAGGCTATCTCCCTGCTGTTCGGGCTGAAAACAGGCTTATCAACAAAATCATAGGATTTGACCACGCTGTTGTTGATTATCAAAAAATCCTGCCCCAAGTTTGTATATGCAACATAAGCTACTTTCCTGCCGTCCGGACTAAAGGCAATATCCCGAACCCCGTCATAAACATCAATAATGGTTGCCAAATTGGTGGTGGTCTGATTAAAAGGCGTCTTTTCAACAGACAGTTCTTTGACCGAAGGCTGAACAGCTAAAACAGCAATGAAAACCAACACAGCTGTTCCTAAGATAATGAGAATTAGTTTTTGATTTAACATATTTTTATTTTATATCATTCTATCAAAAAGATGTTTTTTTGGCGAATCAGCTTCAGATTAAATTTTAGATAACTCCCCGCTTTTTTTATTGATCTGCCGGTTTTATTATACCATTGTTTCCCCGGGCCTTCTCCGTCTTTTGGTAAATTTGAAAATCTCTTTCGGAAAACAAGACAAAAGTCACTTCTTTTATTGTTTTGTTTTCCCCAAGGAATTTTTTAACTTCTCTTAAAGCGATCGATGCTGCTTTTCCAATGGGAAAGCCGTAAGCACCGGTAGAAACCGAAGGGAAAGCGATTGAGCCAATATTGTTTTCTGTTGCCAGTTTCAAAGAATTTTGGTAACAGAAAGCTAACTTTTCTTCTTCATCATAGCCTCCTCCTTGCCAAATAGGGCCAACTGTATGAATAACGTATTTTGCCGGCAGATTGTATCCTTTTGTTATTTTCGCCTCACCTGTTTGGCAGCCGCTTAGTTTCTTGCATGCTTCAAGCAATTGGGGCCCGGCTGTGCGATGAATAGCCCCATCCACCCCTTCTCCTCCCAAAAGTGTTTTATTGGCGGCGTTAACCACGGCCTCAGCTCTAATTTTAGTAATATCCCCTATTATTATTTTTATTTTATCTTTCATAAGAAGGTCTTATCCTCAGTCTGGGTTTCGCTTATGATAAATATTTTGTTTCTGGTTTTGGAACCGCTGATTAGCCTTATTTTTGGTTCAGAAATTTTAAGATAAACTGAGAGGACCCTTATTACCGCCTTATTCGCCAATCCTTTTTCTGCTTTTTCTCTGACTTCTATCTCAAAGCTATCTTCCGACTTTTTAATGATTTTTATTCTTTTTGATCCAGGAAAAACCTTAACCTTAATAAATTTCCCCATTTGCAAAATAGTTCCGGTTATTTTTTAATTTGACATTTTCTCAATGTCTGTTATGCTAATATTACACTAGGCTCGTTAAAAATTGAAACTATTGTCCTGAAAGGAGGTAAAGATATGAAAAAGGGGAAATATGAGCAAATAACACATAACTACGGTAAGGCGTGGAACGAAATGGCGAACAATACGGATATCAGAATCTTTGCTCATAGGTTAAATAACCAAATTATTCCTTTAGAGGGTGAACTGACGGAGCTTAAAAAATGGAGAAAGATTCTTTTCTTCTGGCCTTTCACTTTTTTCTTAGACAGACGTATAGGTTTTTTACAGAGCCAAATCAATTCCATAAGAAATATAAGAAACGCAACGATCAAGGGTCTATCAGAAAATGAACGAGAATTTTTCCTTCTTTATTAAATATCAATGTTTTTCAGTATATGTTTTATTTTAGCAAAAAATCGCCTAATTGGCGATCTTTTTGTTAATGATGTATAAAAACAAATATTATTCCGAGAAACTTTTTATCCACTCCGGCTCAGCCGGCGCTTTTCCGCTTTCCAATAATTCCCTCCAGGCCTCATCGGTCAATCTGTCTACCATCGGCTGCTTGAATTCGTAATAACTGAATACCGGCCCAAAAACCAAAAGTATGTATCCTTGAACTTATAAAATAGTAAGCCCCGCCGACAAACAAAACAACTGAAATAATTATCTAGACATACTCTGATTTTATTTTTTAAAAAATAATCAACCGGTCGGTTTGTTTGGCCCAAGGTCGCTATGTAATCTGATTTTATTTAAAAACCAGCGGCCTGTTTTAACCATCGGCCGTACTTACAGTCAGCACTGTGCGCAGGCGGAGATGTTTTTCTCAAAACCGAAACAGCGTCTTGGAAAAGCTCTGGAACGTCGGAAGGATTAGTTTCTATTTCATGCAGCTCTTTTCTGAAAGGCAATTTATCGTTAAAGCCGTTTTCTTTATCAACTATGTAAAAAGCCAAATACCCTTTCCTGGGTGTCGCAAATCCGTTCTTTTCTAAAAGATAAGTATAAATATCCATTTGGATCTGGAAACGGTCATAAACATTGGCTATCTTACTGCCGGTAGACTTATAATCCAAAGGCGCTAATTTTCCGTCATGAAACTCTAAGACATCATCAACTGCCCCGAAAAGCGTAGCATCCAAATCAGAATCATAAAATCTTATACCAACAAAATTACTACGCCACTGATTTAATAACGCCTGGTTCGAAAAAAGCTTGGCCTGAATATTATTAGATGAAATCAAGGGATGGATCTCGCCTTTGGCCCGATAACCGTCGAATTCTTTTTTCAAGAGAACATCCACGGCCTGATTCAAAGCATAAGGATAAGGTGGGGGCCTTTTGACTCCCTGATGCTTTTCCAACCAAAAACAATGAGGACACTCTAAGAATAAATTGAGAGAATTTGGCGAAAGCTTTAATTGTTTTCTGTCCATTGCTTTATTATACTAGAAAATTAAATTTTAGGCGAATCGCCAAACGCTAAAATTAAAGAACAGGTCATTTTAAAAAATTCTTTGTCTTAAACAAGCAGCCCTATCTAAGAATCCTTTTACGAAAAAAAAGGGGCCACTTCCTGAAAGAAACGGCCCCTATCTGTTCTTTTTTTTGGCTTATCGGCAGTACGATCAAATATTGTTCAGCATTTTTGTTTCTTTGCAGAATTCTCGGAGAAAATCCTTAAATTCCTGAAGTTGGGATATGGGCAATCTCACAAAGAAGGTATAGTATCCTTTTGTCGGACCGATGTAGCGTTTGCCGGATATTGAAATAACAACTCCGCATAGCTTTTCTTCTTTTCTAATTTCAGAAAGAAGTAATTCTCCTTTTTTTTCATCTGACAGCTCTACGTAAACAATCGCTTCAATCAGCGGGATTATAAGCTTGCCTTCTTCCACCTACTTACTCCTTTCAGGCCATAGTATCAGTAACGGGTCAATAAATGGTCTGCTGGTTTTTTTCAAAACAAAGCTTCAAAAAAACCAATGCTGCCAAGATAAGCGCTTATTTGTTTTTTTAATGTGCACCTCCTTGATGATTTGTTATTTTCTTTTTACAGCTTCTAATAAAAAAAACAAGATTTGATTCCTCCTATAGTTACGCAACGCAGAAAATATGCGCCTTGTCTGAACAGATGAAGATATTTTTATCTTATCTGGAATTCCAGCTTATCTCCGACCACCAAGCCGATTTCAGAAGCCAGGCCTCCGTTTATCTCAAAAACATATTTAACGGGACTGTTGGGCTTTAGGCTCGGACAAGGAAGCTCAAGACAAGGCTGAGCGTTTTCTGAGATATGAACTACTTTTTTATCCTGATCAAGCCAAATTATGTCCAAGGGGATCAAAACGTTCTTCATCCAGAAAGAACGCATTTCTTCTTTTTCATAAACAAAAAGCATGCCCCTGTTTTCTTCCAGGCTTTTCCTGAACATGAGGCCCTGTCTTTTTTCCTCTCTGGCCAGGGCAAGTTCGGCGATAAAACAGTGATCTTTAAAACAAACCTGCAGTTCTTTTTTTTGAAAATAAGGAGAAACCATCAGCCCCGCGATAAAAATTAAAAAAAATATTAAGATTAACTTGCTGACCACCTCTTGCCTTCCTATACATGGCTTTCCTGCAATCTTCTTAAGGCTTAAAATGAACTTTGGATCTGTTTTTTTCATTATTTTACCAACTAAAAGACTTTCAAGCGTTCAACTGCCAATGGCAACCGAAAGAAACAAAGCAGATATTTTCTTTTTCATGATTCAAGTATAGCTTATTTTTTAAAAAAAACAACGAAAAAGACGGCTTTTATGCCGGCCTTATCGCTTAAGACCCTCACTGAATAAAAATATTATCAGTTATCAGCTGCTTTTTTGTCTTATTTTCTTATAAAGAACTATTTGATATTCCGTATATCATTTCTTGGCTATTTTGTAAATAAGCGGCAAATCATGATTATTCGTCGCTTTCAGTCCCCGCTTCTTTTTTAATTTCCTCAAACTCGTTCTCTATTTTTTTAAGCCTTTCCCTGCTCGCTCTGATAAGTAAAGCCGCCTCTTTGACTTTTTTCAGTCCTTCTTCCACATCAAGCTCTTGCTGATCTTCAAACCACTCTGTAATTTCGGCAAGTTTCTTTAGATTGTAATTTAAATTTTTATTATCCTTTTTTTCTTTTTTCATGTTTTTTATTTATATTTCTTACTCTGGAAATAATTTCGCCGTCTGCCAATGAAACCTCCAGATCTTGTCCTATTTTAGTATTTTTTACGCTTCTGATCAATCTTCCATCAACTCTGGCAATACTGTAACCCAGTTTTAGCTGCGTTTCCGGATTACGCAAATAAATAATTTCTTGGGAGTGATCCAGTTGCTGTTTAATTGCAATCAAAAGCGAACTGAAACCGGAAGCCACCCTCTGCCAATCTATTAAAAAGCCGGCGTTTTCCAGAACTCTGTCATAAAAACTCATGATTTTGTTTTCATATTCTTTTAGGAAAGAAGAAGCCTGCTCCCACGGCTTGCAAAGAATAATAGCAGCCATGCTTGGTGTAGAAACCGCTAAATCAGCTGCCAAAGCTGCCAAAGGAACATCCTTATGGTGACCAATAGCAGCTATAACAGGTACCGGGAAATCAATTATTTCCCTGACCAAAGATTCATTGTTAAAGGCCTGCATTGATTCTAATGATCCTCCTCCGCGCATAATCACCAAAGCTTCTATTTTTTCTTTTTTTATGGTTTTAATAGAATCTAAAAGATCTGCGACAGCTGCCTGGCCCTCCACGCGAGAGTCTATCATTGTTATTTTAAATCCGAACCTTGCCAGATTATTCAAAAAATCGGCCAGAACAGCTCCCTGCTTTGAAGTAATCAGGCCAATTCTCTGAGCATATTGCGGAATAGGTCTTTTTCTTAATTCTGCAAAAAGACCTTCTTTCGCTAATCTGTCCTTAAGTTTTTCATATTCTTTTTTCAAAACTCCTTCCCCTGCATATTCAATAACCCGGCATTTAAAAGACAGCTTGCCCCAGGGCGCATATATTTCAGGACAGCCTGTTGCAATAACCTTAACCCCTTCTTTCAGTTCTACGCCGTAAACATCATAAATAGACTTCCAGATTACGCACCTGATTAAGCTTTCATCTTTTTCGTCTTTTAAAGTAAAATAGGCGTGACCGGTCGGCCCGAAGCTGATTTCGCTGACCTCTCCCATGATCTTAGCTGCAAAACCCTTTAATCCCTGATTAAGAATTTGGATGTAATCTGAGACTGAAAAAATTTTTTCTTCCATGGATTTATTTTACCCTAATGCTTAAAAAGTGAAAATCCCCTTTCGGGGATCTTCAATTTTTTACCAGCGGTCTCTTTTGTCCCTGCCAAAACCGTGCCTGTCTCCGCCGCGAAAACCGCGCCTAAAACCGCCTCCTTCGCGAGATCGAACCTCCATGGGTCTTGCTTCATTTACTGTAACCGCTCTTCCGTCAATCTCTTTGCCGTTAAAGGTTTCTATCGCTTTTTTGGCCTCTTCTTCAGAAGACATTTCAACAAAACCGAACCCCTTGGAACGACCTGAAGTTTTATCCGTAATCACGTTTGCTGACTCAACGGTACCAACCTCAGAAAAAACCTCTTTCAAGGTCTTTTCAGTGGTCTCGTAAGATATTCCGCCTATAAATAGTTTTTTTGCCATGATATAACATTACTTAATAATTTATCAACGAGTAAGCCGACCTTCTATATTTTCTCCTTCAAGACTTACGTGTTTAATAAACAGGCAAAAAAGAGAAAAATTAATAGAAATTTACTTATTCTGTTACGATAGCTCGACGTTAATAAAAAAACAACAAATTTTATTTAGCTTGAGCGGCCTGGTATATGTCTTCTTTTTCTTTGGAGCTCAAGGAAGTAAGCCATAAAATAAAAGGCCTTCTCAGTTTGTCTATAGACCATTCATTATTTTTAAAAAGCAGCGCTTTCTCTGCTCTGAAACGAGAAAGCAAGAACGGTGTTGCTTGCAAATTGGTGGGAGCCAGTTTATTATGTTCTGCCAAAAATTGCTGTTTTTTGGTCATCTTGTTTTTATCATACCTTTATTTCTTTAAAAAATCAAGCAAGCCATTGACAGTTAGGTAACATAAACTATAATAAATTCAGGCTTGCAAGTCGAATTAGCTTAGTCTTAGTAAATTAAGTATAGCGACTTAATGGTCATAAAGGTCGCTTTTTTATTCTTAATCATTAAGCAAAAAAACATGGCTTTCAACGATTCTGATTCCGACAGAGGCTTCTCCAGGAGAATGTACCAAGGAAACTGGAAATGCTCTGAATGCGGAAAAGAAATTACAGAGCTCCCCTTTGAGCCTTCAGGCGACAGGCCTCTCTATTGCAGAGAATGCCACTCCAAAAGAAAACCTCAAAGATTCGGACGCTACTAAATGAAAAGCCGCCCCATGGGGGCGGTTTTTTAATCTGTTAACTCATCTCTCGCAAAAAACGTTATGATAACAGATGAGCCTGTTTTTACTTCTACCTGGTAAATTTCAGGTTCATCTTTAACCTTTTCCATTACCTTGGCAAAGGCCCCGAACCAAGAGCCCTTTTGTTTTACGCGGAGTGTTTGACCCCGCTCAAAACTATTATTATTCTGCATTATCCTCCTTCCTAAGCTGTTTTCTGCATTCTTTATAGGCCCATTTATAGGCCTGTTTTTTTTCTGCTGGGAAAAATTCTAAAAATCCTGAGGTTCTATAAATAACCCTTGCCCGCCTCCAGACAGGGACAAGGTTCTTATTGTCTATATTAAACTCAAAAACACAATCAACCTCTGTACCATCCCCAAAAACAGGGACTGCTATCATCAGTTGACCTGCGATTCTAAAGATCAAGGACTCTTTTGCGTTAACAACTATTGCCACAACATCCATAACCTCTCTTAATCTCCTTTCTGCTGTTTTTAAATAACTTATATATTATACCAAATGCTCCAAAAAAGTCAAGGAAAAATAATCCTATCTGTCTATGCTTATGAGCAACACAACAAGTACCGTTGCATATTTCTTAATGATTAGAACATCAGCAAATTCAATAAAAAACATATAAAAGCCAAAATCACTTTTAATGAGAACATCTTGCTTCATTTATTCAAAAAATAGCAATGTTTAATCTCAAAAACCGTTATTTTAAACCCTTTTTTATCAAGAAATCAACAAAAACACCGCTGCGAAAAGCGGTATTCTTGCTTTGTTCAAATAAAATAACCTTTAAAGATAAGTTGCCACGATAACGGTCTTTCCTTTGAGCTCTTCCTCATGATCTTCGAGCATATAAACATGGGAATCATCCATGGTCAGGTCGTAGGAAAAAATACTTATGCCTATTACCAGCCCTTTGTTTTGTTCCACCCAATCCATAAATTCTTCTTCTGAATCCAGGACAAACATGGAATTGAGCGTATCAAGATCGTATAATCCGTAACCGAAAACAGGGTCCTCTTCGGTCTCAAAGCCGGGAAATTCTTGTACATAGAACTCAGCTACTTCGGCTAAAGAAGCATCTACGGCGTAATAATCGGTTGTGACGAAATCGTCGATATCCTGCATGATAAGTTCGGCTCCCAAATAAACAGGGAATCCGAAAGAGGGCTCTTCAACGCCATTGGCCACCGGATCTTCTTTAATATTTTCTTTGTCTGAAGCGAATAAAACGTAAGCTACCACGACAACGACGATGACTAAAATTGCAATAATTATTTTCTTCATAATGTTTTAAAGTTAATTGAAATTAACAATCGACCTTTATTTTCTCTTTTTCTTTTCCAAATCCCTGATTTGTTTTTCATCAAATCCGAAATGATGGGCTATCTCATGCCAAACAACGTTTCTGGCTAACTTTCTGATCTCTTCCGGATTGCCGGCGAATTGTTCAATTGACCCCTGGAAAATAGTGATTTTATCTGGCAATATCATCCCAAATCCCCGGCCATAGGTTGTTTTGGGAACCCCCTCATAAAGCCCCAGCAGAATGCCTTTTGATCTTGTGCCCAATTTTCTTAATTGCTCTGCAGTTGGATTTTTCTCAACACAAAGAGCAACATTCTCCATTTTTTGTCTGATTCTTTCGGGCAACTCTAAGACGGATTCTTTAACCAGTTTTTCAAAACGCGCCTCATTCATTTATTCTTGAACAACAATCCTAATCAATTTATCCCCGATTTCTACGGTGAATTCTCCTCCATACCAGGTGCGGTGAACTTCTCTGATCTCTTCTATCTCTCTGGTTTCACCAGGACCTATTGTATAAGTCCAGCTGTGCCTGCCGTCAAAAAGATCACTGTTTCTTCTTACAGACAAAGATATTTCAGCCTCTCTCTCTGTATCTTCGTTCCTGACAAGAGCGGTAATTATTGACTGATCATCCAGATTTAAGGTTATAAGAGGACCCTCTTCTCCGTTTACTTTTAAATATTCCACTGTTATTTTCGGAGCTTCGGGGGCCTGAGCTTTTTCTCCGAAAACAAAAAGAACAATAAATAAAACTACTATTATGACAATAATGGCGATAATTAACTTATTATGTTTCATAAAAAATTATAATTTAGCTTTTTTCAACCCCGCAAGACTATCTTAACACGTTATTTTAAAATAAAAAAGGGTCTGTGTGGGAAATTTACGGGCTTTGTGCTATTATAAAGATGTCATTGGCAATTGACCAGAAACGTTATATAATATTATAAAATTAAAGCTATTATGTTAATTTCCGAAAAAGAATTAGAGAAAATTTTAGTGGAATCAGGCCGTATTGAAAAAATAGACTTTGAAACGGTCAAAACGCTATCCAAAGAATCAAGACAGCCTTTGGATAAAATGCTTATAGAAAGAGGGCTGATTAAAGATGAAGAAATGGGAAAACTGATTGCAAAAGCCAGCGGCTATCCCTTCATTAAGCTTAAAAGGGCTATTGTGGATGAAATAACCCCTGAATTATTAGGATATATACCGGAATCGGTTGCTCAGTCCCAAAAAGCGATTGTTTTTGCAGAAGAAAACGGAACGCTGAAAATTGCCACCACTGACCCTGGAAATTACAGTTTTTTAAACTTACTTTCGAAAAAAACAGGCAAACAAATCAAAGCTTTTTACGTCACTGACTTTGACATAGATCAGGCTTTGAAAAAATACAAAGGAGACATAACCAAACAGGTGGAAAAACTAATAGCAGAGCTGAAAAAAGATCCCAAAAAGAGCGAAGAAAACATCGTAACCATTGTCGACCTGATTATTGATTACGGATACACCACCCTGTCTTCTGATATTCATATTGAACCTTTGGCAAAAATAACCATTGTCAGGTACAGAATAGACGGAACGTTATACAAAATAGTGGAATTTCCCAAAGAGTTCCATATCAGAATTGTTTCCCGCATTAAGATATTAGCCAGGCTAAGAACTGATGAAAGGGCCCGGGCCCAAGACGGTCGCTTTGAACATGATATCAGAGGGGCAAAAATCGACCTACGGGTGTCTATTATGCCGACGACCGAAGGAGAAAACGTTGTTATCAGAATCCTTATGCAAAGAGGAAAAAGATTTGAACTGTTGGACCTTGGTCTTTTGGACAATGATCTTAAAAAACTTAAAAACAACTCGGAAAAACCTTACGGCATGATTGTGACCGTCGGTCCTACAGGATCGGGCAAAACCACTACGCATTACGCCATTATGCAGATGATAAATAAGCCTGAAGTTAATATTATGACGATTGAAGATCCTGTTGAATACAGTATTGAAAGGGTCAGACAAATACAGGTAAATCCGCCGAAAGACATAACCTTTCCCAAAGGACTAAGGTCTATTGTCCGCCAAGACCCGGATGTTATTATGGTCGGTGAAATCCGCGATAAAGAAACAGCTGACATTGCCATTAATTCAGCCATGACCGGGCACCTGGTTCTTTCCACCCTGCACGCCAATGATGCTCCGACGGCTTTTTCAAGATTTTTGGAAATGGAAGCCAAAGCGCATTTGTTGGCCGCTTGTATCAACGCGGTTATTTCGCAAAGATTGGTAAGAAAAATCTGCGTGGAGTGCAAAGAAGGTTATTTTCTTCCAAAAGAAGAAATAGATATTATTGAAAACGAACCGACGTTCGCGGAAAATATAAAACAAATATCCGGAAAGAAAAATATCAATGAAATAAAATTTTACAGAGGAAAGGGCTGTAAGTTCTGCAATAACTCAGGCTACGAAGGCAGAGGCGGCATTTTTGAAGTACTAGATGTTACAGAGGAAATACGCGAACTGGTAACTCAAAAAGCCTCAATGGATACCATCAGAAAAAAAGCCATAGAACAAGGCATGACAACAATGGTCCAAGACGGAATAATTAAAGCTCTTATGGGAATTACTACCCTACAAGAAGTTAAAAAAGCAGCCAAGGTCTAAAAATCTGTACCAAAAATTTAAAAAAACCTAAACTATGCGACTGCGCTTTTTCAAAAAAGTAAGCACCGGGCAAAAAAAAGATTTCGTAAAAACATTAAATCTTCTCATCAAAAGCGGAACCCCCATAAACGAATCTTTCCGTGTGCTTTCGGAGAGAGCCAGATCGCCCGTCCTTAAGGAAGTTCTTGAAAAGGCCAGGGAAAGAACTGAAAAAGGAACCCCTGTTTACCAGGTTTTTGAAGAAAGTCCTTATTTTGAAAAAGTTTTTTCATCTTTTCTCAGGGCCGGTGAAGAAAGCGGAACCCTGGAAAACAATCTTAAAAACCTGACCCAATGGCTTGAAAGAAAACAAATGGTGGAAACAGAATTGAGTTCTGCCACTCTTTATCCGAAAATAATTCTCGTTTTTGCCATGTCTCTGGGTATAGGGCTTGTTTATTTCGTTCTGCCCAGATTGGTCCCTATTTTTGCTGCTCTGGACGTACAACTGCCGCTGCCGACAAGAATGATTTTATTTATGGCTAATTTCATACAAAACAACGGGCTCTATCTCCTTCTCGGGATAGTTGTTTTTGTAATACTGGTCCACCTGATAAGAAGAACCGAAACGGTCGGAGCAAAAATCGACGGTTTGATCTTAAGGGTTCCTTTGCTTGGCGGCTTTATCCGCGACTACCAATTAACAATCATTTCCCAGCTGTTTTATACTCTGCTTCAAAGCGGCTTAATGATCACCAAAATAGTGGACATAATTTCCGATTCAACAACCAACAGAACCTATAAAAAGTCTCTGCAATATATAAAAAGCAGAATAATCAGGGGGGATCCCCTGTCTTTGGCTATCAGCAACTTCCCGACACTTTATCCTGACATCTACGTCAGTATGATAACTACTGGAGAGGAGACAGGAGCTTTTGTCGATTCGTTCGGCTATTTGGCTGACTTTTTTTCCGCATCAATCACGGATAAAACTAAAAAACTGCCGGTGGTGTTGGAACCGGCAATTCTCATTTTCATCGGCCTGATTGTCGCTTTCGTGGCCAGTGCCACCATCCTGCCCATATATGAAGTAACCCAGGGATTCTATTAAAATAAACGAACCGTTAAATAAGACTTGCCATCTTTCTGCCAGATGAAACTGAAGTTTTCCGAACTCAACCGTAAATTGCTGACTTTTTCATAAGGACCGTAAAGTTGTTCATTTATTCTGACGTACCATCTGTCATCAAGCTGATAGAAATAGGCAAAATTTTCACCGGAGGTCGTTAAAGCAGCAATATCATCGTAGGGACCGGCCTGCCAATCATTAAAATCTATGTGCCACTTGCTGTCCAGCTTATAAGAGAAAGTGGATTCACCGAGATAGGATATGAGTCTTCCGATTTGTTCATAAGGACCGTAAACCTCATTGTCTATTCTGAAGTACCAAAAATCGTTTTCTAGGTATTCGTAGCCGAAACTAGCATCTGCGGTCAGCTGAAACATCACAACATCTTCGTAGGGGCCGAAAATAACGTTATTGATTCTCAGGTAAGCTGAGCCACCTTCAGAAAAACGATAAGCAAAGTTATTGCCGGCTACTCTCAAAGAATCAATTCGATCGTGAGGCCCGTATATCTGATCGTTGAGATTTAAATAAAGGTCCTCCCCCTCTTTATAGACATAAGCCAAACTCTTCCCCGAAAATAAAACCAGGTTCAGATAATCAAAAGGACCCAATATCCTTAATCCTTTTTCCGGCTCCGGGAAATGGGCCGGTATCTCTATTTTTATTAAATCTAAATCAGTTGTTGCTTCGAGAGGGGAAATAACAGCAATTTCAACAAGTCGCTTATACTGATTTTTTACAGAAGCCAATTGCCAAATCATTATTACTAAAAAAATGCCAAGCAAGCTGCAGAGAATCAACAATAATTTCCTTTCGTTTTTTTCAGATAATAGCTTCATATGAAAAATGGATTTACAGTTCTTGAATTTTTAATATATATTGTCATCCTGGCCATAGCTCTGGCCGGCATGATTCTGGCCTCCTCGAATATTTTCCAGGTAGGAACAATAACTGAAGTATACCAGGAGGTCAGCCATAACGGAAGCTTTGCCGTACACAAAATAGGCCAGTCCGTAAAAGAAGCTTCAGGTATCTCCATCAAAGAAGGAGGTAAGGTGCTGGAACTTTCTTTTAAAGATAAGAATCCTACTGTTTTTGATGTTTTTGACGGAAAGCTAAGAATAAAGGATGGAAACAGCGACTATGTAGACCTAACCACAAACAAGGTTAGGGTTGACAGCCTCCTTTTTGATAAAATATCAGATTATTCCGTCAGGGTGGAAATGCACGTTTCATTTAGCAACCCCCAAAATCTTCCTCAATATGATTTTAAAAGCTACTTTACAAGCTCTTTCACCCTGAAAAACTAGCGAATATTCTCTAGTTTTTCGGCTTCAGGAGCAGTAGAAAAAATTCTTACTGCTTTTTCTGTTCCTTCATGAACATACTCTATCATGTAACTGTGTTTCGGATGATCCGGCTCCACGATAACCAAGTGCATAAGATAAGGAGTCAATTCGTCGTAACAATTATTAATATTTACTGCCGGCTGATTTGTTTCCGGGAGACAATCGGGGAAAACGCCGTTGTGATCCGTCGCATAAGCATAAACAGCCGTCATAAGCAATTGCATATGGCTCTGTCTTGTTATATTCCTCGATTCTTTAAAAAAATCTCCTGGCCTCAAGACCAAGCCAACCCCCAAAACCAAAACAAGCACAATTATCCCGATGATCAACAAGTCAATCTTGGACTTATGCGACTCCATAATTTTTACTTGGTTAACTTAACTCTTTTTTCGGTTGAAGTTGGATCCCCGTCTTCATCCAATCCCCATGTTTCCGGGGCCTCAGACCAAACCATAATACCTTCCGGTGCTGACCTGTCGCCTAAAAATTCTATCTGATAAAAATAACATTCCAAAGGATCTACGGGCACCTCGCGAAGATATGCTGGAACAATCTGACCGTCCTCTTCGCACCAAGGAGGTTCATCCACATCATCTAACTCACATTTTTCTCTTAGGGCTGCATCTGCCGGATAGATGACCAAAGGGTCATCTTCATCGCCGATACAGTCTGCGGGATAAGTCCCTCCGTGTTCTATGGCATAACCGTAAACAGCCGTGGCTATGGTTTCCATGTGACGCAATCTTGTTGAATCTCTCGCCTGCCTGAAATACCTGGCAGGATTAATACCGACAATAATTGCCGCAGCCAAAATGGCAATAATGGCAATAACGATCAGCAACTCCATCAGGGTAAAACCCTTTTTGTTCTTTAACATAAACTGTTAATTATAATTATTTTGTGGAATAACGACCTTTCTTAATACATTTTAATATTATTTTAAAAAATCGTCAAATAGATATAAATAGACAAGGAGCAATGCTGCGATAATGACAACAACCAAAACTATCTTGATTGCAAGCAGCTTCTGCTTGTGCCTTTGCCAATAAACCTTTTTTTCTTTTTCTTTGATTTTATCCGGCAATAAGTTAATTCCCGCTCCCAGAGGATCTTTAACTGTGCCTCTCAGGGCCAGGCCTATGGCATTAGCGTAAAGTAACGCTTTGTCTGGATCAAGACCGCCCTTTCTTTTTACTTTTTTAAGAGGATCGCCTATTTCTATCTTAACACCTTGAAATTGGTTTTTCAAAAAAACATCTATTTCCGGGATCATAGCGGTTCCGCCTGCCAGTATTATTTTTTTTATTTCATTCCCGGTTTTTCTTTGATAGTGATGAATAACCTCTCTTGTTTCTTTGACAATATTTTCCATTCCTTCCTCCAAAACTTGCCGAATCGCATTGTTTTCTTTACGAAACCCTCTT
>Ga0114946_10000637_pt1 | contig 23594 bp, 15 predicted proteins | sample WalLakDeSediment_FD_88676 | JGI IMG/M metagenome (GOLD analysis project Ga0114946, IMG submission 88676) | Lake sediment microbial communities from Walker lake, Nevada to study Microbial Dark Matter (Phase II) - Walker Lake 11/02/13 Deep Sediment | ecosystem: Environmental > Aquatic >... | reverse complement strand
GGCTGCGATGGCGCGACGGCCTACGGGTGGCTGGGCTCCCTCGCCTATGCGGGCACCATGTGTCTATCGGGCAGTCACGAGACAAACCCGGTGCCGCTGATGGTCACCTGCGACGAGCCGCTCGAGGGGCTCGCGTCGATCTTCAGGTGTTGCTGCGAATCTTGACCTGAGGCTTGCGCGGAGGCCTCACGACGACTTCTCCAGCTGAGCGCGCCCTACCCACGGGCGCGGACGTAGTCGAGCAGGCCGGCGAGGGTCCGAACCTGGGGATAGTCGCGCTCGGGCACCTCGACGCCGGTCGCGGCCTTGATTGCGATCAGCACGTTCAAGAAGTCCATCGAGTCGAGGTCGAGCTCGTCGCGGAGGTCCGCGGCGTCGTCGAGGGCGTCGAGCTCGGCCTCGGGGGCGACGGAGGCGATCGATTCGAGGATTTGTTGACGCAGCTCCATCACCATACCTCCGGGGTTTGCAGCAATTGATCGACGCGGGCCAAAAATCGTGCGCCGGTGTGGCCGTCGCTGGCTCGGTGATCGGCCGCGAGCGTGAGCTCGATCAGGCGGCGTGGGACCACGGCTTCGCCGACTACCCACGGGCGGCGGCGGACGGTGCCGAGGCCGACGATTGCGACTTGCGGGGGAACGATCACGCCGAACACGGTGTCGACCCCCCGATCGCCGAGGTTGGTGACGGTGATCGTCGCAACGTCGAACTCCGAGGCCCGCAGGCCGCCGGCGCGGGCCCGCGTGCCGACGTCGAGGATCGCTTTGTTGAGCGCGTCGAGCTCGAGCCGATCGGCGTGGCGGATCGGCGGGTTGACGAGGCCGCCGCCGCGCAGAGCCACGGCGACGCCAAGGTGCACGCCCTCGCCGGCGACGAAGCCCTCGCGCCAAAAGCCCGAGAGCGTGGGGTGCTCGACCAGCGCCCGAGCGATCGCGTGGATCATCAAGGTCACCGGCAGCAAGCGGGCGTCGATGGGGCGCTCGGCGTTGCGGGCCTCGAGCCACTGCAGGGCCGGCTCGAGATCGACGGTGTGGGCCAGGTAGTAGTGGGGGATCTCGCGCTTGGACCGGGCCATGGCCGCGCCCACGGCCTCGCGCATGGCGGTGGCGGCAGCCGGCTTGGCGGTTGGAGCCTGCGCGCGGGCGGCCGCTTCGATCTGCTCGCCGGTGACGACGCCGCCGGGCGCGGTCTGGTGTAGCTCCTCGAGCGTGGCCTCGTCGACGCCGAGCTCGGCGGCGAGCTTGCGGGCGCGAGGGCTGAGCCGTCGAGGGTCGCGATCGGGGGGCGCCGGCGCTCGCTCGGGGGCCGCGGCGTGGGCCTCGCGGACCTGCTCGTCGGTCTCGCCGGGCCCACGCAGCAACGCTAGGGTCGTGCCGACGGGGACCTTCTCGCCGACCGGCACGAGCAACTCGACGATGGTCCCGGACTCGAAGATCTCGACATCGATCGCGCCTTTTTGGGTCTCGACGACGGCGACGATCTGCCCGCGTTCGACGGCGTCGCCGGGGGCGACGAGCCACTCGACGAGCTCGCCAGCGTCCATGTCGGCGCCGAGAGAAGGCATGTTGAATTGGGCCATGGTGGTTCAGCGTCCGACCACGCGCCGCGCTGCAGCGACGATGGTCTCGGGTTGTGGGATCGAGGCGTCCTCGAGCTGCTTGGCGTAGGGGATCGGGACCTCGGCGCCGCACAGCCGCGCGACCGGGGCGTCGAGATCGTAGAAGCACTCCGCCATGATCCTCGCGCTGATCTCGGCCGCGATCCCGCCGCTGCGCCAGCCCTCGTCGACGATCAGCGCGCGGTGGGTCTTGCGGACCGAGCGGAAGATCGCGGCGTCGTCGAGCGGCCGGAGCGTGCGAAGATCGAGGACCTCGGCCGCGATCCCGAGCTCGGCCAAGGTCGCGGCCGCGGCCTCGCACTTGTGGAGGCTGCCGCCGTAGGTGATCACGCTGAGGTCGGCGCCCTCGCGGCGGATCGCGGCGCGATCGATGTCGACCGGCCCGGCGTCCTCGCCGATCTCGCCGCTCATGTTGTAGAGCGCGACGTGCTCGAAGATCAGCACGGGATCGGGATCCTCGAGGGCGGTCCACAGCATCCCGCGGGCGTCGCTGACGGTCGCGGGGGCGAGGACCTTGACGCCGGGGATGTGCGCGTACCAGCCCTCGAAGCTGTGCGAGTGCTGAGCGGCGAGCTGCCGGCCGGCGCCGGTCGCCATGCGGATCACGATCGGAACGTTGAACTGCCCGCCGGACATGTGCAGCAGCGTCGCGGCGGTATTGACGATCTGATCGAGGGCCAAGAGGCTGAAGTTGCAGGACATGACCTCGACGATCGGCCGCATGCCGGCTAGCGCCGCGCCGATGCCCGCGCCGGTGAAGGTCGCCTCGGCGAGCGGCGTGTCGCGGATCCGCTCGGGGCCAAAGCGCTCGTGCAGGCCCTTGCTGACGGCGTAGCAGCCCCCGTAGAGGCCGACGTCCTCGCCGAGCAAGAACACCTTGGGGTCACGCTCGAGCGCGTCGACGATCGCAGCGCGGACGGCCTCGCGGTAGCTGATCTCCATGGTCAGCGGCCCTCCGAGTGGACAAAGCGGGTGAGCTCCGCGACCGGCTCGAGGGTGCCGGCTTCGGCGAAGGCGACGGCGTCGGCGACCTCGGCGGCGACCTCGGCCTCGAGGGCCGCGAGCGCGGCGTCGTCGAGCAGGCCGCGCTCGCGCAGGAGCAGCTCGAGGGCCGGGATCGGGTCGCGACGCTTCCACTGCTCGACCTCGGCCTTGTCGCGGTAGAGCTCGGGGTCGAACATCGAGTGGGCGCGGAATCGGTAGGTGCGAAACTCGAGGAACTCGGGCCCGCCGCCGGCCCGGATCCGCTCGCAGGCGGCGGCCGTGGCCCGGTTGACGGCGAGCACGTCCATGCCGTCGACGCTCTCGGCCGGCAGCCCGTAGGACCGCGCTCGCGCGCTGAGATCGGTCTGGGCGTGGCTGCGCGCGAGCGCGGTGCCCATCGCGTAGAGGTTGTTCTCGCAGGCGAACAGCACGGGCAGGCGCCAGAGCGCGGCGAGGTTGAGGCTCTCGTGGAACATGCCCTCGGCCGCGGCCCCGTCGCCGAAGATGCAGGCGGTGACGCTCGGGCGCCCCTGCATCTGGTCGCCGAGCGCGAGCCCAACGGCGAGCGGCAACCCGCCGGCCACGATCGCGTTGCCGCCGTAAAACCGGGTGGCGGCGTCGAACAGGTGCATCGAGCCGCCGCGTCCGCGCGCGCAGCCTTCGAGCTTGCCGAACATCTCGGCCATGATCGACCGGGCCGAGATCCCGCGGGCGAGGGCGTGGCCGTGCTCGCGGTAGGTCGAGACGATCGCGTCGATGTCCCGCAGCTCGCGGATCATCCCGACGGCGACGGCCTCCTGCCCGATGTACAGGTGCAGGAAGCCGCGGATCTTGCCGGCGCTGTATTGCTCGGCGGAGGCCTCTTCGAACCGGCGGATCCGCAGCATCTGGTGGAGCAGCGAAGCGGAGGGCTCAGTCATGGGGGGTGGACTCCAGGGTCGAGGTGTCGCCTTCGGGCAGCCCGAGCTCGCGGGCCGCGAGCAGCCGACGCATGATCTTTCCGCTGCGGGTCTTGGGCAGGTCGTCGCAAAACTCGAGCTCGCGCGGGGCCACGACCGGGCCCAGCCGCGTACGGGCAAAGCCGAGCAGCTCGCGGCGCAGGGCTTCGTCGGGCACGCGCCCGGGTCGAACGACGACGAAGGCCTTGACGATCGCGCCGACGAGCTCGTCGGGCTTGCCGATCACCGCGACCTCGACGACGGCCGGGTGCTCGAGCAGGGCGCTCTCAACCTCGAACGGGCCGATCAGGTGGCCGGCGGACTTGATCACGTCGTCGGTCCGGCCGATGAACCACAGGTAGCCCTCGGCGTCGCGCGAGGCGAGGTCGCCGCTGAGGTACCAGCCGTCGACGAAGCACGCTTGATAGCGTTCGGGTTGATCGAGGTAGGCGCGGAACATCGAGGGCCACGGCGTGCGGATCGCCAGCTCGCCCTCGACGCCGGGCTCGTCGAGGATCTCGAGCGCGCCGGACTGCTCGTCGCGCCCGACGATCGCGACGTCGATGCCCGGCAGCGGCTTGCCCATCGAGCCCGGCGCGACGGGCATCGAGGCGTAGTTGGCGACGATGATCCCGCCGGTCTCGGTCTGCCACCAGTTGTCGTGGATCGGCCGCCCGAACGCCTCGACGCCCCAGCGGACGGCCTCGGGGTTGAGCGGCTCGCCGACGCTGGCGATCAAGCGCAAGCGCGAGAGATCATACTCGCGGGCCAGCTCGGCGCCGGCCCGCATCAGCATGCGGATCGCCGTCGGGGCCGTGTACCAGACCGTGACCCGCTGATCTTGGAGGAGCTGGTACCAGCGCCGAGCGTCGAACTCGGCCTCGTCGACCAGCATCGTCACGCCGTTGGTCAGCGGCGCGATGATCCCGTAGGAGGTGCCGGTCACCCAGCCGGGATCGGCGGTGCACCAGTAGACATCGCCGGGGCGAAGGTCGAGGGCGAGGCGACCGGTGATGTGATGGGCGACGACGGCCTCGTGCACGTGCAGGGCCCCCTTGGGCTTGCCGGTGGTCCCGCTGGTGAAGTGCAGGAGCGCGGGGTCTTCGGGGTCCGTGGGCGGGATCGCGTAGTCGCTCGACATCTCGCGCAGCGCCGCCACGAGCGAGCGGGCGCCGGCCGGCAGCGGAGCCGGGCGATCGCGATCGAGATCGCGGTCGAGCAACAGCACGTGCTCGAGGTCGGGCAGCTGCTCGCGCAGCGGGGCGAGCTTGCGCGTGTACAGGCGCTCGGTCGTGACCACCAGCTTGGCCCGCGAAGGACCGAGGCGCGCGAGCAACGGCTCGGGGCCGAAGGCCGAAAACAGCGGGCAGAACACCGATCGATGGGCCAAGGTCCCGAGCGCGGCCACGTAGAGGTGCGGCAGGCGTCCGGCGAACGAACCCACGGTCTCGCCCGCGCCGACGCCGAGGGCGTCGAGTAAATTGGCGAACCGGGCGACCTCGCAGGCGAGCTCGGCGTAGCGAAATTCGACGATCTCGTCGCGCTTGCCGACCCACCGCAGCGCGATTGACTCGGCGAGCGGGGCGCTGGCGTGGCGCATGACCGCCTCGTGGGCAATGTTGAGGCCGCCGCCAGGCAGCCCGTCGAGCTCGGCGCGGGCCTGGGCCCAGTTGAATTCGGCGCGCGCGGCTTCATAGTCCGGCATATTGACGGGGCCGGGGTCGGGCTTGGCTATGCGCTCGCGGATCAACCTGCTCAAGCTAGGAGAGTCGGCGAGCTTTGGGGAACGAAAAGCTTGCCGACGGGCGCTAGCGTTGGATTGCGCACTAGGCGCCCTAGCCAGCTCAGCGCCCCAACCGCCAGGTGCAGGCCACCAACACCAAATAACACCCCGCACCAACGCCCAAGGTGACCGGCACCCCCCAAACCATCGAGCTGCCCAACGCCAACCCGCTCGCACACACCCCCGCGGCCCCATTGACCCCCCACAACCACGGGCCAAGCTCGGGCCCGCCGTCCAATTCCCGCCGCCGCTGGACCAAGCGCAAGCCCAGCGGGAACCCCAAGCCCATGCCCAACGCCGGGATCGCCACGGTCGCGACCCCCACCATTACCCGAACGCCCATCCCGCTCCCGACAAACGCCTGCGTGAGTGGCCCGGAGACCGCGACCGCGATCACCACCAGCACAAACGGAACGATCGGAAACAGCTGGCCAAATCGCCCACCTCGCTCGATCGGCAGCCGGCTCGAGGCGATGCTCCCGAGCCCGGTGAACAAGATGATCCCACCAAGCAAGACCGCGAGCGCGACCGTCGGGTGGCCCAAAAATACGTTGAGCCGCGAGAGCAGGCCGATCTCGACGAACATGAAGCCCAGGCCGATCAGCGCGAAGTAGACGGTCGCGGCGATCAGATCGCCGCGCGGGACCTCGAGCAGGTCGCGGCGGCGGGCCGAGAGTGGGGCGATGATCGTGACAAAGGTGAGCAGGATGCTGACCAAGGTCGCGTAGACCAGGGTTTGGGTGGCCTGGAGGTTGCCGAGGAAGGATACGTCGAGGTCGTTGACGGTCGCGGGGCTGGCCAGCCAGGTCCGGGGCTTTAGGGTGTTGAAGAAGAACGGGCGATCGTCGGTCGGCGGGGTCAGGTCGAGCTCTTGGTTGGCGGCCCAGTCCCACAGCACGGCTTGGCTATCCGTCGCCCACAGCTGTTTGAGGGCGCCCTCGTGCAAGGGGCCGCGGCGCGGGGTCGCGAGCATGGTGAAGCCCATGCGGATCGCGTGGGTTTGCATGGCGTCGATGTCTCGCTCGCTGAACGGGGTCGGCGAGAGCAGCAAGGTCGCGACTTCAAAGTGCTGGAGCACGATCAGGTGCTCGCGGGGATCCTCGACGCCGCGGCGCCAGAGCAGCTCGAGGGCGATCGCCAGCATCCGCGCGGTCTCGCCGGGCGAGGTCGGGTGGTACCAGCGCGAGACCGTATAGATGCCGTCGTGCTCGAGCCGATCGACGAACACCTCCCAGGCCTCGACGGTGTACAGGCCGTTCTCGGACAGGCTGTAGCTGCCGGCGCCGGTCGAGGCCCAGGTGTCGATCAGCGACATGGTGATGACCGAGAACTGCCGGGACTCGCGGGCCATGTAGCTCCGGGCCTCGTCGGCGATCAGCTCGACGCCGGGGATCCGGGTCAGGCGCGAGAACTCGGCCATGCGCTCGGTGTGCAGCTCGACGATCAGATCGTTGAGCTCGATGCCGACGACCGGGGTGTGCCCGGAGCGAGCGGCGACGATCACATCGCGGCCGCCACCAACCCCGATCACGGCGGCTGGACCGGTGGGCCGGAGCTGATGGGCGAAGGAGGTGATGTCCCAGTCGAGGCTGGCGTGGCGGTCGAGCTCGTCGGCGTGCTCGACCATGGAGGTCGCGGCCGCCCCGTCGATGGTGATCGAGCGCCGCGGGATCGGTGCGTTGAGCTCGGGCGGGAGCAGGCGGCTGCCGGCCCACATCCGCGGGGGCTCGACGCGGGTCTGGCTCACGCTCACGCGCGAGTAGGTGTTCCAGCCGACCCACTCGAAGCTCGAGGGATCCTCGGCCTTGGCCTTGACCCACGCGGGGCGCAGCGGGGGGTGCTCGGCGTGGGCGTTGGCGAGGCCGAGGCCAACGAGGACCACGGCCAAGCTCGCGCTGCGGCCGACGCTTCGCCGGCCGATCGGGCCGCGGGCGAGGCCAAAGCACAGCGCCCCGCCAGCGCCGACGGCCGCGGCGATCAACGCGGCGCTCGGGGCGTCGAGGGCGTCGAGCAGGGGGATGACCAAGGCGCAGCCGAGCGCGGCGCCGCACAGGTCGACGCCGTAGGCGATCGAGGCCGGGAGCCCGGCGCGGGTCAGGGCCAGGGTCAAGGTCACGCCGCCGAGCGCGAACGGGATCGCAAGGGCCCCGCCGTAGATGAGCAGGGCGAAGAAGTCCATGAGCCCGGTGATCGGCAAGAGCGGGATCGCCATGGCTAGGCCCAGGGCGATCGGCGTGGTCGCGGCGAACAGCTGGGCCGACTGGGCGAGGCGCTCGGGGATCCGCTCGTCGGTGAACAGCTTGGGCAGCAAGAACACCAGCACGGCGCCCGCGGTCATGCCCAGCATCGCCAGCGAGATCACGAAGAACGCGAGGTGGTACCAGGCGATCACGCTGGTGATCCGAGCGAGCAGGATCTCGAGCATCAAGGTCGAGAGCGCGACGGCGAAGATGCCCGCGTAGGTGAGCGGCCGGGAGGTGCCTGCGCTTACGCCAGTCAAGGTGTTCGGAGGCTATCAGAGCTGCTACACCACGGGCATGCGCCGCTTCGCCCTCGCAGCCGCGGTGTCGGTGTGCGCCTGCACCAACGACCCTGACCCGACCCCGGCCGAGGTCCCCGCGATCGCGTACTGTGAAGATGTCGCGGACTGGGAGCCCGACCACGCCGCGTTCGAGCGTGAGGTGCTCGAGCTCGTCAACCTCCGCCGGGCGAAGGGCGCCGCGTGTGGGGGCTCTGGCGAGTTTGAGGCGAGCGAGCCCCTGACCATGAACGCTGCGCTGCGCTGCGCCGCACGCAAGCACACCGCCGAGATGATCGCCCAGGACATGGTCGCTCATGAGTTTGATCATGAAGATGGCGACGAGCCGGCCTTCGCTTTGCGGGCCGCGCTCGCCGAGTACCCAGGCGAGCCGCTCGGGCAGACGATCGCGGGCGGCCAGCGGGACCCCAGCCAGGTCGTCGGGGCCTGGATGAGCAACGATGGAAACTGCGCGACGATCATGAACACGCAGGCCGAGGAGCTCGGGGCCGGCTACCTCCCGGCGAGCGAGGCGACCTACTCGCACTACTGGACCCTGGTGGTGGGTCGGCCGGGATCCTAGGATCGCCAACTCTTAGGTCCAGCCTGCGGTGCGTGAGACACTGCGTTAAATGGCCGCGACAAACCCGTTGGTTCGCGATCGCGACGTCGAGTTTCTCCTCTACGAGGTCCACCACGCCGAGCGCCTGTGCCTGCTGCCGGCCTTCGCCGAGCACGAGCGCGAGACCTTCGACCTGTTCTTGGCCAGCGCGGCCAAGCTCGCGCGCGAGCGCCTGTTCCCGTTGTTTCGGGCGATGGACGAGCAGCCGGCGACGCTCGTCGATGGCCGGGTGCAGGATCACCCGGCGATGGGCGAGCTCTACACGGCGCTCGTCGAGCTTGGCCTGTTGACGGCGACCCGGCCCGAGGCGGTCGGCGGCGCCCAGCTGCCGCAGTCCATCTCGACCATGGCCTACCTTTATCTGATGGCCGGCAACGGCGGGGCCGTTGGCTTCGCGTTGCTGACCGCTGGCGCGGCCCACCTGATCGAGAGCTTCGGCGGCGAGGCGCTGGCTTCGCTGTTCATGACCAAGATGTACGCGGGCGAGTGGACCGGCACGATGTCGCTGACCGAGCCGCAAGCCGGCAGCGGGCTCGGCGATCTCACGACCACCGCCACGGCGATCGCCGGGCGCGAGGGCGTCTACCAGATCCGCGGCAGCAAGATCTTCATCTCCGGCGGCGACCTGCAATTCCGCGAGAACGTGGTCCACCTGACCTTGGCCCGGCGCGCGGGTGATCCGGCCGGGACCCGGGGGATCTCGCTGTTCGCGGTCCCGCGCCTGCGCCCCGATCCGCAAACCGGCGAGCTCGTGTTCAACGACGTCCACACCTCGCAGCTGGTCCACAAGATCGGCTGGAAGGGCCTGCCCAGCTTGGGCCTGAGCTACGGCGAGAACGACGATTGCCACGGCTGGCTGGTCGGGGAGCCCGGCGCGGGCCTGACCTATATGTTCCAAATGATGAACGAGGCGCGGATCTTGGTCGGCGCCAACGCGACCGCGACCGCCTCGGCCGCCTACCACGAGTCGCTGGCCTACGCGCGCGAGCGGACCCAGGGCCGCCGCCTCGATCGCAAGGGCGATCCAGGCAAGCCCATCGCAATCATCGAGCACCCCGACGTCCGGCGAATGTTGCTCCGGCAAAAGGCGATCGTCGAGGGCAGCATGAGCCTGCTGGTGACCGCCTCGGGCTACGCCGATATGGCCAGCCACGCCCAGACCGCGGAGGAGCGCGAGCGGGCCCAGCTGATCCTCGACATCTTGACCCCGGTGACCAAGAGCTTCGCGGCCGAGCGCGGGTTCGAGTCCAACAGCTTGGCCCTGCAGATCCACGGCGGCTACGGCTACTCGAGCGAATACCTGCCCGAGCTGTGGCTCCGCGAGCAGCGGCTCAACAGCATCCACGAGGGCACGACGGGGATCCAGAGCCTGGATCTGCTCGCGCGCAAGGTCGTGGCCAAGGGCGGGCGGGCGTTGTACGTGCTCAGCGAGGAGCTGCGCGCCGACATCGAGGACGCCCGCCGCTCCGGCGTCGACGCCGAGCTGTGCGACGCGGTCAAGATCGAGGTCGCGCGGGTCAGTGGGCTGACCCAGGTGCTCGGCGCCCGCGGGCTCGGAGGCGACGCTGCGGGGATGCTTGCCCATAGCGTTGATTATTTGACGCTGTTTGCGAACCTGATTGTCTCGTGGCAGTGGGTGCGCATGGCTGGGGCTGCTTGTCGGGGGCTCGGTGGTGAGGTCGACGATGCGGGGGCGGATTATTACCGGGGGAAGATTGATGCTGCTCGGTATTGGATTCGCACGGAGCTGGCCGATAACGCGCGGTTGGCGGCGCTCTGCGAGAGTGGCGAGGACTCGTACTTGAAGGTCCCGGACGCGGGGCTTTAGCGGGGTGGTTCGCTGCGCAAACTCCCCAGCGAGACCGAGTGGGCCTCCACGACCGAGCGCGCGCCTGCGGTCGGGCTGGGTTCCCGATCATGAAAACCCCTGCGATACTCGCGGCCGACGATGTCCGCGCCCATCGACCTGATCTCCCAAGTTCGTGCCGTGACGGTCTATCGCCGCGGAGCCATGGTCACGCGCACCGCCGAGCTCCTGCGCGACGGCGCCCACTTCCCCGCGCAGGTCCAATTAGTCGGGCTGCCGCTCTCGCTCGACGACAGCTCGATGCGGGTCGAGGTCGAGGTCGCCGAGGCCGACGGCGGGTTCGCGCCGATCGCCGGTGACCTTCGCGTGAGCCTCTCAATCCCGGCACAGGACCCCACGCTGGCCCCGCCGAGCGACGACGAGCTCGATCGAGCCACGCTCGCGCTCGCGCTGATCCGCGCCGAGCTCGAGCAGCGGGTCCGCGCTGACGCTCGGCTCGCGCGCTTGCGGCCGACCAAGCGCGGCGCGCCCGAGGAGGGCAAACCACCGGCCCCCTCGCCGACCGCCGCGCGGCTCGAGCTCCTGAGCTTTCGTCGGGAACGGGCCGAGCGGCTCGCCGCCGAGATCACGGCGCTGCGCGAGCGCGAGCGCGAGGCCGAGCAGCTGTTGGCGAGCCTGCGTGAGCGTGAGCGGCTCGCGTCGACGCAGCGCAACGTTCGGACCCACGAGCTGCGCAAGGCGGCGATCTTGGCCCTCGAACAGGGCGAGGGCGCGGCCGAGCGGGTGCGGATCAAGCTGCGTTATTTCGTGCCCGGCGCTCGCTGGGCGCCGGCGTATACGGTCCGCCTCGATGCGGGCATGCGCGAGGCCAGCCTCGAGCTGCGTGCCCTCGTTGGGCAGGCGACCGGTGAGGATTGGAGCGACGTCGCGTTGACGCTCTCGACCGCCGACGCGCAGCAATGGACGGAGCTGCCCAAGCTCGAGTCGCAGCGCATCGGTCGACGGCAGCCGCCGCCGGCCAAGACCGGCTGGCGCCCGCCGCCGGTCGGCGCCGAGGCGCTCTATGCCGACTACGATCGCGGGCTCGGTAAGCCTGCGCTCGAGCCCGCGCCGAGCGAGACCGCGTTGATGGACTTGGAGCGCGCCGAAGACAGCCCGCCACCGCCCCGGCCGCCCGCGGTTCGGGCCCCGGGCCCGCCGGGCGCTCCGACGCCTCCACGCTCGATGCCGATGCCCGGGGCGCCGATGCCCGCTGGGGCCCCGCAACCGAAAGGAGCGAGCCGCGAGAGCTCGTTGGGAGCGATGGTCGAGGGCGCGGCGGCGTCGTTCGGCGGCGGCGGCGGCCCGCAGCCCTCGTCGCGGTCGGGCGGCGTCGCGCCGGCGCCCGAGCCCGAGCCGCTGCTCGCCGGCCGCGAGCTCCTCGACTATGGCCGCTTGCGCTTGTCGCCCGCCGACAGCTCGCGCCGCGGGAGCTTGCGGCGGATCGGGATCCGAGCGCTCTATGAGCAGCTCAGCGGCGAGGACCGAGCGAGCGAAGCGATCGAGTCGATCAAACGGGCCACCGCCCAAGCGCGGGCCCTCGATTACGAGTCGGCGCCCGAGCGCCACGATTGGCCCGCTAGCGCCGACGGCTTTGATTACGCCTACGTCGCCGACGCGCCCAGCGATCTATGCAGCGACGGCCAGTTTCACTCCCTCGCAATCGATCGGCGCGAGGCCGAGGCCACCCCGCGCTACATCGCGGTCCCGCGCGAGACTCAAGACGTGTTTCGGATCGTCGCGCTGCGCAACCCCTTGGACGCGCCGCTGCTCCCGGGCCCCGCGGACGTCTACGTCGCCGGCAAGTTCGTCTCGAGCTCAGCGGTGGCGCTCACGCCCGTGGGCGGCCGCATCGAGCTCGGCCTCGGCGTCGAGCAGGCCATCAAGATCGCGCGCAACGTCAGCTTCACCGAGGACAGCTCCGGGATGTTCAAGCGCCAGCTCGAGCTTCGCCACAGCGTGGCGATCGAGATCGCCAACCACCTCGCGCGTCCAGCCACCGTCGAGGTCCGCGAGCGCGTCCCGATCGCCGGGTCCGGGCAAGCCGACATCGAGGTCGTGGTGGTCGGCGTCGAGCCACGCTGGGACGACTACGAGCCCGAGGATCCGCCCTTGGAAGGCGGTCGGCGGTGGGTGATCGAGGTCCCGGCCAACGCCAAGCGCGAGCTCGAGGCCCGCTGGACCGTCACGATCCCCACCCAGCACGAGCTCATCGGCGGCAACCGAAGGGAGGACTAGTGGACAGCGCAAGGCTCATCGAGGCTTCAATCCCCGTCGTCGAGGTCACCTTGCTCGAGGACCGCGCGCTGGTCTTGCGCCGCGGCTTCGTCGAGCTCCCGCCTGGGCGATCGCGCCTGTGCATCGCTGGCGTCGCGCCGGTCCTGGTCGACAAGACCCTCGCGGCCTCGCTCGCGCTCGCTGATGATCGAGCCGAGCTGCCGGAAGATCTGCGGGTTCGCAGCGCGATCGTGACTCGCCGCTGGCTGACCGTCGATCATGAGCGCCCGGCGGCGCTCGCTGAGATCGACGATCGTCGCCGCGCCAAGCAGGCCGCGCTCGAGCTGCTCGAGCGTCGGCGCTCGCGGGCGCTCGCCGACCACGCGTCGCTCGACGAGCTGCTCGAGTTGACCCTCGCCGAGATCAACGAGGACGTCGGCTGGGCGCGGCCCGATCGCAGCCGCTGGACGCAGCAGCTCGAGCAGCTCGAGGCCGCGCAGCTCGAGGCCGCCGCCGAGGTCCGGCGCGCCGCCCATGAGCACGAGCTCGCGACCCGCGAGCTCGACGATCTCGACGCGCTCGTCGCCGCGAGCAGCAACGTTGCGAGCGAGGTCGCGGCCACCCTCGAGCTCGAGTTCATCAACCCCGAGCCGGCTAGTCGCCGGGTCGAGCTCCGCGTCGATTACCTGGTCCCCGGCGCCGCGTGGCGGCCGTGGCATACGGCGCGCTTGATCGAAGCCGAGGCCAAGCTCGAGTTCACCTGCGAGGGCGCGGTCTGGCAAAACACCGGCGAGGATTGGGACGACGTCCAGCTGATCTTCTCGACCGAGCGGCCCTCGCTCGGCCTCGCCCCGCCGCCGCTGACCACCGACAGCTTGCGCATGCGCAAGAAGGGCGCGAGCGTCGAGGTCGAGGCCCGCGATCAGACGATCCACACGGCCGGCCTCGGCAGCGAAGCCGCCGGCGCCAAGGCCAAGGTCGCCAATGACGAGCTCCCCGGCATCGACGACGGCGGCGAGGCCTTCGCGCTCCGCGGCCGGGTCAAGGCGACGATCCCCACGGACGGTCGGCCCTATCGCGTGGCGATCTTCAGCTTCGAGACCCCGGCCGAGACCGCGCTGCTGTGCATGCCCGAGCGGATCGCCGCCGTGATTCTCCGTAGCCGCCAGCAAAACCCCAGCGCCCACCCGCTGCTCGCGGGCCCCGTAGATTTGATCCGCAACAGCGGATTGGTCGGGCGAACCTCGACTACGTTCATTGCGCCAGGTGAGCGATTCGAGCTGGGCTGGGGCCCCGAGGCTGGACTGCGGGTCACTCGCAGCGTCGAGGCGCTGGTCCACGAGCGCCGGATGATGAGCTCGTGGACCCGCAAGCCCCGGCGGGTGCGTGTCAAGCTCAGCAACCTCGCGCCGACGCCGGTGACCATCGAGGTTAAAGAACGAATCGCCGTCTCCGAGGTCGAGAAGGTCGAGGTCGAGGTCAGCGATATCAGCCACGGCGCGAGCGCCGACGCCGACGGGTTCGTGACCTGGACGACGCAGCTGCCGGGGTTCGGGCATGAGCAGCTCGAACTGAGCTGGGTGCTGGTCGTCCACGACGACGTCGTCGGGCTGTGATTGGGCGTGTGGGTATTAATCGCTCGCGCCCTGCTCGCGTAGCCACGCGCTCACGCGCGCCCGCAATTGCTCGCCGCCCTCGGCTTTGGCGAGGCGCGCGAGCGCGGCGCGAGCGAGCTCCTGGGCCCGGGTCCGCTCGCGCTTGCTCGGCGAGTTCGCGACGAGCGCCCGGGCGAGGGCCAGCTCGGCCGAGGCGTGTTCGATGGCCGTGTTGCTGTCGCTCACGATCTTCAGGGCCTGCTCGGCGACCGCGAGGGCGCGCTCGGGGTGGTCGAGGGCGAGCTCGGTCTCGCTCAGATCAGCGAGGATCTCGACGAGCCTGGGGTGGTCGCTGCCAAAGATCTCCTCGCGGATCGCGAGCGCGCGCTGATCGGCGGCGAGCGCCTCTTCGTAGCGCCCGAGCGCGCGAAACGAGCGAGCGCGGTTGAGCTCGAGGTCCGCGACGCTCGGGTGCTGCTCGCCAAACGCCTGCTCGAGCACCCGCGCCGAGCGGGCGTAGTCGTCGAGCGCGGCGGCGTGATCGAGGCGCCCCGCCCGAGCGCTGCCGAGGTTTTGCAAGGTCACGCCCACGGCCATGTGCTCGGGTCCCAAGCTGGCTTCGAGCACGCCCAAGGCGGCTTCGTAGCGGACCATCGCGTCGCCGTGGCGGCCGAGGTTTTGCAGCGCCGAGCCGAGGTTGACGTCGACGAACGCGACGTCGAAGTGGTCGGCGCCGACGATGTCGACCAGGATCGCCCGGGCCCGCTCGAGGGTCTCGACGGACTCGGCGTAGCGGCCGGTCTCGTCGAAGATGATCGCCATGTTGTTGAGGTTCTTGGCCACGCTGCGGTGCGTGGGGCCGTGGATCAGCACGTTCACCTCGAGCGCGCGACGGTGCAGATCGAGGGCCTCGGGCCACCGCGCGCGCGCGGCCTCGACGTTGCCGAGGGCGTCGAGCAGCTCCGGGACCATGGGGTGCTGGGGGCCGAGCTTAATCGCGGCTAGGCGCAGACCGAGCTCGAGCACGGCGGCCGCTTCTTCGTAGCGGCCTAGCTCGCGCAGCGAGTCCCCGGCGGCGAGCAGCGTACGCAGGTGGTTGGGGTGGCCCTCACCGCGCTCGGCGGCGAGTTCGCGGGCGCGGGCGTTGTCTTTGAGGGCCTCGAGGTACTCGCCGCGAACCATCGCAAGGTGACCGAGGTGGGTGCGGAGCTCGATCTCGACCTCGGGATCGTCGCCGAGGCGAACAAAGCTCGCGCGGGCGAGCTCGGCCCAGACCTCGGCGACCTCGAGCTGGGCCGAAGCGGCGCTGAGGTTGCCGGCGAGGGCCGCGGCGGCGCGGACCAAGGTCCGCTCGTGACCGGAGCGCTGGGCGGCCCAAGCCGCTTCGGTCAACAGCTCGGCCGCGACCCCGCGTTCAGTTGGTTGTTGGTCGAGGACCAGCCCGAGGGTCAGCAGGGCCTCGGCGGTGATCGGCTCGAAGTCGAGGTCGCGGGCCAGCGCGAGCGCTCGATGACCGCGCTCGATCGCCTGCTCGAGCTCGCCGACGTCGGCCAGCCCCTCGATCATCGCGAGCTGCTCGCGGATGGTCTGGGCCGCGCGGGCGCTCGGCTCGGGGCTCGGCTCGAGGGTCGAGCGCTCGAGCACGTTGGCGGCCGCGCAGGTCTCGGGGCTCGGGACACGGTCGAGCATCGGCGTGAGCCGCTCGAGCAATTCGTCGGGTCGCTGCTCGAGCCGGCGAAGCCCCGCGGTCATGCTCTCGACCCGGATCAGCTGGCGATCGAGGCACGCCACGCGGCGCTCGAGCAGGCCCAAGGACTGCCCGCCGTGGACATGGGTGGCCTCGCACGCGCGGAGCCGGGCCCGTTGCCAGCGCTCGGCCCAGTGGTTGAGGCTGTGCTCGACGGTCGTCCACGTGTCTTGGGCGTAGGGCTGCGTGGACGCGAGCACGGCCGTGCGCAGCTCGTAGGCGACCGCTGGATCCCAGACCCCTTGCAAGCTGGCCTGGCCGTCGTCGCAGGTGATCTCCGCGCTCGACTCACGCTCGTAGGCGACGATCGCGACGGTCGCCAAGAACAGCAGCGAGGCCGGCACCCACCACAGCCGCCGCGGACCCTCGCCGACGGCGCTGAGCCCGGTGAGCAGGCCGTCGATGTCGTCGAAGCGGTTGTCGGGCTCGAGGCTCAGGCCCCGGAGGATCACGCGCTCGATCTCGTTGGGCAGGTCTGGCGGGCGGCAGCCCGGGAGCGAGCGCGTGCGGCTGAGGTCGATGAACCGGCGGGGATCGTCGTAGCGCCCGGTGAACGGGCGCTCGCCGTAGATCGCTTCGTAGAGCGCGACGCAAAAGCTGAACTGATCGCTGCGCGCGTCGACCTGCCCGCCGGTGGCCTGCTCGGGGGCCATATAGGCGGGCGTGCCCATGACCTGGCCATCGCGGGTGACCGCGTCTTCGCGGGTGAGCTCGCTCGGATCGGACGAGCCTCGATCGCTCGGGTCGCGCCGCGAGCCTCGCTCGTGCTCGCGGGCGCGGCTGAGCTCCGAGTCGCCCTCGCGCAGGGGCCCGGCGAGGCCGAAGTCGAGCACGCGCACGCGGCCGTCGGTCCCGACCCGGACGTTGTCGGGCTTGAAGTCGCGGTGGACGATGTCGGCGGCGTGGGCGGCCGCGAGCCCGCGCCCGGCCTGGATGAACAGCGCGATGATCTCCGCCCACGAGCGCGCGCGCTCGCGTAGCCACTCGCCGAGGGTCGAGCCCTCGACGAACTCCATCACCACGTAGATCTGGTCTTCGCCCCGGTCCAAGCCCGACACCGTCGCGACCTCGTAGATCGGGACGACGTTGGGGTGCGAGAGCCGGGCGAGGGCGAGCGCCTCGCGGCGGAGCCGACCGCGGCGCTGGTTGACCGCGGCCACGCCTCCGGTGAGCTTGCTGCGCCGGAGCAGCTTGAGCGCGACCCTGCGGTCGAGGTCCGGATCGTAGGCCGAGTAGACGATCCCGATCCCGCCGGAGCCCACGACCTCGATGACCATGTAGCGGCCGAGCCGCGCGCCGGGCGAGATGGCGTCGATGTCGGCGGCCGCGAGCGCCGACGACACCGCCCGCGAATCTTCTTTTGTGTGGTTGACCAGCGGCGGCGCCTCGTCCTCGCGGACGGGGTTGTGGGTGGTCGGCGCGTTGCGAGGTCTCACCATCGTGAGCGCCAAGGTTACCAAGTCCGCGGCGCAGGCGCTAAAACTTCGATCGAGCCGGATGTCGCGCCGGCTCGGCGAGTACGCCCGAACGCGGCGAGGGCTCGTGTCAGTTCGGCACGACCCCGTGCGCCGTCCGAAGCGGCTCGCGCCAAACGCCGATCGCGGCCAGGCTCTTTGATCTGCGTAGTTGGTCCATAGCGGCACAAAAAATCGCGCTTGTCTAAAGATCAATAGCAGGGATAGTGAAGGTAATTACCTGCATGCTCTAATCCACCACCAATCCTCTAAATCGATCGAACCAGATGACTGACAGGCTCGCTAGCTCATCGCCATCGACGCACCCGCGTCGGGCCCGCACCATTGAATCCACGACCGCGCTCGAACCGTGCACCGTCGACGGCGGTCGGCTCAGCGTCGAGCTGCGCGGCGCCGAGCGGCTCGAGCGCATGCAGGTCCGCGATTTTACCCCGGATTGGATCACCGTCGAGGTCAGCGGCGGCTGGCCGTTCGAGCGCGGTCGCATAGGCGGCAAGCTCGAGGTCGTCGGGCTCAGCGGGTTCGTCGAGCAGTTCCGCTGCGAGCTCGAATTCAGCGGGTGGTTGGCGCTCAGCGGCCGAGTCGACGGCGAGCAGGTCGGCGTGGTCCGGCTGCTGTTGTTCTGCGAGCGCCACGAGCGGCCCGAGCTGGTCCGATTCTATCGGCAGCTGCGGTTCCCCGCTTTGTTCGAGCGGGCCGAGCTCGACGCCAGCGAGGTCATGGAGCTGTTCGAGCGCTCGGGCTACTTTGCCCTGCGCGGCGAGAGTCGCCGCGCGCAAGGGAGCCAAGCCTGGTGTGGATCGAGTCTGCCGGCCCAGCTCAGCGTCGACGCGGTCTATTGCGCCGAGGACGGCGCGCTGCTCGGGCACGTGTCCGTGACTCGCGCGTATTCGCGGACCTGGCTCGGCCACCAGCTCACGACCTTCAATGATCACCTCGAGAGCGCCGCCTGCCGCGTCGCCCTGTATCATCACTTTGCGACCGTGCCGATCTTGATTGACGGGAACGAGCGCCAATTCCTGCTCGGATACTACGATCGCGGCAAGCCCTGGCATCAGCTGTTCTTCGACTCATTCATCGATTGGTATGGCGAGCCCGGCAAGGCCACGATCGTCGCCTTCGATCGCTATGAGGCCGTCGACTCGCAGCCGCCAACGGCGGCGCAGGTCGGCCAAGACGATCCAAACGTCGAGCTCGACCAGGCCCGACCCGACGAGCTCGACGAGGTCGTCGCGCTGATCGCCGAGCAGCTCCCGCCGCTCGCGCTGGCGGCCTTCGACATCGACGCGAGCCAGCTCGATCGCGCGTACCTGCACCCCGACTTTGCGACCCAGGGGATCGCCCGGGGCCGGCGGGTGTTCGTCTTGCGCGAGGCCGGCGAGCTCGTCGGCGTGGCGCTGTGCGAGACCGGCCGCGAGGACATCAGCTTGTTTAACCTGTTCAACATGAGCCAGCTCTACTTTCGCCCGCGGGCGACGAGCGCGGCGCAGCAGGGGCTGGTCGCGTTCGTGCGCTGCTATTACCTCGCGCACGGGCGCGAGCAGCCGCTGATCGTCGCGCCGCCGGGCTCGCTGTCTGAGCCCGAGGAGGCCGGGCTCGAGCTCGTCGAGACCATGGGCTGCATCATTTGGTCGGGCCCGACGCTGCGGGCCTATCGGACATTTTTGCGCACGGCGTTCGAGCGGGTTCGCAAGCACGAGGGCAAGCCGCCGACGGCGACGTCGGCGATCGGCGCCGACGGACCGGGCTCGCGGCCGCTGGTCGCGAGCCGCTGAGCGCCGAAGCCGGCCGCGCGAGGACCCGCGCGGCCGCGTGAATTAGGTTTGTCGGTGGGCCGGCTTGCTCGGGGCTCTCGCCGGCGAAAGCGGCGCAGCTGCCAGCGCCGCATAGGGACAACATTGGGCCCTGCACGATTGTTAATGTTAATTGGCTTCGCACTATTGATGGCAGTCAGAAACGAGCTACTTGGTTCGTGGGTGAATCAATCTGATCCAGCCGAAGGGATGAAAGACGATGAAAGCTAGTCAATTTACAATCGCAACTATGTTCGTAGCAACGATGGCCTGGGCCGGCGTGGCCCAAGCCGAAGAGCCGTGTGGCGCCGGCGTCGACACGGAGAGCTTCAAGTACTGTGAGGTCGTGCAGGAGTGCAACGACGCGTGTAAGACCAGCCAGATGGCCGGTGCCTGCATCGCCGCGCCGGATCAGCCCTGCGCCGAGGCGTGCACCGGCGCGCTCGAGGCGACCTGCGAGGCTTCGTGCTCCGTCGCTTGTGAGGCGTCGTGCACGGTCGGCATCGTGGACCCAGATCCCACGGAGTGCAAGTGTGAGAGCTCGTGTTCGGCCGGCTGCGTGGCGGTCTGCGCGGGCGTGCCCGACAACGTCGGCTGCTTGGCCACGTGCGAGGCCAACTGCGAGAGCTCGTGCACCGTGGTCGTGACCAACGGTTGCGAGTGCTCGGCGACCTGCGACGCCACCTGTGAGGCGAGCTGCGAGCTGTTCGCGGCCTCGTGCGAGTCGTGCGAGAGCGACTACATGGGCGCTTGCACCACCCAGATGGCCGCGAGCTGCCTGGACAAGTGCCAAGACGGCGTGATCCTGTGTGACGACTCCTACGTCGATGCCAACGACATCGATCACTGCATCTCCGCGCTCGAGCAGGGCGGCGCGACCATCAAGCGTCCCAGCAGCAGCGCGGACGGCCTCGAGGGTGACGTCGCCCGGGCCGCCGAGGTCAACGGCTGCAGCGTCCAAGACCAAGCCAAGCTCGGCTTCGCCGGGGCGTTCTTCACCTTCGCCGGCTTCGGTCTCGCCGGCGCCTTCCTCCGCCGCCGTCGCTCCTAGGTCGTCGCTGCTAGAGCGGTCTGGCCATTCAAACGGGCGGTGAGCGAAGCGCTCGCCGCCCGGCGTTTATTGGTTGAGCGGCGCCTAATGGCTCACCAGACGCCGCAGACCTGCTCGGGCGCGGGGTGCATGGGCGTGCCCTCTGCGCAGGAGAACGCGGCCCAAAACCCGTCGAAGTGGGCGTTGGGGACGTTGACCCGGAACTTGGGCGGCGAGTGCGGATCGATCGCGGCGAGCAGCTCGTCGAATTCAGGCGAGCTCACCGAACACCAGCTTTGCGCCGTGGCCACGAAGAACAGCTGCTCGTTGCTGAACCCCTCGAGCAATTGCGGCTCGGGGCCGTTCTCGCCGACCCAATGTTGATAGGCCACATAGGCTGATTTGACCCCGCCGAAGTCAGCGATGTTCTCGCCGAGGGTCAGCTCGCCCTTGAGCTTGACGCCGGGCTGGACCTCGATCGCCGAGTAGGTGTCGACGATGCACTGGGTCCGGGCCTCGAATTGCTCGGCCACGGCCGGGGCCCACCACTCGCGCATGACGCCGTCGCCGTCGAACTTGCGCCCGCTGTCGTCGAAGCCATGGGTCAGCTCGTGGCCCATGACCATGCCCATGGCGCCGAAGTTCATGGCCTTGGGGAATTCGCGGTTGAAGAACGGCGGCTGGAGGATCCCGGCCGGGAAGGTCATCATATTTTGCAGGGGGTTGTAGCTCGCGTTGACGATCGACGCCGGCCAGTACCACTCTTGCGCATCGACCTTGCCGCCGACCTTGGCGAGGTTGTAGCTGTTGGTCCAGGTCCGGGCCGCGATGGTGTCGTTGAAGTAGCTGCCCGTGAGCTCGAGGCCCGTGTAGGTCTTCCACTTGTCGGGGTAGCCGATCTGGTTTTGGATCTTGTTCATCTTGCCGATCGCGGCCTCGCGGGTCGCGTCGTCCATCCAATCCAGGGTCGGGAGCCCGGCCGCGAACGCGGCCTCGATCCGCTCGATCATGTCGATCGCGACGGCCTTGCTGTCGCCGGGGAAGCTGCGCTCGACGAAGGTCTGGCTGACCAGATCACCGACCGCGCCGTTGGTCGCGGCCACGCAGCGCTTCCACCGGGCCTGGAGCTGCTTTTGCCCGGTCAGGGCCGAAGCGAATTCAAAGTTGGCGTCGACGATCTCGCTCGACAGCAGATTCGCCGTGTTGCTGATCAGGTTGAAGCGCAGGTAGTCGCGGACCGCCTCGGGGTCGGCCTTGCTGATCAGCTTGGGCAGGCCGGTGACGAACTCGGGGTTGCTGACGTTGATCAGCTCGAGCTTGGGCGCGCCGAGGGCCTCGAGGTAGATCGCCCAGGGCAGCTTGGACTTGCGCTCGATGCCCTTGCGATCCCAGCGGTGATAGACCTTTTGCGGGTCACGCTGCTCCTCCGGGGGCTTTTGCAGCTTGGCGATCGCGGTCTCGAGCGCGACGATCCGCGTGGCCGCGGCGGCCCCTTGCTCGGGGCTATAGTCGAGGAAGCCGAGCATCCGCGCGATGTGGGCCTGGTAGACCGGCAAGAACCGCTCGGCCTTGGCCGGATCGAGGTAAAACGAAGGGTCTGGCAGCCCGGTCCCGCCTTGGCCGAGGTCGGCGATGTGCAGATCGGGCTGCTCGAAGTCGATGGACAGGCCAAAGTCGAAGAACGCGCCCAGGCCGACGCTCGCGTCGAACTCCCCGAGCAGGCGAAACAGCGCCTTGGTGTCGCGCGGCTTGAGCCCGGCGATCTTGGCCAGGTAGGGCTCGAGCGGCGCAGCCCCGGCCGCGTCGATCGCCGCTTCGTCCATGCAGCCTTGGTAGTAGGTGCCCGAGCGCTGGGTGTCGCTCCCGAGGATCTCGCGGAGCACCTCATTGTTGCGATCGCCGAGCTCACCGAACCCCCGGCCCCAGCGCGGGTGCTCGTCGGGCAGGGGATTGTTGGCGATCCAGCCCCCGCACGCGAACTCATAAAAGTCGACGCAGGGATCGACGTCGCGGTTCATCTGGGCGAGGACCTCGACGCCGATCAGCTCGCTGGCGGTGGGCGCTTGGGTTGGCGTGGGCCCGCCGGGATCCTGGACCCCGGGATCGACGTCGGCGCTCGGCTTCTTGCAGCCGGGGCTCGCGAGCAAGAGCGGGGACAACAACAGCGCGGTGACGACTCGGGACCTCGACATTGGCGCAGCATGCCCGACTCGGGACCCGACCGCCGATCGGGTTGGAGTGAAGAAGATCACGGCTTCGAATCGCCGCTGAGCGCCCGGCGGTGCTGGTCATGGTTTTGTGCGATCCCCTGGAACGTCGCCGCGAGCTCGAGCGCCGCGGCCTGATCGGAGTGGTAGCTGCGGTAGGCCGCGCGCTTGGTCAGCTGCACGGCGAGCGGCGGGTTGTTGGCGATCGCCTCGGCGCGCTCGCAAGCGACGTGCATCAGCTGCTCGGCGGCGACGACCTCGTGGACCAAGCCGATCGTCAGGGCCTCTTCGGCGCTGATCACCCGGCCGGTCAACATCAGCTCGAGCGCCCGCGGGAACCCGACCGTGCGGGTCAAAAAGTAGGCGCCGCCGTCGCCCGGGACCAGGCCGACCTTGACGAAGGTCGAGCCGAGCTTGGCCCCCGCTCGCGCGATTCGGATGTCGCACATACACGCGAGGTCGAGGCCGGCGCCGATCGCCGCGCCGTTGATCGCGGCGATCAGCGGCTTGGAAAACTCGGCGATGCGCCGCGGCACCGCTTGGATCCCGCGGATGTAGCGAGCGCGCAGCTCGGCCGGATCGCCCGCGAACATGCCCGAGCGCGCGCGCATGGCCTTGACGTCGCCGCCAGCGTGAAACGCATCGCCGGCGCCAGTCAGGATCACGCAGCGGACCGCGTCGCTGTGCTCGGCGCGCTCGAGCGCGGCGACGAGCTGCTCGCACATCTCGTCGCTGTAGGCGTTGCGGGCCTCCGGGCGATCGAGGGTGATGGTCGCGAGGGGCGCGGCCTCTTCATAGCGGACGTGTTGCAGGGAGCTTGGCATTGGGCCTACATAGCAGGCCGCGCCCGGGGGCTGCTACGCTCGCAAGGGTGGCGGCCAAGGACGCCTTCTTCGCGCCCGTGGAGGTCCGCGACGACCCATCGCTGCGCGGCGCCCTACGAGGCCCGGCGGTTCGGCTGCCGCTCGGCCCAGCCGATGGCCGTCGCGCTGCGCAAGCGCCCCGACGCTCGGGTCATCGCCCCGCGTCACGATCGCGACGTCGAGGCCTCAAGCGCCGTGTGCGTGCTTCGCCCAAGTGAAACATGGCAATTATGCCGGGTCGTACCCGGCACATTTCAGCCATACTTTTTTATTTCAACCCCACCCCCGACCTGCTACATTACCCATCCATGACATCCAGGCCCCACGACGCGCTCTTCAAAGCGACCTTCGAGCAGGT
>Ga0114946_10000636_pt1 | contig 23606 bp, 16 predicted proteins | sample WalLakDeSediment_FD_88676 | JGI IMG/M metagenome (GOLD analysis project Ga0114946, IMG submission 88676) | Lake sediment microbial communities from Walker lake, Nevada to study Microbial Dark Matter (Phase II) - Walker Lake 11/02/13 Deep Sediment | ecosystem: Environmental > Aquatic >... | reverse complement strand
TTTGGTCGAGATCAAGGCATGCGAAAAATTTTACCACAGGCATATAGTTGATATTCCGAGGATAAAATTTTGAGCATAACGAAGATATCGGGCGAAATAACCGTTTATGGATGGGCACTAACTATCCGTACTAATTTAACCGCCGAATGAGGCCTCGGAAATCTCCACGGCGGCTTTGCCGGAGCGCAGGATCGCTTTCATTTTACCCATGGTCACCGGCAGCTCCCCCTGTATGAAAAATTCGGCGCTTTTGATCTGACCTTCGTAAAACGCCAGTTCTTTTTTCTCAGCACCCGCCGTGATTTTTTCACTTGCAATCGCTGCGCGCCACAGCAGCATCCAGCCCATTATGATGTCGCCCACGACTTCAAGGAAGGGAACGGAATGGGCAAAGGCGACCTTGAAATCCGGCGACATGGCGGTCTGGCCGATATGCATGGCGGTCCGGCCCAGTTGCTCTACCGCGGGGACCATTTCGTCGGCGAGTGCTCCGAGGTGTTCGGTGGCCTTCGCCCGTTCGATCACTTTCTGGATTTGGCCGATAAAGGCAATGAACACCGTACCTTTTTTCATACCGAGTTTGCGTGCCAGAAGATCCATGGCCTGAATGCCGTCGGTCCCCTCATAGATGGAGGCAATCTTGCAGTCCCTGGCCAGTTGCTCTACGGGATACTCTCGGGTGTATCCGTAGCCGCCGAAAACCTGAATCGCGGTTACACAGACCTTAAAACCCTTTATGGCATTATAAGTCTTTAATACCGGAGTGAGCAGGTCCACCAGATTCTGATGAAACTGCCGTTCTTCGTCGGAAGTGGTTAGTTCGATTGTTTCCAGGCTGCGAGCCACAAAATAGGAAAAACTGCGCATGCCCTCCACATACGCTTTCATCCACAACAGCATGCGACGGACATCCGGATGCTGGATGATCGGCACCTGTGGCGCATCCTTCTCCAGCATCTTTTCAAGGGCCCGGCCCTGAAGTCGCCGGCGGGCGTAGTCGAGGGCATACAGATAGGCGGCCGAGGCATGCACAAATGACTGGATTCCCACCCCCAGGCGGGCCTCGTTCATCATATGAAACATCACTTTCATGCCCTGGTTCTCTTCTCCAAGAAGAATCCCCCGGCATGCGCCTTTGCTACCGAGGGTCAGACTGCAGGTGGCGCTGCCGTGAAGCCCCATCTTCTCCTCAATGCCGGTGCACACCACATCATTGGGTTCTCCTAAACTGCCGTCTTCGTTAACCCAGGTTTTAGGGACGATAAAAAGGGAAATCCCCTTGGTTCCGGCGGGCGCACCGTCGATACGGGCAAGCACCGGGTGGATGATGTTTTCAGTGAGGTCATGATCGCCGGCGGTAATAAATATCTTGCTGCCGGTGATGGTGTAAGTACCGTCGGCGTTTTTTACGGCCGAGGTGGTCAGAGCGCCCACATCGGAGCCGGCCTCCGGTTCGGTGAGCAGCATGGTTCCGCCCCATTCAGCGGTGTAGAGCTTTTTAAGGAATTTCTCTTTGAGTGTTTCGGTGCCGAAAAGCTCGATCATTTTCCCGGTGCCGTGCCCCAGCAAAGTATAGCTGGAAAACGCGAAGTTGGTGCCCATGAGGTATTCGTTGGCGGCAGTGTTGATCAGGTGGGGAAGCCCCTGGCCGCCGACTTCTGGATCTTCGGAAAGTGCGCACCATTCCCCTTCCCGGAAGAGTTGGAAGGGCCTACGGAAGCATTCCGGGGCACGAACCTGGCCGCTTTCGAACCAGGCGCCGTTGCGGTCGCCTTCGGCATAGGTCGGCAGGATTTCCTTGAGGGCAAAGCGCCGGGCTTCAGTCAGCAGCAGGTCAAAGGTTTTGCGATTGCAATCCCGGTAGCGTTCATGTTGCGTCACCGCCTCCAGGTTGAACTGTTCGTAAAGCACAAAGTCGATGTCTCTGCGATCTGCGACGAGTTGTGTCATGGGTTTCGATACTCCTTCGTTTTTGGGGCTCCTCGCGCCATTCGGTCGGGTTCATCGGCGCCGGGTCGATGGCATGCGCCATGGCCGGGTTGGCAGCCGAAATGGTACCCGGCCGTAAAAAGGGCACCTGCATCTGCCTGCGTTCATGTCTCGGCCCGCGGGGGTGCGCGCCGAGACCGCTTCTATTTGCCTCATTGCCGCCCAATTCCAGGGGCTGCCAGATTTGACGTCCCTGCTCGGGCGACACCACCCTTGATCGCCGAACTGGGCCTGCGTCAACTTGGGGGCATTGCACGGTGGTAATACGGGAAAACCTTCTCCTCGGTGTTGGAACCCATCATGCTGTCCACAGTCAATGTTGCGCTCAGCGCCGCTGCGTCTACGCCACAACCCAACAACCGCTCGCCGTACTGGTCGCCGGTGAAAAAGAGCCCTTTGATCCATGGCGACTTCACATCCACCCGGTTGTTGCCGATGGGCTGAATCCAGGCAAAGGCGTGGTCGCTGCACATCCAGAGCATAAATTCCATTTCCGATTCCCACTTGTCAGCGCCGAAGGTCTCTTTCCACCAGTTCTCATTAAACTCAACCACGCGGGAGACCTTGCGGCGGTTGCGCATTTCCTCATGGGTCAAGGCGGTCGAGAAGATCCAGCCGTGCTTGCCCTCCGGGGCACTGCCCGTCTCCGCGGTGAGCTCGGGGCTGGAATTGTAACCCTCGTTCACGTTGGCCAAGTTCCACAAGACCATGTCGATGCATCCGCTGTAGCCCTCTTCCGTACCGATGACATCCGGCATGTAGATGAAGCTGCGCTCTTCGATACCCTTTTCTGTCCACACGTTAGACTTCATATTGCCGAAGCCCGTTATCATGCCGGCACCCCAGAATTTCTGCTGGATACGATCGACGATTTCCTGCGGAAAATACCTGGGATGAATCAGGTTCAACATCTGCTTGGAGGGAATATTGCAAATGATTTTGTCCGCGTAGACCGTCTTGAACCCGCCGCACGCCTGATAGGTAACCCCCTTTGCCACGCCGTTTTCGATGATGACCTCGACAACCGGAGAACTCCTCAGCACATCGCCCCCATTCTCCTTGAGGACCTGTTCCATCAGGAGGGCAAAGGATATGGTTCCCGGATTGGGAACGGAAGCGCAGGAGCCTTCCACCAAGTTCATCCGGATGGGCCCGGCAGTGGCCATATGAACCAGGACGTCGGGAGCGGGCGTGGCCCTGAGATCCGCCTGGCCGGTCTGTGAAGCCGCAAGAACCTTGATGTAATCGTAGGCTTCCTTGCTGACATGTCTGGCCTGAATCCAATCTTCGAAGGACATGTGCCTCGTCTTGCCGATTTCGTCCATCGTCATGGTGGCCATGTCTCTCAAGGCTTTCATCGTTGATTTGAAACCGTCCGGGCTCATCCACTGGTAGGGCTCGCCCTTGCCGACCTGATAGGCCTTGCTGCCATTCTTGTAATCCACGAAGGCGAAACCGACATTGCAGGGCATTTCAACCGGTTTGCCCAGGTAGTCCATCAGGCAACGGATTTTTCCCTTGTTGCCCCAGAACAGGCCGTGGCCTACGTCCAGGGTCGTGCCGTCGAAAAGGCCTTTCTTGAAACAGGTTTTTAGGTCCGGCGTACATTTGGGCGCCCAGGCGCCGATCATGGCCAGGTCGCGCCTGAAACCGTTGGCATCCCTCTCCAAACCATCGATATAGACCTTGTCGCCCTTGCCTACCCAGGATGCCAAACGTCCGCCGATAAAGGGGGCCTTTTCGAGCACCAAGACCTTCTGGTTGAAATCCCTGGCCAGGATGCTTGCAGATCCCAAACCGGCAACACCGGATCCGATTACCAGGACGTCGTATTTTTCCGCCATTTTTAAACCTCCTTGAATTTGTTCATCGTGGCGCTTAATGCGCTCGGATAAAGTAACGGTTACTCGGCCAATGCACGTCGCAGCACCTTGCCGGCGCCGCTTTTGGGTAAACTCTCGACAAATTCGATGCGGCGCGGATACTTGTAAGCCGCCATTTTCGACTTGCAAAAGGCGATGATCTCTTCTTCGGTCACCTTTCCCCTTTCATGCGGAGCGAGCACCACGAACCCCTTGGGCTCTTCCCCCCGGTAAGGATGGGCGACCCCGATGGTAATCGCCTCGGCCACGGCCGGATGTTGGGCCAGCACGGCATCGATTTCGGCCAGAAAGACCGAGTATCCGGAGACCTTAATCATCTCCTTGTGGCGGCCGACGATACGGACCCATCCTGCGTCATCGACTTGGGCCATGTCTCCGGTCTTGAGCCATCCGTCGTTGGTCAATGCAAGCCGGGTCTGATCCGGGGCCTGCCAGTAGCCTTTCATGACGCAGGGGCCCCGCAGCCACAGTTCCCCCGGCTCCCCGGTTTGCGCATCCATGCCCGAATCGGGATCTACAATGCGGATGTCGTGAAAATAGACCGGTCCACCCACGGTGCCCAGGTTGAAGCGCCGTCGGTTGTTTCCGATGATACCGCCGGTGCATTCGCTCAGGCCGTAGCCTTCGATGAGGGGCACCCCGGTGACCGCCTCCCACCTTCGGTGGACTTCCACCGGCACCGGGGACCCGCCGGAAAGGACCAGGCGCAGGGAGCTGAAACCGGACTTTTCGAGATCCGGCATGGAGATCACCGCCACGTTGATGGGGGTGATGGTGACCATGTGGGTCACGCCGAAGCGGGGGATGATGTCGAGCATGGCCTTCAGGTCGAACCGGGCCAGCATGATCAGGGTGCTGCCCTGGGCCAGGGCCGGATTCATGGCGATGTCGAGACCGGTGACGTGAAAGATGGGCAGCAGAAGCAGGTGGATATCGCTTTCGGCGTATTCGTAGTAATGACGCACCACCCGACCGTGTACCGCCAGGTTGCGGTGGGTCAGCATGGCCCCCTTGGGGTGTCCGGTGGTGCCGGCCGTGTACTGAAGAAGGGCCAGGTCGTTTTCCAGATCGATGGCCACGGACGGCGGAGGCTCGGGGGCGGCCCGCTCCATTAGGGCCATGAAGTCGAGGGTCCCATCGATCCGCCGTTTCTCGGCCGACATGCTGGGGTGCAGGGGGATGGTCGGGCTCGGGGGAAGAAAATCGGCAAAGGAGGTCACGATCACGTGGGCGGGCATGGCGGCCGTGGAGACCGCGGCCAGCACCGGATAGAGCGGATCCTCCAGCACCAGAATGCGCACTCCGGCATCCCTGAGTTCGTGCTCGAGTTCTTCAGTCTTGTACATGGGACTGCAGGTGACCACAACGGCGCCGAGCTTCAGAATTGCATAAAAGGCGATGACGAACTGCGGGCAGTTTTCCAGGTAGATGCCGACCCGCTCCCCCTTGACTACTCCCAGGTCGGCCAGGGCGTTGGCGAAGCGGTCCGAGAGGGTGTCCAGCATTCGGTAGGAGATCTCATTGCCGTAAAAATTGATGGCTGTTTTTTCGGGCCGAAGGGAAGCTTGGTTACGGATCTCTGCGAAGATGGGCTGATCCGGCAGTTCGGGAACCCTTGGAACGACATCAGGCCAGACGGTTTGCTCCCATTTATTTTTCAGCACATTGCCCTCCTTATGGATTCTTTCGTATGTGGTATCGATGGTTTTCAAAACCGACGACCCCCGCTTGTATTAGACGATTCAGGTGCTTTTCCATGTGGTTGCGTTCTCCCAAGGCGTAGATGTCTTCGGGTTTCCTGGCCTTGCCGTAGACGATCCACTGATCCGTAATTTCGTCCAAGGTGCGCGGCCCGAGTTTAAGATAGTCGCAAAGGGTGCTTTCCCGTCGCTGGATGACCGATAGGTAAATGTCCCACAACTCACCGGGTAGGCTGTGGTGAACGCCGGTTTCATGGCTGCAGATCCATTGGCGGGCTGGAACATCGCGCAACCGTTGCACAGATTCGACGATCGCCTCGATGTCCGAATCACGGTCGCCGTACCACGGACCAAATTGGGTCAAGTCGATATCGCCCAGAAAAAGGGTTTCAATTTCCTTGAAAAAAAAGCACAGATGGCCGGGTGTATGTCCGGGGCTGTGAATGACCTCCACGGTCAATCCAGCCAAATCGATGATATCGCCGTCTTCCAGGAAGCGGTCGGGCGTTCGCGACCGGAAGTGAAACTGCGTTTCCAGGATGGGGCGCCAAACGTCATAGAGTCTTTCTCCGATGCCGTACCACTGAAAGAAGGTGGCCAAGTCCGCCAAGGGTGGAGCGTCGATCCGGCTCATGGCTAGCGGCAGGTCATCGAACAGGTCCAGATGACCCCAGTGGTCTTCGTGCCAATGGCTCAACCAAACCATACGCACGTTTTCTGTTTTTCGCAAAATTTCCAAGCTCTTACGGCTTGAACCGGGATCGATTAGCAGACCGGCCTCGGGTATATAGAGCGAATGGCAAAAGGGATATCTGCCCTTGTTTTCACCCCGAATGAGGCGCAGCGGGCCGACCTCAAGTGCTATCTCGTTCATCGTTAAACTCTTTGTAGACATTCAGAATTCGGGTGTCGGGGTTAGGCCAGTTCAATGATCATGGCCATTCCCATACCCCCTCCACCGCACAGGGTTGCCAATCCGTATTGGACGTTGCGGCGCCTCATTTCATACAACAGCGTGGTCACCATGCGGGTTCCGGTTGCCCCCACCGGATGTCCTAATGAGATGCCGCTACCGTTGACATTGATACTGTCTCGCCGATTCGACAGGCCGAGCCCCATTTCGCAGGCCAGGTATTGGGCGGCGAAGGCTTCGTTGATTTCGATCAGACCCAGATCCGACAATTGAAGGCCTGTTTGCTTCAACAGTTTTTTCGTGGCTGGAACCGGCCCCCAACCCATTATATCCGGATCGACCCCCACGACACTGAAGTCCACAATGCGGGCCATGGGCGCAACGCCCAGCTCATCCGCTCTGGATTTGCGCATGATCACCATGGCTGCCGCGGCATCGTTGATTCCAGAGGAATTGCCGGCGGTGACCGTACCTCCTTTTTTGAATGTCGGTTTTAATCTGGCCAGCTTTTCCACGCTTGAATCTGGTCGGGGATGCTCATCCGTGTCCACCAAGATGGATTTACCCTTTGGTCCCAGAACTTCAATGGGTACAATCTCTTCTTTGAATCGGCCCTCATGAATGGCCGCAGTGGCCTTCATATGGCTTTCATAAGCCAGTTGATCCTGCGCCTCCCGACTGATACTGTATTTTTCTGCAAGGTTTTCCGCAGTAATCCCCATGGCCGGCCCGACACCGATGGCAGTTACCCCATCCCACATCGTATCCCGGACCTCCACATTGTTCATGCGAGCGCCCCAACGAAGCGCATCGATGGTGTATGGAACGGTGCTCATGCTCTCGACGCCACCGGTCAGATAGACGGAATTGTATCCCTGGCGGATGGCCATCATCCCTAATGCAATGCTCCACATCGAGGATGTACACACCCGCATCACGGTGAATGCCGGCACTTCGACCGGAACCCCCGCCTGGATAGCGGTGACCCGAGCCACATTCACCTCGTTTTGTGCGCGCTGGTAGCAGCAACCCCACCCCACATCGTCAATCACCGCAGGATCAATGCCTGCGCGATCAATAGCCGCTTTCATTACCGGCACACCCAGCGGTACGTTGCGCATTTCCCGAAATTGGCCGCCAAAGGTTCCGATTGCGCTGCGAACGGCAGAAACGATGACCACATCATTTGCGTCCATTTTCCATCTCCTTGTCGATAGCCCTAAAATTTTAATTTTAATATAATTTTCAAATAGATGGGTCTTATGACACCATCCTGTCTTTGTCTTTCCAGAACTCGGATCGAATGGCCTTCTTGTCTACCTTGCCCAGATTGGTAAGGGGAATAGTCTCCCTGAATTCAATTTTTTTAGGGGCCATCATGCTTCCCTTGCGTGTCTTGACGAAGGTGATGAGTTCTTCCGCGGTCACCGCTGACCCTGGGTGGCGTACCACTACGGCCGTGACCTGTTCACCCCATTTGGGATGCGGTGCGCCCACGACCGCCGCTCCCTTCACGCCTGGGTGTTCGAAGAGAATATCCTCGATTTCCCTGGGGAAGATGTTGAATCCGCCACTGATGATCATGTCCTTTTTGCGGTCTACGATATACAGCAGCCCCTCTTCATCGATGGTAGCAATGTCGCCGGTGTACAACCATCCGTCGCGGATGGTGTCTGCCGTGGACTCGGGGTTTTCGAAATATCCGCTCATCATGTTGGCGCATTGCACGGCCACCTCCCCCGGGGTTCCATCGGCCGCATCCTTGCCCTCGTCGTCCACCAGCCGTACTCGGGTATGAAAAGTGGGGCGTCCGGCCGAGCTGAAAATACGGCGTTCTCGATCCGGATCGTCCACAATGTGTTCTTCCCGGCTGAGAACGGAAAGGGTCATGGGCGCTTCGGTCTGGCCGAAAAGCTGGGTGAAGATAGGCCCGAAGGTCTCCACGGCCTGTTTGAGCCGTTCAGGCGCGATAGCCGATGCACCATAGATGACGTTTTTTAAATGGGACAGATCGTATTTTCTCCGGTCCGGGAAGTCGAGCAGAACGTAAATCATGGTGGGTACCAGAAAAGTCATCGTGACCTTTTCGCGATCGATGGTTGACAATAGTTCCACCGGGTCGAAGTGATCCAAAATGACGCATCGGCCTCTTCGCAGCAGAACCGGCAGCATCAGACATCCGCCGGCATGGGTCAGAGGAGTGGCATAGGCAAAAACCTCATGCCAGCCGAAACCGAATTCCAGCATCTCCATCAGCACCGTATAGACCCAGGCCCGGTGGGAGAGCATGACCCCTTTGGGTTTACCGGTGGTACCGCCGGTAAAATAGATGCCGACCAGGTCCTCGGGGTCGATGGCGACCGCATCAATCTCAGGTGGGTGGGTCTGCATGAGCGTCTGAAGGTGCAGATGCCCCTGCGGAACGCTTCCGGCCGATTCTGCAACACAGATATACTGTTTGACCGTTTCCAGAGAAGGAATCATTTCTTGAACCCGGCCGGCCATCTTCTCATGGTAGATCAGAGTGGTCGCCCGCACCTGGTTCATCATATACACATGGTCGCTAATACTGAGCAGAATGGCCAGAGGGACCCGGATGGCACCGATTTTGGCCACAGCGTATTCGCAAAAGACATATTCAGAGCAGTTGGCCATCAGGAAGGCGATTTTGTCCCCCTTGGAAAAGCCCAGGGTCTGAAGCGCGTTGGCAATGCAATAGGCGTTGCGGCCCATCTGGTCGTAGGTGTGGTGACGGCCTTGGTAAGTCAGGGCAATATGGTCGCCGAAATTTTGGGAACACCGGTCGTATAAATCGCCGATGGTTTGGGTAATCATGGGTTCCCCCTTGGTTAGATCGTCGGTCTGAAGCGCCAGAGAGTAATCAAACGGACGCGACTCTCTCGAGAATATTGATACAGCAGGCATACTCTTCGGAAGAGATGACGCCACCGCCATTTTCGGTCAAGCCGTAGAGACAGTCCTTGACTTGGCGTTCCCCTGCCTCTCCACGGAGTTGGGTGATGATCTCATAGATCATGGAGAGGCCGGTCGCTCCCACCGGGTGCCCTTTGGATACCAGGCCGCCGGAGGTGTTGATGGGCAAGGTGCCATCCAGACCGGTGGCCCCGGATTCGATAAAGCGTCCCCCCTGTCCTTCAGGGCAGAAACCGAGCATCTCAGCCTGGTAGATTTCGCAAAAGGAGCAGGCGTCATGCACTTCGGCCACGTCGATGCGGCCGGCATCAATGCCGGCCATGGCATAGGCTTTGTCCGCGGCGAACTTGCTCAGACCGGGTTCGCTGATCCGACGGTGTTTGCCCGAAGAGAGGGCGCTGGCGGCAACTTTTACCGCTCTGTCGCGCGCCCTTTTGGGTAATCCCTGGTAGTATTCTTCGGAGCAGAGCAGGGCCGCGGCGCCGCCATCTCCAATCGGTGCGCACATGGACCGGGTCAGCGGATAGGAGACCTCATAATCGGCCAGCACCTGTTCGACCGGCACCTCAAAGCGGTATTGGGCCTTGGGGTTGAGAGAACCGTTAGCGTGGTTTTTGGACGCACCCATAGCGATCTGTTCCCGGGTAGTGCCCCATTTCCACATATGCCAACAGGCCTGCATGGCGTAAGTGTCCATAAAAATCGTATGTCCCGGGCCCAGGTCAAACCGCCGTCCGCATTCGGAAGCAATCTCGCGGTATTCGGCCACCAGCCGTCCTTTGTCACTGCGGTCGATGCCGTGCTCGTAGGCCACTAATACACGATCCATGTCCGGATGATAGAACTTGTCCACCCCCATGGCCAGACTGACCTGGCTCTGGCCGCTGAGGATATCCTTCCATGCGGCGTGAAACGCCATGGACGCCGTAGCGCAGGCGCCTTCTACATTGATGATCGGCACCCGTTCGGGAAACACCCCTTCCTCAACCAGGGGCATCATGCAGACATGACCCCGGATGATGTCTTGGTCCCAGAGGGTACCCATGGCGCAGCTGCCAAACCAGGCGAATTCGATATCCCGTCCGTCGGCCATGCCTGCATCGGCCAGCACGCCAAGATAGGTGTCACGGGTCAACTCCTTCATCGATTTATCGAGCCATTTTTGAAAGCGGGTGCTGTACGCTCCGATGACATACACATTGGATACCTTGCTCATCGCCGCTGCTCCGTTTACTGTTGGGTTTGCGTGCGCATCTGAAACATCATGGTGTAGTCGAAAACCATTATCTCTTCGTCACGCTGATTTTTCACGGTATAACCCCAGACCTGAACGCCCTGCTCGGGCTTGCGCGTGGGTCGCTGTTCGCGGACTTCAACCTCAACTCGGATGGTGTCGCCGATTTTGACCGGTTTGAGCATCCGCATTTTATCCGCTCCGAGCCATGCGATCACCGCCGTGCCGCCGATGCCGGTCATGCCGACCAAACCCACGGCCAGGGCGAAGATCATGGGGCCGTGCACCAGTCGTTCGCCAAAGGGCGTTTTGGCGGCATATTCCTTGTCCATATGAAGCGGATAAAAGTCCATGGTAAGCCCGGCCCAGTTGACCACATGGGTTTCGGTGACGGTGATGGCCGCCGTCTTGTAGATGTCTCCAACCTGGTATTGGTCGCCGTATTCTCGCTGCTCCATCCTGCTTTTCCTCTCTGCGCGTTGGATTTTGTCAAGTCCGAAAAAAACCGTAACCCGCCGAGGAGACCCAACGGCCTCAAAAGCGAGCGGGCTGCCCTTTGGCTTGGTGGGCGCTCTGCGCCGATCTGGATGCGCTGACGTTGCACCAAAACGATTGTTATAGGGCCACCGGCCTGAATTTTGGCAAGGTAAATTCGGTGGACAATTCCTCAAAAACTACCTCCACGGGCATGTCGCAGTGCAGCGTTTCCGGGTCGCATTCCACCACGTTGCTGAGCATCTGGACCCCTTCATCGAGCCGGATCACGGCAACCACGTAGGGAATGTCCTGGATAAAGGCCGATGGGGCGTTGTTTTTCACCACCGTGAATGTGTAAATGGACCCCTTGCCCGAAGCCTCAACCCACTTGACATGGTCTGAAAAACAGTCCGGACAGGCAATGCGGGGGTAGAAAATGGTTTTGCCGCAGTCGCTGCATTGTTGAATGACCAAACGTCCTTCCCGGGCGGCTTCCCAGAACGGCTTGGCCCAGGGGTTGACCACGGGAATCGGTTTCGTTGTTTGTCCCATCGCTTCCGACCTCCTTGCCCGTTTGGGGCACTCGTCGCTGTTCGAAGATGATTGTTATCCGCGAAGACACTCATTCGCAAAAAAGGTTGTTCGGTTCAGGTCTGTTAAAAAATGTTCCCTTGCTTGCCAGGCATCATCAGCGGGAACTGTTTTGCAGGCATGGCCATCAAGGAATCTCGTTTCCTAAAATGGTGACCTGGGCATCCATGTACGTGCCACCGCAGGCGGTCTCCACGGCAAATCGGGCATCGGGCACCTGGCGTTCGCCGGCCTTTCCCATCAGCTGTCGGGCCGCTTCAACCATCAGGGCCACGGCACCACCGGCGCCGGTGTGCCCCTGGGAGAGCATGCCCCCGTTAGTGGTACACGGAATCTTGCCCCCCGGCCAGGTGTCGCCCCGGATAAACAATTGGCCGCTTTCGCCCCTTGCGCAGAATCCGAGCTCCTCGAGACCGATCATTTGAAAGACCGGATAGGAGTCGTAGATTTCTGCGAGGTCGATGTCCCCGGGTGAGAGACCGGCTTCCCCGAAGGCCTGTCTGGCTGCCTTGGCCCAGCCGAAGCGGACCAAGTCCGGCTCTTGGGAGTAGACGAAATGGGTCACGGCTCCGCCCTCGCCAAGCACGTAGACCGGAGTGTCGGTCAGGTCCTGGGCCCGTTCGGCGGAAGTGACCACAAAAGCTGCCCCGCCATCAAAGAGCATGTTGGACATCTTGGCCCGAAGGGGGGTAGAAAGCATTTTAGAGGCCATGACTTCTTCGATGGTAAGTGGTTTTCGGAAAAATGCGTTGGGGTTTTTCTCCGCCCACTTGCGGTTGGAGACACAGACAGCGGCCAAGGCTTCATCGGTGCAGCCGGTTTCATGCTTGTAGCGGGTGGTGGTCATGGCGGCGATGGTGGAGTAGTGCTGGCCGTAAGGCACCTCCCACTCAGCGCTGATGCCGGCCGTGGAAAACAGATCGATGCCCCCCTGGGCCGTAACCCCGGTGCCCAGTTTTTCCGAGTGGATAAAGAGGATGTTTTTGGCCGACCCGCTTTTGATCAAGGCCTGGGCGATATGAAGGCCACAGGAACTGCTTGATCCGCCGGCAAAGACCTGACAGTTCTTCCTGCAGTTTTTCAGACCCAGCTCCTCCACGATGCGGCAGGTGACCAGCTCCGTGTTGAAGGGTGGGCTGAACAGTGCTGCCGTGGGCATGCAAAAGTCGATGTCGTCCTTGTGGATGCCGGCATCGCGGATGGCCATTTTGGCCGACTCCAGGCCGAAAGCAATGGCCGCCTTGTCGGGGAACCGGCCGGTGGGAACTTCACCGATGCCTGCAATGGCGACCTTGTCCTTAAGATTGCGCATATCATTCTCCTTAATCGGTTGCGTTACAGCTCAAAGCTGAATTTAAAAAAACTTCTTTTCTTGTGGGCCGTGCCGATTCTGTGGCGGACCGCTGAAACCTGTCATTAAAAGTATGCCGACCTGAATTTACGCGCTGTAGAAGCTTTGCCCGTTTTCGGCCATGTTGCGCAGCTTTCTGGCCGGTTTGAACCGAACACCGTGCTCGACCTCCAGGGCCTTGAGTTTATCGTAGACGGTTTTGATACCCCAGGCGTCGGCATCCCGTAATATACCCCCGCGGTGGGGCGGGTAACCACAACCGAAGACCATGGCCAAATCCATATCCGGCGCCCGATCGCAAATCCCTTCTTCAATCATGAAAGCCGCTTCGTTGATCGCCCGGGCCAGCATTCGTTCGGCCAGGAGGCCGGGGTCGGCCGTTTTGGGCTTGATCTTGTTTTCGGCCAGGTAGGCTTCGATGACCGCTATTACTGCCGGGTTGGGTACCGGTCTGGCGTTGTTGGGGTATTCGTAGTAGCCGCTGCCGGTCTTTCGGCCATAGCATCCAGTCTGAAAAATGTGCCGATGCAGGGTCGACGCCTTCCATCTGGGGCCAAAGGCTTGTTCGAAATTCTGGGCCACAAAATAGCCGATATCAATGCCGGTCAGATCATGCAGAATGAAGGGGCCCATGGGCAGCCCCAGTCCCAAGATGGCCTGGTCGATGACCGGCATGGCGATCCCTTCTTCCAACATGAAATTGCATTCTCCCATGAGGGCGTTGAGCTGTCGGGAGACGTAAAAACCCGGTCCATCGTTGACCACAACAGGAATTTTTTTGATCTTCCTGGCAAAGGCCACGGCAGTGGCCAGGGCCCTTTGCGATGTGGTCGCGGTAGTGACGATCTCCACGAGTTGCATACGCTCGGCCGGGTTAAAAAAGTGCAGCCCCAGCATACGGGTGGAATCGTTTAGGCAGGTGGCCAGTTGGGTGATGGGCAGGGCCGAGGTGTTGGTGGCAAAGACCGCATGGTCGGCGCAGGCAGCATCGATCTGCCGCCAGATCGACTTTTTGATCTCCATGTTTTCCAACACGGCTTCGATGACCAGATCGGCCGGCGCCACATCTTCGATCCGGGTGGTGAGAACGACGTTTTGGTCGATGAGCTGTTCCAGGTCGGATGGGCGCATTTTCCCCTTCTTGATGGGATAAGCAAAGGTCTTACGCACAGCATGCAGGCCGCGTTGCAGTGCGTCGTCGTTGACTTCCCACAATACAGCCCGATACCCGCTGCGTAAAAGAAGGTTGGCGATACCGCTGCCCATGATTCCGAGACCCACCACGGCCACTGTCTTCAGAGGTGCCGGCGCAATGCCACGAATACGTGGCAGACGTCCCGCGCTGCGGGAATTAAGAAAGATCCCGATGAGGTTTTTTGCGATCGAGGACACGGCGCATTGGGCAAAGAGCCTGGCTTCCAGTCCAATATCGGCGGCAAAGTCGTCGGTCAGGCCCTTTTCCATGGCTTCGATGGCCTTGAAGGGGGCGATCATGCCTGGAGCCTTCTTGGCGACCATCTCCTTGGCCGCGTCGATGACGATGGTTTTTTCTTCCGGTGACGGCAGGCGGTCCGTGCGACGGCGGGTTACCCACTGGCTGTGGTCTTCCTCTCCATCGGCATACTTTCTTGCGGCGGTCACAGCGGCTGCCAGAAGGTTTTCTGGCTCCACCACCGCGTCGATAATCCCTTTTTCCATGGCTGTCTCGGCCTTGATGGGGGTGCCGGTGGTGATCAGGGTCAGGGCCGCGGTCAGGCCGCAGAGACGAGGAAGGCGCTGGGTGCCGCCGGCGCCGGGAATCAGACCGAGCTGCACCTCCGGTTGTCCAACAACGATGCCGTTGACCGCCACGCGAAAGTGACAGGCCATGGCCAGTTCCAGGCCGCCACCCAAAGCCGGGCCGTTGATGGCCGCCACTACCGCTTTGGGGCTGTCTTCAATTCGGTTGTAAAAGGCGTCAAACTCCAGCACCTTTTCACACAGGGCGTCAACATCGGTGACATTCTGAATTTCAGTGATGTCGGCGCCGGCAACGAAATTGGCGCCGGTCCCGGTGAGTACGATGGCTTTGACTGCCGAATCCTCGCTTGCGGCAGCAAAAGCTGCGGCCAGCTCTTCACGCAGGATGGCCGAAAGCTGGTTGACCGGCGGATTGTCCATTTGGAAGATGGCAACCCCATCATCAATCGAAACGTTTACGGTTTGGTAATCGGTTTGCATTGAAAACCCTTTCTTTCTACGTCGCATGAAACATTTCGTGCGCCATTTCCGGAAGCGATTTAATCGGGAAGATCTTTCCTCAAAATTTTTCCAACGGCCGATTTGGGAAGTTGTTCGAGAAACACCACAGACTTGGGCACCTTATAGGCGGCCAGTTTTTCCCGGCACCACGCAATGACCTCTGTTTCGGAAAGCTTCCTCCCGGGCATGGGAACCACGTAGGCTCGGACCGTCTCACCGCGGTAGGGGTCGGGGATGCCTTTGGTGCAGGCTTCCAGAATTTTCGGGTGTTCGAAGAGGACCTCGTCAATTTCTCGCGGATAGATGTTGTAACCGCCTGCCAGAATCATGTCTTTTTTGCGATCTACGATGAAGGTGTACCCGTCTGCGTCCATTGTGGCCACATCACCGGTATAAAGCCATCCCTGCCTGAAGGTTGAAGCGGTCTCTTCCGCCATATTGAAATACCCGTAGGAGGAAACCTGGGGGCCTTTGACACAAAGTTCCCCGGGCTGCCCCACGGCAACATCGCTGATGCCATCCTCTAAACTGACGATCTTGGTTTCCGTATCCGGCATGGGCAGGCCGATGGAACCGGGTTTGTTGACGCCGCCAATGGGATTGATATGCGTGACCGGGCTGGCCTCGGAGATGCCGAAGCCTTCCACGATCTGAGCGCCGGTGTAGGCTTCGAACTGTTGGATGACCTCTACCGGGCAGGGTGCGGCGCCGGAAACACAGACCTTCAGAGAGCTCAGATCATACCGAGATCGTTTGGGGTTGTTGAGGATGCCCACAAGCATGGTCGGCACTGCTGGGAAGATGGTTGCCGCGTTGTCGGCGATGGCCTTCATCAATATTTCCGGTTCGGGCCGTGGGACCAGCACATGGGTATATCCGGACAGGATGCACAGGTTCATGACAAAGGCGCCGAAGGCGTGAAAGATCGGCAGTGCCCCGACAACCGTCTCCCCAACGTCCCGATTCACGAACAGGGTTCGGGCCTGCTGGGCGTTCTTGGAAAGGTTTTCATGGGTCAGAATCACCCCTTTGCTGACCCCGGTGGTCCCACCGGTGTACTGAAGGCAGGCCACGCTGCTCAGTTCCGGGCCATCTGCGGGAGCAGTCGGGGGATGGTTGCGCAATAAGTCCGTCCATTGATCCAGTTCCGGGGCCGGAGCGATGTTACGGTGTTTGTCCCGGGCTACCAGAGGAAACAGCAGTCTGGTGAAAAAGCCGAGGTGATCACGGATATGGGCCACGACGATGCGCCGCAGGCCGGTGCGTGAGCGCAGTGCCATCATGCGCGGTACCAGGAGGTCGAGGCAGATCAGCACCGTGGCCCCGGCGTCGTTGAACTGATGTTCCAGCTCCCGGTCCGTATAGAGCGGGTTGTTCATCACCACCACGGCCCCGATGCGCCAGACGGCGTAAACGGCTACGGCCATCTGGGGGATGTTGGGCAGCAACAGGGCGACCTTGTCCCCCGGCACCACCCCCCTGGCCAGGAGCGCATTGGCCATACGATTGACCATGTCGTCAAAAGTCCGGAAATCGATACGGTTACCCATAAAGACGATAGCCGCCTGCTTCGGTCTTAGTGCTGCTGTTCGCGCCAAGATCGCCGGCATGGTGAGACTCTCGTATGTCAGAGGACCCGCACCTCGTTTTCTGGAAAATGTCTGTTCTACTGAAGCAGTCGTCATCTGGTTTTCCTATAGTCCAAGTAGACCGCCAATGCTTTCTCGAGCGGCTTCCTCACCATCGGACGCAGCCGCAAGACCGGCGGCGTCACGTACGTAACGTTGAATATCGTATTCCATCATGTAACCATAGCCGCCGAAAATCTGGAGCCCTTCCATGGCACAGCGCAAGGCGACATCACCGGCTTTTATTCGGGCCACCGCCGCCTCCCGGTGGTAGGCCATATCGTTGTCCGCACGCCAGGCTGCTCTGGCCAGTAACAGGGTTGCCGCATCAATGTCGCAGGCCATTTCTGAAAACCGGTTGCGCAGGGCGGTAAACTTTCCGATGGCCTGGCCGAATTGAACCCTCTGGCGTGCGTAGTCCAACGTGTATTCAAAGGCACCCCGGGCCAGCCCCAAGGCCTCGGCTGCCGTCACAAGCCGGGAGATATCCAGAATGCGCTGCCACTGATCCCCCCCTTGGCAGCGGGCGGATTCGCCGCCCAGTATGTCAGCGTTATCCAGTTCGACGTTATCCAACTCGACCTTGCAGTACCGGGCCCCACGACAGCCGATCTTTTCCACCGGCGTAATGGTCACCCCTGGCCGGTCAGTCGCCACCAGGAAAATGGTGGTACGATCGGTTCGATTTTCCATATCGGTTGTCGCCGGAATCAACAGCCGTTTCGCCTGATCCGCCAGGGTGACATAGGCTGATTCACCCGTCAGGGAAAAGGTCATCGTCTTCGGCCCTGTCCCATCGGTTTGGAAAGTGGCCAGGGGCGTCTGCGAATCATCGATCCCTGCGGGGGCAACCAGTAGTCGTCCTGCGACGCAATCGGGCAGCAGTATTCGTTTTTGGGAATCGTCTCCCATGGCCTCGATGAGGAGACCGCCAAAAAAAGCCTGATGCGTGTACCACTTGGCCAACGGCTGGAACCGGGCGGCAATCTGCTCGGCCACAATGCATGCCCCCTGAATGTTTCTCCCTTCACCGCCGTGGTCTTCAGATACGGTCATGGCGCAGAATCCGAGCCGGGAAAGTTTGCCGCTCAAGGATTCCGGAAATTTGTCGGCGCTGTCCCATTCCTCTATTTTGTCCCGGGGACACTCCTTGAAGACCCAATCGCGGATGGCATCCCGGACCATTTGGTTTTCACGTGAGATGTTGAATTCCATGTGACAGGTTCCTTACCCTGCAAATCATAGCGTTTTGAAAATGATATTTTTTTGGATCTGGCTGGTACCGCCGCCTACCGACAATACGGGGACATCCCGGAAAAACCGTTGCACGCAGCTCCGAAGGGCCCAGGCCTGGTTGCCCATGATCTGCATGGCCGTTACGGCAACTTTTTTGGCGATTTCGGCGCAGAAGTACTTGGTCATGGATGTTTCGCGCACGCAGGGCTTGTTCTCTGTGACCATCCAAGCCGCATAATAGGCCAAGCGGCGGGCCGCTTCGACCTCGGTGACCAGTTCCGCCACTTTATGTTCGAGGTCCTGGTACCGGCCCGCCGGCCGGGCCGCGGCGGACCGTTCACGGACAAATGGAATCAGGTGGGAAAGAACCCGTTCGGCGATGCCTAATGCACAGGCAGACAGCACCAGTCGTTCGCCGTTGAGCAGGCGCATCATTTGCTGCCAGCCCTGGTTGAGACACTCAGGGCCGCCAAGGATTTGATCCTCGGTCACGGCGACGGCATCGTAAACCACCTCGCAGGTATCGGAGCCTTTGTATCCGAGCTTCTTGAGCGGTGAGGCCTTGTAGCCCTGGCTGCGGGTATCCACCAGAAAAGAGGTAATGCCGCCGTACTTGGATGGGGCGGTCCGGGTGTTGGTCACGGCGATATCCGCCACTGAGGCGCCAGAAATGAACATCTTGTTGCCGTTGATCACCCAGTTGCCGTCAATCGGTTCAGCCGCGGTCTGAATGCTCGCTGCATCGGAACCGGCATCGGGTTCAGTAAGTGCGAAGCAAAAAAGCATCTTGCCCTGCACGAGCCGGGGCAGATAGGCCATTTTCTGAGTATCGTTGCCGTTGGTCTTGATGATGTTGTTGCCGTACAGGAGGACATCTCCGGCTGTCCATGCCAGGACCGGCAGCGCCTTGGAGATCTCTTCGAAAAAGATCATCTCTTCGACGACGGTGCCATCCTGTCCGCCGTATGTTGTGGGTACATTGATGCCAAAAAAGCCATGTTCGGCCAGTTTGGTCATTAGGTTATGGGGAAAGACATCCGCAGTTTCAATGGCCACGGCCGTTTCATCGGGAATTTCCTGCTTCACGAAGGCACGGGTCTTTTCGTAAAGCGCCTCTTGTTGCCGGGTGAAATGATGATCCATGATCCATCCCTATCGCCTCAGATCGTTGTCAACCCGATGGCTTTTCGATGGTAACCGTTTTGAAAAAAGTCGATGTAGAGCCCTTGAGCGTTGCGAGGCTCCTCAAACATCCGCCCAGCCAAACAGTCGACCGGGGACGGCTTCAATTTTTTGACTGGTAGGGGCGCCTTAAAAAAAGGCACCACCATTCAAGACCATCACGTGTCCGGTCATGTAATTGGTAGCCGATGAGGCTAAAAACAGGGCCGTCTGGGCGATCTCCTGAGGCGTTGCCACGCATTTCAGCGGCGTCAACTGGAACTCGCGCTGCATGAGCTTGTCGTTGGTCCACAGCGCTTTGCTGAAATCGGTTTTGACAATGCGCGGCGCGATGGCGTTGACGCGGATGTTTGCCGGTCCCAGTTCCATGGCCATCTGCTTGGTCAGCATGTTGATCCCCGCCTTGCTGATACAATAGGGCCCCAATCCCTCGGCCGGGCTGACGCCTCCGGCCGATGAGATGTTGATGATGTTGCCCCCCATCTGGTTCCGCATAATCTTACCCACCAGTTTGGAAAGCATGAAGTAGCCTTTTAGGTTGGTGTCGATGATATGATCGTAGGTTTTTTCCTCAGTGTCCACCACGGCGCCCATGGCCGGGTTGGTGGCCGCATTGTTGACCAGAATGTCTATATGTCCAAAAGACTCCATGGCCTGGTCGACCAGGTTTTGCAGATCGTTGATATTCTTGGCGTGGGTGGGAATGCAGACGACTTTCCGCCCGGTGGGCTGAATCTCTTCGGCCACCGCCTCCAGACCTTCTATCTTGCGGCTGGCGATGACCAGGTCTGCGCCGGCATCGGCGAAGAGCTTGGCAATTTCCTTGCCGATGCCGCGGCTGGCACCTGTCACCAGGGCCACTTTTCCTTCCAGAGACAAAAACGAACAATCCATGCTGGGTTCCTTTCCTTCGACAAGGGTGCTTGGCGTTTGGTAAAACCGGTGCGGGCGACGTTTTCGGTTCCAGGCGCCGAACACGAAAACGCTTCTAATACCGTTATTCCGGTTTGATCTGGGCCATCTCTTCCACCACGCTGCGGCAATGCTTCAGGACCCGCCCGCCTTCCATGAAAATGGTCATGCGTTCGGCCATGGGTGACCCCTCGCCGTGCAGGCAGATGGTTTCCAGGTCCGCACTGGTGATGCGTCGAATCAGGTCGAACATCCGCAGGCGGTTTTCCGTGGAAACGGTTTTGACACCTTGGAGGTACTTGTCGATGTCCGCGTGCAGCTCCGGATGACAGAAGTCCTTGTAGGTTGGGGCGGTGACAACCAGACCGCCGGCCAAATCCTGTACAATGCCAACCACATCGTGATAATTGTGGGCAAAATGGTATTTGGCCATGTTGGTGGCGATGGGATTGGGGACCGCCACACCGCCGCGCATGACAAAGTCGTAACAGGCGGTTTTGGACAGGGCCCGCAAGGTTTCCACGTAGATGATCAGATCGGTGATTTTTTCCCGCACATGGGGCGCTTTGGCGATGCCGTTGTACTCGGCGATGGCCACAGCCGCACCCAATAACTGTTCGGAGAGCGGGATGCGGTAGGCGCACCCGGTGCGCCGGTGCATGAGGGCGAAATTATAAACCATAGTGGCGGCATGCTGCCACTCGCCGCAGAGGAAAACCCGATCCCAAGGCACCAGGACATCGTCGAAGATAATCAACGAATCGGTGTGGACCCGGACCGGCCGGTCATTGGGAAACTCCAGGCTGCTGATTCGAGAGGTAAAGGGTCGGCAGACCTGACGGATCCCCTTGGTATTGGCCGGGATTGCAAAGGCCACGGCATAGTCGGCGTCGGCTTCGCTCATGGCGCGGCATGGGATGGCGATAATATCGTTGCAGTAAGCCGCGCCGGTGATATGAATCTTGGCGCCGCGCACGACGATGCCCTCGCTTTTTTTCTCCACAACCCGCAGATAGGAATCCGGATGGGCTTGCATCGGGTCCGAGGGTCTAAGCATTCGATCCCCCTTGACGCAGGTGACGCCGGCGCAGGTTGCCAGATCCTTCTCCTGAAGGATTTTGCGGTAGTTTTCGATACGATCGATATAATCCTGGTTGCCGATGATGTTGGCGGTGATGTTGATGGCGTTGAGGGCGTCGGCGCCGATGTCGTGGGCCAAGGGAATGTACCCATCACCCAACTCCGTGGCCTTGACGATAAGGTCGTGAGCCCGAATCAGGTCGTCAGCGGTTTGTGGTTTGTAGTAATATCGGCTGATGACCGCTCCCGTGTCCGGATCCTCCATGACGGCCAGGTCGCGCCAGGCCGGATCTTCGGCCATCTCGTAATCGATGGCCATCAAATCGACGCAGACGGACAAGTCGGGGTGGGTGGCCACGTTTTTCACCGCTTCCCCTTTATAATAGACAATCCGCCCATCGTTTAAACTTTCCTTGTATTGCTCAGGTGATATCAAAGCCATGGTCATTAATCTCCTTGATGGATGAATGGATGTGCCGGTCGAAAAGGCTGCCGCGATGAAAACACGGTTCTGAACAATCCCCTGGGGAAACGGTGCCGCAGCTTTCACCGATTGCTCACTTCATTGCATCGAAAAAGCAAGTGCGGTGCCAAAGCGGTAAAATAATAAACCCATGAAAAAACAGTGACATAAAAAATTTGGTTTGCGTGGGTTCAAACAATGCACAACATATTGCACTTGATGATCAACATTCTGCTTTTTAGCTTGACTTGCGTGGTGCCCTTGTTTATTCATACCGCACAACTCAAGGGCGCCGCCGCTATCCCGAGGCCGGTTGCCGCACCCCTCGGGCCGGGAGCCAGCTTGGTTCACGCCACCACCGCCCCATCCACAAAAGGAGCATCACCATGGCTCTGCAGAACGCTGCGCCTCTTTTGGTTGACCAACCGTTAGGATTAGAAAACCAAATTCTATCCATTGCGGTCATGTTTCAGGGACAATTCAATGTCGACTGGCTGGCTGAACTCACTGGTCTGAAGGCGACCCAGTTGCTGGCTGCATTAGAAGAGCAGGTCAAGAAGGGCCGCCTTTCCTCGGATGGCCCCGGAATCTATGCGTTCAGCGACAAAGAGCTGCACGCAACCCTCATGCAGGCTGTTTCGGAAAAACAAAAACAGGAATTGCATCAGAGAATCGCCGACCTGCTCCTGGAAGAGTTTGCCGAGAACGAAAGCAACCCGCAGCAACTGTCCTACCATCTGCTTCAAATTCCCAACAACCTTGAACGCTGCCAGTATCTGGTCAAAGCCGGCGATATCCATTTACGGCGCTATAACAGCGAAATGGCCTTCCAATGTTACGCCAAGGTTATTGAAGACCTCAGCGCCCTCAGCGGTGGGGATGGGGACCGGCTCTTCGCCGAGACCGCCATCAAATACTCGAAGCTATCCACCGCCCGGCACGATACCGCTCTGGTTCTGAAAACGCTCACCGAGGCCCTTGACCGCGCCAAACGGATGAACAACGAACCGATTCAGGCTCTTCTTCTCATGCATATCGCCAAAAACGAGTGGCTCAAGGCCCGGTACACCAAGGCCCTGGCCAGCTTTGAAAAAGGCTGGCAACTGGCAAAAGCGCTCGAGGACCCCAAGCTGCTGCGAACGGCCAACACCTTCTCCACATTTTTTCACTACTGGCAGGGACGTTTCCGTGAAGCGGTGGAAACATACGAGAAAACGGTGCCGGACGTGGACAAACTCCCAGTGGGTCAGTTTCCCATGCTGGCAGCCATCACCGTTGGTTACTGTTACTCCCAGATAGGACAGATTACCCAGGGGCTAGGTATGCTGGACGCTATTCGAACCCTTTGCATAGAGCGAGGAGACCTCTACCTGGCCTCCTATGCCAGTGGCAACATGGGAGCCGTCCTGATCAGCATTCGACGCATGGCAGACGCGCTCAAATATTTACGTCAGTCCGCCAAAGAGGCCCAGCAAGCCTGCAATGACTGGGTATGGCTCAATACCCACATCATGATGGCCTTTGCTCATTTTATCATGGGTGAAAAAAAACAGTGCCTCAGGTGCCTCGAAGATTTTCTGGACCACAGCCGCAAGGTCCGGACCACGGTCCAACCCTATCCCTACCTGCTGGCCCTATCGCTGGCCATGAAGGAAGGAAAACTGCCACAGGTGGATGGGGTGTCTCTTGAAAAAGAAATCCAAATCAAACTGCGTGGGAAAAATCTCTATGGCAAGGCCGTTGCTTTCCGCTACCAGAGCTATCTGCAGAAGATTTTGAGAAAGCCCATCGA